>JFJP01012108.1_pt1 | contig 108367 bp, 98 predicted proteins | sample 431651 | NCBI WGS metagenome assembly JFJP01 (sample SAMN02602958, study PRJNA72255) | Microbial mat metagenome, whole genome shotgun sequencing project. | biome: fresh water; feature: sink hole; material: water; isolation source: purple microbial (photo- and chemosynthetic) mats found in...
AGGGATAGGTGAACCGTGACCGGTATCATCACGAACATGGTTATGCCAAAAATCGAGCGCGAAGCAGAAGCTCGAAATTATGGCAAATTCATAATTAGCCCGCTAGAGGGTGGGTATGGTGTGACACTGGGCAATGCCTTGCGTCGCGTCCTCCTTTCCTCTCTGGAGGGTACTGCCATCTCCTCAATCCGAATTGCGGATGTCCTGCATGAATTCAGTGACATTCCCGGCGTGCGAGAGGATGTTATTCAGGTTATGTTGCAGGTCAAACAGATCCGCATCAAGATGGATGGTGTGGACAGCGCCCGCATGCAACTTGAAGTGCGCGGTGAAGGCACAGTTACTGCGGCTGACATCATCACCCCGCCTGAGATCGAGATCGTCAATCCTGACACGTATCTTTTTACTGTGGACGGGGCGAAGACAAAACTCGATATTGAATTCATGGTTGAGCGCGGTCGTGGTTATTCCCCAGCCAATGAACGTGCCGGACATATGCCCATTGGCGAACTTCCCGTGGATGCGATTTATAGCCCCGTGAAGCGTGTCAATTGGGAAGTGGCTTCTGCCCGAGTGGGTCAGAGCACAAATTACGATAAATTGATTTTGGAAATCTGGACAGACGGCACCATTTCGCCGGAACGCGCCCTGAGCTCCTCTGCCCGTATTTTGATCGATCACTTGCGGTATGTCGCGGGGATCAATGAAGAAATGCTGGCAGTGGCTGTGGAACGCGAATCCTCGGGAAGCCGTTTGAGCAGTGAGCTGGCTGAAACCCCAGTGGAAGCCCTTGACCTTTCGGTGCGTGTCTTCAATTCCTTGAAGCGTACGGGCATCACCAATGTTGGCGATGTGCTCGACCTCCTTGAAAAAGGCGAGACCGCGGTCATGTCCATCCGCAACTTTGGTGAAAAGAGTCTCGACGAACTTCGCGATAAGATGCGTGAAAAAGGTTTTATGAAAGACGATACATCCTCGGAGAGTTAGAGATGCGACATTCAGTAGCAGGTTATACATTAGGACGTACTTCAGGCGCGCGTATTGCCCTGCGGCGCAACCTGATAAAACAATTTTTTACACATGAGCGTATTCAAACCACCAAGGCTAAGGCTGCCGCAATTCGTGGCGATGCTGAGCGTCTGATTACGCTTGCCCGCAACAGTGCAAACGGTACAGATGTTCAAAAAGTCAATGCACGTCGCCTGGCTGCTTCAAAATTGGGTGATAATCAACTCATCAAACGTTTGTTTGATGAAATTGCCCCCCGTTTTGCAACACGCCCCGGCGGTTACACCCGTGTTTTGAAACTTGGCCCCCGCCATGGCGACGCGGCTGAAATGGTACTTCTTGAATTGGTTGAAGAGTAGTTAGAGCGACGCGAGTCGCTTAACGATGGCACGTTACCAAGTGCTTCTTGCCTACGACGGCACCAGATTTTTTGGAAGCCAGGTGCAGGCGAAATCCCGCACAGTGCAGGGCGAACTGGAAAAATCGCTCCGCAAATTGGGATGGTCTGGGAAGTCAGTCATAATGGCTGGAAGAACAGATACAGGAGTTCATGCAACGGGGCAGGTGGCAGCATTCGATTTTGAATGGGCGCATTCGGCAGAAAAACTGCTTAAGGCGCTTAACTCGCACCTTCCACCTGACCTTGTGATAAGAAGCCTGTCTCCATCCTTAAAGGATTTTCACCCGCGCTTCGATGCCGTTTCACGTCAATATTGCTACAGGCTGTTTTGTGAGCCGATCCGCGATCCATTGCGGGAAAAGTTTCTGTGGCGTGTGTGGCCTCCGGTGGCTGATGATGTACTCTACCAGAACGCGCGGATTTTCCTCGGAAAACATGATTTTGCCGCCTTGGGTTCACCGACAACGCCGAAAGGCACAACGGTGCGCACGGTAACAAAAGCCGAATGGAAGAGAATGCCAGATGGTGAGTGGCAGTTTGAGGTCGAGGCGGATGCATTTTTATACCGCATGGCAAGAAGACTGGTTTATGTGCAAGTGTCCCTTGCCCAGGGAAGATGTTCGGTGGAGAAGATTCAAAATGCCCTGGAAGGGCAGGAAAAACTTCTCGCTGGGCTCGCTCCGGCGCATGGGTTGACATTGGTTGAAGTGACGTATGGATCACATGAATAGATTATGAAACGGAGTGACGAAAGTGCAACAGAAAACGTACTATCCGAAAGCCGCTGAAATTCAGCGCGACTGGGTTGTAATAGATGCCGAAGGGCAGAACCTGGGCCGCCTGGCCGCGCGAATCGCGCATGTTCTGCTTGGCAAACACAAACCTACTTTTACGCCTGGCGTGGAAATGGGCGATTTTGTAGTGGTCGTGAATACTGAGCGCGTAACTGTGACCGGTACCAGGACCAACAGCAAATTAGACAGCAAGATCTACTATAGCCATTCAGGCTATCCAGGTGGCTTGAAAAGCATCTCCCTGCGAGATCAATTGAACCAGCATCCTGATCGTGCATTGCGTGATGCCGTATGGGGTATGCTTCCGCATAACCGCATGGGGCGTTCCACACTCAAGCGATTGAAGATTTATGCTGGTCCTAATCATCCGCACCAAGTGCAGACTCCGAAAATTTCGGAATAAAGAGGTAAGTGAATATGGCTCAATATTATGAAGGCATTGGACGCCGCAAGGAAAGCATTGCCCGTGTGCGCCTTGTAACCGGCTCTGGCAAATTTGTTGTCAATGAAAAAGAAGGCGCTGTTTTCTTTCCCCGTCTCGGCGACTTTGAAGACATTCTGCGCCCGTTCGGTGTGGTGGGGCAGGAAGCAAATAAGTATGACGTCAGCGTTTTGGTTAATGGGGGCGGCGTTAGTGGACAGGCGGAATCTGTGCGCCTCGGCATTGCACGCGCTCTCCAGATCATCAACGCGGAGTGGACTGCGGCTTTGCGCAAAAAAGGCTTGCTCACACGCGATGCCCGCGTGAAGGAACGAAAGAAGCCCGGTCTCAAGAAAGCCCGCAAGGCTCCGACATACACCAAACGCTAGTCTTTATCTACTAAGACTTACTGTTATCACCCTTTTGGGTGTCATCCTTTAGGATAATCCGTAATGCGTGATCCGTAAATTATTTTACGAATTACGAATTACGGATTACGGCTTTAACAATGGAAACCGTTATGGACTTGACCCTTATTTCATCGGTATTTGATACGCTAGGTTTGTCGCTAGTCCCCAGGTTGAGCCTGGTAGAAGCTCCTGTTCTTTCATCTGCACATTATCCTCCCTTTCCGCCTGATGCGCCTGTCCTCTTGTTGGGGCTTGATTCTCGTGTATTGGCTTTGAGAGTGAAGATTGTCTTATTGTCCAGTTACCCTGCATCCCACGAAGTCAGCCTGGTGGATGGAAGCGAAGTAGTCACCACACCTTTATTGAATCTGGACGCGCTTTCAGAATACTCAGTATCAACCTGCCTTTACCTTCCACCCTTGGGTGAGGGAACATCGTTGGAGTCGTTTGCCGAGATCGTGGCGCATTTGCGTGCCCCTGATGGCTGTCCTTGGGATCAGAAACAGACTCACATGACACTGCGGACACACCTGCTTGAAGAATCCTACGAGGCACTAAGTGCCATGGACGAGAATGACCCCGCTGGGATGTGCGAGGAGTTTGGCGATCTGCTTTTACAAATTGTGTTGAACGCCCAAATTGCGACTGAAACCCGTGAATTTTCTCTGCCGCTGGTGTTGAAAGGCATTTATGACAAGATAGTTCGCCGCCATCCGCATGTGTTCGGTGATGTCAAAGTGGACTCAGTGGATGGAGTCTTACAAAACTGGGAGAAGTTGAAGGAGAAAGAACGCGAGGAAAACGGAAAAACTGACCAGATAAAAGGTTTATTGGACGGTGTTCCTTCCGCTTTGCCTGCATTGACACAGGCGCTGGAATACCAGGACCGCGCTGCCCGCATCGGTTTTGATTGGCCTGAGGTGGAAGGCGTGCTCGATAAAGTCCGCGAAGAAATTGAAGAGATTAAACAGGCTCAGAATCTTGAGGAAGTGACCTCTGAACTGGGTGACTTGTTTTTCGTACTGGTTAACCTGGCGCGCTGGCGGAAAGTGGATGCTGAGTCTGCTCTGCGGGGGACGAATTTGAAATTTAAGAAACGTTTTAACCACGTGGAAAAAGGCGCAAAGAAGCAGGGGCGGAATCTATCAGATATGACCCTGGAAGAAATGGATGCATTGTGGAATGAGGCAAAGAAATTGGGATTGTGAAAATTGCCAGGTTTTTCAGAATTTTTTAGATACTGGTGTGTTTTTTCGGACTGTTTGGAAAAATACCACTTGTTGAGAATTTGTAAGGATATTTTTTAGCGGGAAGGATAAAATTAATATATGGATAGACTTGAGAATAACACTCCGACTCCGTCGCCCAAACAAAACATCCCCGATGGTTGGGCGGTTAATGGACATTGCCCAGCCTGTGGGGTAGTGGGATTGAAAGTTACACATCTGCCGGACATTGCAGATTATCTGTCCTGCCAAAAATGCGAAATATCCTTTGAAGTAGAAAATGGGGGCAGGTATATTCGCTTGAAGTATATTCCTGATACGCTGGAATTTGTGGATGCAATCCTTCATAATCGCTGGGTGGAGGCTTCAAAACTTTCTGGAATCATTGCCAAACATCGTCCTGTTGTTCCCGAGAAAAGGGCTTCTGACCAGCCACCCGTTGAATTGTCCAATGATGATATCTGGAATCGTGCCTATCGTATGTATCGCTTGGGCAACAAGCCCAAAATGATCCAATTAATGCTGGTTCAATCCGGTTTGAATCAAGAACAGTCGGATGTCATTTTTATGAAGCTAAAAAAAATATCCGAAGAAGATGCCCGGCAGCAAAATAAAAAATTTCTTACTGTGGCGGGATTGGCCTTTTTATTTATTTTTCTAATAGCAGGAAGCTGGCTTTATATGAGCGGAAATCTTCCCGTATTTTTGGGACTTGTCACGGTTACCCCTGCTCCAACCCAGTCAGCGAATCAGCCTTCAGCAGTCAGCATGTTGTTGAAAATCATCCCTGCAGAAGTGCAGCCGGATATAATGAATCTCCCTGATACGAAAGTGGAAGAGAAAAAAGGTCCAGGTGCGGCTGCGTGTCCGGCCACATCAAAGTCAGCGGCGGAATTGTTTGGAGGTGAGCCGGAATTTTGGAAACGGGATATGGAGCAATTTCCCTCGTGGCAGATGATCACTGCCGGTGATGCAGTTACAGTTGGTGTGCCAACGGGCATGACTGCTGGCTATGTGGACAACGAGACTTTTACACTTCTTTCGGTTCATGGCCCGGCAACCATTCATAATGTAAACTTCCTGGTGATCACTTGTGATTGATATTTGAAGACCCCTGGAATTATAAAAATATTTAATTACTGTCCACAGGTGAACCTGGACATTGCCTCCGCAAACAGTGAAGCGGCTATATCAGGCTGTTGGGTGTAACTTTTCCATGCAAAAACGCGGTCACCGCAAACCCATGCGCTCGCACTGCCAAAGGGAACTTCTGTGATCGAAGTTGTGATGGGGGTGTAAACCACATTCAAATTACGGATTAATTTCACTTCAAGCGAACCACTTGTCACATCTGACTGGTCATCAAGTATGGTATCCAGCAGAAAATTTGGGTCTGTAGTTCCTGGAGCGTGTAGCCAGATCAGGCTAATAACCACGCTTGGAATCTGGTAGGCGTAGATGAAACCGTTGCCATATGTACTGGGTGAGCCTACATCAAGGACTGCAAGATGATCATAAAATGCCACGTTGCTGGGATGTCCAATGCAAAACTGGTATTCGCAATACAGGCCTGCCAGGTTGACTGATGTTGCAGTGGGATAAGGCGTTGGCAGTACAACCTGGGTCGGGTTAGGGATTGCTGCGAGCGTGGAGACCACTGCCTGGTTGATCTGGATCTGGATGTCGGAGTTGGATGGGGATTTTTTGGGGGTGCAGGATGCAAATAGTATGAGAATCAAGCTTAGGGAGGCAAAAAAAAGTGGTCGTTTTTTCATTCCAAAATTATACATCTTTGGCTGGGGGATTACATAAAATACTCATAATAAAACAAGAAAAGTAACCGGGTGATCACCTCACTTAAAAGCCATGGTGGAACGAGGTGTACTAAAAAAATTATGTATCATGTAAAAAATATTATGCGTTTTTGCATTGACATAAATGTGCATATCTTTTATATTTGGGAGAACCCACCCCCCATGGGGGGGGTACATAATTGGATATGAGAGGTAGATATGCAAAGTGATGGTGACACTGTAACACGGAGATTGAAGACAGTGGAGGGGCATCTACGCGGGGTTATCCGCATGGTGGAGGAGGATGCATACTGTATTGATGTGATCCGCCAGATACAGGCTATTGAAGCTGCGCTAAACAAGGTGAGCTCCAAAATCCTTGAAGACCATTTAAATTCGTGCGTTATCACTGCAATTCAAGGGAATGACAAAAAAGAACGTGAGCGCGTGTTGAAGGAAATCAGTGAAGTATTTGAGATGTCAACAAAAGTTTAAACTGTGTTCCGGGCATGGTGAAGTATTAAGGTGAAATGTGCTTTGATCTTGCCTGGTGCCCAAAAAAAATACCCAAGGAGAAAATAACATGACCACAGTAATCTATTCCATCCCCGCCATTTCTTGCGGACATTGCACCCACACGATCGAAACCGAAGTGGGTGAGCTAAAAGGAGTTCAATCCGTGAAGGCGTCAATTGACACAAAGAAAGTGGAGATCACTTTTGACAAACCTGCGAGTGAAGATATGATCAAAGCTTTGCTGACTGAGATTAATTATCCTGTTGAGGGAGTGATCATTTTATAGGTAGTGAGGCCTGACAGGGTTTTATCAACCTGTCAGGTTTTTTATCAGGATTTGAGATGAGCGACACAAAACAATTAACGTTACCCATTACTGGTATGACCTGCGCAAACTGTGTTGCCACAGTGGAGCGTAGTTTAAAAAAGATGGATGGGATGCAAAATGCAGTAGTGAACCTTTCCTCTGAGCGTGCCTCCGTGGAATTTGATCCTGACAAGCTCGCGCTGGACGATGTTATTGGTCGGGTAAATCGCGCGGGTTATGGTGTTGCCACAGGTGAGGCTGACTTGATCATAAAGCGGTTATCTGATGATAATGATGCGCGTCGCCTGGAGAAAGCACTTGCCAAACTTGAAGGCGTCCTGGAAACACATGTAACATTTACTACTGAAAAAGCACGTGTGAAATATATCCCAACGATTGTCACCCAGGGGGAGATCCGCAGCGCGATTTTATCTGCGGGGTTTGAGGCGATGGAACTTGGTGGGGAAGCGGAAGACGCCGAAGCCAAAGCACGTGAACACGAAATAAATGAACAACGCCGTTTGCTGATCATAGGCTTGATTTTCACAGTACCACTCTTTCTACTTTCGATGGGCAAGGATTTTAACCTGCTTCCTGCGTTTGTCTATTCTGAAAATATGATGGACGGTATGCGCGAATCTCAGCCCTGGTTTGGCTGGTTGATGCTGGCGCTTGCTTTGCCTGTTCAATTCTATGTTGGCTGGCAGTATTATGTTGGCGCATTTAAGGCATTACGCAACAAATCTGCGAACATGGATGTGCTCATAGTGATGGGTTCCTCCGCTGCGTTTTTCTATTCACTACCGATTACGTTTGGTTTACTGATGGGACATGTCTACTATGAGACTGCGGCGGTCATAATCACCCTCATAAAACTTGGCAAGTTCCTGGAAGCTCGTGCCAAGGGACGTACTTCCGAAGCGATCAAGAAATTGATGGGGTTGCGGGCAAAAACGGCCCGCGTCATTCGTGACGGCGTTGAAACCGAAGTCCCCGTAGATGATGTTCGCGTAGGTGATTTTGTAGTTGTAAGACCGGGCGAGAAAATTCCAGTGGATGGCGTGGTTGTGGAAGGACGAAGCGCTATTGACGAATCCATGCTTACCGGTGAATCTCTCCCTGTTGAAAAAAAGCCTGGTGATGTGGTCATCGGGGCGACGTTAAATAAGCTGGGTATTTTGAGGTTTGAAGCAACCAAAGTTGGCAAGGAAACCGCGCTGGCGCAGATTGTCAAACTGGTGGAGGATGCGCAGGGAAGCAAAGCACCGATCCAAAAAATGGCCGATCAGGTTTCGGCGATATTTGTCCCTATTGTGATCGGGATTGCGGTATTCACTTTTGTGGGTTGGTATTTCTATGGCACACCTTTGCCCATTAATTCTGATATTGATAATTTTACGCGTGCGCTAATACACATGGTTGCTGTCCTGGTGATTGCCTGTCCATGTGCAATGGGACTTGCCACTCCCACAGCCATTATGGTGGGTACAGGCATAGGTGCAGAATCGGGAATTTTGTTCCGCACCAGTGAAGCTTTGGAACGCGCAGGGAGAGTCACCGTCGTGATTTTGGATAAGACTGGAACAATAACCAAAGGCCAGCCCGTAGTTACTGATATTTTAACGGGTGATAAGGTCACGAGTGACGAGTTGTTGCGTTTTGCTGCTTCCGTTGAAAAGGGGAGTGAGCATCCATTGGGTGAATCCATTTGGGCTGAGGCAACGACTCGCGGGTTGGTTTTAGTGGATCCTGCCGGGTTTAAAGCAGAGGCTGGGTATGGCGTTCAGGCCGAAGTCGAGGGAAGAAGTGTAATGGTTGGGAACATGAGAATGTTCCATGCGCATGGAATCAATTTGGGGAATTTCGAATCCGAAGTGGTACGCCTTCAATCCGAAGCGAAAACTGCGATGCTTGTTGCATTGGATAATCAAGTCGCGGGAATCATCGCAGTGGCGGATACGATCAAGGAAAGCTCGAAGGACGCAATTGAAGATATGCATAAAATGGGCTTGAAGGTTGTGATGATCACCGGCGATAATCAAAAGACTGCCAATGCGATTGCGAAGCAGGTTGGTGTTGATGTGGTCCTTGCAGAGGTTTTACCGGAAGGCAAGGCGAATGAGGTGAAAAAATTACAGTCGAAGGATAATACTCAAAAGTCGGATCATCTTCGACCCTCCGTGATCGATGTTGTTGCAATGGTCGGGGATGGCGTGAACGACGCGCCCGCCCTTGCTCAAGCTGATGTTGGGCTTGCCATCGGGACGGGAACAGATGTGGCGATGGCTGCTGCCCCTGTTACTTTGATGAGCGGCGACCTGCGCGGCGTTGCGCGCGCGATAAATCTTTCACGCAGGACCCTGGGCACGATCAAACAAAATTTGTTCTGGGCGTTCTTTTATAACGTGGTGCTGATTCCCGCCGCCGCGCTTGGATATTTGAACCCAATGCTTGCAGCAGGCGCAATGGCTTTAAGCAGTGTATTTGTTGTGACGAATAGCCTGCGGTTGCGTGGGCAGAAGATTATGTGATCCGTGTGTACCAACCACCTTTTCATTATTTAACCAAAGGAAAAGACATGAAAAAACTCTTACTACTATTGATTGTTGTTTTGATTTTATTGACTGCTTGCTCCGCGAAACAAAGTGGTCCAGTCAAGGCTGAACTGCCTGCGGGGAAGGCATATGCTGAAGGTAAAGAAATTTACTTTGTTCATACTGAAGCCTCTGACGCTGGTGTTGCCGAAAAATTGACAGGCATGATGAAGTCGCCAGTGATCCTGGTGCCTTCTTTGGCGAATGTGCCCAATGAATCTTTGGCAAATGTGTACGTCTTTACAAATGGTATCGCAGGATCTGGACCTTTTGGTTTTCAACCTGATGTATTTGACAATCCTCCTGGTGTTGAAGGCTATTCCCCGCTGCGCCGCTTGAATGTTGTCACATGGGTTGATGAAACAAAGGTCCGCGAGCTCAAATCTGCGGTCGAGGTGCTGGAAGCAGAAACCGCTGGGGATCTCACCATCGAACAACCTGGCATAGTCATCAACATGCCGTTTGTTGTTTGGGATGGCGGAAAGCGATAGATGTTACTTCCCAGAGGCGCACCGCTCTGTTTTATGAAATACTTTTGAATATTTTTTTCCATCATGAAGAGACTCCCTTTTAATGTAGAGGTCAAATGACTAAGAAACAACACAACACAATTAATCCAGTCATCATTGTGACGTTCGGAGTTGTGTTCATTGCAATTGCTCTGGTGCTGTTTGTTTTTCCCCCGAGTGCGGAATCGAATAAACTAAGTGCAGACCCGGGTTCATGGGGGCAGCTTGTTGTTGCTTTTATTACAGGCATCACCACGGGCGGATTAAGCTGTCTTGCAGTACAGGGTGGGTTGCTGGCGAGTACGCTCGCGCATCAGATCGAACAGGATTATGTTGTGCAGGCTGCGAGCAGTAAACAAAAAGCACGAGTCCGCGCGAATTCAGCTTTTCCCATTTTTCTTTTTCTTGTTGCAAAAGTTGTTGCTTACACTATGCTTGGTGCACTCCTCGGCTGGCTGGGTTCATACTTGACACTCAGCCCCATGACCCGTGCCGTGTTCATGATCACCATCGGCGTGTTCATGATCGGCAATGCGCTCCGCATGTTCAACTTGCATCCGATCTTTCGTTATTTTTCCATTGAAACGCCTAAATTCATTACGCGTTATATACGCCACACTGCAAAGGGTACAGACACGGCCACTCCGCTTTTCCTTGGGATGCTTACTGTCTTTATCCCCTGTGGTGTGACACAGGCCATGATGGCAACCGCACTGGGCACAGGCAGTATAGAAATGGGCGCTGCGCTCATGTTTTCCTTCACACTTGGAACCAGCCCCGTCTTTTTCATCGTCGCTTATTTGACCACTGAACTTGGTTCGCGCCTGGAAAAATTCTTTATGCGATTTGTCGCCGCTCTTGTATTGATCCTGGGATTCGTGACTCTTGATGGCGGGCTTAACGTTCTGGGATCCCCATTTTCGTTTCAAAACCTCTCCCGAAATTGGTTCCCCTCTTATAGTACATCCCCGTCCGCAGCAGAAATTTCTCAGCCGTTGGCTGCCGATGGGGATGGAGTGCTCGTCCTAAATGTGGAAGACAATGGATATTTTCCTTCCAGCTTGAACGCTCCGGCTGACAAAGCGCTTGTATTGAATCTTATTACAGATCAAACCTATTCCTGTGCCCGTGACTTTGTCATCCCCGCATTGGATTTTTACGAATTACTCCCTGATACTGGTACCGTGCAGGTTAATATACCTGCACAGGAGAAGGGGAGTACCCTATTCTTCACCTGTTCAATGGGAATGTACACAGGGCAAATCGTGTTTGAGTAAAAAAAAGATAATGGACGACAAATCGGGTAAGTCGTTCATCGTTAAAGGATATTCTTATGATAAAAAAAACCTTCAAAATTTCAAATATGACATGCTCCAACTGCGTCATGAAACTTGAAAGCCTCGAAGATGATCTTGTTGGTGTTAAAGAGATCAAAGCCAGTTATCACAGATCGGAAATGGTTATTGAATTCGACGAATTCAAACTTACTGACCAACAAATCATCACTGAGGTGAAAAAGAAAGGCTATCAAGTTGTTGAAGTAAAAGAGATGTAGTCAGGTAACACGGATTTCTTAAGGGATGCTTGTGTTTTGATGTTTGTTTACTGACTTCCGTGTATACTTCTGGCATGCGTAAATATTACACACCCAGGGAAGCGAATGAAACTTTAAGTATCGTCCATCCGATCCTAAAAGAGTTGATGGAAATTGGAGAGCGGATTCGTGCACATCAACCTGAGTATTGGTCTGTTGTACAGAAGTCTGCAGGGAATGGCGGGAATCCTGCATTAAGCAAACTGCTCCCGGATTTTGATCGTCTTGATGTTCTCCTTCATGGCATTCAGGATATGGGGATCGAAGTAAAGGACCTGTCCATTGGATTAATTGATTTTGTCGCTCTTCATGATGGCAGGGAGGTGTATTTGTGTTGGAAGTATGGTGAGGAAAGTGTCCAGTTTTGGCACGAGATCGAAGCAGGGTTTTCAGGCCGCCAGTTGATCGATTGGGGATAGGGTCGGTATCATATCCTTCTAACTATTCAAGATGATCGTGATTCGAACCATTGTTATAGAAATCATACTTATAACTATAATTGGGTGGGAGGAAAAATTGACTTAGGCAGGGTGCAGCCTCGGCGCGTACAATAATTCATAGCGGTGTGGAGCTATTCACCATCCGGCATGATTTGATGGATAAGAATATTCTGTCTAATGTGAATAATATTGATTTTTGGGCTGAGATGATTGAATGGAAACTTGGGTTCGTAGGCGCATCACCTATGGGAGACTAAGGAAGTGACTGCCAGGAAAAAGACAAGGGAATTTTTCAACCCGCGCTGCCCCCAGCACCTTTGTATTTTAAGAGTCGAATTTGTCTCAGGTAAATGGCTTTTGAGAAAGCTAAAGGCCAGTAATTTTATGTTCATCAGACCTTTTGTTTTAGAAAGCGCAGGGTGCCTTTATACTGATTTATCAAACCATGAAACGATAAACTACCTACGGGAGCATAAATGAACAAAGGAATTTTGTACGGTATTGGTGCATATGTGTTTTGGGGGTTCTTTCCCATCTATTGGAAACTTCTCCATCATGTTCCCGCCATCCAGTTGATCGGCCACCGCATCATCTGGTCTTTTCTGCTGTTGATTGTTTTCATATTCTTCACCGGACAATGGACGGAATTTCGTGTAACTATAAACGGAAAAGTTTTACGCACATACACAATTGCCGCGTTCCTTATCGGAGTTAACTGGTTTTTGTATGTCTGGGCAGTTAATGCCAATTTCATTGTTGAGACAAGTCTTGGCTATTTCATCAATCCTCTGATCAGCGTTCTTTTGGGCGTTATTTTCCTTAAGGAAAGACTGCGTGCTGCACAGTGGATTCCTGTGGTTCTTGCCGCGATAGGTGTGACCTACCTTACCTTTGTTTACGGACGTTTACCTTACATTGCACTTACCCTGGCTTTTTCATTTGGATTATATGGATTGGTTAAGAAACTTTCCCCGCTAGGTGCGCTTTATGGTCTTTCCATTGAAACGGGTATTCTTTTTATCCCTGCGCTTGCTTATCTTATTTTTGTCGAAGTCACCGGCTCTGCCTATTTTATTCACACAGGTACCACCGCAGATCTGCTCATGATTGGAGCTGGATTGGTGACCACTGTCCCCCTGCTCATGTTCGCCTCTGCAGCGCGTTCCATTCCGCTCTGGGTCGTGGGCTTGCTTCAATATATTGCACCAACACTTCAGTTTCTGATCGGTGTATTTATTTATAGGGAACCTTTCAGCCATTATCAATTGATCGGGTTTGGTATAGTCTGGATCGCGCTTGTCGTCTTCCTTGTTGAAAACTACCTTGCCAACCGCTCTCCCATTGAGCCGCTTCCAGAAATGGGTGAGGGTTAAATGGAAATTTCTGAAAAGCGAATTTAATCAACTTTGGGATAAAATTATCACTGGATGAGAAAATCCCTTCCATAAATCCTACAAAGTGAGGTTGCCAGAATGAGTAAAAAGAAAGGTGTGATCGGTATTTTGACCGGGGGTGGTGATGTGCCAGGATTAAACCCTGCTATTCGTGCTGTAACGATTCGTGCTTTGCGTGAAGGTTATCAAGTGATTGGCTTCCGCCGCGGTTGGGCAGGATTGGTGGATATCATTCGTGACAATGGTGCGGATAACAGCGCGAATTATCAGATCCTGACTGAGGAGGTTGTCAATCGGGCGGGACGTACAGGTGGAACCTTCCTGCACTCTTCACGTACGAACCCGGCGAAGGTCAAAAAGAGCAGTGTCCCCGAGCATTTGCAGGACCAATACAAGGAAGAAGTAAATGATCTGACCCCCGAAGTCCTCAAAAACCTGGATTTTCTTGGCGTGGATTATATGATTCCCATTGGTGGTGACGACACACTCAGTTATGGCGTACGTCTCTACCAGGAGGGTTTCAAGGTTGTTGCCATCCCGAAGACGATGGATAACGATGTGCCCGGAACCGACTACTGCATTGGATTCAGCACTTGTGTTACCCGCACTATTTCGTTAACCAATAGTTTGCGTACCATTGCCGGTTCACATGAACGCTTTTTGGTTTTGGAAGTATTTGGACGCTATGCAGGTTTTACCGCCATGATCCCCACCATGGCGGGTGCAGCAAACCGTTGTGTGATCCCCGAGTTCAAATTCAATATTGACCACCTGACTGACCTGTTGGTGAGAGATCGTGCCGCCAATCCCAGCCGTTATTCAGTTTTGTTGATTTCTGAAGGCGCAATGTACGAAGGCGGAGAGATGGTCTTCCAGGATCGTTCCACCGATGCCTATGGTCACGCCAAACTCGGCGGCATTGGCGACCTGGTTTCCGAACGTATCAAGGAACTATCACCCAAATACAACAACGGCAGGAAAGTGGAAGTCATCAATCAGAAAATCGGATATATGGTGCGTGGTGGAGATCCCGACGCAATTGACTCAATCGTCCCAATGGCATTTGGTAATCTGGCGCTTGACCTTGTATTGGGTGGGATCCATGGCAGGCTTGTTGTATTGAAGAATGGACGTTACGACAATATGCCTTTGGATATTCTGACCTCGACTAAAAAACTTGTGGATGTTAATCGTTTTTATGAAACTGAGCGCTATCGCCCGAAGTATGAAAACTTTGAAATGAAACCGCTCTTTATCATGACTAGCGAAGTATAGATATTTTCAGTTTGAGTGAAGTACAGCCGCTCGCGAGCGGCTGTACTTTTTCATCAATATTACGCAAATCTGTAGTTTTCAAAAATTATTTATCGGTAATCTGTGTTGATATGACACCAAGCTTTAATGAGGAGAGTACCAAATGAACTTTGCTATGTGGAAGAAAGCACTGAATGTAATCCCCGAAGTTTCAAAAGAAGAATGGGATCGACTTGATGTCATCTCAAAGTGGTTGATCTCCACCCGTGCAGCGGTTCTAGTGATGACCTTCATCTCTACGGGGTTGGCAGGACTTTTTGCCTGGCGCGCCGGGTCGTTCAGTCTCATCTCCTGGACTGCCCTGGCATTCGGACTCATCATGGCTCATGCCAGTAATAACATCTTCAATGACTACACCGATTATGTGCGCGGTGTTGACAAGGATAATTATTACCGCACTCTGTACGGCACGCAGCCGATCGCCTCGGGATTAATGACAAGAAATCAGCATTTGACTTACTTTGCAGTGACTGGCATCCTTGCACTAATGGCGGGGCTATACCTGATCTTTATCAACGCCAATGACCCGATTATTTGGATATTACTTGCCACAGGTGCATTTTTTGTATTCTTCTACACTTGGCCACTCAAAGGACTTGGGCTTGGCGAGATCGCTGTATTGGTGGTTTGGGGGCCACTCATGATCGGTGGGGGATATTATGTCCTGACCCATCAATGGGATTGGTCCGTTGCCATAGCCAGCCTTCCGTATGTGCTCGGCGTAACTACCGTTATTTTTGGCAAACACATTGACAAGATCGGTGTGGATGCTGCCAAGAAGATCTTCACCCTGCCCGTGTTAATCGGTGAAAAAGCTGCGCGTTATGCAATGATCGCGATGATGATCCTGCCGTATTTACTCACAGGCTATTTGATCCTTACAAGGTTTTTCACCCCTGTTATGATGGTTGTCTTGTTTGCTCTTCCCGCTTTGTATGAAAGCCTTCCTCCTTTAACCAAACCCAGGCCGGAAACCCGTCCAAAAGACTTCCCCGATGGACAGGGGGGCTGGCCACTTTACTTTGCTCCCATCGCATTCCGTAATAATCGCTCTTTCGGTTCGCTCTTTATGTTCAGCTTATTTGTTGATGTAATCCTGAGAAATTTCCTGCCGGCTTTCTGGCGATAAGGATTTGATAAGTCCCGAAAGATCCAAAATCTTTTGGGACTTTTTTTACAACAAGTAAAAGTACTTTATTGCACAAAACAGTTGTATAATCCCGAATGATTGGCTTATGGTTTGAATAATATATAAAAGAACCTGTCTGAAGATGAACTTCAAAATACCTTTTTTGGACTGGTTTCAATTTTTTTGAAGGAGAAGATATGCACATCAATTTTGCCATGTGGCGGAAAGCCTCATGGGAACTCATCAAGATGGAAGACAAGAAAGAGTGGGAGGCACTCGATGTCATCTCAAAGTGGTTGATCGCCACGCGTTCAGCGGTAACCACTGTCACAATTTACTCATGTATCATTGCGGGTTTCCTGGCTTGGCGTGATGGGTATTTTGCCTGGCTTCCATGGCTGGTAGTGACCCTGGGTTTATTTATCGCGCATGGTACAAATAACCTGCTCAATGACTATACTGATTTCTCGCGTGGAGTGGATAAGGACAACTATTTCCGTACACAATATGGTGTGCATCCGCTTGTGCAAAAATTTTGGTCGAAGGATATTCAGATAAAGTGGTTCATTGCCAGTGGTGTGCTTGCCGTACTATCGGGCGTGTTTGCTTTGTTTTATACGAACTTCAATCCGTACATCATTGGCATGTTCGCCCTGGGCGCACTTGTTTTGCTCTTCTATACATGGCCTTTTAAATATTGGGGCATCGGTGAATTATCCATATTCCTGATTTGGGGGCCGATCATGATAGGGAGTGTGTACGTTGTCCTGACTCTCGGCGTTGGGGGCGATATTTCCAATGTGTTTAAGGTTGCGCTTGCTGGCGTTCCCTTCGGCTTGAGTGTCGCCAGCATCAACATTGGCAAGCACATAGATAAAATGGACGACGATAAGAAGAAGGGCGTTGGTACTTTCCCTGTGCGGGTCGGCCAAACCTTTGCGCGTTATGTAAATATCCTTTCCATTGTATTTGCATATGGTGTCATTTTTTATCTTGTTGCCACAGGTTATTTCTCCACCTTGATGCTGGTCATCGTCTTCGCTCTGCAGCGCGCCATGTATGCGGTTGCTGTGTTATCCAAGCCGCGCCCCGAGGGTCCACCGAAAGGTTTTGAAGCATTCTGGCCAACCTGGTTTTCTGGTTTCTGTTTCTATCACAACCGTATGTTTGGCGGACTCTTTATTTTGGGTATTTTTCTCGACACAGTTGCCCGAAAATTTGATGCATCTCTTCCTCTGTCAGCCAACTGGTTGGGCTTCATTGCCATAGGTCTTGGTCTTATTTATGCTGTGGTCCAGATGGCAAATGCCAAGGCCAAGCAGGCGTAAAAAAATCGAAGCAGAAAATAAAAAGACTCCGATTATCGGAGTCTTTTTCCCTTGGCACAAAACCTGATATCTGCCACGTCCAGCCATTCCTCTTCCCCATCCAACACGCCAAAGGAGATTTTGCCCTTTGGCGTGAATGCTGCATATTGATTGTCTATCCAAATAATCACTCCGAGCGGTGGTTTTGGACTTACAGTCGACTCAAAAATGAGGGCATCATTTACATACCAGGATGTATGCTCCATCTCCCACTCGAGCCGGTATTTGTTCCATTGGGTGACATCCAGGCTGATGGCGGCTGAGTCTTCACGAATGACATTGCTCAATATTTTCCTCGTTCTTTGGTGTGAGAAGGGGAAGGCCAGCCCTGCAAGAAAAAGCGATGAGTGAAATTTTGGCGAGCGAAATGTTTGTGCAAGAAACCCTTGGGAGGGTTTGTCATTTCTGAATGACAAGTAATTATGCGGCGACGAATAAAAAAACCAGACCGCATTCGGCAGTGTAGGCAGGCGGAAAGGACTCCCCCCGAAACCAAGCGACAATCCAAACGGATCGTTCCAAAGCCCGAAACCCCAAGTCCCTGTGGCGCTGTTGCTCGAGGTTCGTGCTCGCAGACTAAGACTTAGACCCCGATGGGGAAACTGATGCCGGGAAAGTAAGGAATAGTCATCGAGTTGTGCATCCCGATAATTAGAAGCATCTCCTTTCTGTGTTCCCAATCTCCAACCGTTTTGTATCGGCTGAATGCTGGCATTTGAGGTGGTCTTTTTATTCATCTTCTACCAACTCCTATTCACCATCCAAATACCAATGAGAATTACCACGCCGCCCAGGATGGAAACAAGTGTAATTTTCTCATTCAAAATAATGGCGGCAACTACCATGCTTGTCAGTGGTTCGATAAAAAGGAAGGCGCCTGTTTGCGCGGCTGGTAGTTGGCTGAGGGCATCGAACCATGCAATGTATGCAAGACCTGTGGTAAATATGCCGAGGTAGACTATTGCCATCCAACCGTGTGAATCAAGTTGAGGAAATTCGATGTAGTTCCTGCCGGCGAAAAATGTTACAGATGTGAACAGCCAGCCGGTGGTCATTACCCAAAACGTCATCCGCGTGGACGGGTGGCTCTTTAACCCCCGCCTCGAAAGGATGGAGAATACCGCCCAGTTGACCGAGCTGATAAGAATGAGAAAATCGCCCACAGTGCCAAATTTACCGACGGCAATCGCGGCAAAATCGCCTTTGGTGACTACAGCCAGTACGCCCAGCATGGCAAGCGCGATTCCCAGGGATTGATGCAAAGCAAGCTTTTCTTTTAGGACCATCCAGCCCAACACTGCAATGAACGCTGGAGAAGTGGAAATGATCCAGGCGGTGGTTGTGGCTTGCGCTGTTTGAAGTCCATTGGATTGCAGCCACTGATGGAAGGAAATTCCCAAAAAGCCAAGCAGCGCAAAATACCACCATTCTCTCCCTTTTGGGAAAGCAAATTGCTTGCGGATGAGAACTGCGAAAAGTATGAGCGGAATGCCCATAGTGAAACGAAGCCAGACAACAGCAGTGGGGGAAATCTGCCCTACCGCAATTTTCGTGGCAATAAATGACCCGCCCCAGACGACGACTGCGAATAGGGCTTCAAGATAAGGGAGGATTTTTATTGTCATGGTTTTTCCTTGGAGGATGTTTATCCATTATAATTGCCCTTCGGAGGCAATACTTTATGGAAATTACCTGGTACGGACATTCCTGTTTTAGGCTCATGGAACGAAATTTTGTAACCGTTGTTACCGATCCTTATGACAGTAAGATTGTTGGTTACGATGCGCTAAAACTAAAGGCTGAGATCGTTACTGTCAGCCACGATGCGTCGGGACACAACTACGATGAAGCAGTTAAAGGTACCACGCATGTTTTAACTGGTCCTGGCGAATTTGAAATTGGCGGTGTTTTCATCACTGCGGTTCAAACAGACAGCAACAAAAAATCAAAGGACAAAGTTCGCAACACAGTTTATGTCTTTGATTACGATGGCATTACTGTTGCGCATCTTGGCGACTTGCAGCAAATTCCCACACAAAGCGAAATCGAGCTGCTCGGAACGGTCAACGTGGCGCTTGTCCCTGTCGGCGGCGGTAACAGCCTCAATGCCGCGAAAGCTGCGGAAATTGTCAGCATGTTGGAACCCAATCTTGTCATCCCCATGCACTATGCCACCCCAGATTCAAAAATTAAACTGGATGACCTCAATAAATTCATCAAGGAAATGGGTTTGAGCAAACAGGATGCGCAGTCCTCACTGAAAGTTACCCGTTCAAACCTGCCTTCAGAAACACACGTTGTTGTTTTGGATTATCAAAAAGGCTAATCATATGTCGGTAAAAGTGATTATGACTTGGGATATCGCACCAGAACGAGATCAGGAATATTTTGAATTTGTGGTCGGTGAATTTGTGCCTGGTGTGCAGCGGCTTGGTTTACAACCTGTCGAAGCATGGGCAACCATTTATGGCTCATATCCGCAAATTCAAGTTGGCTTGATTGCATCTGATTTGCCCCAGGCGCGCCGCATCCTTGCTTCGGCGGATTGGGCGCTTTTGCAGGAACACCTCTTTGGCTATGTTAAAAATTACTCGTACAAGATTGTCCCTGCCCGCGCTGGTTTCCAATTCTAAAACTCCATGACCTTGCAGACTTCCAAAGTCTTCTTACGTTTTTTGCCGTGGCTCTTTTTCGCCACGGCTTTTGAATCATTCATTTCGGTGCTTCTGCTTTTGCTTGTTCCTTCTGAAAGCGGACTATCCCCTGCCCGGCTTGCCCTGCTTGGTATTCCTACTCTACTTTTCCTTGGTGGATTCTTCTTGGGATTCGCAGCCCGCCGCAGCCTGACCCTTTTCGACTGGGCTTTCTCCACGCCTTTTATTTTACTCTGCTCATTTGTCACAATAACCACAGGCTTGTTTCTGTTTCTTTTACGATACCTCGACCCTGAGCAGCTTTTGCCTTATTACGAACGTCTGAGTCCATTATTGTGGCTGCTTCTCATCGTCGGGTTCCAGGCAGTCATTTTTCTTCTCTTGGCCAAAAATGGATTCCATCTGCAGGAATTTGCCAATCTTAAACCCACTTATGTCTCTGCATGGCCCGTCTTCGGGTTCCTGTTCTCTATTTTCCTTTTCGTCGCCATTACCAAACTCGGCATCACCCCTGATACAGCCTACTGGGGTGAACCCGGCGTAGCCATCCTTGGATGGCAATTTGTTCTTTCCATATTAATCGGCTTCTTCGCCTTACTTTTCTTTCTGCATTTCCCTGATTTTAAAAAACCATACCTGCCAAACATCCTACTCCCATTAATGATTTACTTTGTCGCATCTGCTCTTTGGCTAAGCGTGCCTGTGGATGTTTTGCAAAACAGCTTTTATGCACCGATCACTCCACCCGTCAACATACCATTCCCATATTCTGATGCAGGTTTTTATGATTCCCTCTCCCAAAGTCTGTTGATCGGTACAGATTATTTCGGCAGCATCCCGCCTCGACCCTTTTATGTAACCTTTCTCGCTGTCCTGCATTTCTTCCTTGGACAAAATTATCCCGCCATCATAGCTGCGCAGACTTTGGTATTGGCTCTTTTCCCTGTGGCGCTTTATTTTCTGGCGAAGAGATTGCACACCCCCGCCGCAGGGGTAACCGTTGCCCTGTTCGCCATCTTTCGTGAACTGGTCGGCTTGTGGATTTCATCCAATACAAGGGTGGCGAATTCCAAAATATTTACTACTGATTTCCCCACAGCAATGGCGTTGGCTTTTCTCTGCCTTGTCTTTATCTATTGGCTGGAGAAACGTGACCAAAAATCCACCTTGGTGGCAGGCGGTTTCTTTGGCTTGGTGCTTCTATTCCGCACTCAATCACTGCTTGTCTTACCTGTAGTCTTTATCCTGGCATGGTTTGCGTACCAACGAAAAATTAAAGATTGGATCGTGGCAGGTATTGGTTTTGTCATTGCCATGATGTTTACCGTCTTGCCCTGGCTGGTGCACAATTACCTGGTGGTCGGTCAATTCGCCCTTGATGACCCGCGCCAGTCGGCGATTATTTATAGCCAGTATTCTTTTACGGGAAATTTGGACCTTAGCCAGTTCAATCCTGATACAGACAGTGTGGGCCAACGCATTGTCTCATTCACACTGGAAAATCCTGCCTACGTTGCAGGGTTTGTTATTACCCACATTTTGAACACCGAGATTGGCGGTTTACTCACCCTTCCGTTGATCGTGGAATTTGAAGGTCTGTATGCGCCTGTGAATTTATATTGGGTTGCATGGAATGGGACTCTTGCTTGGTACAATGTTTTGTTACTAATATTTTATCTTGCGATCATCGCCGTTGGATTTGGCGCAGTGTGGCGTCGTGCAGGCTGGCTTGGCCTGTTGCCTCTTGCAGTTAACCTGGGATATGCGTTCGCAAATGGCATCTCGCGTTTCTCCAGTTGGCGCTATAACCTGCCTGTGGACTGGGTCATATATTTTTACTTTGCCATTGGCGCAATGGAAATATTAAGCGGACTGACACTTCTCTTTGGTGTGAAAACTGAAAAAATTTACCCCGCGAATTTTCAGCCGGAAGTAAAATCGAAATCGACCATGCTTCGGGATTTCCACCCACAGTATGCTTTTATTCTTTTTGCTTTTATATTTGCAGGTTCTCTTCCGTGGCTGGCTAAGGGTCTTGCTCAACCCCGTTATTCTGCTTCAGAATCGGAATTGATTGCAAAACTTGGATCAAGCGCCTATAAAGTTGAAGATGTCAATGCATTCCTCATGCAGCCTGAGGCAATTATCGCTGAAGGACGTATGATGTATCCGCGTTTGTACCGTCGCAACGAAGGTATGTCTTCAGCAAATCCATGGGCTGTCTACGCTGTCAGAGATTTTTCGCGTATCGGCTTTATTTTACTTAACGATCAGCGCAACGAGATGATTTTTGTAACAAAAGAAGTCCTTGATTTTCCCCAGGGTGCCGACACGGTTGTCCTTGCCTGTCAAAGCGATGGCTATTTTGATGTTCGCGTGGTCGATTTTGGCGGCAGATCCTATCAAAGCGCCCCCCTTTCCAATCCCTGTTTTCTTTCCCCTTAATTTCCTGTGCAGAAGCTTTCCCGTCTCCTCTTAACCTGGTATCAAAAATACGGGCGGACTCTCCCCTGGCGGGACCATCCTGACCCATATGCTGTTTGGATTTCTGAAATTATGCTTCAACAAACACGCGTGGAAACGGTTATTCCCTATTTTGAAAAATGGATGACCTTATATCCTGATGTGAGAACATTGGCAAATGCCTCCGAACAGGATGTTTTGAATGTTTGGGAGGGACTCGGATATTACAGCCGCGCCCGTAATCTGCACAAAGCCGCAAAGATCACTGTTGAAAAATTCAACGGACAATTACCTCGTGATCTGATCGAACTTCGCAGCCTGCCGGGGATAGGACGCTACACCGTTGGCGCGATAGCGTCCATGGCTTTTGACATGGATGAACCGACGCTGGACGGCAACCTGCGCCGCGTTTTTGCCCGCCTTTTTGATGTCAGTGAGTTTGCCGACTCCGCCTCAGGTGAAAAAAAATTATGGGGCCTCGCCGCGCAAAACCTACCCAAAGGAAAAGCCGGTGACTACAACCAGGCATTGATGGATTTGGGCGCGACAATATGTTTGCCAAAAAATCCGCGCTGTTTGCTTTGTCCCCTCATGGAAATCTGTGAAGCATGCAAAAATGGCACACAGGAATACCGCCCTGTTTTGAAGCCGAAGAGAGTTATCCCGCAATACATCCATGCGGCAGCGGTCATTCTGCAGCGCGGTCGTGTACTGTTGGTGCAGCGTCCCACCGATGGGCTACTTGGGGGGATGTGGGAATTCCCGAATGGAAGGGTTGATGAGAATCCAGGCAAGGAGTTGGCTAAAACTATTTTTGCAACACACAGGTTGAGGATCAAAAGGAAGCTGGAGATGAGGATCATCCGGCATGCATACACCCATTTCAAAGTTACAGTTCATGCCTTCCGATGTGAGCTCGTCTCGATTTCCAATAATAAAAATCTAAAGTGGGTAAAAGTGACTGATCTGGATGAGTACCCCATGGGAAAAATTGACCGACAGATTGCTCAAATTGTACATTCGTAAAATAAAAAGAGAGCGATTTCACCCGCTCTCTTTTATTTCTCAACTATCCATTTTTCTTCACGCCTTGCTCAATGTGACAAAGACCATTGGCCTGCGTTTTGTTTCCTGATGCAGGTAACTCTTGATGGTGTTGATGAGGTCTTTTTCACTGCTGAAACCACCGCTGTTTACTGCCTGCATTACACGTTTACGAACTTCGGGCAGGAGCGTTTCCGCCTCTTCAGGGGAGACAAACCCGCGGGTGAGAACTTCAGGATCGTGCAACAGTTTACCCGAACGTTTATCAAGGCTGATGTCGATCAACAGGATGCCGTTACGCGCCAGCTGACCGCGTTCCTTCATGATGTCGTGGTCAATATCGCCGATGGATTCACCATCCACAAATACATATCCGCCAGGAATACGCTCTCCAAGCTGGATCTTGTTTCCGATCAGCTCAACGACTTGTCCGTTCTCAACTACTGTGATGTTTTCCTTTTCCACACCCACTTCCATTGCAAGCTGGGCATGGCGTTTTAACATGCGTAATTCACCATGAATGGGCATAAAGTGTTTGGGACGCACAAGGTTGATAAGCAATTTTTGCTCCTCCTGCGCGGCATGACCTGAAACATGGATTGGCGCAACCCGGTCGTCAACTACATTTGCACCTCGGCGCAGGATGCGATTGATGGTCTTACTGATGCCCTCTTCATTGCCAGGTATGGGGTGTGAGGATAGCACAACCGTGTCATTGGGTTTGAGGTCAAATTGGCGGTTTGTGCCGGCCGAGAGTCTGCCGACGATGGAAGATGGTTCGCCTTGTGAGCCGGTGCACATAATGATCACTTTATGATCCTGCATGTTTAACGCCTGCTCGATCGGAACAAGAACCTCATCTGGAATTTCCAGATATTTTAGTTTGCGCGCAACCTTGATGTTGTCCACCATGCTGGGACCGGCAATTGCCATTTTTCGGCCGCTTTTTATGGCGGCATCTGCAACCTGCTGCACGCGCGAGATCAAGGAGGCAAATGTGGCTACTATGATACGACCCTTTGCTTCTGCGAAGACTTTATCAAACGCGGGACCAATGATTTTTTCGGAAGGCGTCCAGCCTGGGCGTTCGGCGTTGGTTGAATCTGACAAAAGCAGATCCACGCCCCGGGCGGCAAATTCTGCCAGTTTTCCAAAGTCTGTGGGCCAGCCGTCCACGGGTGTGTGATCAAACTTGAAATCACTCATATGGATGACCAGTCCTGCTGGTGATGTAATTGCCAGGGATACCGCATCGGGGATGGAATGGCTTACGTGAAAATACTCCACTTTGAACTGCCCGATATTGGAGGATTCGCCTGCCTGGATGGTTTTGAAATGTGCTTTGTGCTGGGCGTTATTTCTGGCGAGTTTGCCTTCGATCAATCCGCGGGTGAGAGGGGTGGCGTAGATTGGTACATTGATCTGCTCTATAAAGTGCTGGATCGCGCCGATATGGTCTTCATGCCCGTGGGTAATGATCAACCCGCGCACATTTCCCGCTTTTTTGATTAGATACTCGAAATCAGGGATGATGTAATCCACCCCCAACATGTCGTTATCAGGGAACATAATCCCTGCATCCACAACAATGATGTCGTTGCCGAATTCATACGCCATCATATTCTTTCCCACTTCGCCCAAACCCCCGAGCGGGATAATTCTTAATTTATTTTTCTTACTCATGTTTTTTATATTTTCCTTTTTTAATTTAAATTAAATAATAATTTCCATCGTACTGCCTAAGCAGTTAACCGCCTGAGGCGGGTAAGGTCAATTTTGAAATGGGAAGATTGTTATAAAATGAACCCGACATAAAAAAAAGACCCCTGTCGACTTGTTCGCGAGGGGGTGTATCCGTGCCACATTGCGATTGTTCTCAAAAACAAACTGTCTATATTGCGACAGTGAAAGTCAACTTAATCAACTGTAGTATAGCAGGGTAGATGTGATTTGTCAAAGCGGATATTTCCTGTCAACTTATAAATTTGACAATTTAGGTCAACTCTTGTATCATTCTTAAATGGATATGGACCTCGATCTTTACCGTCAAGAAATCCGAGTGTCTTCTGACCCGCTTGTGCGCCTCTCGGTTGTTGATATTTCCCCCGAGCACCCCGAGCGAACTTTTGTTTTTCTCCACGGCTTTGGGGGACAAGCTATTCAGTGGAAACACCAACTGCATGAATTCGCCATGAAAAATCGTGTTATTGCTTTCGATCTGCGTGGCCATGGGCTTTCTGATAAACCATCTGCTGGTTATGATATGGATCGCATTTTGCTTGATATTGAAACCGGTCTGAACTTGTTAAATGTATCCACGTCAATTGTTTTAGTGGGGCATTCCTTTGGCGGCGCCATCGCAACTGAATTTGTACTTACCCATCCTGATCGAGTTGAGCGCCTTATTTTGATTGCCACAGCGGGTGAGTTTAAATTGAATTCACTTTTCAAACTTGGGTTAAGTCTTCCCGCATGGTCGTTGCGCTTGATCGAACCAATCACACGAAAATGGCTTTCGGGTCCGCCTCATGCTTTGAAATTGTTTTATCTAGACAACCTATTGCACTGGGTGGGTTGGGGAAAATTTGAAAAATTGAATGTGCCAACACTTGTCATCCGTGGACACCGTGATACATTATTCGAACGGTCACTTTTCGAGAAGGTGGCAGAGAGTATTGCCGGAGCAGGTGAGGAGGATATCGGTGTCTCTGGGCACATGGTTATGCTTGAGCGGCGCGAAGCAGTTAATCGTGCGATTGTACGTTTCCTAAAAGGGGAAACCCAAAAATCATGGCGAGATGATGCATTCATCCCATCCAAAACCGAACGTGATGAACTGCCTGTTGAACGTCCGTGGTTGAAACATTATGAGGAAGGCGTACCCTACACCATCGGTTTTCCTCGAATTCCCTTACATCACCTTCTGCGTTCCGCAGTGAGAAGATTTCCAAAGCGCGCGGCAATTCATTTCGAAGGTGTGCAACTTTCATATCGGAATTTAAATCATGAGGTCAATCGTTTTGCAAATGCCTTGATCGCTCTGGGAATTGGCAAAGGCGCGCGTGTGGCTTTGTATTTGCCGAATATCCCGCAGGTAGTGATCGCCTTCTATGGCATAATAAAAGCAGGCGCAGTGGTGGTCTTTATACCGCCCATGACTGACTCCGATGAACTGACTCGCCAGGTAAAACTTGTCGAAGCACGGGCGTTGGTTACATTAAATTTATGGGCGGGAATGGCGGGACAGGTACAAAAAAAAAGTGGATTGCCCCTGCTGGTGTTAACTGACGCAGGCGAATATCTTTCGCTCCCCAAGCGTTTGATCTCAAGCTGGCACAATCGTGGATTGGACGTGGCTGGTGCAATGCACTTTCGTCGTTGGATAGCAGGACAGAGCGATCAATCGCCGACAGTAGAGGTCCTTTCTGAAGACCTGGCGGTGATTCAGTTTACAGGAGGCACAACTGGCGAGGCAAAAGGTGTGATGCTCTCACATCGTAATTTGGTCGCAAATGCCTTGCAGACCCGTCATTGGCTGCCAAAGGCCGAAGAAGGCAGAGAGCGCTTCCTGTGTGTGATTCCCTTCTCACATAGTTATGGACTAACCACATCCTTGAATGTGCCGATCTCTCTTGGCGCGTCACTGATCTTAAAATCGCAATTCCAGATCAAGGATATTCTCAGGACGATAAAAAAATACAAACCGACCATCTTCACGGGTGTACCAACCATGTATAATGCAATCAGTAATTTTCATGGCGTGAGGAAATATGGGATCAAATCCATTAAGGCCTGTATTAGCGGTTCAGCGCCTTTACATGTAGAGGTGCAGGAGTCGTTTGAGAAATTGACCAAAGGTAAACTTGTCGAAGGCTACGGGCTGACCGAAGCCTCACCCGTAACGCATGCGAATCCACTGAACGGCAATAGGAAAGTCGGCACAATTGGCATTCCGTTGCCATCCACACAGGCAGCTGTTGTTGATCTGGTGCGTGGACGTAAGGAAGTGGAACCGGGTCAAATTGGTGAACTGGCGATCCGTGGTCCGCAGGTGATGCTCGGATACTGGAGGGATGAAGAAGCCACGCGTGCCGTTCTTATGGACGATGGTTGGCTGCTGACTGGCGATGTGGCGCAAATGGACAAAGACGGTTATTTTCGCATTATCGCGCGAAAAGCCGACATGTGGTACCCCGATAAACCTGGCAAGCCCGCCTTCCCGCGTGATGTTGAAGAAGTGATCTATGAAATTCCACAGGTCAAGGAAGTGGTTGTCGTTGCAGTGGCGAGACACCCCTTTGCCTTTGTAATTGCAGAGCGCGAACGTCCCACTGCCGAGGCGGTGATCGCGTATTGTAAGCGGCGTCTGCCTCCGCAATTAATTCCGCGCTTTGTGATTTTCATGGATGATTTTCCAAGAACTTTTATCGGTAAGGTGTTACGGCGTGAATTGGCAAAACGTTATGGAAAACAAATTGCAGGCGAGTAGGATGCAGAGAAGAAAAAAAATTAGTCTTGAGCGCATTTACAGTGTTGGGCAGGGGTATTGGGGGGACAGTGTTTTATAAGTAGATAGTACCCTTGAATACGCTTCTGCATCAGCCCTTTTTAATGAGGATGCATCAGTAAGGAAAGAAATACCCATAATGAATCAAGAGATAAACAAAGGCAGAATTCTTAAAAAAAATAAGGTTGTAAATTATGTACAACAAGGTGTGGGCAATCCTGTTATTCTAACTCATGGACTTGCCGCCTCACTGCATGATTGGGATGATCTTTTACCAGAGTTGGCTGATGCAGGTTATGCAGGATACGCGTTGGATCTGTATGGGCATGGAGAAAGTTGCAGACCAACTGACCACCATGAATATACGTTCGATACGGTTTTCAATCATTTCTCCGCATGGATCGACTCTCTGACTCCCGCCAACCCACTGGTCCTTATCGGTCATTCTCTGGGTGGTGGCTTGTCTTTGCAATATGCGCTTTGTTATCCTGAACGTGTGCGTGCCTTGGTGCTGGTTAATCCGTTTTATGATATTCACCAACTTCCGCCTATTTTACAGATGGCCTTTCGACGCAAATTGATCAACACGACCTTGATCGAACACATACCGTATCCTTTGTTCCGTTTTTTTGTGGATTTGACCAGCGTTAATTTTCATATTGGGCAGCGCGAGAAGCATACCTTGCCTGAACATATCCGCTATCAGACTGCGTTGGATTACACCCGCGCCGCATCGGGCATATATAACATCCCGCTCTCACTTCCCAACCTGGTCTCAGACCTGTCCCGCATTCATCAGCCGACCCTGCTTCTTTGGGGTGGGCGGGACCAAAGTCTTATTCCCGAATCGTTTCCAAAGATCAAGGAAAAACTTCCCAATATTGTGACAGCGCATAAATTCCCGATTTGTGGGCATGTGCCGCATCAATGTCATCCTGATCAACTTAATCCGCATGTGCTCGAATTTTTGAAAGACTTATAATCATTATCTAGGGACAGGCCAGGCGGCCATGAGCCTGCCATGTCTAACTTAAAAAATCAGATGTGGGGATATTTTAAGAATTGGGTAGCCAAATGGCACTCTTGTCAATGCATCGGGATGGTGCTAAAATGCCGAACACTTTAACCATATATGCGGGGGAACAGTGTTGGTACGCCCATATATGGCTCTAACATTTGTTCTAATTTTGGAGTGATTTAATGCTTTGTCCCTATTGTAAACACCATGATTCGAAGGTTCTGGATACCTCTCACGACAGTCATGGCGGAATTCGTCGTCGCCGCGAGTGTTTGAAATGCCGCCAACGGTTTAGCAGTTACGAACGCCCTATTTTGGCCGTGCCGCTTATCGTCAAACAGGATGGAACGCGTGAGGAATTCGATCGTGAAAAAATGGCGCGAGGGATTCGTATTTCCTGCGCCAAGCGTCCCGTCTCTGCTGCGGATATCGAGCGTATGATCGGACATGTGGAGGCGCAGTTGCAGAAGGTTGGCAAAGCTGAGGTGTCTTCGCGCATCGTGGGAGATTTGGTCATGAAAACTCTGAAAGAAGTGGATCAAATTGCGTACATCCGTTATGCCATTGTATATTTGGGGTTGGACGATCTGCAGTCCATCCGGACTGAGATAGACCAATTGCTCGACGATTAGTGAATGTACGGCAGGGATGCACCCGCTAAGGCGGGAGTGTCTTTGCCGTTTTGTATCCAACTGCGTAGGGGCGACCACCCTTGATCAATGGACAAGAGAGTCATGTAAGAAAGGTCGCCTCTGCAATAAAACGAACATTATTTACAGGAGAGTGAAAGATGGTTGCAAAATCTGCAGACAACAAAGTTAAGAACGGATTGTTGCCCACACTTCCCATGTCGAAGGGATTGCCCAGAGCGACTCTTACCGATAACGCGCGTCAGGTGTTGGAGAAGCGTTACGTCCGCCGTGGTGACGATGGAAAGCCAGCCGAAAATGTGGAGGAAATGTTTTGGCGTGTGGCATTTCATGTGGCAAAGGTCGAAGAAGAATGGGGCGCTGACGTTGCCCAACGCACTGTTGAATATTATCACCTGTTGTCCAGCAAGAAGTTTTTCCCGAACTCTCCAACGTTTACAGGAGCTGGAACTCCGCTTGGCCAGCTTGCTGCGTGTTTTGTTCTTCCCATCGCTGATGATATGGGACGAAAGAGTTCTGGTATTTTCCAAACTCTTCGCGATGCGGCGCTGATCCAGCAAACGGGAGGTGGGAACGGATTTTCGTTTTCACGCCTGCGTCCCAAAGATTCGATGGTCAAAACTTCGGCAGGACGAGCTACGGGGCCTGTAGGATTCCTGCGGGTGTACGATCACGCCTTTGGTGAGGTGGCGCAGGGCGGTTCACGACGCGGGGCGAATATGGGCGTGTTGCGTATAGATCATCCCGATGTGGAAGAGTTTATCGAGTGTAAGACGAACGAAAATCACATTACAAACTTCAATATCTCTGTTGGTATTACTGATGCGTTCATGCGTGCAGTGAAAAATGATGAAGATTGGGAGTTGCGCTTCCCCGATCTGTCTGAAGTGAAAGAACGAAATTTCGATGGTACCCTGGAGCAAGCTGAAGCCGCAGGCATCACCATAAACACTTATAAAAAAATTCGTGCTCGAACCCTGTATAACAAGATTGTTAAACAAGCGCATCATAACGGAGAGCCAGGAGTACTGTTTTTGGATGCGGCGAATCGGGATAATCCTGTTCCTCATTTGTATCCATTGGAGTCGACAAACCCGTGTGGTGAGCAGTGGTTGGGACCTTATGAAAACTGTTGTCTTGGTTCGGTCAATCTCAATGAACACTGCGGAGAAAATAACTCGGTCGATTGGGAAGCACTTCGTCAAAGTGTTGTGACTTCCACCCGCTTTCTTGATGATGTGGTGGAAGCGAATGGGTATGTGCCTGCTGTGCCGCAGTTGAAGGAAGCTGCTCACCGCGCACGTCGCATTGGACTTGGCATCATGGGCCTTGCAGATTTAATGTATCATGTGGGTGTGCGTTATGGCTCGAAGGAAGGACAGGAATTCGGCGCGCAGGTCATGGAATTTGTCCGCTACCATGCCATGAAGACCAGTGTTGAACTTGCCATCGAGCGCGGACCTTTCCCTTCCATCGAAGGCTCGATCTATGATATGGACGACATGCACTGGACTCCGCCCCAATCCCTGATCAAGTATCAAAATAATTGGAATAGACCCCAGGTTCAGTGGGATTTGGTGGTGAATGGGATCAGGGAGCATGGAATCCGCAATGCAGCCCAGACAACAGTCGCTCCTACAGGTACCATTGCTACAGTTGCAGGTTGTGAAGGTTATGGTTGTGAGCCTGTCTTTGCTTTGGCGTATATTCGTCATGTGAATGATAACGGTAAGGATTTGAAACTCACATATGCCAGTCCGCGTTTTGACGAGGCCTTGAAGCGATTGGGATTGGGCGAAGAGAAGCGGCAGGAGATCGTGGAGCAAGTGATGAATGCTGGCACCTGTCAGAACATTATTGAAATTCCGCAGACGGTGCGTGACACCTTTGTAGTTTCTGGCGATATCACCGCTGAAGAGCATGTGCGCATGCAAAGCGCCCTGCAGGCCTTTGTTGATAACTCTCTTTCAAAGACTGTTAACTTCCATGAAAATGCCACCGAAGATGACGTTGCAAAAGCTTATATGATGGCATGGGAACTCGGCTGCAAGGGGATTACCGTGTATGTGACGGGTTCTCGTGACAAAGTGGTTTTGGAGACCAAAGCCACTGCAGAGAAGAAAATACCGATTTATGTAGGGGAGGAGCGGCGCTCCACCCCTGCCGAGACGGTTACCCCCGCACCCATCCTCTGGCATGGAACAAAAAAGTCGCGCCCCAAAGCGTTGCCGGGTAAAACATACAACATCGAGACGCCTGTTGGCAAAGCCTTCATCACCATCAATGAAAACGGAGGTACACAACCTTTTGAAGTTTTCATTAACACTGCCAAGGCAGGCTCTGAAATTGCCGCTGTTTCCGAGGCGATTGGACGCTTGATTTCTTATATTTTACGAATGGCTTCGCCCGTTGTGCCCCTGGACAGGATGCGCGAGATTATCATCCAACTCATAGGCATTGGCGGCGGAAGGTCGTTGGGCTTTGGTCCCAACCGCGTGCGCTCCCTGCCCGATGGCATTGGACAAGTGCTTGACCAATACTTGAACGAGAAAAATGGAGTTGTTATCGAAGAACAGAAATCCAATGGTAACAGACACGAATCACACCCGCATGCCATAAAAATTGGTGACCTTTGTCCGGAATGCGGTGAGGCGGCAGTGGTGAATGAGGAAGGTTGCCGCAAGTGCTATGCTTGTGGTTTTTCGGAATGTTAGCAGGTTTGAAAATTAAAAAAGTTGGCGGGCGAGGAAACTCGCCCGCTTTTTTTACCTCTCAAATTTTGGAGTTCTTAATATATTCTTCAGGTGGTATGACAGAGCGAAATTCTCTGAACAATAAAAGATCATAAACGATCTTAAGTCCGCCTGCGAGAAAAAGCGGCGCGTTAAAAAATGCGGGAATGCTGAACATAATACCGGTCAGTGTGGGGGAGAGGGATGCGCCGACAGAGCGCGCGATGGCAGTTACACCCGAGGCTGCGGATCTTTCGTCGGGTGCCACCACAGCCATCGTGTAGGATTGACGTGTGGGTACATCCATTTGTGAGATGCTGAACCTCGCCAATAAAATTCCAATGGCAAGCGGCAGGTTTGGCATCAGTGGCACCAGCATCAACAAAATATTGGATGGAATGTGCGTAAAGACCATGGTGTTGATCAGGCCAAACCTCGCGGCGAGCGGTGCAGCCAGTAAGGCAGAGATACCCGCCAAAACATTTGCGAAAAAAAAGATACTTCCGAGTACACCCGATCCCACACCAAACTTCACATGGAACCAATATGCGATCATGCTCTGCACGATCAAACCGCCTGCGAAAGCATCCAGTGCAAAAAGGGCGCTAAGTTTGAGAACAACCTTGCGCGAACGATGCAACCCCAGCGCATGTTTTGTTTCGGTAATGTGCATCACTTCGACCGCAGGCGACACGAATAAAAATAAAACCACCAGCAGGAGTCCGCCAAGCCCATAGCCCATTAACACCAGCCGATATGCTTCCAGTTTTGTCCATCCATTACCTTGCAAAATTTGCGCCAGCCATCCACCGGCGAGCGCGCCTGTCGCTGTTGCAAATGAGCCGACCATGTTGTACCATGCAAAAATTTTTGTGCGTTTTTCATTGGAGATCAATTCGGTTAACCCCGCCTGTTCCACTGAAAGAAACGGTCCAATTTCATTTCCGCCCGGGCTGATGACTCCGATGATTGCCGCTGCCATCAGGATAATAATATTATGCGTGATGACGAACACACCTCCCGCCCCAACCATGAGCAGGGCGCCGATCAATAGGGTTTTTCTACGCCCAAGCCGGTCTGCGTGAGTGGTGAGCCATAATGTAATGCCTGCGTCGCCTGCCAGTGTAAACGTAAATAATAAACCAACCATTTGTTCATCGAAACCTGTTTCAGTGAGATACAGCGCCAAAACGACCGAGAGAAATCCATAGCAAAACAAACGGATGATGCGCGTGGAAAATAGCAGGGTAATGTCACATTGATGGGATTGATTCATGAAACTCCTTGTAGCATGTCATGGCTTCGTCGTTTTACTCTTCGTAATGACACTGATGGAACTCTTTTTATTTCTTCGCTGCATCAAAACGGCACAAGACATGGAGAGATATGCCTTGTGCCAATGTCCAACGCATTTTGGGTATTTACTTTATGCAGATACCAAAGTCGTATTTATGCCAGTTGTCCCAGAAGATATCAATTGCACCGCCATGAATTATGGGTCTTTTTGCTGACATGGGGTCTTCGCAATTATAGTATTTCACCCATGCCGCGTTTCAGGTACTTCCCGTCGCCGCTCTTGCCCAGCCACTTTTCGCCGTCCACGATCAACTTGCCGCGCAGGAAAACTTTTTCGGGGTAGCCGGCCAACTCCCAGCCTTCATAGAGGCAGTAATCAGTTCGCTGATGGGAATGTTCCACACCGTACTTTAAGCGTTTTTCAGGGTCCCAAATTACAATGTCTGCATCGGCGCCGGGGATGAGCGCCCCCTTGCGCGGGTATAAGCCGAAAATTTTCGCTGGGTTTGTGGATGTGTACGCTACAAATTGATTTGCCGTGATATTTCCCGTTTGCACGCCATATGTCCAAAGAATGGGCAGACGGTCCTGAATTCCCGGCAAGCCGTTCGGGATTTTGGTGAAATCGTTTGCGCCGAGTTCCTTACCTGGAATGGCGATTTCCTTACCTTCGTACATGATCGGTTTTGCGCCGTTAAAGAAAAATGGACAATGGTCAGTACCGATGGTTTGTAATGTCCCGTCGTGCAACCCCTGCCAAAGCCGTGCATTGTCTTGTTCTGTCCGCATGGGGGGAGAACATATCCACTTTGCGCCGTCGGGACGATAGTAATCATCCACTGTAAAAAACAGATATGGAGGGCAGGTCTCCCCCATCACTTTCACGCCGCGCTCCCGGGCGTACTTGAGCATATCCACTTCCCCGCCCATATTCATGTGGACAATGTACACGGGTGCATCTGCCTGCTCAGACATGGCGGCCATACGCAGCGTGGCTTCCACGGCACCCCAGCCCGGGCGGGTGAGTGCGTGCCATTCGGGGGACGTATGCCCCGCCGCCAGTGCTTCAGGGATCAGTGTTTCGATCACATCCCCATTTTCGCAATGTGCCATCACCAACATGCCATTGTCTTTGGCAATTCTTAAAGCGCGGAAAATGCTGCCATCATCCAACCGTAGCTTTCCGTTATAGGCTGTGAACACTTTTATTGTCTGTATTCCCATATCCATGAGTGATGGCAGTTCTGCAGCAAGTTTGTCATTGAAGTGATTTAGATTCATGTGGAATGAGTAATCAATCGCAGCCTTGGCGGATTTTTCCATCCACAGGTCAGCCGAATATTTGAATCCCTGTTCCTCCAGAACAACAAAATCCATGGCGGTGGTGGTGCCGCCGAATGCCGCCGCCTTATGACCCGTGTAATGGTCATCGGATGAGACTGTACCGAACATCGGCAGATCCAAATGGACGTGTGGGTCAATTCCACCAGGCATGATGAGTTTGCCCGTGGCATCGACCACGATGGCGTTTGGGTGGTGTAAATTTTTACCGATCTGAACGATGGTTTCATCTTCAATTAAAATATCTGCTTGAAATGTGTCAGATGCAGTGATGAGAGTTCCGTTCTTAATTAAAGTTGTCATTTGATTGCTCCTTCGTATTGAGATCTGCTTGTGTTTCCTTAATTCCAAGTAATGCCATTAACACCTCAGGCGGAATATCAACTTTGGGTAATTCCACTTTATACAATTGTTCGTTCTCCGCCCGTTCGCGTAAACTCTTCCACAATATTTCACGCTCCTCGCCTGCCACCACCAGATCGTTCAGTGACCTGGCATTTAGCAAATATTCGCCTGTGGAATATAAAAACGTCAATCGTTTCCATTTATCAGTTTTAATCGGTACGTGCAATTTCTCCAGTTGGCCCAATTGAACCTTAAAATATTCCTCATGTGCGTGCGGGTGATCCTTTTCATCACGCAGCAAATCGCCGCGTGTGGTCAACTCATGTCCTTTAACCTGTGCAATAAATTCGATTTGTCCGCCTCGTTCGCCAAATGCTGAGGGTTGGTAAAAAGCCAGATAGTCCACAGTGACTACTTTCGGAGCCGAACGAAGCGGAATACGGTACCAACCTAAAAGCCGCGCGATTTCCAAATCCCGGGGCGTTGGCAGCAGGCAGACTAATATCAAATCCGTTGTTTTGAGCATGGCTTTATTATAATGTCTGCCATGCAGCTAATCCCCGTTTATTTGACCTTCTTACTGCTCACTTCCTGCACGGGAAACGCGGTACCGCTTTCCTCGTCTGAGCCTGAAATACCTGGAATAACATTTGTTACGCCTGAGCTTTCCCAGTCAATGCCGCAGTCATCGTCAGATTTTCCTGTCATTGGCTGCTTTCCTGACTATTGCGTTTTGAATCCCGATTGGGCAAAGAACCTGACCGACATTATTTATTTCTCTGCTGAACCTCGTGCCGACGGTTCCTTGGATACATCGCGCCTGCCCGAAGACAATTGGCGGCAATGGCATGAATGGAAAACTCGGTACGAGTTGCGTGTTCATGTTTCCATCGGCGGGTGGGAGCACAATGGCGGTTTTGTTGATATGTCCACAGATTCTGAAACGCGGCGCATCTTTATTGAAAACCTGCTGCAGTGTGCGCTTTACCATGACCTAGACGGCGTGGATTTCGATTGGGAATTCCCGGAAACGGACGGGCAGTTTGCAAATTATCTTGCCCTGCTGACTGAAACCTGGGCGGTATTCTCGGAGCGCGGTTTGTTGGTGAGCGTGGCATTGCCTTCCGAATCGAGTTTTCCGCTGGGCGGGTTTTCCGTTGTAGACCGCGTGCATATCATGTCGTATGACCGCGGCGAAAAACATGCCACCTATGAGCAGGCTGTTTTGGATGTTCAATTATTTTTGGACGCGGGCATTCCTGCCGATAAGCTGATCCTTGGGCTTCCATTTTATGGGCGCACAATATCGCCGCCATACAAGGATCTCTCTTATGGCGAGATTACCAGCATGTATTTCCCGGCGCCTGATGTGGATGAAGTAAATGGCTTCTATTTCAACGGGTTGGAAACGATCCAGAAAAAGATATGTTATGGTATGGAGACGGGGTTGGGCGGGTCTATGGTGTGGGAACTTGCCCAGGACACCACAGATGCCGCTTCTTTGCTTCAAAGAATTTATCAACTTTCCAAAGGAAACCGTCCATGTTGATCCATCATTCACCGTTCGAACGTATCACCGCCTTCACCGATATTTTCATGGGGGCGTTTGCTGTTTACGCAGCTATTTATCTTGCTCAATTCCCAGGCTTTAAAGCTGCTGTTTGGGCGTGGACGTTTGGCTTGCTGGCATTTTCATCCTTTCTCGGTGCGGTTGCCCATGGCTTTGAAATGAACCCAAAGACCAATGGCCGCCTTTGGATTCCTATCAACCTGACTTTGGGATTGGCGCTTGGGTTATTTGTTGTGGCTGCCTTGTTTGATTTGAGCGGCGAACTGCCTGCCCGCAAATCACTTCCCATAATGTTGGTTGTTGGCCTTGGTTTCTTCCTGTACACCATCTGGAAGCCTGGTTCTTTTATGACTTTCATTGTCTATGAAGCGGTTGCCATGCTTTTTGCGCTCGGCGCGTATACCTATCTATTTTTCACTTCCGCACTTATCGGTACAGGTTGGATACTGATCGGTGTATCTATCACCATCCTTGCGGCGGTTGTTCAGGCAACGGGTAAGGCCGGTAGGGGAATTATTGGGCACTTTGATAACAATGGGGTGTTTCACTTGATTCAAATAATTGGTTTGTTTGCGTTGTTGGTGGGGTTGAAGTAAATATGAAGCCCTTCAACTTGAACTGGATCCAGAAAAGCAGGCATAAAAAATCTCTCTTGTGTGAAAACCGGAACAGAGCCAGCTTGTTAATCAGGCAGAAAATAGGGTGGCACAGGGTGGAAGTGGAAGTGATATGTCAGATTGTGGAAAAATGTCAGATGTATACGGTTGTGGCAACACATCTTGCGCCTTGCCCTCCATGTCACGTCATGGAAATTGCTGGGGTAACACGCCCATGGGAAAATTCTATGGATATCTTAAAAAAGAATATTTGTGAATTTTCAAGCTAATCCCCCTAAGAAAACAGGGCGTTTCATTGACGAATACATTTTCTTTCACAACCATGAGGGGATACAATTAAAAACAAGACAGACACCTGGTTTCATAAGGTGTCTGTCCATTGTCTTTTTTGGGGCTCAGCTCAAAAAATGATCGGCCCTTTTTTCTTAAAGCCCAACTTCCTTGTTGAACTCGATAATTAATTCGTCAATTTCATCTGCCTGCTTTTGAATATCGGTCCAGTAGGTTTGTTGATACCATTGTTCCTGGATTTCTGCGTAAGTCTTGCCCTGTTGTTCGACCCAGGTGTAGTACTTAAGGTTGTGAACACGGCGGCGCTCGGCGTAGGTCAACTCAAGCATGTTGTCGGTGGATTGGCCATACAGGTAGCGGGCGAAATCGCCGGCAGCATCTTTTTCGCTGTATTCTCCAAATTCCTGGTGCATCTCGTGCAGGCGCGAGCGATATAGTTCCATCGAGTCGGTCAGCATGGTGATCATCACATCGTTTTCGTCCATCTCATAGTACTTGGCTACTTTGATGCAGGAAAGCACATTCGCGATTCCAGAGAAACCAAGCAGATCGAGGTTGGAGATGGTGGATTCAGGAACACCTTTTTCTGCAAGATAGGCACGGCCGTTTTCTTCATTGAAAAGACGTGAAATGTTGACGACTGCATTATCGTCAATGGCGGTCACAAAATCTGTATTCTTGGTGTTGTGAACCCAGGGTACGTGCTTGTCGCCAATACCTTCGATGCGGTGCGCACCGAAGCCGTTTTCCAATAGGGTGGGACATTGCAGCGCTTCGCTTGCGATGATCTTGCTTTCGGGGAAGATCTGCTTGAGATAATCACCGCTGGCAATTGTACCGCCTGAACCTGTTGCAGATGCAATGGCGCGGAAACGGTCATTGGGTCCCATGACCTGCTTCAAAACTTCCTCCATTGCATGACCTGTTACTTCGTAGTGCCAGAGATAATTGCCAAACTCATCAAATTGATTAAAGATCATCAGGTCCTGGCCCGAATTTCGTAATTCCCAGCACTTATCAAAAATTTCTTTTACATTGGATTCTGTGCCAGGTGTCTTGATCGTTTCACCTGCTACTTTTTCCAGCCATTCGAATCTTTCCTTGGACATGCCCTCGGGCAAAATGGCAATAGACTCGCAAGCTAGCAAGGCTGAGTCGTATGCGCCACCCCGGCAGTAATTCCCCGTGGAAGGCCATACGGCTTTCTGGGTGGTGGGGTCAAATTGACCTGTCACCAAACGCGGAACCAGACAGGAAAATGCAGCGCCAACTTTGTGTGCGCCCGTTGGGAACCATTTACCTACAACTGCAATGATGCGTGCCTTGACCCCTGTCAGCGAGGATGGAAGTTCGATGAAATTCACTCCGCCAAATGTCCCCCCAGAGACGGTGGGTTGATTCTTCCAACTGATGCGGAAGAGGTTACGGGGATGGATATCCCAGAGCCCAATGCCCTTCAATTCCTCCTTGATTTTGGCGGGAATTTTGGCAGGGTCTTTCATCTGGGCATAAGTGGGTATGATAATATTACGTTCTTTGGCTCGTTGAATGGCGCGGGCGCGGCGGTCTTTGTGAATTGTGAGGTCAATTGTGGTCATTGGGGTTCTCCTGATTTTTAATTGTCAGACAACTTTATTATAGCGCAAATATGGAAAATTACAAACAATCCCGCAGGCTGATTTCTCAACCCGCGGGATTGTCAATAAAAATCCGGCGGCTTTTACTTGTTCATGTGACTGGTTCCAGATCTCGTGATGATTATCCAATTCCCAACATTTTGCTCACAACCGAAAGTAAAATACCACCCGCAATTACGGAACCTAATTGACCGGCGGTATTCGCGCCCATGGCATGCATTAAGATGAAGTTATCAGGGTCTTCATCGTTTGCAGTTTTCGCTGCCAGACGTCCCGCCATCGGAAATGCGGAGATACCTGCAGCGCCGATCAGTGGGTTGATCTTGCCGCCACTTAAGAATGACATAAATTTACCGAACAGCAACCCTGCAACAGTGTCCAATGAAAAAGCGAACAAGCCTAGGATCATGATCTTGCCAGTGTTCCAATTGAGGAAGGCATCTGCCTCCATGGTGGAGCCAATTGCCAGACCAAGAAACAATGTAGCGATGTTGATGATCTCATTTTCTGCGGCTTTGCTCAAACGATCCACCACGCCTGACATCTTCAGTAAGTTCCCAAGCATAAGCATGGAGATCAATGGCGTGGCTTCGGGTACGAGAAGACCGACTACCACGGTCAGAACGATGGGGAAGAAGATCAATGTCTTTTTTGAGATGGGTTTGGGCGCATAGTCCATTCGGATCATGCGCTCTTTTTTTGTAGTCATCAGCCTCATCAAAGGCGGTTGAATGATGGGGATCAAACTCATGTATGAATATGCGGCAACTGCAATCGGGGCGAGCAGTTCGGGCGCGAGTTTGGATGCGACAAAGATTGAAGTAGGTCCATCGATGGCTCCAATCACGCCGATGGACGCAGCTTGATTTAACGGAAAGCCCAACGCAATTGCCAGTATCAATGTGCCAAAGATACCGAACTGTCCAGCTGCGCCGAGTAAGACCATGCGCGGTTGGGCGAGCAGCGGCGAGAAGTCGATCATCGCACCGACACCGACAAAGATGAGCAGGGGGAATAATTCGGTTTTTATTCCTGCGTCATACAAAACCTTTGTCATGCCTTCCGCAGCGGTCATGCCTGCCAGTGGAATATTGGCAAGCAAACAACCAAAGCCAATGGGCAGCAAAAGCACTGGTTCGATCTCCTTAAAGACCGCGAGATAGATCAATACCAGGGCGGCAAAAATCATCACGCCGTTGCCCAGTTTAAAATGGGTAAAGCCTTTTAGTAATTCAGGTACTAATGAAGTCAAATCCATAATTTTCCTTAACACATTACGTAAATGCGTAATGTGTAAAAATTACATCCATGCAGTTTCACTCAAATCTGTAAATTTGATCAATGCTTGTTTGTGCGCTACGCTTTGACCGGTTTCCACATACACTTCGCCAATGGTCCCGCTGAAAAGGGATCGAATGCTGTTTTTCATCTTCATCGCTTCAATGACCAGCACGACCTGTCCAGCTTCCACTTTTTCACCAGCTTTGACAAAGACATTGACGACTGTGCCGGGCAGAGGAGAGGTTAGTATATTCCCGCCAGCAGCGGCACTGGGAGAGGGTGACACAGCTGAGGGCTGATTCGGATTAAAGGATTTTTTCTCCGCTTTTGGTCTTATCTCCTTCGATTCTCCGCTCTCAGGCGTGACCTCGAATCGCTCCCCGTCGACAACTGCGACGATGGGGCGGACGTTGATATTTTCGACTTCAACTTCGTATGTCTGGTTTTTGACTGTTATTTTATATTTCATAAGTTCTCCGGAAACCTGACAATTTTTCGCAGGGTACAGGTTTGTCAGGTGGGTTGTGATTTACAAAAAACGTAATTAAGTCAGGTCACAATCAGACCTGACAATTATGGGAATTAACGTCTTCCGCGGCTTCCTGTTTGTGAACGCTGGCTTGTCCTCATGCCAAGTTGCCAGGCAGAAACAAGCGCAGTGGGCGGAGTAGACAATGGGCGGGCGCTCGATTGTCCCTGTTCGGCCAGGGCAAGTGCCACGGCAAGCGCGGCCGCCTGAGCCTTGAACCCTGCCTGAGGATCAGGATCAGGTTCAGTTGAGCCGGGTATCAATTCATCGGCCGGGGATTCTTTTTCCGCTGTTAAGGCCGTCAGCATAATCATCATCAGCCAGAGCAGAATAATCGCGCCAAAGACAAGTCCCATGCCAAGAGCGGTGATTTCTAGGGATTGGAGGGTTAGGTCAGTCATATATCATCCATTTATGTCATTTTGAGGAGGTCAGTTTTCCGATGTCACATGCGGCATAGGCCAGTGCATTGATCAATCTCCTTTTACATCGGGGATTGATTCGGGGTAACCCCTGCTCAATGGCATATTAGACAGGGATGTTGCCATGCTTGCGCGCGGGGGCGGGGGCATATTTGTCGCGCAGGGCGGACAGGGAGGCGATAATCTTCGGACGCGATTCACGCGGTTCGATGATGTCGTCCACATAGCCGGTGGAGGCAGCGTAGTATGGGTTATTAAATTTTTCCCGGTACTCATTGGCGAGTTTTGTGCGCTCGGCGGCAGGGTCGGCGGCGGTCTCAATTTGTTTCTTATAAAGGATGTTTGCCGCACCTTCAGCGCCTAACACGGCAATCTCAGCCGAGGGCCAGGCGTATGTGATGTCGGTGCCAAGATATTTGCTGGACATGACCACATATGCGCCGCCATATGCTTTGCGGGTGATGATGCAAATCTTTGGCACAGTGGCCTCGGAATAGGCGTACAAGAGTTTTGCACCATGGCGAATGATGCCGCCGTGTTCCTGTGCAATGCCGGGCAGGAAACCGGGTGAATCCACAAATGTGACGAGCGGAATATTAAAGCAGTCGCACATGCGGACGAAACGGGTCATTTTGTCCGCCGCGTCGATGTCGATGACGCCAGCCATAATGGATGGTTCCTGACCAACAATGCCCACACTATGTCCGCCAATTCTCGCCAGGCCGACAATGGCGTTGCGTGCCCAGTCAGGCTGGATCTCAAGGAAAGAGTCTGTATCCACGATCTTTTCGATGACATCGTGCATGATGTAGGGTTCATTGGCTTCGAATGGGATGATGCTGTTTAGCGATTCGTCCATGCGCCCCAGGTCGTCGTTCGGTTGGACGTAGGGCGGGTTTTCCACGTTATTTGAAGGTAGGTACGAGAGAAAATGCCGCGCCATTTCGAGAGCAGCCTGTTCGCTTGGTACGCTTAGATGTGCCACACCACTGACAGAGTTATGAACCGCCGCGCCTCCCAGCGATTCCGAGTCGATCACTTCACCTGTTACTGCTTTGATCACATCGGGACCTGTCAGGAACATGAATGAGGATTTTTCCACCATGATGACCAGATCGGTCAGGGCAGGGGAGTAAGCTGCTCCACCGGCGCAGGGTCCAAGCATGACGCTGATTTGCGGTACCACACCGGAGTATTGAGCGTTACGTCTGAATATTTCGGCATAACCGCCCATCGAACGCACGCCTTCCTGAATGCGCGCGCCACCGGAATCGATCAGTGAAATAAATGGCACACCGTTACGGACTGCCAGATCCATTACACGACAAATCTTGTGCGATTGCATCTCGCTTAATGTGCCGCCGTAGATTGTGAAGTCTTGTGAGTATAAATAAACAGTCCGCCCGTTGATTTGTCCATAGCCGGTAATAACACCATCGCCATAGTAACGTTCTTTCAACAAATTCAATTCATCGCCCTGATGTGTGATGAACGGTTCCAATTCGTTGAAGGTGTCAGGATCGAGCAATAGCTCAACTCGTTCACGCGCAGTCAACTTGCCTTTGGCTTTTTGCTTTTTATTCCTTTCCTCGCCGCCGCCTTCAAGTGCCTTGGCGCGGACTTTTCGCAGTTCCAAAATTCTGGGGTCTTCCTGGGTCATAGTAAATCCTCTGTTTTCTTGTAGGTTCGCCCTTGTTTTAAAAGGTGATGAATTTCACAATTGGAGTATAACACTTCGTTAATTGGCAAGTAGTGACGGATGACACGCAAATTGGATGAAGAAGTGCTTCATTCCTTATGTCATGTTATAAGCGTGACAAACATCAAAAAAAATAAGAGGTCATTATTAGCAATGACCTCTTATTTTGGGGTTACCCCTTCAATAAAATAATTTCCCTTTGCGGTTCCCCCAAATATTCCGCTCCGTTTTGGGTGATTACCACATCTTCTTCAAGGCCGATATAACCATGACCGTTTACAGCCAGACCTGGTTCGATGGTGAATATCTGCCCGACTTCCAATTTTTGATTGGGCGAGTCACCGTATTTTTCCCATAGCGGACCAAGCAATGCGCCGCCATCGTGAGCGACACGTCCCAACTGGTGACCGAGTGCATACGGATATTCTGGATAGCCCGCTCCGGTGACGATTTCCCGTGAGATATTATCAATTGAGTTGCCTGTCACGCCTGCTTTCATTGCCTCGCGTGATTTTTCGACAGCAGTGTGGATGGTGTCAAATCCGCGCTGGACTTCCACTGGACATTCGGTCTCGCCTTCCCCAAGGATGTAGCAGACACGCTGGATGTCGGAGCAATAATCATTGTATTTCACACCGAAGTCAAAGTGCAGAATATGTCCGCGCTCGATTTTGATTTCTGTGGGTCCATTATGCCCAACTGGAGAGGCAGGTCCGCTGTTGACAGCTGGACAGTTTTCGGAGGGCCACGCCAGTTCAACATTATATTCACGCGCGAGAGTGTGCATATATTCGCCGACTTCGATCTCGGTCATGCCGACTTTGATGTGGGGAAAGGTCTTTTTGAATATCTCTTCTGTGATATGTACTGCTTTCCGGATATGCGCCTGTTCTGTGGGAGTTTTTCGTCCGCGGATGGCAGAGATAACGGGTTCGGCGCTGATGAGTCTATCAGCATAGGGCGTGTCAGCAAGATACTCCTTTAGGAATGCGTACATGGAGTGCGTCAAACCGTCTGCGTGGACATTATTTCTTGAGGTGTTAACTGCAATTCGCGTGGGGTCAAGCCGGGTAATAGTCTCTTTGAGCAATGCACTGACGGCGGTGTCGTATCCGAGAATTTCGTCAAATACATCCAGCCGCGCGATTGCTTCTTTTTCAAGATTTCCGACAATTGCGAGCCTCTCGTTTTTTGGGGTAAGGATAAGCGCCGATTGCCATGTCAGGTCATTCGGGCCGATCAGAAAATCCAGCGCAGGATCGCGCACGCCCGATGTCTCACGCACGAAGGTCAGCCACATATCAACGTTCAGCTCTTTGAGAATTTCGATTGCCTGTTTTACTTTTTCCTGAATGAGGGACATGAGAACTCCTGGATTTGGACTTATGTCTTGGAGAAGGATGCACGACCTGATTTGATCTAACTTATTATCTTTCGTTGGTGGTCAGCGAACGGTTTTTGCGGGGATCCTTCACAAAAAATATTAGAATGCCGAACATTCCTATTGCAAGAACGAAAGAAATTACAAATGTTGGGGTAAAGCCTGCTGCATCCACGATCCAGCCGCCGATCAACGGAGCGATGATGGTCGCGGGGGCGGTGAGTGTCTGTGACAGGCCGATGTAAATGGGACGTTCGGCTTCATTGCCGAAATCCACAGTCATCGACATGCTGTTTGTCCAAATGCTGACATTTGCGATTCCTGTTAAAAAAAATATGGGATAGAACCACGCAATTGATGCAGCATTCCAGGCCAGCACTGCGCTCAGAAATGCCGCAACCGCCCCTATGATGAGCATGATGCGATGCCCGACCCGATCCCCAACCCAGCCCATGCCAATATTGGATACGGTCTGCGAGATGGTCAAGGTGGCGGTTAGGTAGCCCGCAGTGATCGCATCCATGTTGAACTCGCGTAAGGCGTAAATGATGTAGAAGGCAAAGCCCATGGTGGCGAACTGTGAGAGGACACGAACAACCAGGAACCAGTTGAAGTTTTTATCATGGCTAAGAACTTTTTTTGCATCCACCCAAAAGTGGGACTTCTTTTCGGGGATGATTTTTTCGGTATCCTCTGGCTCGAGTGTCTTTGCGAGGGCAAACCACGATATGACGAAGAAAATAACTGCAAGAAGGAAGCATGTTGCAAAATTCCAGGGTGCATCGAAATAGTCGAGCATGTATCCTGCGCCGATGGCCGACATGCTGATGAAGAGATTTGCCAACCCGCCTTGCAATCCAAAAAATGTTCCGCGTGATTCTGACGGAATGATTTTTGAGATCATGGACGTCCAGGCATTGGCAGTGAATCCGCCGCCCAATCCCTGCCAGATAAGCAGCAAAAATGTTAGGACGAGCCCGGTGTTTACGCCAATGAATGGAAGCAACAGCGCAACAATTGCAAAGCCCAAAAACGGGACACGCTCATGGATGGTTGTCATCAGGACGGTGTGTTTATATTTCCGCAGGCGGGAAACATGGCTTGCAGTGAACAATTGTGGGAACAGCCATCCTGCCGAGTGAATAGCCGGTACTAGTCCGATCAGAGTGGCAGAATTGGTCATGGAGGCAACGAATAGTGGAAGCACAGCGCTGAATGAAGCAAAACCAATTGCCATGCCAAACAAACTGCCATCCCAGAGGTTGACAGTGATGTTGTGTTTCAGGTTTTCACGAATATTAGTTTCTAGTGTGGTGAAAGGGAGCATAGGCTGATTGTACCTGATGATTTTTAGGGGTTTGTATCCTGGTATTGACAGGCATATATATTTGTGTAAAAATAAAAACGAACGTTCGTTCATTTATTATGAAGAGCGAGGTTGTGTCCAATTTTCGCTTGGGAATTGATATCGGTTACACAACCACCAAGGCTGTGATTTTTAATGAGGAAAGGGATTTTCTTTTCTCCTCTTATCGCCGCCACAAAGCCGGGAGAAAGTCTTTGCTCAATGCGATTGTGCGGGCTATGGCGATTTTAACGCCATCGAAGTGGATGACAAAGATTATCCAAAAGCGGGAATCGTAGGTGAGATTTATGTCAAGTACAACACCTTCTCAAACAACAATGCCGCACAATGGCTGGTGGGATAGGGCGTGGAAGTGGTCCTGCCAACGTTTTTTGAGTTTTTTGCAGGCGGTTTGATCCACAACGAGCAAAGCGTCAAAACCAACCTTGTACTGCATGTTATGATGTGGTTATTATCTCCTGCTGGGAAAGAAAATTCTCCGCAATTATCTGAACGAGATCGATTGCATCATGCAAGGCTATCGACGCTTCCGCCGTCATCCTGACATCGAAAATATCGCAAGATTCGCGGAGCAGATTCTCAGCCTAAATCATCAGTATGGCGAAGGCTGGCTTATTGCGGGCGAGGTGGGTTCTCTTGTGAAAAGTGGGATCAGCAATGTGTTTACAGCCGTTTGGCTGCATCGCCAATCACATCATTGCCAGAGGCACGGAAAAAAAGATGAAGGTCATGTATCCACAGTTGAACCTGCTCTTTCTTGATGCAGATGCCGGAGTGAGTGAAGTAAATTTCTTCAATACGAATGCACTTTTTTGTAAACCATGCAAAAACAGCTGTTGATATGGTGACGGAGTAATCCATTAGCGAAACCCTCCCATTTTCCTTCCGCCTGGCTGCCCTTGTGGTGACCCTATTCTGTTGGCTCGTCATTTACTTTTTTGTAAACCGTCTTCAGGTGGATTCAAGCCGCCGTGTGGAAATGTGGGTAACGCTCGACCAGAAAATTCCCTATATACCGTTTTTTGCACCGGTGTATTTTTCCACTTATATTTTTGTTGTGCAGCCGTTCTTTATTTTGTCAAATGCGCGGCAGTTTTATTGGATGCTGACCAGTTTTATTGTGATCAGTGTGATTTCCAGTTTTATTCATGCAACTATCCCAAGCAAAATTGAGCGAGTGGAGCAGGGGATGCCAGGCGGACTGTCAGGCGGTATGCTTGGCTTATTTCAAAAAACCTGCAAGCCGTATGGAAATTTTCCCAGCATGCACGTTGGGTTATCTGTGCCGGTGATAGTGGCGAATTTTATGGTATACGGACCAGTCATTGGAAGCATCATGGTAACCTGGGCAGTGTTGATTGCGATCTCCACACTGTATACGAAACAGCACTATGTTTTGGATGTACTGGCCGGATTTTTGATCGGGTTTGCCGTTTCTGCTTTGACATTCTTACTTCTGATTGGTATTCGGTAGTTATTGAAATTTTTGTACGCTGCTAAATGGAATTCATGTTATTTTTCCACCGCAGGAGAGCAAGCGGTGGTGTGCAATGATTTTGGCTTTGGGGGTAACAGGCTACTTTTCCACCTTGACAAATGTTTTCTGTAAGGCGTAAAATAAAAAAACGAACGTTCGTTCATATTTATACAAGAAGGATATTATGCCTGAGAAATCAAAGGATATTCCAACGAAAGGTGAAACCACCCGCTCAGCCATCGAAGACTCTGCGGTTGAACTGTTCATGGAACATGGCTACCACGCCACATCCATGCGCCAGATCGCAGAACGTGCGGGACTTGCGCTGGGCGGTATTTACAATCATTTTTCCAGCAAGGAGGAACTCTTTGAAGGCATTATTGTGGATAAACATCCATATAAAAAAATCCTGCCTTTGATCCTCCAAGTGCAAGGCGACACTGCCGAGATTTTTCTCAAAAATGCCATGTCGATTGTCATGACCGAACTCGACAGGGAACCTTACTACATAAAATTAATGATGATCGAATTTGTTGAATTCAACGGAGGGCATGGCGCGGCCATGTTGAAGGAAATTACACCAGAGGTATTACCTGTATTTGAACAGGTCGTTAAATCGAGAAAAAATTTACGCGTAACCAATCCTGCTGTACTTATGCGTTCCTTCTTTGGCATGGTGATATCTTATTTCATTACTCAAATGGTCATTTCAAATTCTGTCATCAGCAGCCTTCTACCCAAAAATTCCATGGAGATTTACGTGGATATTTTTCTGCACGGCATCATAAAACCAGAGAGTTAGAAAAACGGACAGGTCTTATTAAGAACCTTTTAATTCAATATCTTGATTAAGATGCAGCCGGTCTGTAAAAAGGAAATTTCATGTTCAATTCCCGTATCTCCTCCATCATCCGTAAAGAGTTTTTACAGCTTATTCGGGACCCACGTACGCTTGCTCTTGCAGTAGTCATTCCGATTGTGCAATTATTCCTGCTGGGATATGCCGCCACATCTGATGTGCGGAATATAGCAATGGCTGTTTGGGATCAAAGCAGATCACCCGAATCACGCGGCCTATTGGATGCATTCCGTGCCGCCGATTATTTCACCATGGATTACTTTGTTGGTTCGCAGGAAGAATATCAAAAGCTGATCGAATCAGGGGATGCACGTGTTGCTTTGGTCATCCCCGTTGATTATTCGCGCCGGGTCTTCGAGGGCAATGCGCAGGTCTTAATGGTATTGGATGGTTCCGATGCGACTATTGGCTCCACAGCTTTATCCACTGCGCGCCTTGTGGGCCAATCCTACGCAACAAAAATTCTCAGTGAGCAAGCTGCTCTTAGCGGACGTGCCGCCCCTTCTTCGCCAGTCGAAGTCCGCACACAGGTTTGGTACAACCCGGACCTGAACTCTGCCTACTTCATGATTCCTGGAGTGATCGGTATGATTCTCTCCTTCATCACTACCATCCTCACCGCCACAGCCATCGTGCGCGAACGTGAGCGTGGCACCATTGAGCAGTTAATTGTCACGCCCATCCGTTCGTGGGAATTGGTGTTGGGGAAATTACTGCCCTATGTCATCCTGGCCTTTGTGGAGACCTTTGAGATCATTATTATTGGACGTTATTGGTTTGGCGTGCCGGTTCGCGGCAGTATCACGCTGATCATTTTCACGTCAGGATTGTTCCTCATGTCCAGTCTTGGCGTTGGTTTATTCGCGTCTACCATTGCCAACACACAGCAGGAAGCCATGATGACCGTGATGATGTACAACCTGCCAAGTATTTTTCTTTCGGGTTTTTTCTTTCCACTGGAAGCCATGCCAAAATTTTTACAGTGGATCTCCTATGCAATTCCACTTCGTTATTACCTCGTTGTCATTCGTGCGCTCCTTTTAAAGGGCGTGGGTCTTGAAGCTATTCAACGTGAAACATGGGCTCTTGCGATTTTTGGAGTTGTCATTATGACTGCCGCTGCGCTGCGTTTTCGCAAGCGGCTTGATTAAATAAAAAACAGCAGTCACTTTACAGGTCACTGCTATCTGCTTAAGGAGATTATCATGAACCATAAACTACCCAAGCCCATGATTGCAATCATTGGTCTCGCTGTCATTGTTGCACTTTATTTTGGGTTAGCCAGCCTTAATGATAATGGCAATGGCGACTTGACCGCCTCAGGTTCCATCGAGGCCGTCATTGTGAACGTCTCGCCTGAACTTGCCGGCAAGGTGTTGGAAGTGGATGTTGTGGAGGGGCAGTTGATCAAGACAGACGACCTGCTCATTCGCCTTGACCCGACCCTGTTAAATGCCCAACAGGCGGTTGCGGTTGCCAATCTTGATGCAGCGAAAGCGGGCGCTCAGACCGCCCAAAGCGCAGTTAATACCGCCCAAAACCAATATCAAATTACATTGGAAGCTGCGCTTGCCCAGGACAAGAAGACCCGTATTCAGGATTGGTTCTCTAAAGACCCGGACCAGTTTGAACAGCCGGACTGGTATTTTTCCCGAGCCGAACAACTCCAGGCCGCTCAGGACCAGGTTGACATAACCTTAAAGGCATTGGAATCCGCCCGTGGAAATTTGGAGAATGTTGGCACGTCTATTGATAAGTCTGGTTTTCTAAAAGCGGAAAAGCGGCTTCTCGACGCGCGCCTTGCCTACTTGATGGCAAAGGATGTTAACAACCTCGCTCAAAACTCTGCAGACGCGAACGCGCCTGTTGGAAAATATAACAGTACCCATTGTGGAACCAATGACGGTTATAGGGTTGATAATAAAAAATTGACGAATCGCCTCTATGGGTGTACTGGAGACGATCATATTTCCGAAGTGGGTGAAACCCTTTTTGATGCAGCAGAGCAGGAACTGGATGATGCCCAAAATGCATTCGATGACCTTCTCAACTCGCAGGCAGCGGATGATGTGCTTCGGATGCGGGCAGAAGTATCGGTGGCACAGGAGCGGTATTACGCGGCTCTCGATTATCTGCGTAAGTTTCAGTTGGGTGAACAATCTACAACAGTATTTGCCGCCCAGGGATTGCTTTCACAAGCTCAGGCGGCAGCGGCTCAATCTCAAAAGGCAATTGAGCAGGCGCAAGCCAATCTCGATTTGATCAACGCGCAAATTGAAAAACTTACCACATTTGCACCCATGGATGGCGTGATTCTCACTCGTAATGTTGAGCCTGGTGAATTTGTCCAGCCTGGCGCGGTTGCACTGACCATGGCAGACATCACTGACTTAACCATCACCGTCTATGTCCCCGAAGACCGCTATGGACAGGTCAACCTTGGTCAAACTGCCGAGGTCCGGGTTGATTCCTTCCCCGGTCTGACCTTTACAGCGTCTGTCGTTCAGATGGCAGATCAGGCTGAATTCACTCCGCGTAATGTTCAAACCGTAGAAGGCCGAAGCTCCACCTTCTATGCCATAAAATTAAAAGTCGAAGATCCTACAGGGAAGTTGAAGATCGGCATGCCGGCAGATGTGGTGTTTAAGTAAAAAATAATCAGTTGGTGATTGAGAAAATCACAGATTTGGTGAAAGGAGTACGTAATGAATCACGTTGCATTCGATTGGGCAAAGATGAAAAATATTCAAAAGATACATCGTGGACTTTATGCGATTGGACTTGGCTCACTCATTGGCGGATTTGTCCTTCTTTTAACTACTACAGGTCGGAAGTCAGGTTTGAAGCGGGTGACTCCCCTTCAATACGAAAAGATTGGTGAGGATTATTATCTCGGCGCGGCGCGCGGACTAAATGCAGATTGGGTTCGCAACATCCAATCGAATCCGCAGGTGGAACTGCGCGTGGGCGTGAAGCATGTCCAGGGCACGGCAGAGATCATCACTGATCCTTCAAGATTTGCAGATTTTTTGGAAGTCCGTCTTGAACGACATCCACGCCTGATTGGTTTGATCATGGAAAAGGCGCATGGTCTGCCGAAACGTCCCAGCCGTGAACAGTTGGAAGGATTGGCAAAAGGTGAAGCCCTGGTTGTCATTCATCTCGTGAGGACTGCAAATGAAAAATGATGAGGTCCGCTGGTTACGTGTGAGCTACTGGGTGGGCGCGGTTGTGGATTTTGTCGCAGGCTTGATGATGTTGATTCCCATCCTTTTCCAGTTGATGAACCAGCCTGTGAATTTCCACCCGTCTAATGATTTTCGTTATGCAATGGGTATGGGCGCTCCATTGATGTTTGGCTGGACCGTTTTGCTGCTTTGGGCAGATCGCCAGCCTTTGGAGAGGAAGGACATCCTTCCCATTACATTCGTTGTGGTCATCGGAGAAATCATTACTCAGATTTGGGGAATAATAGTAAGGTTTGTATCTCTTGGTGCGCTCATTCCATCATTCATCATGCAGACGATTATTTTGTCTTTGTTTACATTCTCCTGCAGGAACGCCAGAAGGATGGGATGATGAAGCTGTGTCTAACGGGAATATCGTAGGTGAAAAAATGAAACTACTTGCAATCAATGGCTCTCATCGCGGCGACAAGGGACATACCCGTCACCTGCTCGACCTGGTATGTCAGGGCGCAAACGAGGCGGGAGCGGAATGTGAAATTGTGTCTCTTGCCAAATACAAGATCAACCGTTGTCTTTCCTGCGGCGAGTGCCACGAAGCGGAGCATAATCTCCAATGCGCCTATCATGACCGTGATGATGTGGCTTCGATCTTTGCCAAAATCGGGCAATCTGATGTGGTGATTTACGCCACACCTGTGTATGTCTTTGGGATGTCGGGTTTGCTCAAAACCTTCCTCGATCGACTCTACTCGACCAGTGATGTGAACCAGATGATGCTCACCCACAGCGGACTGCTTTTCCATCACATCGACCATGCTGTTTGCTCCAAGCCTTTTGTCACGCTGGTCTGCTGTGACAATCTGGAGGATGAGACGCCCCGCAATGTGCTTTCGTATTTCCGCGCCTTTGCCCGCTTCATGGATGCGCCGCATATGGGCGAACTCGTTCGTAACGGTGGGAAACTGGCTGGCTATGGACTCGATCCCGAGAAGCGCAAAAAATTCCCACGCTTGGAAAAGGTCTACGCGGCGTACATCCAGGCTGGGAGGGAACTTGCTCTCGAAGGACGAATCAACCAGCGCACACAGCGGATTGCCAATCAGGAAATTATCCCCGTGCCGTTTTTCAAAATCCTTAAAAAATTTCCGCCGTTCAAGAAGGTCATGCTTGTGCGCGCAAAGGAAATGATGGCATGAATTTAGTTGAAGCAATTCATTTATCAAAATTCTTTGGCACAACCCATGCAGTGGATGATGTATCCCTCCGAATCAAATCCGGCGAAATTTACGGGCTTGTCGGTTCGGATGGCGCCGGCAAGACCACCACCATGCGTCTTCTGGTTGGCGCACTTTTACAGGATGCGGGCGAAGTCAGCGTGTGCGGTTATGACATACAAAAACAAAGCGAACAAGCCCGCTCCCAGATTGGTTATCTATCACAGCGATTCTCCATGTACGAAGACCTTACCGTGTTGGAGAACATCCGATTCTTTGCCGAGGTGCGTGGACTTTCTCAAACTGAATGGCTTCCGCGTTCGATGGAAATTCTTGAATTTGTTGGTTTGGATAAATTTATTGACCGCCGTGCAGGACAACTTTCTGGCGGTATGAAGCAAAAACTTGGGCTTGCCTCTGCTTTGGTCACACGTCCGCGTCTGTTATTGCTGGATGAACCCACCACGGGCGTGGACCCCGTCACCCGCCAGGATTTTTGGCAGCTGGTTATCAAATTAGTCTCTGCTCCCCGCTCTGACCCGCCCCCCATTACTGGACAAAATGAGGGTTTGCCTCTAGGACAGGACCGGGGTGGTGTCTCTGTCATCATCTCTACACCCTACATGGATGAAGCATCGCGTTGTCACCGTGTTGGATTTATGAAGCAAGGCAGGATCATTGCTGAAGATACGCCATCCAATTTACGTACGCGGCTTAATGGGCGTGTCCTTGAATTGCGCGGAAATCCAATTAATGTACTTCGCCATGTTGCGCATCAGGATGCAGACGTCGAAGATGTCGCCGCGTTTGGCGATAAATTACATGTCCGAGTTCGCGAAGGAAGATCTGATCTTGTCATCAAGCGTTTGCCGGCTGAGATTAAATCTGCTGGCGGTGAACTGACAGAGTTGCGCGCCATTCCCTCCACATTGGAGGATGTCTTCATTGTATTATCGGATCCGATCCAATGAATGCCCTTCTTGACCTTCCCGAACAACATGCTCAGGTTCTGCTATTTCTGATCGACAAGATCCCCCCTGCCGGGCTGCCGTGGGCATTAACCGGGAGCGCAGGGCTGCGTTTACAAGGCCTTGATATTTCTGTGAATGATCTGGATTTGCAAACCGACGCGCAGACCATATATGTACTTGAACAGAAACTTGCTGGATTTATAAAAACTCCGGTACATGTTTGGCAGTCAGAACATATGCTCTCGCTATATGGACAGGCGCAGGTAAATGAATTGCAGGTCGAGTTTATGGGTGATGTGCGCCATCGTTCGCCCGCTGACATCTGGGAACCCTCGGTGGATATTGCGTCTGTTCGTATTTGGTTGACCTGGCGTAAACTGCAGGTTCCAGTTCTTTCCCTTAACCATGAAGCCCTTGCCTATGAAAAAATGGGACGCACGCAAAAGGCTGAACTGATTCATTCTGCGATCAAGAAGGATGTTTTATGACCGACCCCGTCATCTCTGTTCAAAACCTCACGCGCCGCTTTGGCAATTTTGTTGCCGTGGATCATATCAACTTTGAAGTGCAGGGGGGCGAGGTTATTGGTTATCTCGGACCAAATGGCTCAGGCAAAACCACAACCATCCGCATGTTGCTTGGTTTGCTAAAACCCAGCGATGGCCAAGCCACTGTCCTTGGCTACGATGTTTTTGAACAAAGTGAAGAGATTCGCATGCGCGTTGGCTATATGTCACAGAAGTTTGCAATTTATGATGATTTGACGACTTTGGAGAATTTGACTTTCTATGGTGGCGTCTATGGGGTTACTGATAAAACCCGTATCCAGCATACTCTTGAACTGGTCGGACTTAAAGGACATGAGAATACCTTGACCAGGGACATGTCCACCGGCTGGCGGCAGAGACTGTCCCTTGGGATTGCGCTGGTACATGAGCCGAAATTGCTCTTCCTGGATGAACCTACCTCAGGGGTTGACCCCACTGCCCGTCGCGCCTTTTGGGATTTGATCTACCAATTGGCAGAGGGCGGCGTGACTATTTTGGTCACCACCCACTACATGGATGAAGCCGAATATTGTGAGCGCGTCGGTGTCATGCGCGACGGTAAATTACTGGCGATGGATACACCAACGAATTTAAAGAAGTCGATTATCACAGGTGATGTCTGGGAGGTGTACGCGAATCCGCTGGAAAAGGGATTGGAAATTCTTGCTTCGCTGGAAGGTGTGGAACGCGTTGGGTTGGCTGGCGATCATTTGCGGGTCATCAGTCAACGGGTGGAGCAGGATGCGATGCAAAGTCTATTAAACAGGGCAGGCATCCATGTGGAAAAGATCGAAAGAGGCGAGCCAACTCTGGAGGATGTCTTCCTTTCGCTGGCTCGCTAAAACGTTCAACAGTGGGCGTGCTTATCCTTCGGGTGTGACGATTGCCATGATGAGATATACCAGCAGCATCGCGCCGTTGAAGGTGAAGAACCCAAGGACGAACAACAGGCGGATGATGGTCGGGTCAATATTGAGATAGTCGCCCAGTCCTGCACACACGCCCGCGATCATGCGGTTGGATTTGCTTCGATAGAGGGTTTTGGTATCGTTCATTTTTTCTCCTTTTGTTTGTCTAATTTCTTTACGCAGGCATACGAAAAGAGTTGCATGGGAAAGCCCCCTGAAAAAAACACTTCCGGAGTCGTAATCACCTCGGAAGTGTTTTTACTGATTACCCTTTCTGTTCCCACCCTGATCACTAAATACCCAATTACACCCGGCCTTACTTCAATCCCAAAACTTCAAATACTTCCAGCGGTTGTGTTTTGCCTTTTACCGGCATATTTACATGGGGTTTGGCGATCACTTCACTGCTGACCCGTCCAAAGGCATCCCTGCTTATCAAAATTTGATTTCTGGCAGAGTTTTCCTGAATGCGTTTGGCTGTGTTCACTGCATCGCTGATGGCTGTGTATTCCAGCCTTTTCTCTGTACCGATCAAGCCAAGGATCGCATCTCCGCAATGGATGCCGGCGCCAAATGCCAGGTGATATTCAGGAGGAAGTTCCTTATATAAATTTTCAACGGATTCACGAATGATCAACGCGGTTTTCACTGCGCGCAGGGTGTGGTCAGGCTGTGGTATGGGCGCGTTGAACCATGCCATGATCGCATCGCCCATGAATTTATCAATGGTACCTTCCTGCATCAACACGGCATCTGCCATCGCGGCCAGGTAACGATTGAGAATTTTTACTAGTTGTTCCGGTTCCTGACTTTCGCTAAAAGTGGTAAAGCCGCGGATGTCTGCGAACAGTGCGGTGATGTTCGTGCGCTTGCCGCCCAACTGCAGACTGTTCGGGTCAAGTTGTTCGATTACAGCAGGAGAAACCATGCGTTCAAAGAGTCGGCGTTGGGCTTCGAGTTTCTTTCTTTCGGTCAGGTCATCAAGCACAATGGCAATGCCCTGGGTTTTTTGTCCTGCATCTTTCAGCGGCGAGAGATTGAAACGCCAATCAACAATGCTGCCGGTGGGTGAGATGTGACTGATCTCAAGATCAGTAATCGCTTTATCGGTTGCGCGTACTTCCATTAAATGCGGTTCAAGCTCCATTGAAACAGAAGCAAGCGTCTCGATCAGTAGATGACCGACAATATCGTTTGAGGTGCAGCCTAAAATTGTTTCCGCGGCACGGTTGGTGAGGGTGATTTGGTTCTCAATATCTGCAGTGATCACGCCGCTGGCGATGGAGGCAAATATGTTGTCCATCAGGTTTTTCAGCCCCGTTACCTCTTCGAGACTGCGTTTGAGCGAAGAGAAGAGGCGGGCATTTTCAATGGCAACTGCCGCCTGATTTGCAAAAGCCACCAGCAGATTTCGCTCTGATTCGGCAAAGATGCCCGAGCGGATGCGGTTATCAGCGTAAATTACGCCGATCAGCTCATTTTTTACTTTAAGGGGAACGCATAAAATCGAGCGCAGGTTAAACGCTACAATGCTTTCCTGTCCGATAAAGCGTTGGTCTTCCTGCGCGTTGGTTGTGATGATGGGTTCGCCTGTATTGATTACCCGTCCCACAACTGATTTGCTCACCGTCAACTCGGAAGAGTTGATCGATTCCATTTCCCAATTGCGCCCCATGCGGGTTACCATTTCACCCTTTTCGTCGCGCAGCATCAGAAAACCGCGTTCCGCTTTGGTCAGGCGCACAATGTTGTCCATCACGATGGTCAGCACTTCGTCGAGTTCAAGCGAAGAGTTGATGACCTGCCCAATATCGGCAAGTGCCAGCAGGTTATTATGTTCACGCTGAAACGATTCGATCTTTTCACTTATGTGCCCGAGTGTTATTTCAAGGTGCTGCAAATCGTCAACCGTGTTTTTGGGCAGTTTGAGCCTTGCGGTTTCCAACTCGGCACGAATTTTTCCCGCTTGCATGCCAAGCGTCAGAAGTTGATCGGGTATGGTTGTCGGGCGGGTTTGTTCATCCATGGTTGTTTATTTAATTTGATTATAACGGGTATCAAGTATTTGTAAGGTCTCTTTTAGTCGAATGCGCCAGGTCTTTAACAGCACCAGCGCTGCGGCTTTGCGGGCTGCCATAATATTCACTGTGCGGGAGGTGTACATGGCATTGTGATATTCCTGTAAAAGTGACAGAGTTTGCTCCTGTGCTGAAGGCAGACGTTTGATCAATACCTCGGCACGTGTTTGGGATGTGGTGTGTGCCGCCTGCGGCAGACCCAGCCAGTACAGGCTTAGGTTGACGGCTTGGAATATGCGTTCGATCTGAGTAAGTTTTGTCCAACGTGCCCAGTTATTTAACCAGCGCGGCGGATTACTTCCACGCCGTTCATATTGATGTGCCAAGTATACTGGGAAGCGGTCATAAAGCGAGTACCGGCGGATGATAAAAATGCCAATTCCCAGGCTCAGTAGCATAAGTGCAGGGATGAGCAGGGTTTCGAATAAGTTATTTTTGTAGATGGATGATGAGGCATCCGTTGTTTCATTCGATAATTCTGGATCTTCTTGCAAGGGGACTGCGGGCAGTGGGTTAATTGTCGCGTTTTCCTGAGACTCCGGGTTCGATATTATTTCATCGGGAATATCCTTCGTTTCAGGCCGTTCAAGGGGGAACTGATTGCTTGTTGGTTCAAACTCAACCCAGCCAATGCCCGGGAAATACACCTCAGGCCAGGCGTGAGAGTCCTTATAAGTGACAATATATTGCCCCTTAACTTCGTCGTATGCGCCTTCGACAAATCCAACCGCCATGCGTGCAGGGATGCCAATTGAGCGCAGCATTAATGTCTCCGCGCTGGCATAATACATGCAAAACCCTTTTTTGTTTTCAAACAAAACCCACAGTACAGGGTCGCGGTTCTCAGGCGGCATGTCTTCGATTTCCGCATCATATTCGATTTCTTCTCTTAAGTATGAAGTGATGGCTTGTACTTTATCGTATGGCGTGCTGTGGGATGCAGTGATTTCAAGGGCCAGCTTACGCAATTGTGGGACAATTTGTTCTGGGATTTGTAAATATCGCTCTGTGACCCAATCAGGATATTTCGTCCCCGCGGATCGTAATTCTTCTATGGAGGGATCGGCGATTAAGGCGCGCGCCTCATACTGGTTGCCGCTTGAAAGACTCGTGGTGGCAATCCAGGCGGTGACATCTTTCATCCCCTCCGGGATGGATGCAGCTTGGATGTCTGCGTTTTCGCTGACCCAGATGGTCTCTGCAGGTGAATACAACAGGTTTTGTTTTTTGAAACCAGTGGTGAATGTGAATTCTGTTATATGGCGTTCGTTTGGATATTCAACTGTTAATTCATTAATGGAAGGTGTGAATGGCTCACTTGCATCCTGAACGGTTGTCCAGCGTCCATTTAGATAAAGATCGTACACCCTGCCTTTCCAATAATTTCGGAGCGGGGTGAACTGGTCTTCATTTAAGTTAACTGTGAATACCATGGTTTCCCCAAGAGCAGCCTGTTGCCCGAGCGGTAGTGAGTCACTATAAAAATCCCCGCCCGTGCTTCTCCCGGCATAGGGGGACTCAAGGGCACTGACCGCGTTGGAGAATTTGTCGAAAATTGGCTGTGAATATTTATTCCATGCTTGCGCCGCAGGTTTTATTCCATTGATCCAGCCGGGCAATGACCATGCAATGAAGACTGCTATCAGTGTAATGGTCAGTGCTCCCCGTTCAAGGTCATTCATCACTTCGTCAGTCAACAGAAAATGAGTTTTTTTCCAAAAAGAACTGTTTTGCAGAAAATAAATTCTTCCCAACAACAGCAGTGCTGCGATGAAAAAAAACGCCAATTGCCAAACATGTTTTGATTCCATTGAATCAAAGGCTTGCACAGTAAGGATTGCCAGACCGGAGGGCAGGACCACATTTAAAAAATCCCTATGACGGGTTAACCAGTACCCGGCAGAAACGCCTATCCCCCAGAAGATCAATGTCATAATGGAGACAAAAAACAAATGATCGTAAACTGGCTTGTTTCTGATGAACTGATCCAATGAAAAGAACAGCCTCTCGAAGAGTGCCAGAATGTCCAGCCACAGCCAGTCCGTTTTCTCCACCATGCTCAATAATTGTGATGGTACCAGCGTTAACGTGTAACCAGCCATAATGCGAAGCACAGCTCGTTGTGAAAAATTACTATACCCAAGTGCCAGCCCTAATATGACGCCGATAAACCCCATCGTTTGCGTGAAATATAGAAAGGGCGTCCATTCTGTGACCACCAGCCGTGTGCTGGATATTTCCACAATTGCAATAACAAGGAGCGCGGCTTTCCAATCCCAAATCCGGCTGTTTGACGGATTCTGGTGCACACTGCCGGGCGAAAGTGATGTTTCCATATTTTGAGTGTACAATAAACAACGCATGTCCGTCAACCGCAAACAAAAATAATGGAGGTTTATATGCAGATCTTTATCGAAAGCGGCATTGCTTTTATTATTGCTGTTCAAAGCAGCATGGGGGATTGGCTCATTGCGCCCATGCGTTTCTTTAGCTATCTTGGAAATGAAGAATTCTTTCTGCTGGTATTGCCATTGATCTACTGGAGCGTTGACTCAGCGCTCGGCTTGCGGGTGGGTTTTATTCTCGTGACAAGTAATCTATTCAATTATGCCGGCAAATTAATTTTTGCGGGGCCGCGTCCCTATTGGTTGAGTTCACATGTTCGCGCTCTTTGGTTAACAGAGACAACATTTGGCATTCCTTCCGGTCATGCCCAACTTGCGGTGAGTGTCTGGGGCATGTTTGCGGCGTATGGCAGGCGCATCTGGGTGTGGGTTGTCGCCATTATCATTATATTTTTGATCGGTCTTTCACGTATATTCCTTGGCGTGCATTTCCCCCATGATGTGATCTTTGGCTGGCTGATCGGCGCCGTGATTCTGTGGGCTTTTATACGCTTCTGGGATCCTGTCGCCGCCTGGGTTGGCAAACAGACTTTGCGTCAACAGATTGTGAATGCGTTTATCGGTTCTCTGCTCTTTATTGCGCTGGGACTTGGAACCTGGACTTTGAGAAGTGGATATCAAGTACCTGTGACCTGGCTCTTCAACGCACAACTTGCCGGGACCGAATTACCTGACCCTGTTGATGCGAACAGCACATTCACCTCAGCCGGGACATTCTTTGGGCTGGCTGTAGGTGCAGCGTGGATCATGTCAATGGGTGGGTACAATGCTTCGGGCTCGATTGGCAAACGTGCGATTCGCTATGTAGTTGGACTGGTCGGCATCCTCATCCTTTATATGGGCTTGGGCGAGATCTTCCCACGGGGTGATGGTTTCATATTCTACCTGCTGCGGTATATTCGTTATACATTGGTGGGCTGGTGGGTGGCCGGGGGCGCGCCTTGGGTTTTTGTAAGGTTCAAGCTTGCTGAGCTCACCAAATCCCTCTGATATAATCTTTGACACTCCAAATTTATTATAAAGGTCTCATTAATGACGCTCGAGAAAAATTCACTTCTTCATGATCGCTATCGTGTTATAGAAATTCTTGGGCAGGGTGGCATGGGTTCTGTTTACCGCGCAATAGATGAAAATCTGGGTGTGGCGGTCGCCTTGAAAGAAAATCTATTTACGACCGAAGAATATATGCGTCAGTTTCGCCTTGAGGCAGTTATCTTGGCGAACCTCCGACACCCAAATTTGCCGCGAGTTTCTGATCATTTTGAACTAAAAGATCAGGGGCAATATTTGATCATGGATTTTATCGAAGGGGAAGATCTGCGCAATCGCATGGATCGGCTTGGCATGATCTCAGAAGAGGATGCAGTGCAGATCGGTGCTGCAATGTGTGACGCGCTTGCCTACTTGCATAGTCGCAAGCCTCCCATTTTGCACCGCGATATCAAACCCGGTAATGTGAAGATCACGCCGGATGGGCATATATTTTTAGTGGATTTTGGACTTGCCAAAGTATATCAGGGGGGGAACCAGGCTACCACAACCGGAGCGCGTGCCATGACACCCGGGTACTCTCCACCTGAACAATATGGTACAGCGCGCACTGATCCCCGGACAGATTTTTATTCGTTGGGTGCAACCTTGTATGCGGCTTTGACCGGAGTGATCCCTGAAGATGGGCTTGCGCGTGCGATGGATAATGCTCAATTAACTCCGCTTCGCAAACGTAATACAAAGGTTTCCCGCCGTATTTCCTCTGCGATCGAGAAGGCGATGGCAGTTGACCCAAGTGATCGTTTTCAGAGTGCGGGGGATTTCAAGAAAGCTTTGCTTGGGGCAGGTTCTCAAACCCAACAAACTCCGGGTAATCATATTGTTGCACCACCTCCTGCTGATGCTTTTCTGCCGTCTGATCCAAATGATGCAGTTGATTCTTTGACTACCCCCAAAGAGAAAACACCGACCCGTCAGCCTGCGGGCGTTGTCTCTTCGACGCCGCCCGTTGTTGCCGAGGAGCAGCCTTTTGTCTCTCCACTTAAAAAGCAAAAGGAGCGTGAGCGCAAACGCCGGTCTGCTTTGATACGTTTTGTACTTATTTTAATTTTATTGGTTTTTGCGAGCCTGCCTTTTGTGGCACCGGGAATTTTTCCGAATAATTTCCGCAATGCAATTTCATATTTAGCGCCGACGAGCACGGCTACGCCATCTTCACTCCCCAGCCAAACACTCACCGGAACTTCCACCGAAACCCCCACTCCAACCCCCACTGCCACGTTAACGCCTGAGCCTCCAACTCCAACTTTAACGGCCACGAACACCCCATTACCCATCGTGAGTAGTACTGTGGGTGTTGAACCAACAATTGTGGATACCGCCATTCCCACCATTGATTTACCGATTCCCCTGGTTGGCGGTTCAGGACAGGTTTCATATGTGTCAGACCGGACTGGCTTGCCGCAGATCTATCTTGTTAACCTTGCCAGTCAGGCATTGATCCAAATGACCAATATGCCCGAGGGTGCATGTCAGCCTGCCTGGTCTCCAGACGGCGAAAAAATGGTTTTCATTTCTCCATGCAAGGGTATGGATGAAATATATTATGGTGCCAGCCTGTATTTGATCAATGCAGATGGCAGTAACTTGACGATGGTTGGCTCTGTTCCGGGTGGTGATTTTGATCCTGCGTGGTCACCTGATGGCAGGTCGATTGCTTTCACTTCACTGCGTACCGGTCAGATGGAAATTTTTGTCTTGAATGTGGATGATCTGACATCCATGACGCAGATAACAAAAGGCGCAAAGAGTGTGGAGTCCCGCCAGCCTGCATGGTCACCGGATGGATTGCAGATCGCGTATGTAGTCAAGCGATTGGGCGTGTACCAGCTTTGGGTTATGAATGCAGACGGTACCGGGCAAAAACAAATTGTTCGCAGTGGTGTGACGTTCTTTGATTATCTTCCCAATTGGTCACCCGATGGGCAGTTGATCTTGTTTAATCAGCGCTGCGCTACCGCCTTCTGTTTTCCATACCTTATGAGCATCTCTGCTGTTGACCGTTCTGTAGAACAGGGTTCCTTTTTGAAGTTAAATATCATATCGATAGAAGATGTGCAGTATTCACCGGATGGTTTCTTTCTCCTTTACGAAGGGGAGGAAAGTGATGAGAATAACGATATTTACTACATGACCGTTACGGGAGCAAACATTATTCGCCTCACAACTGATGATGGCATGGAATTTGACCCTGCCTGGAGACCTTCTGGAAATTGATCCATCATGAAAGGCATAAAAAAACAATAACCCTGCATAACTGGAGTTTTGATTTTCTACCGGGGACATTCTGGTTACGCCGAGACTTAATCAGTCTTTTGGCGGTTTGATTGTTTATTCTGGGAAAATCCCCTACCCAAACGCTGGAATATGGTTTTTCTTAAGAACCATCCTGCTGCCAGCGGAAAATTTGTAACATTTCATAAAAATATTAGGTATAATACAGTACTAATAAAATAAAAAATGGCATGTGCAGTTGAAATTCTCTCGGCGCAAAGGGTCAGCAAAACAACGAGGCATCACATTGAAAACCATCCAAGCTGGGCAATTTATCTTTCGACGGGATGTATATGGACCAATTTGAGGAACATGCCTCAAAAGAAGAGTTTGCTATCTCATTATTCCAATCGCGAGAGAAAACAATCATAGATTTAAATGACACTGTTCTTCCTGTAGCCATTTGTGATGAGCCTGAATATATTAGTTATACATGTATATTACTTCCCGGTATCCTTTCACACCAATTAAAGACCGAAATGGAAGGGTCCTTGCGGCAGCGGATGAAAGAGATTTGTACTTCATTCAACGGGCGAATTGAGTTTATCACTGTAAACCCTGATTATTTTCAATGGGGGTTGTCTGTGATTTCCTCTGCACAAATTAGTCAAATCATGCAGGAGATCCGGTACGGTCTTTCCCAAATGATTCTGTCTACTTTTGAGTATATTCGCAGCGAGAATTCGGCTGACGATTTTTGGGCCACGGGTTACCTCGTTTTATTGGGAATGCGCCCTGATTTGGAAGATATGATCAAGCAATATATTCGCATATCACGCCGACTGCAAAACTTCTCCCTGCCTGATCTTCAGGATTTGCATGTGCGAACATAATACAATCCAGGATCCTTCATATGTCGAATATAACCATAAAAAGAGCGGGCGAACTGCTAAGAGGAATTTTTGAAATCTTGTGGGATAACCCCGATGGATTAACCGCGCGGGAAGTATTATCGCGCATCCCGCAGGTTGTAAAATTAACTGAAGAAGAGATAAGTCTTTCGACCGGCACCAACATGCCTCGATACGAAAAAATTGTGCGCATTGCGACAATTCCGATTACCCAGGTGGGCTGGCTGGCTAAAAACGAAAAAGGTCTCTGGTATATTACAAATGATGGGTACGAGGTTTGCAGCGGATTTTCAAATGTGCAGGATTTTTACCAGGAGGCGCTCCGCCAGTCTTATGAACGCAGGCGGTCGATCCCGGAAAATGTAATGACATTGGAGGTTGCGCAAGAAGCGGCTTGGGTACAGATAAAAAAGCACCTGTTCAACCTGAGCCTAAGCGAACTTCAAACAATGCTTGCCGAACTTCTACGCGTAATGGATTATTATCCATCCTGGATGGCGCCATCTGAAAAACACCGGGGCAAGATTAATTTGATCGCGTATACAGACCCGATCGGCGTGAAAGGACAGCGGATTCTGGTGCAGATTATTCATAAGGGGCAGGCTGTAACGCAGGAAGGCATCAAAAGCTTTGCATCCATCTTGAGCACAAATGATTTTGGAATGATAGTTTCAATGGGGGGATTCACCAATGAGGCAGCACAGGAGTTAAGCCTTGTTGCCCTCCAAAAAATTTCTGCCCTCGACGCCGTTTCTTTTTTCAACCTATGGGAAACTTATTATGGCGAATTAAGTGAAGATGCTCGTCGATTGTTGCCCTTGAAAGCGGTTAATTTCCTGGCTACAAGTGAATAGCAATAATGACAAATATTCAGATGGAAGATCAGGCAGTACAAAAAAGATCCCACAGTAAGGCATTCGAAGAGGGTCTTCAAATTCTCAAAGATGAGATCGATCTTGCTCTGCAGTGGAACAGACCGAGTATATTACTTGCCATCCACGATTCAAATACAGGGAGAATGGAAACAGAGAAATCTCTTGAACAGGCGATCGTCAAAAGGAACAAACATGTTGCGTACATCACCATCGAATCAGCGAATCCTGACGTAATTCGTGTGATGAATGAAACACCCAATTCTGCCGATGTGGTTTTTTTTGTATCGGGGATCCAAAATGCAGATCAGGCATCAGATGGAAGTGTGTACAGGGCGCTCAACATAAGGCGGGAACTTCTTGTAGAGAAGAGTATCTGTGTTGTATTTTGGATCAATAAATTGGAGGCGGTAAATCTGGCCCGGCTTGCTCCAGATTTTTGGGCTTTTCGTCATCGCGTTGTAGAGTTTGCCCCCAAACATGGTTCAAAGAAGAACTCCATCCCCATTGGGTTGTTTTTATGGGAGGAACAAATCCCTTGGATGGAGGAGGATGCCCAAAAAAAGAAACTCTCATATTTTGAAGAGATGTTGGTGCGCCTTCCAAAGGGGGATGATGCGGCAGTTGTGTGTATGGAAACAACATTAAAGCTGGTGCATTATAGCTGGTTATTAAATGATTTAATAAAATTTACGGGGTATTTGAAAAAGGGGTTTGCGCTTGTGGAAAAATATCCGGTCTCGCAATATCATGCCTGGTTTCTTAACGCCAGGGGAATTGAATTATATGAAGAAGGAAACAAAAGGGACGCGCTCAGCCATTTTTCACAAGCCTTGGGTCACGATCCTGAAAACAGCGTAATTATGATGAATGCCGGCACGGCAGCGCATGCCATGGGCCAGAATCAAAAAGCAATATTGATTGGATTGCGCGCGATTAAGAAAGATCAGGGGAATTTTCACCTCCAGCGTGTACTGGGTACTCTTTATTTGTCCATGGAAAAAATGGATGACGCCCTTAAGGCGTTAACAAAAGCCCAAGAGATGAGTCCGGAGAATACGGACATACATTATTTATTGGCGATTTGTTATTTTAAAAACGGCCAGCTTTCTGAGAGCGAAAAAGAATTATCGATGGCGAAAAAAAAGGCGCCTCCGGAAAATGCCGTGCAACTTGCTTGCATTGGCATTCTCAGCGGCAAGAAAGAAAAATCTCTCGCCCAACTTAACCTTTCCCTTGAAAATGGGGACATCCGTAAGCATCAGATCATGCGAGATCCAAATCTGTACTTCCTATTGAATGCACAGGAATTTCCGGTAACCCACTAAAAATGTCAATCCAATCTTTAAGCTTATTTCTGGTTGTAGCCATTATCCTAACCATTGGTGTGGGACTGATTTTAAGAAGAAAGACCCATGACAATGTAGGTGGTATCTCTGCCATGGTTGTAATTGTGTCCATCTGGACATTTGTATATTTACTTCATGGCATCAATGAAACCTTCGTCCCTTTGAATTTCCTGAAAAGCATTAACTACCTTTGCATAACAACTGCCGCCCTGGCCCAACTCTTTTTTTCATTATCCTACTCCCATCGGACGCGCTGGTTGACTGTAACGACATACGCAATATTTCTGATTGAACCCATATTAATCCAGATATTATTCTGGACCGAGCCGTCAAGGGGAGGTTTATTCGGCCAGGAAAATGGAATATTAGATCAGGTCAACCTAATTTACGTCTCCTGTGTGCTTGCAGTCAGTATCTTTCTATTTATGGAAACCTTCCTTAGTAAGCCGCGCCCGCATTTTCTAGGCGCCTGGACGATTCTGGTCGGGGCTTTTTTTCCACTGCTCAGTAATATATTGACGTTTGTATCGTACAGCGAGTTGGATGTCCACCTATTTTTTCCTGTTTTTCTCCATTCGTTGGCGGTTGCCGGCTTTTCGTACGGGATGTTCAACAGCAACTTGATCGAGGTGACGCCTCTTACAAGGGATGTTGTTATTGAAGGTATGGATGATGGTTGGATGGTTGTGGATCATCAGGATAAGGTCATTGATGTGAACTCATCTGCCGAAAAAATAATCGGCATGACACGCGAAAAGATCTATGGGTTGCCTGTGGATCAAATCTTAAGTGAGTGGACCAAAGTGTTACAGTCCTCTGATGGGGTAAAGGAAATGGAAATGCGTCGTACTTCCAAATCGCAGAGCGAGAGGCAGTATTTGAACCTTCGTATTTCCCAACTGGTCGATAAAAATAATTTACAGTTTGGTCATTTGATCGTCTGGCGTGATATTACCGGTCGCAAGATCATTGATGCCATTCACCAAAGTGCACGTGATGAGTTGTTCGTACTTCTAAATGCAATATCCAGTTTGGCGAGCCGCTCGATAAATCTGGAGGATTTTTTATCAGAATCCAGTTATCAGATCCTATACTCGTTTCATAGTCAGGCTATTGCCGTTTTCTTAACCGAGGAAAGTGACAGCAGTCCGCAAAAGCTTTCGTTAAAATCGCACTTTGGATTTTCGCCCGAACATATCAATATTATCAACAGCAAAACCATTGCAGCGAATATTTATAATTGGTTGATAAAGAACGAAGAGAATCGTCCTCTGATCCTTAATGCCCAGGATGACGCTGTCATAGTACCATTCCACCCAACAGATATTGGTTTTAATTACGTCACTTTAATTCCTTTGATCATCTATACTCAACATGAAAACAGTATCCAGGGTACTCTGTGTTTGGGAAGAAATGAAGATACTGTTTATAGCCAGGACGAGGTGATTCGCCTGACCACCATCGCAAATCAGATCGCAACATTGATCGACAGCAATCGTCGCAGACAATTTGCCATTGCGCTTAGTGAACGCCAGCGCCTCTTGCGCGACCTGCACGACTCGGTCAGCCAAAAACTATATGGATTGGTTGCTTTGACGGAAGCAGCTCAAGCTGGAATTGAAGCGGGGTCTAAAATTGCGCCTGTGGAGGTGCTGAGCCGTATCGGAGAAAATGCGCGGCAAGCCGTCAAAGAGATGCGCCTATTCCTATATGAAATGCAGCCGATTGATCTAAAGGATGGTCTTGTTTCCTCCTTGCAGCATCGCCTTGCCGCGGTGGAGGGACGCGCAGATATAAAGGCCAGAATGATCTCCGACGAAAACATCCAGCTTGAAAAAGATGATGAAATTGCGCTCTATTATATTGCCCAGGAAGCGCTTAACAACATTCTTAGACATGCCCATGCAAGGAATGTATCTGTGAATTTAAAACAAACACGTCAAAATGTCATACTTGAAATTAAAGACGACGGGCAGGGATTTGATATTAAAAAATTGGATGACTCAGGTTTAGGATTACGTAATATGAAGGAACGCGCAGCACAGGCAAGCGGGAAATTTAAAATCTCATCCAAAACCGGGGTCGGAACGCAGATCGTGGTTTCTGTAGGTAGAAAGGTCTCATTATGAAAACAATTCGTATTCTTGTAGCTGATGACGAAAGCGTGGTAAGGGATGGTGTAGTTGCCATCCTCTCATTTCAATCTGATATCAAGGTCGTCGGCGAAGCGGAAGATGGCGCGGAGGCGATTGAAATTGCCCGCAAGACCAAACCTGATGTTATTTTGCTGGATATGCAGATGCCAAAGGTGAATGGTCTGGCAGCGATCCCAAAATTTAAAGAGGTATCACCCAATTCGCGAATTTTAGTATTAACCAGCTTTGCAGAAAGTGACGTCGTTTACCAAAGCATCAGAGCTGGTGCATTGGGTTTTCTACTTAAGGATGCCAGAAGAGGCCAATTGCTGCAGGCTATCCGCGATGTCGCCAATGGACAGGCATCCATTCAGCCGACGATTGCAATGAGGGTGATCCATGAAATTGAACATCCGGCTGAATTAATGTACACTGCAGATCCATTAACGCCGCGTGAACATGAAACCTTGCGGCTGATCTCGCGCGGTTTGAGCAACCAGGAAATTGCCGCTGCCATGGTGGTCCATGAACGAACGGTAGCGAAATACGTGAGCAGTATTTTGGAAAAGCTTCATCTTGCCAACCGCACACAAGCCGCACTATATGCGATCAATAAGGGTTTGACCGACTCTAAAAATTAATATTGCCCGAAAGTCCTATGCAAAAAGCCCGCGCCTCAACTGTTGAGGCGCGGGCTTTTTGATTGATCATTCCTGGCGGGTATTCTAATGACCCTTCATGCACAAATCGAGATGGTCATTTTTACCCATTGCCAGCACATAAAATTACATCTTTTTTCTAAGTAACATACCAGTTTTGTTCATTTCGGGAAAAGTCTTTACTCCCTATAATGCATATAACATGACTTGGACCTGAAAACCATTTAGGAGACTTAAATTGTTCCTTGGACATCACTTCACACAATTGAGAAATGCAAATCACCTGCCTATTCGTTCGGAATGGAAAAACCTGATATCAAGTGGATTATACCTCACACAGGGTTTTGACCAGAATGTAATGATCCTGACACCAGGCGCATTTCAAGAGATCTATGCAAGACTTACTGCGTTGAACATAACAGATCCACTGGTCCGGCTGCTCTTGCGCATGTTTCTTAGTACAGCGAACTATGTTGAGAGCATTGAAAACGAGACGATCAGTCTCCCGCCGGACCTTTTAGGATATGCACACCTTGAATCAAATGTTGTCGTTGTTGGTCAGGGTGAATATTTTGAAGTCTGGTCATCTGACCTGTGGCAGCAGCAGCAATCCGAGATACTTGATTCGGAGGCGAACGCACAACGCTTCTCCGGATTCACAATTTCCACTGCAGAAAAAACATTCTAACAAAAAAAGGTCGCTATGAACAAAATTCGCATCCTCGTTGTTGAAGATCAACATATCGTCCGTGAAGGGATGGTCGCCATCCTTTCACTGCAACCAGACATGGAAATCGTTGGAGAAGCTGAAAATGGTATTCAAGCGGTGGAACTCGCCCGTAAGACAAAACCGGATGTGATCCTCCTGGACATGGTCATGCCTTTGCAGGATGGGCTGACTACCATTCCCAAGCTGAAGGAAATTTCACCCGCCTTTCGCATCCTGGTGCTCTCCAGTTTTGCGCAAAGCAGCCAGGTATATCAAGCCATAAAAACTGGCGCACTTGGCTATTTGTTAAAAGATACGCCACGTGCTCAACTTTTGCAGGCAATCCGTGAAGTTGCCCGTGGACAAGCATCCATACAGCCTTCCATTGCGATGAAAGTGATTAGTGATTTTGAAAAACCAAATGCAGGTGGGGATCTGGCTAATGAGCATCTCACTCAACGGGAAATGGAAACACTCAAGTTGATTGCACGTGGCTTGAGCAACCAGGAAATTGCGCTCGCTATGGTGGTCAATGAACGCACCATCGCGAAATATGTCAGCAGCATCCTCAATAAACTTCATCTTGCGAACCGGACCCAGGCAGCATTATATGCGTTGCGTGAAGGGTTGGCAGTATCCACCAATTAATAAGATTTGTCAGCAGGATAAATGGCATTTTTACATGGTCAAGATTGACCACCCGAAGGTACTTACAATGGTCAATAGTCCCCTCGAAAAGATCAAGGTTTATGGCTAACTCACAAGAACGATAAATTATAAAATATTGTCAACTACCAGCAGAGGCGCAATGAACAGTTTTGAGTATCAAAAAGCAACCGATTTTGACAGGGCATGGCTCAATTTTGAGTTGGATCTGCCGCTTAAGCCTGCGGCAAACGGAAAAGCCAATCCATTTTATATAAATCGTCCGGGAAATCCGATCAATGAATTGATTGACGCGTTGCTTGCTCCATTCTATCGCCCGCCAAAGTTCTTTTTCTCAGGGCATCGTGGCTGCGGAAAATCCACCGAATTGTTGCACCTGTTGAGTAACACCCAGATCCAAAAAAAATACTGGCCGATTAATTTCAGTATCCGCGAAGAAACAGACATTATTGACCTCGATTTTCGTGATGTGCTCCTTGCCATTGGTAGCCGCTTATTCCGTGAATACCGAAAAAAGGGCGGTGAACTCCCTGATCAATTACTCAAGGAACTATATGGCTGGAAAGGTAAAGTGGAAAAGCAAATATCCACTATTTTGGATGGTCGTGTTTCTGATATTGAATTGGGTGCCTCGATCGATGCGTTTTTTGCAAGTGCCGGGTTGAAGATGAAACTTGAACCTGCAACACGCGTTGAGTTGCGCCAGGTCGTTGAAACTGATATTACTGGTTTGATCGCCATCATCAACCACATCGCAGCCACGATCTACAGCCAGGAACATCGCATCCCACTGATTCTGATTGACGATATGGACAAACCTGACCTGGAACGGGCACGTGCAATTTTTCATGACCGGCGTGAGATTATGATGCAGCCCAATTGCGCCATTGTATATACCGTTTCAAGCGCGCTCTTTTACAGCAAGGAATTTGACTCCATCCGCGATCAGGCTCTTTTTCTACCAAACATAAATTTGCATGCTGCCAGTGGTGTCGACCATCACCTCCAGGAAGGCTTCCGCACTTTGGAAAAATTTGTCAACGTTCGTATGAACAGCTCATTGATCGATCCGGTTGCTCTTGATGAAGCTGTTGCCTACAGCGGTGGTGTCTTTCGGGAACTGGCGCGCATTATCCGTACTTCCATTGGGCGTGCAAGGCGGCGAAAAGCTGCAAAGCTCGAATCAGAGGACGTTGAATGGGCAGCCTCTGAAATTCGTAATGAGTACAGACGTATTTTGGATAAAGAGGACATAAAACTGTTAAAAAAAGTTCAAGAGAACAGAAAACTTGAATATAGTGAACGTCTCATGCCCCTTTTGCAAATACTGGCCATACTTGAATACCGAGATCAGGAAAATTGGTGTGACATCCATCCGGTTTTAAGGAAAATGCTATGACAAGCTCTGGTTTACTTCAGCAACCGCATGTCAATTCATTTGGTGAACAGATTGAGATCATTTGGGAAGAACTCAAACTTGCCATCCAATGGAATCGCCCCTCTCTTCTTCTGATTGTTTATAACTCAGATTATGTGCGCGCGGATGCTGAAACTGCCCTCAAGAATTATTTGATCGAACGAGGGCAAAAAATCATTCATATTCAGATGGATGAAACGCCGGATGCCAGCTTTATTTCATTGCTGCGGAAATTTCAAACGGCAGAAGGTCATATCTTCTTTATCCATGGGTCAACCCCTGAACAAAGGGATATGCTTGCAAAGCTTGGCACCCATAAGGATATTTTAACCCGCAAAAAGATCCGCCTTGTGATCTGGCTTACGGCCAAGGGACTTGCTGATCTTGCGCACAATGCCCCTGATATCTGGGAATGTCGTCAGCATGTTATTGATTTCCAGGACGGTCCCAACTCGGAACATACCCTGCAAGATGCCGTTGAATCAGCATGGCAAGGTACGGGTGAGTATGCTAATTCGTTCGAAGATACTGAAGAAAAGATCAGTTTCCATGAAGCCATCCTGACCGGTCTGCCTGAAAAGATGGAATCAACATCTACACGCGCAAAATTACTGCTCACATTAGGAATTCTTAATTGGCGTAATGGTGACTTTGAAAAAGCAGACGAACTATTGCGGGATGCAACCCAGGCTGCCGTCCAACTGGAAGACAATTGGTTTGAAGCTGAATGTTTCAATGCCATTGCCCTTGTCAAATTTGCACAAGGTAAAAACGATGAAGCCATCGAAGCTTATAAACAGGCGATCGAGATCGCCCCTGAGCAGATCTTTGTTTGGAATAACCTCGGCAATTTGTGTTTGAAGATCATGCGCAATGATGAAGCAATGCTTGCGTTCCAAAAAACATTAAATCATAACCCCAGGGACCCCATCGCATGGAGTGGACTTGGTACCGTATATTATCGGATCGGCTACGTTGAGGATTCCATAGCTGCATATCGAAAGGCAATTGAATACGCACCTTTGCTTGCCTATCCGTGGGCCGGACTTGGCGACGCGTATATAACAATTGGTTCTGATCCTGAGGCAATTATTGCTTATCAAAAAGCCATTGAATTGAATAAGAATTTTATCGTCCCATGGTTGAGCCTGGCTGGTATTTATCGCCGACAGGGACGCAATCGCGATGCAATTAAAACATATCAGCGTGCACTGGCGGTGAATCCAAAAAATCATCAGGTCTGGAATGAGCTTGGGTTGGTTTTCCTGAAGGTCAATTCCTTTGATGATGCCATGCATAGCTTTTTGAAATCAATTGAATTAGACCGCTCCTTTGGCTTTGCATATAGCAACCTGGCACTTGCCTACGCCAATCAAGGAATGTATCTGGACGCGATCGAAGCCTGTCGAAAAAGTTTGGATGTCTTTACGGAAGATAGTGACAAAATTCCAGTCTGGGATCAGCTTGCCAATTTTTATCGGGCCATCAATGATTATGATCGTGCCATGCAAGCCTATCAAACCATTGACAGATTGAAAGGGTCAATTATTCCTCTTCCCGAAGAATCCTCGAGCTTAATAACATCACCCGAGCCCGAGCCCCAGCCTGTTGCTCCTGCCTTGCCAGTCGAATCCAGCCTGGAGCTCTCACCCACTCTACAGGACCCAATAGCCAAGGATGTGGAGGAGATCCCTGTGCAAGCAGAGATTTCAAAAGAAAGACCAACCACACCAGCATGGATCTTTCAATCTGAAGCAGAGAGCCAGAAAGAATCCATATCAACAACCTATTCAGAGAATATTTTCTGGAAAGATGAATTGTTCAGCCTGCCGCTTGAACAAACAACCATAAGTAAAAAAACAAAAGAGGAGCCTATGAATACGCAAGAAATGTTAAGCCCAAGTCCCACGCGCCAGGCTGTATCTTCACAGGGCTTTTCAGAGGAATCAACACCAGCAGATCCCTTTGAAAACATTGAAGAGATCGCTGAAAGCAAGGACCCCGAAGTATGGAATAAAAAAGGAAACATCCATTTCCAAAGAGGGGAGTTCGAAACTGCCATTAGCGCGTACAACAAAGCCATCGATCTGGATCGTTCCTTTGGCTGGCCATATACCAACCTGGCTCATACCTATCTCAAATTGGGTAAATATGCAGAAGCCATTTTGCTCTATCAAAAGAGCGCCAGCCTGCTCAAAATGAAAGAAGAAAAAGCAGCAGCCTGGAACAGTCTTGGGAACATCTACCGCCACCTGAACGAATATGAGAACGCGCTCAGCGCCTATCAAAAAGCGGATGAGATTGATCCGCAAAATGCCGGGCGACATGGCACCATGGACCTTGCAAGTTTGGAACCCAATTCGCGCAGCGCACAAGTTTGGCTTGAACTTGGAAATCTTTTTTTCAAGTCTGGTGCGTACAAGGAAGCGGCCGATGCATACACCAACACTGTAAAGATAGATCCGTCTTCCGGTTGGGCTTATAGCAATCTTGCCATGTCGTTGGTTTTTCAGGGTAAACACCAGGAAGCAGTGTCTGTTTATCTGAAGAGCATTGAACTGTTCGACAACGATAAGGATAAAGCCGTGACCTGGAATCGTCTGGGTAATGTTTATCGCAAGATGAACGACGAGGATAATGCCCGCAAAGCATACCAAACAGCGGTCAAACTTTCAAATGAAAAAATAAATTTGCTCACACGCACACGTTTTAGCTTATTAGGCAACTGTTATGCAAATTAGTCAACAATATCCATATTTTAACTGGAGGTAAAAAATGTCTGAACTTGAGTTTTGGAAAGATCTTGGCAATATTTTTGATGCCGTATTGAATTACCAAAAGAAGAATGTTGAATTCAACAATCGCTTCATTAATCCATGGATTCGGCTTGGGAACATCTTTGAGCGTCAGGATCAAGCTAATGATGCGGTCCAAGCCTACCAGCGTGCAACCGAAATCGATCCGGATACGGCACAAAACTGGATTGAATTGGGTGATGCTCAATTTAAAAAGGGAGATTATGATGAGGCAATTGAAGCATACCGCACTGCCGTTATGATAAATCCCGAGGCTGGTTGGCCGCTCGGCAACCTTGCTCTCAGCATGGTCACACAAGGCAAAATTGAAGAGGCCATTCCTCTTTACAAGAAAAGCATTGACTTGTTGACCGAGGTTAAGGATAAGGCCATTTGCTGGAATCGTCTCGGTAATGCCTACCGCAAACTCAATGATTACGAGAATGCCTTTCATGCCTTCCAAAAAGCTGATCAACTCGATGGAGATAACACGGGCTTCAGTGATAAATTGGATGAGACCCCACCCGGAATATCTGAGGGTGCACCTGAAGTAATTCTTGAACAGGTGGTTGTGAACGAGGCTTTGGAAGATAATAAAACGGAAATATCAGTGGTTGAGGTTGCAAATGAATCTGTGGAAACATCCTGTCAACCCGAACTAGAACTGGTTGCAGCGCAGGATAACCAGGTCGAAACCGCCGACGAGCCCATTGTTCCCGCGCCAGACATTGAATTGATGGTTGCAGAGAGCGTGTTGGAGGAGGATGTTGCTATTCTCTCCAATGAATCCAGTCTTGAAGAACCCACAAGCGAAAACACTGTGACAGAGGAGGCATCTCTGGACCTTCCCGGTGAAAAAATCGATGTTATTCAGGTCGTGGAAGATGTGATCGCAAAAGTTGAACAAGCTTATGCAGAACAAAAAGACTCCATCTCCAATGAAGATCAACCTGCTGAAGAAAATCCCGCTGCAGAAATTGAAAACATAAGCACGATCAGCGAGGAAATGGTCCAGGAAGCTGAAGCGGCCATCACAGAGACCCATGAAGAAGTTGTTCCTGAGGTTGAGGTTCCCGTATTGAGCGAAGAAGTTTCACTTGAAGAAGTTCAATCATCCACTGTTGGCGAAGAAGCTACCATGGAAGTTGAATCGGCGGTTGTTGAACTGAATAAGGAAACCACACCTGAAATTGAAACTCCCGTTGCTTGTGAAAGTCAGGAAGAACAGGTCGGTAAGGATGAGCCTCGCCGGGCTCCTGCGTGGCTGGTGATAAAAAACACCGTGATCGCAGAAGAAAAAGTGTCCGTTGTCGATGCTGAAGCACAACAAGAACTTGCTCAGGTCGAATCTGTAACGACTCTTTCAGATATTTCACAGGAAACGGCGATAAGCGAATCGGTTGTAAATATGGAAGTTGTTGAAACATATACAAACCCGCTTGAAATCCAGGTGACGACCGAGCCAAGTCTAAGTGATGATTTGATCAGTGAAGAAGCTCCTGTCCAGGTTGAAATCCAGGTGGAGACTCAGGCTGTGGTGGAAGAGCAGGAAGTAATCACCGCTACTGAAGCAAATCCAGTTGAGGAGTCTGCCGTTTCTGTAGAATCTTTCACAGTTGCATCTGAAGAGCAGGCGACAGAGTCGGCATATGAAGAATATTTGAAGGACGTGGCTGAACCTGTCGCCCCCCTGACCGATCATGTGGGAGAAATTCAAAGCGAAGCGCCTGTCACAAAAGTCAGTAAAAACGGTGACGTCCGTCTTGCAATGGATACAAAGAATGCGAATGTATGGAACGAGTTGGGCAATATTTATTTGAATGCCGGTACATATGACGATGCAATTGCTGCATATAGCAAAGCAATTGAATTGGACCGCCGTTTTGCCTGGCCTTACAGTAACCTTGCTTTGGCGTATGTGCAAAAGGGACGTTTTGCAGAAGCCATCCTGCTCTATCAGCGTGGTATTGAGTTGTTTGCTTCAGATAGGGACAAAGCGATTACATGGAACCGTTTGGGCAATGTTTATCGCCGTATCAATGACTATGACAATGCAATTGCTTCATATCAAACTGCTGATGAACTTGATCCTGAAAACGCCACACTTTCCCTGCGCTCGAGTTTTGGACTCTTAGGAAACATGTATTCCGATTCAAAACCTGTTTTGGTGGACTAAAAGGGCTTATCATGAATCATGAGTTTTGGAATGAAATTGGTAACCTGTATTTTATGTGCGGTGCGTACGAGCCTGCCATCCATGCCTATTTACGTTCGATCAAATTGGAGAATACGTTTGGCAGGTCGTACAGCAATCTGGCGTCGGCATATGTTCAAACCGGTAAATATATGGAAGCCATTAAAATTTACCGGCGCGGAATTGAATTGCTGTCAGACAAGAAGGAAAAAGCTGCCACATGGAATCGGCTTGGCATTTTATATCGCCAGATCAAGGAATATAATAATGCGCTTGAGGCGTATCAACGGGCAGACTTGATCATGCCGCAGGAGGATTCTGAAAAGCCGTTGGAAGCACGCACGGAAGTAGGCCTGCCGCTGACGGTTTCTATGCCTGAGATCGACCTTGATGCGATCCTTGCGAAGGGTAATCCTGCCAATTTACAGTTGCACAGCTCATTATTGGCAGAGATTAATACCGAGCTTGAAATGGCAGAGGCATGTTCTGAAGATTTAGGGTTCGAAGAAATAATTGCACCGCCTGAGTTTGAGAACAACTTCCAGGTGGAACCCGCCGCTATCGAACCTGTGGTCAGTATGCAAGGGGAGTGGAAACCTGCCTTTACCGTGGAAGACCTGCCGGTTGAGACCTCCCCTGTGCTTGAAGAACTCGAATCAGTTCCCGCCAAATTGGAAGATTTGGACATCATCATCCCCATTGAGCTGCAAAGCGAAATAGTGGTTGACAATACCCAGGTCGAAGCTCCGCCAATTTTGGAAATGCGGTCTGAAACATACAATGTGTCAGAAGCCGGCAATGGGAATGAATGCATTGACGCTGTGGAGAGTATCACTTTCTTCGAGAGTAGCGGCCAATCTGGATCTTCAGAAACTGTGACCAGTGAAACGGGTCTGGAAGCAACGCAATATTCACAGATCGACTATCCCTTGACAGGACTGTCTCCGGAAGAACGTCAATCATTGGAGTTGGAGATCATAAAATACCAACAGGCAACCAGCAGGAACCCGCGCAGTTACATCCTTTGGGAAGAACTGGGTGAAGCATATAAATCAGCAGGGCAGTATAAGGATGCGATTTTTGCTTTTCAAAAAGCGATCTCAATGAATCCTGCAAACACCATGTGTCACTATCGGTTGGGATTGGTCTACGCTGCAGAGAAAAAAGAGCAGGAAGCGATCAGATCTTTCAAAAAAGTATTGGAACTGGACCCCAGGTCGCCGCAGGCGCATGCTTCGCTGGCAAGCCAATATCGGAAAATGGGCCTTGAGGAAATTGCCCAGGAACATATTGCCAAAGCGCGCGCTATGCAGGTCGAAGGTGAAAGCGATTACAACAACGCCTGTTTGGAAGCGATCTGCGGAAATAACGAACGGGCACTTGAGCTGCTGGAAGTGGCGCTGCAATCAAAGCAAACATATGTCACTTGGGCACAGAATGACCCGGATTTCTATTCTTTGCACAATGATCAACGCTTTCAAGTGCTTCTTTCTACCCATGCCGCTGTGGATGGTGATAAATAATTTGGTGCACTCACGAATATTTAAATATTTGCAGAGTACTCAAAATAAAGTGGAGCTGAGAAGATCAGCTCCACTTTATTTTTTGGCAATGATGGTCAATGATGCCCATGCTCACGCAGAAATGACCACTGCCACTGGTGGCAAATTGATCAATTAAATGCCCTCATCAGGGGCAGAAATGAGTATGGTAACCGGGAACTTGTCTGGATGGTGAACCAATAAGGCACAAATTAGAATAGCTGTAATTAAACAAATAAAGGAGTAGCAATTATGGCTAAGTTATGGGAATTGTTGGACCAGGCTTATGATTACATTGGTGAAAATCGCCACACCGACGCTCAAGATATTCTGGATCAGGTGTTATCTGCCGACCCTCAAAATATGGATGCTTGGGATGCCTATATCCATATTTGCAATACACAATATGATCTGGAAGGGTTGCGCACGCATATCTCCAATATTTGGAATTCGGAAGTTCGTGACCGCGATTATTTGCTCGCCACGAAAAGATTTGTTCTTCAACGTCTTGAAGAAAAGATGAATTCACTGTAATCATCAAAAAATTACCCATGTATACAACCATGCCAGTTCCAATACATCTGCTTGAACGAGCATATCAATTAATAAATGCTAATCAATTTCAAAATGCTGAATTGGTACTCGATGCTGTGGTGCGTGTCGACCCTCAAAACGTGGACGCATGGAAAACCTACTTAATGATCCACCAGAGCCAAAATGATTTGGATTGGCTAAAGGAACGAATATTAAGGACCAGGGAACTTAGCGAAGTCAATAAAACTGAGCTGGTCAATTACTATCACTTCCTTACCTTGCAGCTCAATGGGGCGGAAGAGGTTGGCTGCCGGACAAATTCGTTTCACCTTACTTTAGAGGAAGAAAAAGAGGAAACAATTGTCACAAAGGAAAAAGTCATTCAATTTGAATTAATAGACGTGTTTGATTACCCTGCTAAGTATGCGAAAACCGAACCCCCCACACGATTGCGCCAAAGACCACGCCGAAGATCCATCTACAATCCCTTTGCTTTTGATGTTGTCGGCTATGCCCGTAAAGTGATATCACATGCTCCTTTTATGAAGCAGATCGCTGGTCATATTCAAAAAATGATCATACTGGCGGGCGACCTTGTAAAAAATCCGAGGGATACCTATATCAGTTTTTCAAAATTGCCCCATTTTGAGAAATATATCGAAATTGCTTTGTTGGCTTCCTTCATTCTTGGTGTCCGTCTTGTTATGGCGCATTATTTTATTGGATATATCTTTTTAGGAATGTTCTTTATGGGAGTTAGGTGGTGGTTGCTTAAATTTGGTAACCACAATATAAACACATTGGGCAGCCAGTCCCGCGTTTACCAGCAGGAACACAAACATAACCTGCCCTTAATAAAAGAACTGGAAATGGATCAAGAGCAGGAAACCGGGCAGGAAAATTCTGAGAAGATGATCAAATAAAAAATTTATTGCCCAATTCTCTGATTCTGCTTTAGAATCAATGGATTATGTTCAGAAAAGCATTCAGCGGAATTGGAACCTTATTGGCCACCCCGGTTGGGGTGATTATTACCACGAATGTGGTCTGGCTGATTGTGATGTGGCTGATGGATATTCCCAGGAATACCATCGTTTATTACGTTGTAAGTTTTATTATTTTCGTTCTGGATGTTTTTGTTGCATTTACTCTGCGCGACCGGTTGATCCATTTTTTCTCCCAATTTGTACTTCCAATTCAAAACCCAAAAGACAGGCGCGATATTGCTCTGCGCGTCAGTAATTTTGAAACGGGTAACCGTGGACCTGCGCTATTTGTCAAAAATGGACGGGTGATCCTGCATGAGGGCGAAGCGGGCAGACGCGGCGCAGGTTTAATTATGTTGGATACAGCCAGCGCACTTGTTTTGCGTACTGACACCGAGATTAAGGAAACCATCGGACCGGGTATTAAATTCACAAAGGCGGACGAATATATTGCTGGCAGCGTTGATCTTCGGGCACAGTGGCACGTCATTGGACCTCTATCAACCGACCAGCCTTCCTTCAATCCCCTGCTTATCTCAGCGCCAAAAGACTATGATGAAACCCAAAGCCGCCGGCAGACCATCGGTTTGACGCGTGACGGATTTGAAGTATCCCCTACGATCAGTATTAAATTTAGCGTCAAACGTCCTGTTGAAAGGCAGCCAACAGATAGTGGGGTCACGTCATATTATGGCTTTGACCCTGCTGCGGTACGCAATGCGATCACACGCAAGGTTATCCAGCTTGGGACTTCTGAAAACAGCAAAGTCAGCATGGAGTGGAATGAACTTCCTGAGCACCTGATCGTTAATATTTGGCGCGAGTATATTCGTAAATTCAAACTTGGCGACCTGTTCATCGCATTTGATGATAATGGGGATAGCGGTCTTCAGATCATCGAGAAGATGATCAACAATCGTGTCAAACAACCCAGTGTTAGGGAACTGGACGATACAGGCTCTCAAACCGGCGCATGGGTGGAAAGCCTGGAATTTAAACAATTACAGTCGCGCGGACTTGAGATCATGGAAACGCGAATCCACAATATCCTTTTTGATCCCGACATGGAAAAACAAATAATCCAGCAATGGAGTGCGGATTGGATGACTAACGCTCAAAAAGAGGCAAGTTACTTGAGGGAAAAAGAGGCCTTGATCGAAACTGCGGCTCGGGAGGATGCAAGTAAAGCTTTTGCCAGGATTGCGTCACAACCATTTAGAGGCAAGACTACCCAGTCGCTCCAAAATCAATTCACTACACTCCAACTGTTGATCGATCCACTTAAGAAGTATATTCTGATCGAAAGTGCCGCCAATAATGAAATGGAAATGGAACTAAGAAAACTGGATGAAATTTGGAAATGGCTGCTGGATAATAATATAAACACACTTCCGTCTGATGGAAAGAGTGGAGCTCAGCAATGAAGCGGCAGATGCAGCGCGATGAATTCAGTTCCCTGATTTTTGGTTTAACAAATGAAAGCGTGGAGTTCAGGAATAAGTGGCGCGGGCTTATTGGCATGGCTGCTTGGCTCATTCTGAGTGGATTGAGCATGATTTTCATGCTCTTGGGCACTGGTGCCCAGGGACAGACCAATATTGCGATTATTATTGGAATGAGCCTGATAAAGTACATTCCCCTGCTCATGGTTGTTTATAATCTCGCAAGGTTCATGGCCGCGCGCTATTTGGATGATGTTTATGAATTAAACGATGAAGACCTCGCCTCCGATTTTCTTGAGGAAGTGACCTTCGGCTATGGCCGCCAGCAGATCACGATCAACGAAGGCAGGATCTCTGAACAGGATGAACAATCGCCCCTTATCCTGATTGGTGGACCGGGCGAAATTCAAGTCAACCTGGATAGCATTACAGTCCTGGAAAAAGTGACGGGCGACCCCGAAGTTATTTACCCGCGCAACATCCCGTGGAAACTCGGCAGGTTCGAGCGCATCCGTGAGATCAGTAGATACGATGAAGTGGGCAGGCGGGAATACGCAGTGATTAGCCTGCGTGATCAATTTCTCGAGGGGCTTTCCGTCAGATCTCGCACAAAAGATGGTATTCTGCTGGAGGCGCAGGGTATCAAAGTCATTTTTAGCGTCCTGCGCAGGCAGCATGGAGGACATGATGAAGTGCAGGGCGACGCATATTTGTTTGATGAGCGCGCCGTGCAAGCTCTTGTTTACAACCAGGCCATTATTACTCCGGAACCCGCCACCCCATCTGGTATTCCATTTCCCTGGAATACTACAATTATTCCGCTTGTCATTTTTGAATTGGAGGAGTTGATCAAATCTCACACCCTGAGTGAGATCCTGGCCAGTATCAGCCAAAAAGAGATCGACAGTACCTCCCGGAATGACCAGACCATTGCGCAGATGCGTCTTGAAATGACGGGTCAGCATATGATACCTGGAATGCGAAAGGAAGCGCCAAAATTTGAATCGCGTTCAAGGATTACTGCGCTATTTTTTGAAAAGAAATTCAAAGAGAAAGCCGCTAAACTTGGCGTATCCATTGAGTGGATCGATATTGGTACATGGCAAATCCCCCATAGCCTGATTTTGGATAAGCACAAGGAAGCCTGGAATCTTTCACGTGAAAATGCAAAGAAAAGCAGCGCAGTGGAACGTTCCAGAAAAAAACATGAGACGGAAGAGATCCTCAAAATTGTGGATAATGTTATTATCAAAAATTATGATAAAACCACAACCCCTAATAAGATGCCGGACAAGCAAATTGAAAAATTACTTGCCACCAACCCCGAAGAGGTGGGTGAATATAGACGACAGATGCTTCAGCAGGGAAGCCACCAGAAAAAAGATCCAAAAATCATTGCACAGGAAATGCTCAACTCGTTTCGCAAGGAATTACGTGCAGCTATCTCGTTGATTGAAAAAGACAACCGGCCATTGGATGAAAAACAAGCCGAACTTGCCGCCATCGAAAAGGCGCTCAACAACATATCCCAATTCACTCCCACACACTGGGTATAAAAAACATGATCAAACACCCCAATTTTAGTATTACCCCCGAAGTAAAAATTGCACTCGATCTGGGTGCACCGATTGTCGCTCTCGAATCCACTGTCATCACACATGGACTTCCACGCCCGCAGAATTTGCAGCTTGCGCGGGAAATGGAAAAGCAGGTGCGCGGCTTTGGAGCGACCCCCGCTACTGTTGCCCTGTTGGATGGGAAAATTCATATCGGCATCTCAGATGGAGAATTGGTTCGGCTTTCTGATGCAGAATCTGCCTTGAAAGTGAGTCACCGTGACTTTGCCACAGCAATTGTAAAAAAGGCGAATGGCGGAACCACCGTTGCGGGCACGATGTTTGCAGCAAATATGGCAGGTATCAAAGTCTTTGCCACAGGCGGAATTGGCGGTGTACACAAAGAATCATCTTTTGATATTTCCACAGATTTGCGCTCACTGGCTGAAATTCCCACCATTGTGGTCTGTGCGGGAGCCAAAGCCATTTTGGATTTGCCTGCCACGTTGGAATATCTTGAAACGATGGGTGTTCCTGTGGTTGGCTATCGGACTGATGAATTCCCCGCCTTCTACTCCCGCGAAAGCGGACTTGGCGTCAGCGTACGTCTCGACTCTCCAAAAGAGATTGCCGAGTTTGCCCAGGCACATTGGAATTTGGGCATGAAGAGCGGGATTCTTGTTACGAATCCAATCCTTGAACCGGACGCTATCCCCGCTGCTGAAATGGAACCGATCATCGCCAGAGCCTCCGCCGAAGCTGTTGCGCAGGGGGTCCATGGACAAAAACTCACCCCGTTTTTGTTGGGGCGGATCAGTGAATTGACAAAAGGAAAATCACTCAAGGCAAACCTTGCCTTGCTGTTGAACAACGCTGGTCTTGCGGCACAGATTGCAGGCGAGTTAAGTGGAAAGAGGAAAAACTGGGCGATTTAATTTGATGGTTAGGTGCCTGCGTACTTGAATTGTCGCAAACAAAATTACGATAGGGCAGTACCCATGGGAACCTCGTGCATAAATAAGCTCTGGAGCACGCAGAGATGTTTTAGAAAAGACCTGAAAACCCCATTTTAATTCCCATAGCCTCCAATTTTTCCCATGATCTGGAGGACTGTTGGAAATTACAAGTCCACACTTGAGTGAAGGGGGGGATAGTGCACATGCTTGATCTGGTTTTCCTTTAACTTCTCCATTAATGGGTACACGCCCTTTTCTTCCCCATGTACCAAAAATATGGATTGGGCACTTTTCTTCACGCTCGCGGCATATTCAACCAACAGGTCCTGACCTGCATGGGCAGAGAGCCCGCCTATGGTGGCGATTTCGGCGCGGCAACGGTAGGTTTCACCCATTATCTTCACATTTTTCTCGCGGTCTGCTAATTTGCGTCCCAGTGTTTCGGGTGACTGCCATGAGACGATCATGATCGTGTTGCGCTTGTTCTCGATCGCCCAGCGGATGTGATACACGATCCTTCCTGCTTCTGCCATGCCCGAAGCGGAGATGATGATCATTGGGTCGGTGCGTGTGTTCAACTCCTTTGATTCCTCAAGGCTGTTGATATATGTAAGCAGCCTGAAGTCCAGTGCGGGGTGCCCTGTGTACACCAGTTTTTTCATTTCTTCATCGTAACATTCTTGATGCTTGCGGAAAATATTGGAGGCATTCACAGCCAGTGGACTATCCACAAATACGGGTACAGAAGGCAGATCTCCCTCGTCATACATGCGGCTCAGGTTGTAGACCAATTCCTGTGTGCGACCCACAGCAAAGGATGGGATGATAACCTTGCCCTTTCGCTCCACCGTTTTTTGGATGACCGATTTCATTTCCTGATAGGCTTCTTCGGGGTCGCGGTGCGGCTTGTCGCCATAGGTGGATTCCATCAACAGTACATCCACGTCGTCAGTCGGTAGAACAGGGTCGCGTAAGATGGGCATTTCGCGCCGCCCGATGTCCCCTGAAAACCACAAGTGTTTTTTGTTCTTTTTTTCTTCCAGTCGCAGCGAGATTGCCGCTGAGCCGAGGATATGACCCGCATCGTACAGCGTCGCCGTTACGCCATTGGCCACAGGTATAGGTTCATTGTAACCATACCCGTGCATCAGAGGATCCACCTGTTCGGCATCCTTTTCTGTGTACAGGGGTTCCACCGGCGGTTCCCCGCGCTTATGCTTATGGAAATTTAGATTCTCTGCCTGCCGTTCCTGAATGTGACCCGAATCGCGCAGCATCACATCGGTTAACTCTTTTGTGGCGGGCGTGCAGTAGATCGGCCCTGAGTATCCCTGCTTGATCAGGTTTGGTAAATTGCCTGAATGGTCAATATGGGCATGCGATAGAACGACGGCATCAATTTTTGTTACATCAAAAGGAAAAGTCTGATTTCGTTCGTACGACTCACTGCGCTTCCCCTGGAACAATCCGCAATCCAATAACAACCGCGATCCATTGATCTCCACCAGATGCATTGACCCTGTAACCGTTTGCGCCGCTCCGTGAAAAGTGAGTTTCATTCTGCCTCCAGGAGATCTTTAGAATGCTTCCTTTTTTGATTCTAATCTATTATCATGGTGTTATAAAATGCATTTTTCATCCATCCCCCCTCTGTGGTCTCGAAGGATCTGCATGAAACCGATTGCTTTTCTACCTGCCATTTTCCTGCTCCTTTCAGCCTGTGGACGATTGGAATCCATTCCCTACGCTCCCACGCAAACCCCGGAAACCTGGCTTCAGATCCAGCCGTATCTTCAGTTTGAATTTGCCTCGAAAAGCATGGTTTTTGTCCAACCCAGTACCTCGGTTATTGTTTATCTTCTCGGTATCCTGACGATCTCTGTCGGGCTGTATTTCCTGAAAATCCGTGAAGGTCAACTGTCCCGGCGTTGGTGGGGGATAGCGCTGCTGTTATGGGGCCTGGGTGCGCTCCTGGCAGGTACAAGTTACGAAGCCTTTAGTTATGCCATTAAGTGTGTTGGGCGTGAAATTTGCCTCTGGACAAGTTGGTGGGAAATCCTTTATCTGATCGTTTCGGTTTGGAGCATAGATGCCATCATGTTGGCTGTTGCCCATTCCAGTGCCGCAGGTAAATTACGCAAAATTCTCTCAATATATGCTGTTGCCAACGGTGTCTTATATTTCATCATCGTGATGATCGGCGCATTGATTCCAGTAAAATCTTTGATATCGTTTGAATTACTTTTGGTGATTGCCGCTCCCAGCATCGTTGTTTTCTTCGTCATCAATGGCTGGCGTTATTACACATCCAAACTTGATCTTGACCTTGTATTATTGGCGACATGGTTTTGGCTGGGTGTTACCATTGCCGCCTATTTTCTTTACCTTACTTCTGGCAACACAGCATTGCTCTGGGCAAAGGGACTTTGGTTTTCTGAAAATGATATTTTGCATATCGGCCTGATCATTTGGATGCTTTTCATTGGTTTTGCCCTTGCTCCCCGTCTAAAGGATTTCTCAACTTCCGTATGAAAACTTCCGATTTTGATTATCACCTTCCAGAATCATCCATCGCCCAGACTCCTGCGGAGCCGCGCGACTCTTCCCGTCTCCTTATTTTGGATCGAGCTTCCGGGATGGCGGAACATAAAACCTTTCGCGATCTCAACCAGATTTTGCAGCCAGGCGATTTGCTCGTCCTTAACCGGACTCGTGTCATTCCCGCCAGGATCTTCGCTAAAAAAGAAACAGGCGGACGTGTGGAACTGCTGCTCTTGCGCAGGCGTGACACGTTGACCTGGGAAGCCCTCGTTGGTGGAAAGGGACTTCGCGTTGGTAAAAAAATAATTGTGGAGAAAGGCCCCCAGGCAGAGGTACTTGAAATTCTGGAGGGATCTGAGCGTCTTATAAAATTCTTCGAACCCATTGAGGCGTATTTTCCCAGTGTGGGTAATGTCCCTTTGCCGCCGTACATCCATGAAAAATTAAAAGACCCTGAACGTTATCAGACCGTTTATTCACGGGATATTGGCTCTGCCGCTGCGCCCACAGCGGGACTTCATTTCACGCCACAATTGCTGGATAATTTAAAACAAAAGGGAGTCATGATCGCTTTTGTTACCCTGCATGTCGGCCTCGATACTTTTGCGCCTGTTACAGAAGAGAGTCCGGCAGAACATAAAATTCATACTGAATGGTGCGAGCTTCCACAGGAAACAGCAGACCTGATCAACCATACCCAAAAAAACGGCGGACGGATTATCGCAGTCGGAACAACCTCGGTTCGCACGCTTGAATCTGCAGCAACACGCAGCGGTACCCTAAGTGCAGTCGAAAGGACACAACCACACTCTGAGCCCAGCCAGAGGGATGTAAAAATGGTTGGTCCATTTATTGGGCCAACGAATATCTTTATTCTCCCCGGGTATCAATTCCAGGTCGTGGATGCGATGATCACGAACTTTCATCTGCCGAAGTCCACGCTGATTATGCTGGTGAGTGCATTTGCGGGGCGTGAAACAATTCTAAGAACGTATGACCTTGCCATTCGGGAGGGCTATCGTTTTTATTCCTTTGGGGATGCCATGTTTATTGCGTGATGCAAGTGGGGTAAATGAACATGCCAAAAGTCTGCAGATCATTTTTGGATGTCACCTGACACTAAAGATGAATGGCTTTTATGACTCAATAAAAAAGGCTGTCATTTGTAAAAATGGCAGCCCTTTTTATTTTCACATCTTCTTAATCGGTTTTATGCGTTAGTGCTGCTTCCATGATTTGCTGGACACGCGCTGCTATGCTCGATGGGTCGGGGTGTAAACCCTCAACCAGCAGGGCGCTTTCATAAATTTGTTCGATGATAATGTTTTGCAGTTCTGAACCCTCTTCCTGGTTGATCAGTTTTTTCAGAATTGGGTGCGCAGGATTTAATTCCAATATCTTTTTTGGAATTTCATAATCTTTCCCGAGATATTTATAAACACGCTGTAATTCGGGATTGACATTACCATCAGCATCCGCCAAACGGGCCACAGACTGATAAAGACGGTTGCTTGCGCGTACATCGGACACACGTTCGCCCAGAATTTCCTTGAAGCGTTCCACAAGTGATTTGAAATCGGCATCGGCAATATTCTCTGCTTCGGGTTGGTCTTTTGTTTTATTGGTTGTGTCAATTTCAGCCTGTGCAACATTCTTTAATTCAAAATCCTTGTACTTGTGCAATCCCATCAGCATGAATGAATCCATCGGGTCGGTCAATAGCAGAACCTCTGTCTTTTGCGAGTGGAAATAGTCCAAATGCGGACTGCGTAAAACAGATTTCGGGTCTTCGCCCACAATATAGAAAATTTCCTTTTGTCCTTCACCCATGCGTGTAATGTACTCGTCCAGTGAAGACCACGTCTCAGGATTTAGATTTGTTTTAAAACGCAAAAGGGGATTAATGCTTTCGGCATCCATTGGGTTGGCGGCAATCCCTTGTTTTAGGTAAACACCAAACTCCTGCCAGAAGGCGTTGTATTTCTCCATGTTATTTTTTGCCAGGTTTTCCAGTTCCTTAATAACCTGGTTTGTCAGCACTTTCTTCAGGCGCGGCATTAGCCCGCTCGACTGGACTGTTTCACGGGAGACATTGAGCGGGAGGTCCTCCGAGTCGACCACGCCTTGTACAAATCGCAAATAATCGGGCAGTAGATCCTTGTTGTAGTCGTCGATCAAAATGTTGCGCGAATATAATTTCAGCCCGTCATCCTTTCGCAGGGCAAAAACGCCGCGCTCCACTTTACTGGGGATGAACAACAGTGCATATAACTGTACAGGGGCATCGGTTGAAATATGCACATGCAGCAATGCTTCTTCAAAATCCAAAGTGGTCTGTTTGTAAAACTCCTTGTATTGCTCATCGGTCACTTCCTGTTTTGATGTGCGCCAGAGGGAGGTTTGCTTGTTGACCGCGTCTGTGCTGTCGCCAATATAAATGGGAAAACCGATGTAATCCGAATGTTTGTGGATGATATTCTTTAGGCGGTATTCCTCGGCAAATTCAGCAGCATCCTCTTTTAGTTTGATCTCGACCCTGGTGCCGCGTTCGCTCATGTTTGATTTGTCTATCTGATAGTTGTCATCGCCCGTGGCGTACCAACTCACTGCCTCTGCTTGCGGGTTATAAGAATGTGATGTGACCCGCACCCATTCCGCCACCATGAATACAGAATAGAATCCTACACCGAACTGACCGATTAATTGTGAGAACTCCACCTTTTGATCCTTGGTTGCATCCAGGAATTTACGCGCACCGGATTGGGCAATTGTGCCCAGATTCTCGATCATTTCTTCACGTGTCATGCCGATGCCCGTATCTTGAATGGTAAGCATGCGTGCATCCTTGTCAATTTTGATGTGAATGTTTAATTCTGCGTTTGCGTCTAGGACGTTGTGATTGGTCACCATCTCGAATCGCAAACGGTTGAGAGCGTCAGAAGCATTGGAGAGCAGCTCCCGCAGGAATACTTCTCGATCCTTGTATAGGGAGTGGATCAAAATATTGAGCAGTTGCTTTGTCTCTGCCTTGAAGGAAAATTGTTGGGATGAATCAGTTGTGTCTGGCATGCTTGACTCCTAAATGAAAATGATTTTCTAATTATCCCACGGCATCATCCTGCCCCGGGATAATTCCGCTGGCTTTAAACAAAATTTTATATTGCCCTCATCAATCCAGCAGTAAGAATATTGTTAGAATAATATAAGCAAACCCGATCTGATGTGATCGGCGAAAACCCTTTAGGTTCTAAAGGTTATTTTGGGGATATCACCCCCCCCGTAATTAATTGTCATGTACAGGATCATTATGATTGGAATTCTGCGATCAGTTCACCGTTTAGCCAAAGTGTATATCTGTCTGTGGGAAAACTTCCCAGTGGATGATTGACCTCAAAAGGCTCGGGAACCTGAATGCAAATTTCATTTGGATTGGGGGTCGAATACACATCCACCTGCAGTTGATCGCAAGGTGTGGGCAGGCTGCCCTTTAGCACCAGCGTAAATTGCAATGGATAGCTTTCCATTGTTAACAATTCCGTTGAATCAAGATCAATGTTACTGCGTACTGGATCGGAACCTGCAGGGTAGGGGGAAGGGGTGTGCTTATTACCTTGCGGCATGCCGGTCTCACTGCTGGTGGGATTGTCCATCCCGGAAACATTGATCAGGGTTGAGCAAGCGCTGACCGCAAAAAATATGATTGTCAGGATAAGGATTGTTTTTTTCATGAGCCGCCACCTATGGGCAATGTCTGCTTTATTAACGCCTTTATTGCAGATTTGTTCCAGGGAGAAGCGGAGATTGGGAGATCTTTGAGAATTGGTAGGGGCGGGCTGTAATTGGCAAATAATCCCCTTATTTAATATGAAGCAATGCTGCCAACAAAACTGTCGTTGACCCAGACCGTATATTGCCCATGGGAATATTCGCCAAGCAGTATGGTCGTCTCAAATTGTTGAAATACATTTTCGCACTTCAATTTTGGATTTGCGACGCCGTAAATTTCAATATTGATCTGATATTGATCATTGGGCGGGTTGACTTTAATACGCAATTCACTGCATACGCTCGGCATGGAACCCAGGACATGAAGTTCTGCTCGTATGGGGTTTAGGTCAAAACGCTCCGAAAGGCTGGTGGAGGTCAGGATCACACCTTCCTGTTTCAGGCTCAGGTCATCCATCCTTGGCGCGTGCGGATTATTCTCCTGCGTGATGACAAATGGCGCACCTGCTGTAGGGGGCGGTGACTGGGTGGGTTGTGCGGCACAGGAGCTTGTGATCAGGATCAGGAGGAGTAGAAGAACAGCTGGCTTCATTATTTCAACGCATACTCAATTGCGGCTATGGCGTGTATTTTTGTTGTCGGAAAGAGCGGTACACGGCTGTCTTGTTGTTTTACCAGCAATTCGATTTCAGTGCAGCCGAGGATGATTCCCTGCGCGCCCTGCGTGATCAGGGATTCCATGATCCGTTTGTATTCTTCACGTGAAGCATCAATGATTTTTCCCTGTACTAATTCTTCATATATCACGCGATGAACGATATTACGGTCTGTTTCGTTTGGGATAAGCACCGTCAGCCCAAAGTCCTCGATCAGCCGTTTCTTGTAAAAATCATGTTCCATGGTGAATCGTGTGCCGAGCAGACCGATTTTGTTAATTCCCTCCGAAACGATTTTTTCTGCAGTGGCATCTGCAATGTGGAGGAAGGGAATGTTCACGCTGGCACTGATCTGGTTCGCAAGTTTGTGCATGGTGTTGGTGCAAAGCACAATGCAATCTGCTCCACCCCGCTCCAGATCCTGCGCGCATTTAATGAGGATTTGCGCGGCATCATCCCAGCGGTTTTCGTGTTGCAGCTTCTCGATCTCTGCAAAGTCTACCGTGATCATCAAACTCTTCGCCGAATGAAGACCACCTAATTTTTCCTTCGCTGTTTCGTTGATGATGCGATAATACTCGATGGATGATTCCCAACTCATCCCGCCGATCAATCCGATTGTTTTCATGAATTCTCCCTTTCCAGGTTGACACTTGCGAACAGTTTTGGCGCGACGACATAGATCCCCCGCCCGCTGACGGCGACAGTTGAATCTGCCAGTATGATCTCGCCAGTCGAGAAAATTTTTCGCTCGTCCATTTGTGTGATGCGCGCTTCGAGGGTCAGGGGCTGATTTAACGGAAGGGGCTTGTGATAATTAATTTCCAAATTAACTGCGGCCACTTTATGTCCTGCAGCCCACACTACCAGCCCCATGGCTTCATCCAATATCGCAGCAGATGCCCCCCCGTGCGCATGCCCCGGAGGGCCCTGCTGAGCCTCATTCAAGGTGAACTCCGCGGATATCAGGCCGTTATCATTCACATACCAGGTTAATCCAATACTGTGAGGGTTGTCGTGTCCGCAGACAAAACACCAGCCGTGATAGGGGAGTTGTCGTTTCATGGATGTATTTTACTAGACATGGTTGTCATCTGGTCGCGTGTGTTCTCTAATTTTTTCATGTTCCGCCAATGCAACACCTGCAAAGCCCGCAGAGTGCTCCATTTGACGGCGATTGTATGGGCACCCTTAGCGATCAGGGGATCATCAATTTTCATTTTTTAAAATTGTTGCCAGATTAACAGCCGCAAAATATTTCCGGTATGCTGATGTTTCGCTGAGCACCCCTTTCAATGCAATAATTAATTCTGCTTGAAGGTATGGGTTTTTATCGTGGCTTTCCGTCCATAACCCGACCAGATCTTCTTCAATGCTTACTGAGAGCTGCCCTCCCGCTGCCAGCCAATTCAACCCAATTATTACCGCGGCGTCATGGGAAGCCATTGCTGCTGTCAGTTCGTGGATGCTTGTTTTACCGCTGCGTTGATTGATCGCATATTTGCATAATCCTGCGAGACGAGATAGAAAATCTTCGGGTCTTTCTTCGGCAGGTTGAATCGCAAAGACGGTAACCACTTGTGGTTTGACAATTTCCAGCGCTTTCCGCAATTCCACTGGGGATGGGGGAGTTGTGTAGATTGCAAACTCATCTGCCTGGTGAAGGTCAAAACGTGATTTTCCTTTCGCTTTCTCCGAACCTTCCGCCCAGATTAAAGTTCCGATCTTCAAGTTGTCGAACCTGCCAGCCATTAAGCGGCAATCGATGATTTCAAACCCCTCTTTTTTAACTTCAATGGTTTTATTTGCATCGTGTATTATTCTGAAATCTGTAAATTGCAAAGTGACTTGTTTCTGTCCGCGAAAGGTGGATGAACGCAAGGAATAGGCAATGTCAAATTTACTTCCTGGTTCAGGAAGATCCTCACCCATGCCGCCCCACCACAGGATACTTTGCACGTTCCCTTTCTCGTCTTCAATATGCAAACGCAAATGCTCTTTTGTCTTTCCGATCGTCGAAATGGATTTTATCTTCACATCACGAGAGGCCAAGACCAGGGATGGATTTCCCGCCCCGAAGGGTGCGAGCACTTCCAATGAACCTGCCAGCTCAAGGTTTATTTCACTTAATTCAAGCCATGCATCAATTTGCAAAGCAGGTTCTTCCCGCACAATTTCGCCGAGTTGCTTTTCGATCGCCTGTCCAAGTCCGCGGCGGAACTCCGGTAACTTATCCGCGTCAAAAGCCATGCCTGCTGCCATGGGATGTCCGCCAAATCCGCGCAGCATTGCTTTTTGAGAAGCGATGGCCTCGGTGATGTGCAACCCCTCGATCGAACGCGCCGAGCCGCGTAAAATGCCGTCCTCTGATTCGTTCAACAGGATTGCGGGCTTATGGTAACGGTCAACGAGTTTGTTGGCAACAATTCCCACTACGCCGCCAGGCCACCCGCGATGTGACAGGACAATGGCAGGTTCGGTTAGCAAATCCGGGTTTTCATGCAGCTGTGCTTCCGCGGCTTGATAGACCTGGCTCGTCAGCAGCCTGCGTTGGGTATTCAATCCTTCGATCTGAGCGGCCAGTACACGGGCGCGGGCGGGGTCGCGGGTCAGTAACAACTCCACAGCGGGGTTGGCATCGCCCAGTCTGCCGAGTGCATTCAGACGCGGGGCAAAGGTAAAGCCGATGGTCTCCTCGGTCAGTGTTTCGAGGTTGGTGCCCGATAACTCAGCAATGACTTTCAGACCAAGCCGCTTGGTTTCCCGCAGTGCTTGAATGCCTTTCTGCGCCAGCGAACGGGTCTCTCCTTTTAATAATGCCACATCTGCAATTAATCCCAATGCCACCAGGTCGAGCAGGTCTTGACCTTCGATCTTTGCTCTTTCACCTAAAAGTGCCTCTGCCAGTTTGTAAGCTACCCCTACGCCTGCCAAATTTGCCAGCGGATGTTCCTTTGGCAATAACTTTGGATTGATGATCACCTTTGCCTTCGGCAGCGTCTCGCCCAGGTCATGATGGTCGGTGAGGACCACATCCACACCGCGCGAGTTGGCATAGTCCACGGCTTCGTGGGCTGTAATACCAGTGTCGCAGGTGATGACCAACCTGGTGCCGTTATCCAGGATTGGTTTAAGCGATTCAATATGAACCCCGTGACTTTCCTTACCGCGAATTGGGATGTAGTAATCAACACTTGCGCCCAATACCCGCAGGGTCTGCACCAGCAAGGCGGTGGAGGTCTGTCCGTCCACATCAAAATCTCCCCAAACGCAGATTCTCTCGTTTCTTTGTATAAACCAATGAATGATCTCCACCGCTTTTTCAATTTCAGGAAAAGGAGTGGAGGGAAAATCATTGGGATGCAGAAATGCGCGGGCAGCTTCGGGCTGGCTGACCCCGCGTCGTAGCAAAGTCTGCGCAACGAGTGGATGTAGATTTAATGCAGCCAGGGAATCAGCATTTTCGGGTTGAGGGTCAAGCCAGTGGGTCATGGATTTCATTTTAATCGATAATAAAAACAGCCCCTGAGCATTTCTCAGGGGCTGCTGCTTGAAGTTAATTCCTTTTGCCCCCTGTGCCATATTTGATGAAGATCAAGGTCAGTGGAATGCCCACCGCAAGATACACGCCAAAATAAGCCAGCCCGCCTGGGCGTTCAGCAAAGTCGAAGAGACCAATGTACCTAAATGCGGCGGCTGTAATGAAAACGATCAATCCATATGCCGCAAAGGAATGATGCAGGACAGTATTCAGACTCCTATCCCAAAAATAGGGGACCACCCCCAGTGCCAGAGAGAAATAGAAAACGCCAAAACTGCGCAGGGTAAATAGCGACATCACCTCAGGGAAAATGCCCGCATTGGTGCCTGGCGCGCCGATCTGTGCGAGTAATCCATACGAACCTAAAAAACCAACGAAAACCACAAACGCGGCTGCTGGCAGGCTTTGGAATTTTGTAATGGCTTGGCCATTCAACTGATTGGAGGGACGAATGCGAATATAATCAAAAATGCCGGCGAACGCCGTGCCAGCATTGACGATCAGGGTGATGAAATACAGCCATGCAATGGGATGTGCAAGTTTCAACTTGTCGCGAAAAACGAACAGCACGATCAATTCGCCGATGCCAAACAACCATAAATAGATCAACGATGTGTAGACCAGTCTCCACTCCCAACGGCGGGCGGTGATGTATGCCAGCCATGCGTTGCCGAGGCTCCAGCCGCCGATTGTCATAGTCACAAATGCAGATACCTTCCAGGCAAAAACAGCCGCAAGTTGTTCTGGAAGAAGGAATAAGAGCGCACCAAGTATTGCGTACAATAAAGCACAGGCATAGGTTAATCCGCGGGAAACGTTCGATAACATGGTTCCTCCATTTTCTATCGCTAAAGTTGGCTCTATAGATTAAATTCCATTTTATTGTAGCAGTTACTTCTCTTAAAATATTGATATTTTCTGTGAGAAAAGATATTCGAGGTTGGGAGTTTTACTGTTTCTTAATGGACCTGCATTCTCATGGTTGCGACCAAACCGAGGATGGTCAGCGCCACACCTGCCAATCCAAGCGGACCCGGTATTGCCCCTCCGAAGAGGATGATTTCACCCAACAGCGAGAAAACCACTTCCATCGATTGGGTTGCATCCACAGCCGAGATTTCGTGGGGTCGTTGACAAAGATGGCGGGCATACAGGAAAAGTGTGGTGGCGATCACGCCTGAGAACAGGGCAACCAGCGCAGTGCTGAGCACCTGGCTGCTGGTGGGGGCTGGGGGAGAACTGGCGAGGAGCACGATCACCCAAAAAGGGAGCGAACCTATTGTCATCAGCAGGACGCGCGCCATACTATTCTTCAAAATGGGGTGATTGATCTTGGAAATATACCGGGCGTGTCCCATGTGCGCCTCCCACACCAGTTGATTCCCTATTGGATAGGCAAACGCAGCAACCAAAACGGGCAAGGCGCTGAACAGCGCTTCGCGGAAGCTGGTCAACGCCGCATGTTCGATATTGACCAGAATAATGCCTATAAAAATTGTGCCTGTGAAGATCAGCCCTGTGGTTGGGACCTTATGTCCAAACAGGATCAACACGATCAGGGTCGCTAGAATGGTAATTTGCCAGGTTGTGGCGATCACCCAGCCTGCAGCGTATTGTGAACTGAACGTGATGAGGGAATAAAAAACACCAAAACCGATGCTGCCTGTCAGTATCCAAAAACGCCAGTATTCCAGGAAGACATCCCATACATCGGCCACCGCTTTCTTACCCTGGTTAATGAGTAGAAGCACGACCAGGAAAATAAGCATAAAACCAAAACGCAGGCTGGATGTCCATGCCCAATGACCGCCTTGCAGACTCATGGCTCGGTTCAGGATGAAGGTGCTGCTAAAAAATAAGGCTGCAAGGCTTCCAAGTGCAACTAGCCGTGTCATTTGGCTCTCTCTTTTATAAAAAATTTCGTCAGCAGGCTGAACCACTGACGAATGACGATTGGTGCATCTACTCTTCTTTTCCATCGATCAATGCCCGCCGCCGTTTGCGATAGAGCGCGATGGGATAGTCGCCGGGGATGAGAATTTCACCATTTTCAAGATCGGGGCGCGGCGGGCGTTGTGTAATAACTACTCTTTCATCCTGCCTTAGAATGTACTGGTTGCCGAGTCCTCCCAGCCATTCGATCAGCTGGCGAGCGATCGGGAAACGGATTTTGTGATATTGGCGCAGGTACATCATGGTGTTCTGGTCATCGATCGGGGCGAAGGCCAGGAAAACAAGGAAGTCGTCTGACAGCCAGTTCTGCCACAGGTTGGGAAAGTAAAACTGGATCAGCGGACGCCGCGTTGGCTCGGGCATTTCTGCCCGCTTGAGTGGTTTTTGATTTTGGTCAGGTTGATTGTCCACCCACAGATCAAGACGATAACCGCCAGTGGCGATTTTCACTTCCTTGGCTACAGGACCATTGACCAGGGTATTGTTGCCGCGTCCGATGGTGTTGTGATGGACGAAGGGCAGGTGTACCACATCAAGTTGGTTCTCAATGGCGCGCGCGTAGTGATTTGCCCAGTGTTTTTTGATGGTTGAGGAAACCATCTGCTCATCAATATTTTCAAACCACGGGAGAGGCGGATACTCTTTTAGCGGATCACCCCACCACAAATAAATAAAACCATGTTCTTCTTGTGTTGGGTGGGTCTTGACGTGCATGGCTCTGGGAGGCTGGGAGCTTTTTCCATGGGCAGGGATGAATTGACAGTCTCCCGAAGTATTGTATTCAAAGCCATGGAACGGACACTGAATGTGATCACCCGCAATTTCCCCCGCGCTTAGAGCCGCACCGCGGTGTGGACACAGATCGCTCATTACGGTCACTTGACCACTGAGATTTCGCCACGCGACCATTTTCTCTCCCATCCGTGTGAAGCCGATGGGACGTCCCTTTTTGACTTCGTTCGATTCTAGAATGGCGTACCATTGATTGGGGATCATAATTTCCTCGTTGTCGCCATTTCATGGACAGGGGCGGATCGCGATCCGCCCCTGCATTGGGTTTGGGATACGGATTACACCGGCTCGAACCTTGCCGTGAAGTGCCTGAGCAGTTCGGGGGCGTAGGTGAATTTGTAGCCTTTTACCTTATCCGCCCGGGATTTGATCCGTGCAGCGCAATCAGCAACATAGTCCATGTGGCTTTGCGTGTAGGTGCGACGGGGTATGGCAAGGCGCAACAACTCCAGTTTGGGATGGATCATTTTGCCTGAATCAGGGTCGGGATAGGCAAACATGACCGACCCGATTTCAACGCCGCGAATTGCCCCTTCACGATACAGTTCAACAGCCAATGCCTGACCGGGAAATTCACTTTGGGGGATATTTGGGAATACATGCGCAGCGTCAAGATAAACGGCGTGTCCGCCTGCCGGTTGGATGGTGGGAATGCCCGCGTCATTGAGGCGCCCTGCGAGGTAGGCGGTTTGTGAAAGGCGGGATGCGAGATATGCTTCATCAAGTCCTTCATATAAGCCGACAGCCATCGCGTCAAGATCGCGCCCGGCAAGTCCGCCGTATGTGGGGAAACCCTCACGCAGGATCAATTCGTTTTTGACATTCTGAAACAGCATCTCGTCGTTCAGGCACAGCAAACCGCCGATGTTAACGATCGCATCCTTCTTGGCCGACATGGTCATGCCGTCAGCCAGCTCGTACATCTCGCGTGCGATCTCAATGATAGATTTGTTCTCATAGCCCTTTTCGCGCAGTTTAATGAAATAAGCGTTCTCGGCATAGCGGGCAGAGTCAATGAAAAATGGGATCTTGTATTCGCGATAGACTGCCGCAACCTCTTTGAGATTCTTCATTGAGACGGGCTGACCGCCTCCAGCGTTGTTTGTGACGGTCATCATTCCGAATGGAATTTTCTCTGCCCCGGTCTTTTCAATGAAACCGCGCAGTTTGGAAATATCCATGTTGCCCTTGAACGGATGCGGATCATTAATATCGAAGGCTTCGTCGATCACCAGGTTGGTTGGGCGTCCGCCGCGGGCGCGGATGTTGGCGTCGGTGGTGTCGAAGTGCATGTTGCTGGGAATGTACATTCCCGGCTTGACCAGGCACGCGGCTAGAATATTCTCGGCGGCGCGTCCCTGGTGGGTCGGGACAAAATATTTGAATCCGAAAATATCTTCAACAGCCGCTTTCAAACGATGGAACGAGCGCGCACCTGCGTAGGATTCATCACCGCGCATGATCGCCGCCCATTGCTCGGAACTCATCGCGCCTGTGCCTGAGTCTGTCAACAGGTCAATGAACATGTCTTCGGCTTTCATGGAGAACAGGTTGTAGCCTGCCTCTTTTAAAGCGGCTTCACGCTCAGCGGGTGAGATGAGGCGGATTGATTCAACTACTTTGATACGAAAGGGTTCGGGGGGGTAGGGATGGGTCATTTGGTCTCCTGTGATTTGAATTTACGTCAAATTATTCTGGTTAGCGATCCTGGCTCATGCAACGAATACATATAGCCATTCGGTTTCCAATGACCATTCAATTCTACAACCAAACTGATTTTCTGTTGTTGTAACAAATGTCATGAAAATTGAATCAATATGAGCACAGTCCTCCAGTTGGGCGGACTGGTTTTTCCATAATTTAATTCATTCTTAATGCCTTTACAACACGCTATTAATACCCTGAACCTATACTTATCCCATCTATGAAATCTGGAGAACGAGGGTTGCGGCTCATGTACTTTATTTTTGTAGCCGTCCACTGGACGGTTTCCTCCCTGTTACAACAGCATGAGCGTGCCGGGTACCTGGGTTACCTGCTCTCTGATTTGTTGACCAGAAACGGGTAGTCTTCTTCAGTTCCTCACCCTTGAAAAGCCCATCGCAGGATGGGTAATTTTTGTTAGTGAAAAATGGTTGCAATCTTTTTTTGGAAGGGTATAATTAACCAGTACCGGCACCTTCTTTGCAAGCCACATTCCACGCCAAAGGATTGATATGTGACTACATCATATTTTGCAATAGACGTTCACGGTTCGGAGTTACTATTAACGCGGGGAAAGCTAATCTTGCAGGCAGGTTGCCTCCTGTCCATATTGTGCTATGAATATGTTTAGAGTCAGCCGGGAATTGATTCCCATGAATTCATCTGTATTATTTTAACCAATCAATGCTCAAGCGCTTTCTCGGCGTCGGGAAGAGCGACTTAAGCGCCAACGAGGAGTTTCATGAAACTGTTTTTCGCCACAGACGTGCATGGATCTGAAATTTGCTGGAAGAAATTTATAAGTGCCGGAAAGTTTTACGAAGCGGATGTCCTTATTTTGGGTGGTGACATGACTGGTAAAGCCATTATCCCGATCATTGCTCAGGGAAATGACAAATACAAAGTCACCCTGCTTGAGCAGGAGTCCTTTTTGAATGGGAAAGAGGAAGTGGATAAAATGGCTGCCAATATTCAGAATCGCGGCTACTATCCCTACATCACGACCCCGGACGAAGTGGTGGAGATCTCGACCACACCTGGAAAATCAGATGAACTTTTTCTCGTACAGGTTCTGAAAACCCTCGAACGTTGGATGGAATATGCCGACCAAAAATTGGCTGGCACGGGAATCCGGTGTTACGTTTGCCCCGGTAATGACGACGTGTTCGAAGTGGATGCGGTAATTGCGGCCTCCAAACTTGTGCGAAGCGTGGAGGGGCAGGTTGTTGAACTTGATGAACATCATGAAATGGTCAGTTCAGGCTGGGCTAACCCCACTCCCTGGGATACACACCGCGAAGAACCGGATGAAGTACTGTTGACGCGGCTCGAGGCAGTCATCGGGAAGGCAAAGAATCCATCAAATGCCGTGTTTAATTTACACGCGCCGCCCTATGGCAGCGGACTCGACGAAGCTCCCGAACTGACCAAGGATCTGCGACCCACATACGCGGGACGTTCCCTCGTGCCGGTTGGCAGTAAGTCGGTGCTGGCTGTGCTTGAAAAATATCAGCCTCTGCTGGGTTTGCATGGCCACATCCACGAAGGCAAGGGTACCCGCAAATATAAGAAGACTCTCTGTATCAACCCCGGCAGTATGTATGAGCAGGGCATGCTGCACGGTGCGATCGTTGACCTCAAGCCGCAAAAAGTCGGCAATTACGTTTTGACCACGGGATAGCCTGTATGTGACAAAAAAAGGAGGCAGCCTATTGATGAAGACCAGGTGGTAGCGAAGGCTTGCAAACAGACTTGATTGAAAGTTCGATCCCATGCCCCCATGTGGGGCACCAGGCAAAAATATATTTAAGGAGATCCTGATGAGTAGTGAAGTCTCTTTGTTCGTTCGCAAAGCAAGCGGGTTGGTAAGGGCTTGGTCGATTTTTGATGCATTTATTTATGCCACGTTCTCCATCAACCTTGTCACCCTGGGTTTGTTCATTTTTTCATACTGCTGGTATTTTGGCGGCAGCCTTGGTACAGCGGTGGTGGTGGGCGGTTTCTTCACCATTTTCGAGGTGATCGTTTATGCCAGCCTGATATCCGCCATGCCGCGCGCGGGTGGTGATTACGTCTGGCAGAGCCGTATTTTGGGACGGGGAGTTGGGTTCCTGCTCAGCATTACCGGCTGGTGGTTCATCCTCTGGCTTTGGGTTCCGCTTTATGGTCAAATCCTGACTTATGAATTCCTGACGCCCATGGCTGCCCTCCTCGGCGCGCCCGAAACCGCCCTTTGGTTCACCGGCACCAGCGAAGGTTTGCTGGTCGGCATGTTATCTGTGTGTGCCATTGTCTTCGTTTATATCGCTGTTGGTATGAAGTGGTATGCGCGCGTACAGAAGGCAAGTTTCTTTATGGGGTCGCTTGGACTCTTAATTGTTTTCGGCATGTTATTGTTTGGTAATAAAGAGGCGTTCATCGCCGGGCTGAATTCGAATTTGCCGCTTCTTTACGGTTTGCCTGAAATGGATTACTACGCCGCCACGATAGCTGCCGGACAGGCTGCTGGAACCACCTTTGGACCGTTGGGGTCGGTTGCCCTGGGTGCCAGCATGGCAATGATCCCCATGATGGTCTTCTTTAATTTGTGGCCCAACTGGGGTTCCACCCTATATGGTGAAGTGCGCGGTGCATCAGATTACAAGCGCAATTTCTGGGGTATGGCATCGGCGATCATTGTCACCGCTGGTCTGGCCCTGGTCTTCTTTGCCCTGATCAACAAGACCATGGGCTGGGATTTCTATATTAACGCCAACGGTGCCTTCTGGAGTAATGTCTTCTATGGCACCGAGGTTCCCATTCCTGTTTGGCCTTATCCGGTACAGTTTGCCACTTTCCTGACCGGAAACCGCGCCCTGCAAATTTTGGTCATTTTCCTGGTGGGTATGTGGTGGTTTGGCTGGTCAGGCACGGTATTTCTATCATCAACCCGCGTGATCTTCGCCGCGGCCCTCGACCGCATGTTGCCCGAGTGGGTTTCCAAAATTCAGCCCGGCTCCAAGACCCCGGTCAATGCCCTGCTTTTGATGGTGCTTCCGTCCATCCTCATTTCATATTTCTACGCTTACGATATCTTTAGTTTTAAATCCATTGTCCTTGATGCAACACTGGTCATTGCGATTACTTTCTTTGGCACTACTTTCGCAGCAATTCTGTTGCCCTGGCGTCAGAAGGAGATTTTTGACGGATCTCCCATTTCTCCCTATGTTCTGCCGTCCTGGTTGGGCTGGGTGACCATGGCTTTATTTACCGGCACCGCAGGATACCTGATCTATTTGATGTACACCTATGCCGGGCAGGTCTTCGCTTTGTGGGGTGACCAGACAGGCTTGACGCAGGCGATGATCGCTTTGGTTGCAGTCTTAAGCATCCTCAACGTTTGGCTGCTTGGTTATGTGGTGGTCTTTGTTGGAGGTAAGGTGCTTGCAGGCGACAAACTGCCGGTGATGGTTGGCGCGGGGTTGGTATTCTTCGCCTTCCTCGACTGGCTGTTGGTCGTCTGGTTCTGGGATCCCGGCTATCTTTACGGTATTGGCTGGCAAAATAGCACTTCGATGCTATTTATGATCCTCATGTACGGATTGGCTGCAGCGATCTACTTTGGCTTTAGTGCCTATCGCAAGAGTCAGGGTATTGATGTGGACAAGGTCTACAAGGAAATTCCTGTCGAGTAATGCTTTGATCGTTGCCTGAAATCCCCTCCCTCAGAAATGAGGGAGGGATAAATAAAATGAAAAAACGTATTTACTTTCTTTTTTCAATTCTGATCCTGACGATTTCGATCGCTCTTTTAATATGGGGATATGCACCCAACCCGCGTGAAACCCGCATCCAGCCCATTGCGCCGACTGAAATGCAGCTGCCTGTGCCATGAAAACAAATGCCATTTCCCTTCATGCCACATTACTTCTCTTTGGGCTGGTTATGGTTCTTGCCGGTTCTGCATGTGCGTCACAGGGCATGCCCGAGCCAGCCGCACCCGAACCTGCCGCCGAGTCAACGCAACCTGCAGCAGCGCCCACATACCAGCCCCCTCAAATCTCTGAGCCTACGGCTCAACCAGCTCAAGTCTTTATTCCGCCTGCCATTCCTGAAACCCGCCGCCTGACTTTGGAGTTTCCGTCCAAAATGCGCGCCGGCGTGGAGGGGGATATCATCCGTCTGACTTTGGAGGTCGATGATCTGGGGCATATCACACCGACAGCGGAAATTGAAGGCAACGTGGTAGTGGGGGAGACGATTAAAATTCCAGACTTATATGAAACGCACAATGTCACCGCTGAGGCGCGCCTTGATCTGGCGGGAATGCAGGTTCAACCTGCCGAATCGATCTATGAGCCGCTCAAACCGGGACAATCCGCAACATTTTATTGGAGTATTCGCCCTCAAGAGGTTGGGATCTACCGTGGCACGGTCTGGCTGCACTTGAATTTTGCAGACAGATCAACCCAGGAGCAGAGTCGAATTGCCTTATCTGCCCAGATTATCGAAATCCAGGTGGTGGATTTCTTTGGATTGTCTGTCAACGTGGCCCGAATGTCTGGGGTGGTCGGATCAGTTGTCGGCGGGGTGCTGGGATTTCCATTTATTGAAGATATCCTCAGGTTCCTGTTCAAGAGGAGAAGAAGGAAATAAAAAAGTTGGAACCCTGTTTTACATTTCAGGTAGAGAAATTTTTCACAAAGGTTCTGAAATCTATGGTGCTGACCCAAAATATATGACAAATATCACCTGAAAAATTGACATACAATCATTGAGGCTGGTTTATCCTGTATGGTACAATTTTCCCGCTTGTGCCGTACCTCACAGGTCTTTGTTGTGTTAAGAACCATGGCAGTTACGGGACATCAAAACATTTCCCCACGGAGCATGTAAATGAACGAGTGGCTTTATATTGGTTTGTTTTTTATTGTCGGCTTGATCATTCCAGTTGGCGCAATTGGCGTCGCGTGGATTTTGGGACCCAAGAAACCCAATCCGATCAAGCAGTCAACCTACGAGTGTGGCATTGAACCCATTGGTGAAGGTTGGGTGCAGTTCAAAGCCCAGTACTATATTTTTGCATTGGTATTCCTCGTATTTGACGTGGAAACTGTTTTCCTCTTTCCCTGGGCTGTAAAACTGGGACAGTTGGGAATGTTTGCTGTTGTGGAAGGCATTGTCTTCATCCTTATCCTGATCGCTGGACTTGTTTATACATGGCGCAAAGGGATGTTGGAATGGGTTTAATTTCCCAGGATAAAAAATAAAAGGCTGAATGGATTTATTTCCTTTCAGCCTTTTATTTGTGTAATAAAGAAACCCCCTCGCCTCACCCCCCGCTCCCAATTTGGAGGGGTAAGGGTGGGTGCAAACAGGAGTGATTTATGAATTTTTTGAATGACCCTCTGAAAGTTGCCTCAGATTGGTTGACAGGTATTTTTGTCAGCTGGGGTATGAACGATGTTTTTGCTCATGTGCTGGTGGTTTTCCTTGGCATATTTGTCCTGATCCTGATCTTGATGGTGATAGATATCCTCCTGGTCTGGATCGAACGCAAGGTGGTGGCTCGTTTTCAAGACCGCCTCGGACCGAACCGCCTCGGACCTTTTGGCTTGATCCAGCCTTTTGCTGACATTATCAAGTTGTTGATCAAGGAAGACACTACACCGGCTGGCGCAGATAAGATCGTCTACAACATTGCGCCAATGCTTTCCATGATGTCCGTGCTGATCCTGTGGGCGGTCGTGCCGCTGGCTCCCGTCATGCTCGGTGTGGATTTGAATTCGGGCTTGCTGTTCATTATCGCCGCCGGTTCAATTGGCACACTCTCCATTATTATGGCAGGTTGGTCGTCGAATAACAAATTCTCAGTGATCGGCGCATTCCGTCAGGTTGCGGTAATGATCTCGTTTGAGGTTCCGATGCTTGCGGTTATGCTCATCCCGACCATCTTTTCGGGTTCCATGGGCATGAATGCCATCGTCCAAAGCCAGGATATCTGGTTTGTGTTGTTTTCACCTCTGGCGGCGTTGATCTTCCTGATCGCGGCGATTGCCGAACTGGGACGTGCACCGTTTGACCTGGCCGAAGGTGAATCAGAACTGGTCTCTGGTTACAATATCGAATATTCAGGAATGAAATTTGGTATGTTCTATGCCGGAGAACTTTTGCACGCCTTCACATTTGGCGGTTTCTGGGCCATCATGTTCTTTGGCGGTTATCGCTTCTTTGGTTTGGAACTGGTCTCTCCCTTCCTTGCCATTGCCATCATTCTCTTCAAGGCATTGGTTGGGTATTGGGTCATTATGTGGGTCAAATACACCGTGATGCGTATTCGGATCGATCAGATGCTCGCCTTCAACTGGAAATTTCTCACCCCCGTTGCCTTCACTCTTGTGATGGTGACTGCATTGATGAATGCTCTTCTGCGTGGTGCGGATGGCTGGCTCTACGTCACTGGCATGATCCTTGCCAATATTGTTGTAGCCTGGGTCTCGTTGGAAGTCGTTCGGTCCACGGGTAAAAAGGAGCGCGAGCGGGTGGAAGGCGTGAAGCAGGTTGTGGAGGCTCATCACTAATAATTTCGTCCTCTGCAGCAGGTGTTGCATTTTGAGACCTGGTGCCCGGGGATGACGATGATGGAGTAACTTATGACAGCAGAACAAATTATTTTCTTAATCGTTGGGGCAGCTACGCTTCTGTCTGCCTTGCTGGTTGTGACGGTCCGGGACCTTGTCCACGCGGCCTTGTGGCTGGTTGCGGCGCTCTTCGGTGTGGCAATTCTCTACACGTTGCTCAATGCGGGCTTTTTGGCGGTTGTGCAGGTTGTAGTGTACATTGGCGCAATTGCCATTCTCTTTATCTTTGCGGTCATGCTTACCCGCCGTCAGGCGGCTGATACGGGCGCCGCGTTGAATAAGAACTGGTGGGCAGGTGCGCTGATGGCTGTGTTGACCTTCGCGGGGCTGGCTTTCCTGCTCCAGGGTTGGAGTGGCTTCTCGAAGACCGCATCTGCCATCCCGTCAGGTTTTGATGCGATCGAACAGTTGGGCGGCGCATTAACCTCGCCTGTGGGCTATGTCCTGCCGTTTGAAGTCGCATCCGTTTTACTGCTTGCGGCATTGGTTGGCGCGGTCTATCTCGCGTTCAATAAAAAATAGGAGGCATTGATGATTCCTCTTTCATGGTATCTGATCCTGGCGGCTGGACTTTTCAGCATTGGTTTGTTTGGTGTGCTGGCACGCAGGAATGCAGTAGCGATCTTGCTCGGCGTTGAATTGATGCTCAACGCAGTGAATATCAATCTCGTGGCGTTCTGGCGTTACGGTGATGTCTCTTTGATGGCTGGACAGGTGTTTACGATCATCGTCTTTGCCGTCGCTGCAGCGGAAGTGGCTGTAGGTCTGGCTTTGGTGATCTCTGTTTATCGCCGTCGCAATACGGTGGTTGCGGAAGAACTTGACTTGTTGAAATGGTAAAACCCACGGATCACGCGGCATGGTTTTCTCGAACGTGCGGCGTGTTTCGTAAAATATCCGGGTTCTGTAACGAGGTATCTTTATGACGACTGAAACTCTTATTTGGTTAATCCCGCTTCCGCCTTTGCTGGCTTTCTTTTTGATTGTGTTATTCACAAATAAAAATAAAGCATTAAGCCACAGCGTGGGTGTCGGGGCGGCATTCCTTTCATGGTTGGGGAGCATGATCGTGTTTGTCCGCGCGCTTGGCGTGGAACATCTTGGCGAGCATCCCTTCGCATCTTCGATCAACTGGCTGCCGACAGGCGATACCTGGTTGAAGGTCGGTGTGCTGGTCGACCCCACCACTGCCGCAGTTTTATTCTTTGTGGCCTGGACGATCTTTATGATCTTCCTCTATAGCGTTGGCTATCATAATTTTGGCCAGCCCGCAGGCGACCACGACCATATGGGCTTGCCGCCGCATGGCGCAACGGTGGCCGATGAACATGGTCATAAGCATACTGTGCTTTCGGTCGAGCCGATGTACTCACGCTTCTTTGCGTTTATCGGTTTGTTCGCGTTCGGTATGTACACACTCGTCCTCTCTGATAATTTGCTCACCCTCTTTGTGGGTTGGGAGATCATGGGCTTGTGTTCCTACCTGCTGATCGGGTTTTGGTACGCCAAGCCTTCCGCCCGCGCTGCCGGTGTCAAAGCCTTCATGACCACCCGCATCGGCGATGTGTTCATGTTGTTGGGTATCGCCTTCCTGTACAGCGCGACTGGCACCCTTTCCTTCCGTGAGATTTTCACTGAGGAAGTTTTGCATACACTGGCCGTCATTCCCACAGGTGTCTTCGGATTATCTGCCGCTGGCATGATCGCGCTTTTGCTTTTTATTGGTACCGTAGGCAAGTCGGCACAATGGCCCCTGCACGTTTGGCTTCCCGACGCGATGGAAGGTCCCACCCCGGTTTCCGCCATGATCCATGCGGCAACCATGGTGTCGGCGGGTGTTTATGCGGTCATTCGCATGTTCCCGCTCCTCACAGCTGATTTCCATGGGCATGAACTGACTACTGCCATGAGCGTGGTCGCCTTTATTGGTGCGTTCACGGCAATTTTCGCCGCGACCATCGCTGTCGCCCAAAACGATATCAAGCGCGTCCTGGCTTACTCCACGATTTCACAACTTGGCTTCATGATCGCCGCCCTGGGCATTGGTGCTTATGTTGCTGCTGTCTTCCATCTTATTACACATGCCTTCTTCAAAGCCCTGCTTTTTCTCGGCTCTGGTTCTGTCATTCATGGCATGGAGCATGGGGTGCTTCACACGGGCAACCATCATGTTGACCCGCAGGATATGTTCAACATGGGCGGCTTAAGGAAGAAGATGCCGATCACCTTCTGGACATTCCTCATCGGTGGTTTTGCGCTTTCTGGTTTCCCGATCATCACCGCCGGTTTCTGGTCGAAGGATGAGATCCTCGCCGACGCTTTTGGTCACGGTCATTGGGTTGTATTCATCACCCTCGCAGTGGCTGCGTTCCTGACCGCCTTCTACACCATGCGCCAGATTACGTTGACCTTCCTTGGCGAACCGCGTACCAAGGAAGCTGAACACGCGCACGAGACTCCCTGGACCATGACCACGCCGCTGATGGTTCTTGCCTTCTTTGCCGTAACGTACGGCTGGGTCGGCATCCCCGAACATTTCCCCCTCTTCGGCGGGATCTTCCCCAACTGGTTCCATGAATTCGTGGGCGGCACATTGGCTGAACATCCCGAGGCATTGGAATTCAGCATTTGGCCCTTATTGACCTCGCTGGGTGTGGCGCTTGGCGGCTTGTTCTTTGGCTGGCTTGCGTACCGTAACGTCCAGTCGGTTGAACAGGATAAACTGCAGATCCCATTGCTCAAGAACAAATATTATTTCGATGAAGCGTATGATTTTCTTTTCATCAAGCCCGTCACCTGGTTCTCCGAGGTATTCGTTTCCAGGTGGATGGACAAGGGCTTTATCGATGGCATCCTGCATATCTTTGGACCCACCACAGGCGGAATTGGCTCTGCCATCCGCAATTACTTTGATGTGCCGGTTGTCAATCGCTTCTTTGGTGACGGTTCCGCAGATGTCACTTACTGGATCGGAAAGAATCTTCGTCCCATTCAAACGGGTCGCATCCAGCAGTACCTGCTTCTCTCAATGGCTGTCCTCTTTGTGGTCGGCGGCCTCGTTTACTTTTTACTGCTGGCATAGGAGCGCACGATGGATTTCCTCAATACTCATCTCCTTAGCCTGATCTTATTCCTGCCGAC
>JFJP01023934.1_pt2 | contig 107237 bp, 127 predicted proteins | sample 431651 | NCBI WGS metagenome assembly JFJP01 (sample SAMN02602958, study PRJNA72255) | Microbial mat metagenome, whole genome shotgun sequencing project. | biome: fresh water; feature: sink hole; material: water; isolation source: purple microbial (photo- and chemosynthetic) mats found in...
ACCGACACAGAAGTTGTATTGAAACGCGGTTATGATGTGTGCTTTTATAGTTCCTAGGTTCCTCGAACCGACACAGAAGTTGTATTGAAACCACAATCACTTTCGTGATTGTGAAACAGGACTCAAGCTCGAACCGACACAGAAGTTGTATTGAAACAGACAAGAGAGAATACAGCAGGACAGAAAACAGAAACTCGAACCGACACAGAAGTTGTATTGAAACATGAGTACAGTTGAACTTGAAATGAAAGTTAAACTTCTCGAACCGACACAGAAGTTGTATTGAAACCGAAACACTAAGAAGAACACTAGATGAGCAAACACCTCGAACCGACACAGAAGTTGTATTGAAACTGTCTATAGAGTTATTTGGGATATGTATTTAGAGCCTCTCGAACCGACACAGAAGTTGTATTGAAACCACTAAGATAAGGCATATTTTTGTCCTTTGATTTCTCGAACCGACACAGAAGTTGTATTGAAACAAGGATGGTTCAAGGGGTAAATTTTGTAGATGATCTCGAACCGACACAGAAGTTGTATTGAAACGTCATACACTATAGTTATAACACCTAGCGAAAGACTCGAACCGACACAGAAGTTGTATTGAAACACTGCTAGTAAATATGGGCTTAATGGGTGGACTGCTCGAACCGACACAGAAGTTGTATTGAAACAGTGTAAAATCAACTATTTCAGATATCCTAGCTCCTCGAACCGACACAGAAGTTGTATTGAAACAAGATAACGGAGTGGATGGACAATCAACCGCTACAGCTCGAACCGACACAGAAGTTGTATTGAAACAAAGTTATAAGTCTTTTTCCGTTTGCAATTGCCACCCTCGAACCGACACAGAAGTTGTATTGAAACGAGAGAATCAAAAACGGAGGGATTAGTTACACCTACTCGAACCGACACAGAAGTTGTATTGAAACTGAGGAACAAAAATTAAAGGAGTTTTTTAAATATTTACTCGAACCGACACAGAAGTTGTATTGAAACTAAGATTAGCAAGTGTGATTGATCTTTTGCCGACTTCTCGAACCGACACAGAAGTTGTATTGAAACTTGTCAACTGACAAAGTCCGTTGGACTGATTTAACAAACTCGAACCGACACAGAAGTTGTATTGAAACTTTATCTCTATTCCACAAAGTTCAGAATAAAATTCTCGAACCGACACAGAAGTTGTATTGAAACGCGGTTATGATGTGTGCTTTTATAGTTCCTAGGTTCCTCGAACCGACACAGAAGTTGTAAGATAATAGTGTTCTTTTGGTCTCGAACCGACACAGAAGTTGTATTGAAACTGTATATCTCTACTATTTACACTATTGACCTCTTCTCGAACCGACACAGAAGTTGTATTGAAACGGATTTTGCAAAAGAGGTAACAAATCCAAATAATCCTCGAACCGACACAGAAGTTGTATTGAAACTATTCACTAATAACAATAGTAATTTTTTCGGCAGACTCGAACCGACACAGAAGTTGTATTGAAACCTCATTATTTTATATTTATAAATGCCCGTACCTTGCTCGAACCGACACAGAAGTTGTATTGAAACATATCTTTATAAAGTAAATCTAATTGATTACCAAACTCGAACCGACACAGAAGTTGTATTGAAACATCTTTGAAATTGACCTCTAACTGTTTTTTTAATCTCTCGAACCGACACAGAAGTTGTATTGAAACGACTGGGAAAACAGTTTAGTGAGGTTGAGGATTCTCGAACCGACACAGAAGTTGTATTGAAACTTTATAGTTAGATTTTTCTTTACACTTTTAATAATCTCGAACCGACACAGAAGTTGTATTGAAACTTTTGAAGAACCTAAATCAATGAATTGTCGCATAACTCGAACCGACACAGAAGTTGTATTGAAACTCGATAAAATCTTCACTAGTACCTTCAGCAATTGCTCGAACCGACACAGAAGTTGTATTGAAACGGTAGTTGGTCGCCTTTAAAGTATTTTTTATGGATTCTCGAACCGACACAGAAGTTGTATTGAAACAAAGTATAATCATAAATATTAAAACTATCAACGCAGCTCGAACCGACACAGAAGTTGTATTGAAACATAGTAGGTTTAGTTCTTGAATCAAGCCATTCAATACTCGAACCGACACAGAAGTTGTATTGAAACATGGAGAGTGATGGTGAGTATTTTAGGTATAGCTCACTCGAACCGACACAGAAGTTGTATTGAAACTGGAGAGAAAACTGCAAGTTTTGTAATCAGTCCACTCGAACCGACACAGAAGTTGTATTGAAACCGAGATGGAGAGCTGATTGCTAGAATGGAGGGTAACTCGAACCGACACAGAAGTTGTATTGAAACGCAATACATAACTGCAGAGCAAATCTACAAGATAGCTCGAACCGACACAGAAGTTGTATTGAAACCTTGATGGCTTGAAGTTTCCATCTCCATTTTCTAACTCGAACCGACACAGAAGTTGTATTGAAACATCGTTAACTTTGTGAGAGGTGGCAAAAGCAGTTTAGCTCGAACCGACACAGAAGTTGTATTGAAACAATGGCGTAGCAAACACACAAGTATCTGGAGGAGTCTCGAACCGACACAGAAGTTGTATTGAAACATCTTTATACAATCTTCAATACTGTTATGACAATACTCGAACCGACACAGAAGTTGTATTGAAACTATTTAGCATTTGTGACAGGTCGTAGAAGTGTTGAACTCGAACCGACACAGAAGTTGTATTGAAACTTTGCTATATTAATATTTGTTCCTATCCCATATTTTCTCGAACCGACACAGAAGTTGTATTGAAACTCGATGAATTTGATGAAGATGGAAATAAACAAATTCTCGAACCGACACAGAAGTTGTATTGAAACCTTTGCTTGTGTTGTTGCTAGGTCACATGGTTTTCTCGAACCGACACAGAAGTTGTATTGAAACATCAGTGTTTTTAAGGTTTTATAATGACTAGATTCTCGAACCGACACAGAAGTTGTATTGAAACTTCAATCCTTTTGATGTTTGGCTCATTCCAAGAGTTCTCGAACCGACACAGAAGTTGTATTGAAACTCATTAGTTAAATCAGTCCAACGGACTTTGTCAGTCTCGAACCGACACAGAAGTTGTATTGAAACGAAGATATAAACGATGTAAATAATCCTTTTAATTTGCTCGAACCGACACAGAAGTTGTATTGAAACAAGTTCCGTAAGCGTCTTTTACATCTTGAGGTAACTCGAACCGACACAGAAGTTGTATTGAAACCGATTTAATAAAGCCTCATCTTCAAGAGGGCTAACGCTCGAACCGACACAGAAGTTGTATTGAAACAATCTTATGAAAGGGGGTAAGTTTTAATGTTTACCTCGAACCGACACAGAAGTTGTATTGAAACCCGCTTCTGTTTAAAGTTGGAAGTAAGGAAGAAGGTCTCGAACCGACACAGAAGTTGTATTGAAACAATGATATTCTTACTAAATCCGCTGAAATATTTTTACTCGAACCGACACAGAAGTTGTATTGAAACCGGAATGACATCTACAATCAAAAATATTTTACTTTCCTCGAACCGACACAGAAGTTGTATTGAAACTAAGTTGGTTTCTTTGTTGTGCGACTTGCATAGTTCTCGAACCGACACAGAAGTTGTCGAATACCCTAATCCTAGTTTATTCTCGAACCGACACAGAAGTTGTATTGAAACAGTCTTCCCAGTAAAGGGGATAGTCTAATGGATTTTCTCGAACCGACACAGAAGTTGTATTGAAACTCAAACCCGATAACCTCTCCAACAGGTGAAATTTTCTCGAACCGACACAGAAGTTGTATTGAAACATTAGAACAGATTACTATTACAACGGTTTAGAAATTCTCGAACCGACACAGAAGTTGTATTGAAACAGGTAAATGTACAAAGTTTATCGATAATGGATTTAACTCGAACCGACACAGAAGTTGTATTGAAACAAGATATGACCGTAGATATTCGCAAAAAGTTGACTACTCGAACCGACACAGAAGTTGTATTGAAACGTTCGTTTAGTAGCTCGTTTTTCTTGCTATTAACTGCTCGAACCGACACAGAAGTTGTATTGAAACTTTGGTTTTACAATCAATCTTAGGTATTCATTTATCCTCGAACCGACACAGAAGTTGTATTGAAACTTTCCATAACCCTTCAATAAAATTTTTCGTAAGTTTCTCGAACCGACACAGAAGTTGTATTGAAACATTTACGACACATTAGGGTATCTCTCTCATCATACTCGAACCGACACAGAAGTTGTATTGAAACGTAAATAATTGGGGAAGCTCTCAAAACTTTCCAAGACTCGAACCGACACAGAAGTTGTATTGAAACTTAAAAAACTTATAAACAACACCACTCCTCTTCCAATTTAGTTACTTGAACCTGAATTGATTTTTATTCGTGCATTGTCTAAATTCGCCATATATTTATTCCTCCTCTCCTCTTTTAAATTATTTACGTAATAGTCATAATTTTTTATAAATTTGATATAATTAAATATATTTAAGGAATGAAAAGGGTGATAAAATGCAAACAATACATTTACAAGTTCAAGATAATCTTTATAACCAACTCATTAAAAGTGGTGTAAATATTCAAGAAAAGTTTAATGAACTTCTATACGATATGCTTGATGATGGATATCCGTCAATTACAACAGAAGAGGCAAAAAAAAGAGTAAGTGATGCTGTGAAAGAATATGAATCTGGAACTATGAAAACTATACCTTATGAGCAAGGAATGGATAAAATTGATAACTGGCTGAAAACTATTTAATGACATTTATTATTGAAAAAAGTCCATTTTTTGATGAAAATTTATTTGTTATTTTAAAGTATATTGCAAACGATAGCCCAAACAATGGAAGAAAATTTAAAAGTAAACTTGATCAAAGTATTAAAAATCTTAGCTATATGCCATACAAATTTAGAAAATCTCATTATTACAACAAAGAGAAAATAAGAGATTTAATCTTCAATGGTTACACTATTCCATATCTTATTGATGATGAGAAAAACCAAATTGTAATATTAGATATTTTCAAGTGGAGCGAGAGATGATTATTTTTCATATTTATACTATAATGCTTCCATTAAAAATCGAGTGAGTGAGTGGCTAGTAAACATTTTTTCTTCCATCATCTTCTTTTCAAATTCAACAGGAGACAAATTATTATTTGCACTATGAGATCTTTGTCTATTATAAAACACTTCAATATATTCAAAAATACTTCCATTTGCCTCGGATTTTGTTTCATAAATTTCATGATAAACAAGTTCAGTTTTTAGAGTATGGAAGAAACTCTCGCTTACTGCATTATCCCAGCAATTACCCTTCCTTGACATACTTTGAACAATTCCATATTGTTCAAGTAAATCTTTATGCGAATAAGAGGCATATTGACTCCCTCTATCTGTGTGCCAAATAAGTCCAGCTTGTGGTTTTCTTTGTTTTATTGCCATAAGTAAAGCATCATTAACAAGTGATGCTTTCATTGTATCATCCATTGACCAGCCAACTATTTTTCGCAGAAGTAAGTATTGAAACAGATTAACTTTCGGATGTTGAGAGTTAAATGTACTCGAACCGACACAGAAGTTGTATTGAAACAATAATTAAAATAAGAAGCTAATTAAGAGAATCCTCGCAAAACAAATCGTGGCATACAAAAATGATATTGAAAAATTCAATAAAGATGATAAAGAGTCTTATGTCATCCTTGAATGGCACTATATGGTAAGGCTTATGATTGACTATGTTAGTGGAATGACAGATGATTTTGAATTTAAAGAATTTAAAATTCTTTTTACTTTGAAATAAATGGAGGGATTGTAATACTTTTCTGTCTAAAGTATATTTTATAATAAACTTAATATAATTCTAAAATGTAATTATAAAAGGTAGAAAAAATGAATCTAGCAACACTTCAAAAAATATCTGCTCAAATACTCAGTCGCGAGATTCCAAATTATAAAAGATATCTTTACGCAAGAATTGATTTTAGTTCAAAACTTATAGGGATAAAAGGGGCTCGTGGTACTGGAAAAAGTACGATACTTTTGCAGTATGCAAAAAGTTTAGATTTTGCATCATCAAAGATTTTATATCTTAGTTGTGATCACCCTGCTATGAGTGGAGTAAGTTTGTATGAAGTGGCTGAGAGTTTTTATGCAAGAGGTGGAAAGTTACTTATCATTGATGAGATTCATAAAACGCCAAACTTTTCTAACGAACTCAAAGCAATCTATGATGTATTTGATTTGCAAGTGATTTTTAGTGGATCATCTGCTCTTCAAATAGAACATGAAAGTGCTGATCTCTCTCGAAGAGCTGTTATTCATACACTTGGTATTTTATCACTTAGAGAGTTTTGTGAACTAGAAACCAAACAAACATTTAAAAGTTATAGTTTAGATGAAATATTATCAGCTCATGAAGATATAGCAGCTTCTATTATGAAAGCTATTAGACCTCTAGAGCAGTTTTCTAATTATTGTGAGTATGGATGTTACCCTTTCTTTGGCGAATCACTTATAGACTATCCCTCAAAGCTTTTAGAAGTTATCAATGTAACAATTGATTCTGACCTTTGTGGTATCTATAATATTGACCCTTCCAAACTTGATAAACTCAAAAAAATCATCTATATGCTTTGTAGTTCAAAACCCTATGAAGTAAATATCTCAAAACTGAGTTCAGCTGTTGGAGCTTCATGGCCAACACTTCAAAAATATTTAGAAAGAATGGATGCTGGAAGTTTAATCCATATCGTAAGGGGTGGAGTAGGGATGCGAGCAGTGAATCGTCCTGATAAACTATTGCTTGATAATCCAAATCTTTTTACAGTACTTTGTGCAAACTCTGATATTGGTGCAATGAGAGAGAGTTTCTTTGTATCTCAAGTTGGACTTACTCATCAAGTGCATTATCATGACAAAGGTGATTTTATTGTTGATGACATTTTGGTATTTGAAGTCGGTGGAGCATCAAAAAGTGATAGTCAACTAGAAGGTCAAAAAGGATATGTTGTTGCAGATGATATAGAAATAGGGTTTGATAATAAAATTCCACTGTGGCTTATGGGGTTTTTGTATTGATATAAAAATTAATGCACATTTATCTCAAAAACTATTCTTGAATGATTTATAGTTCAAAAATATCAATCTATTAGATACCATTTTCATCTGATAAACTTTCTATAAAACTATACCTTCCTATTTTTACTTCTAAAAAGAATTAAAACGCTTGATGTTCTAAAAGTAAAAAATGCTATACAACCTTTTATTAAAGATATTAAAGAGGTATAGCTTTGGTCAAAAGAATATTTTATTGCTGTTATTGAGAATATTAAAAATACAAAAAAGTAGATATTCTTACCCAATCTTGCAGTTAGGTTGACACTAAGACAAAAAACACTTAGTGCAAAAATAGAGAAAAATAAAAATAATTAATAATAAATATTTGTAGTTATAGATAAATATGCGATATAATTACAAATATTTATGAATAAGGTTTAGTTAAATGCAAAAGATTTCAATTTATATTTTTGAACAGCATATTGCTGATATGTATCAAGATGGTGATAGAGTATATCTCAAACAAGTTAATGCTATATGTCAAAAAGTGAGTCCATTGATGTTATCAAGTGATGTAAAAGATATAGATACAACCCATCTAGTTTATCTTGAAAGAGTAGCTGGATTTATTAGTGATTCATTACCTGGTAGTTTTGGAAATGAAATTTTGCAAAACTTTTTTTTAAAAAATGCTAACAGTTATCCAATAGTGAGCGATAAATTACTTTTTATAGGAAATATGGGGCTTGGAGCAATTACATATGAACCTTCAATGGAAAAAGAGAATACATTAGTAGATACACTAAAGTTAAAATCGCTATTTGAAAAAGCAAAAGAACTTAAAAATGGTGGAGAGTATCACTCATTACAAGATGCATTTTTAGTAAGTGCCCATTCGTTTGTTGGAGGGGCGAGAAGTAAAGCGGTTGGAGCTATAAATTTAAAGACAAAGGAAGTTTTCTTAGGAGATAGAACAAAACCTCTACAAGATGGATTTATCCATGCTATTATCAAATATGATGATACAGCTAATGATGATGAAAATAAATCAACATATTCAAAAATAGAGTATATTTACCATCTATTAGCAAAACAAAGTGGGTTAGAGATGATGGATTGTCATTTAGTGGAAGCAGATGGAAAATATCATTTTATAACAAAAAGATTTGATATTGAGCCAAATGGGAAACGATACCATATCCACTCTTTAGCAGGGCTCTTACATCTTGATTATAATATCCCTAGAACCATTGGATATGAAGATTTACTACGAACAGCTGTTAAACTTGGAGCAAATAATAGTCTTAAGCAACTCTTTTCACAAATGCTTTTCAATTATATATTTGTAAATCAAGATGATCATAGTAGAAATTTCTCATTTATGTGTGATAGTGATTTTAAATATAAAGCGACCCCAGCTTATGATTTAACTTTTACTAAAGGTGAAAAGCAAACCGTTGAACATCAATTATCACTTTATGGAAAACCTCTTTCACAAATAGAGATAGATGATATTGTAATGTTAGCTACTGAATTTTCCATTGGCTTAGAGTTTGTAGCCTCAGCACTTGAAACTATGAAAAAGCTTCGTGATGATGAACTTCCAAAATTACTAAAAGAATACAAGATAGACGAGTTAAAACAAAAACAAATACTATTTGAAGTGGCTAAAAGAACTCTACAAGGGGAATTATTATGAGTAATGAATTATTGAAAAAACTCCAGCTTTCACAAAAGAAAACAAAAAAATCTATCAAAACTAAACTTAATTCAAATAGTCCATTTGGAACATTAACGGATGATGAAATAGCGATGGTTTTAGCCATACGAGCAAAGGAACTTAGAATAGTACAAAATAAAAAGCAAACAGAATTTAGTAACCAAGCAAATCTAAACTCACCTACAACATACTCAAATTTTGAGCAAAAAGGTACTATCTCAATGATAAATTTCATTAAAATTCTAAGAGTTTTTGGAAGACTTGAGCAACTTGAAAAATTACTTCTACCAACAGTTAAAGAAAAGATTGAAAAAAATGAAAAGAAAAGAGTTAGATAAAATTTCAAACATAGCTTCAAAACCCTTACAAGAATAAGTTTGAAAATCTTTATTTTCAAGACTAATTAGTTATAAATTCCTATTATATTTGATTTGTAATAATAAATATAAGAAATGCTTTTCAATACAAATACTAAATAACAGAAAGAGTTTTATATGGAATCTTATTACCATTTTTATCTATCCATTCAATAATACTTTTAGTGTTATTCAGATCTAAATGAATGCAACTTTTTGGAATGTTTTCTTTTAGTATTGTATCATCAGTAGCAATAGCATCTGTCATTTCAAAATAGTTCTCATCTAATTTCTCTCTAAAAATAGCAATTCTAGGCAACGGAAGAGTTTTAAGTCCTTCTACAAGCAAATAGTCAAAATCATCAAAAAGTTCAACAATTTTACTAATAGATGAATTTGATTGTTTGAATAGTGTTGTTTTATTTGGAGAAATGACGATGACATCAGCACCTGTTTGTGAAAATAGCCAACTATCTTTTCCTTCTACATCAAAAATTGCTTTATCTTTTGGGTCATGTTTTACGATACACACTTTGTATCCGTATTTCTGAAGTATATTTGAAATATTGACTATTAATGTAGTTTTTCCACTGTTTGATGGTCCCGTAAAAGCAACTGCTAACCTTTTCACATAAACCCCTTATAGATATTTTTAAAGATTATAGCCAAAAAATCAATTTGCCTTTTTGACTTAAATCAAAGTAATGTAGAAAATATTTTAATACAATTTTAAAATAACATAAGGGAAAAGAGAATGAAAAAAATAGTTACAATAGGTTTATTGGCAAGTTTGATGACAACATCACTTTTAGCAGATGGTGTAGCAGCATACAAAAAATGTGTAGGATGTCATGGTGCAAATGGGGAAAAAGTTGCATTAGGAAAGAGTAAAATTATCAAAGATATGTCTAAAAATGAGTTAGCTATTGCTTTAATGGGTTACCAAAAAGGAACATACGGCGGGGCAATGAAAGCTCTTATGAAAGGACAAGTAAAAGGACTCAGTAAAGCTGATATCGATGCACTTGCTGAAATGATTGGAAAGTAATTTCATAAAATGATAGAAGAGATATTTTATCTTCTATCATTAAAATACCTCTAGCTCATAAATCATATAGTACACATAGACCAATTACGATATTTTAAGTACACTAAAAATATAATATAAAACTTAAAAACATAAAATATTGGACGATTATGGATGATTGATAAAGACAAAATACTACTTGACCTTTTTGAATAAGAACCACAACTAGCAAAAAAATATTGAAGAAAAAACTCATATCAAAGGCTCAACTCTTAATAATATTCTCAAAAGTTTAGTTGAATCACAAAGGCTAGAGAGGATAGGAAAATGAAAAGCAACCTACTATAAAAGAATCTATAGAGAAAACTATTCATATAAAAATATCACTGTTTTAAAAGATGGAATTGTTGTAGGGGAGCTTAGTTTTGGTGAAGGAAATTATTATTTTGTTTATAGTGAAAGTTACAAAGGAAAATCTCTTATTGGACTTCTAAATAATGGGACAATTATCCAAAATAATGAGCTATTTTATGTGTTTGAAAATCTTATTCCAGAATCACATAGAAGAGAAAAACATATAGATATCTCAAATTTGAAGATTTAGCTGACAGTTTAACAACACTTTTAAATACTCATGGTTCCTATGAGTTTGTTTATACTTATGAACTCTTCAAATACAAAAAAGTAACTGACAAAAGACCAAACTGGTTAACAGTAAAAAATAAAATATTGAGCTCTTATAATTATCCAAATTTACTTGATATGAAACTTGATATCAGTGATGAGATTCTTGAAGATAAAAGCAACCATGATCATTCATCACTAAGTGGTTATCAAAACAAAATTGATGTAAATATCGATGAAGAGACCAAAACAATCACAATTGATACAAAAAATCCACACTATCTTCTTAAACCATTTAATACAAACATCGGTCACTATTTTGGAGATAAAAACTCATATTATCCACAAGCTTTGGTAAATGAGCATCTTTTTATGAGTTTTGCTAAAAATGAACTTCTTTTAGATGTCCCATACAATGGACTTATATACCACAATAGTCAATTTCACTATATCATCAAAAGATTTGATAGATATGAATAGTTTAAATATGAACAATATGATTTTGGGCAGTTTTTAAATATCTCAAGTGCTAACAAATACAATGTCAGTAGCGATCATTTGTTTACTAAAGCAAATGAAATACTTCAAGATAAAAATTCTAAGATGTCACTTTTAAGATTTTACTTTTACTCTTATATCATACAACATAGTGATTTACATGCAAAAAATTTAGCAGTTTTAAACATCGGTAAAGAGAACTATCTCTTCTATCCACTCCATGAAAGCTGTTTCAAAGGTGATGCAATACAGTGGCATGAGATTTGGATTGACAAAAATTAAAAAGATTTTATCTTCTCTTTATTGATTTATATCAATCAATAAAATTTTAAAACACTCTACACTTCCAAAACAAAATTAAAAACAAGGATTGAAAATGAAACAAGAGATAACTTTAGAGGGCGCAACTGTACTATTTTTCAAAGAGGAAAATGATGGGATCACTTCATATACTTTTGATAGTAGTAGATGTGGACATCCTGAACCCATGATAAATGCGATGATTGGGCTTCAAACTATCAAAGATGGTGAACAACTCATTATGATAAATAGTAAAGCACCAGCTGGGCTTTTTCCTAAAGTTGAAAATGACTTCAACTATGAAGTGAGTGAACTTTCTAATGGATTATTTCAAATTATTTTTACAAAAAAAGGGGATGAAAGTAATACGGATTTTAGTGATAGAGGATGTGGCGGAACAGGATGTTCCCACTAAAAAGCTTTTAGTAAAGTTATAAAATGGCAGTTTCAACTGATTTTGCACCACCCTTTAAACTTATCGCTCCCTATTTTATTTTAGGGGTTGTTTTTTATATAGGAAGTATTGTTTCGTTATTTGGGGTGGATATTTCACATCTTTCACAATTTTCAACTTTTACTCTCTCTTTTATTCATATCTTTTTACTTGGATTTGTGATGATGGTAATATTTGGTGGCATGGCTCAACTTGTCCCTGTTGTCCTTGAAGTTGGGCATTTTGCGGTTGAGTTGTATTATGTGATTTACCCACTATTGGCTCTTGGAGCTCTACTTATGGGGATTGGATTTGTATTCTCCCCTATATTACTCCCTTTTGGTGGGGTTGTTGTTTTGATAGCGATGATGGTATTTTTATTTGAAACGATGATGACGATAAAAAAAGTAAAAAAACTCAACTTTGTGATGAAAACTGTATTGTTAGCCAATATTTTTCTTTTTTTTGGACTTGTATTTGGGATAATTATGGCATTAGGTTATGGTGGAATTATCGACATATCAATCGAAAGATAGCTTCTTCCTCATATCTTTTTGACATTCTTTGGGTATGTTGGGATTACGATTATGGGGATGAGTTTGGTACTTCTTCGTATGTTTTGGCTCTCTCATAGCTTTAGTTGGAAAAGTGTTGAGTATAGTGTGTATTGTTTTAGTGGAAGTGTTTTTTCTATCCTTTTAGGAGTATTTTTAAAAAGTAGCTTGGTTGAAACTTTAGGGTATCTTTTGATTATCGTATCGGCTGTTTTGTATTTGTATCAAATATTTTTGATTTATAAAACAAGGGTAAGAAAAGAAAATGATATCTATTTTAAATCGACAGTTTTTTCCTACACAAGCCTATCTGTAGCACTTTTACTTGGAATGAGTTATTTGATTTTTCAAAGTGAGAGGATTCTTTTAGTTTTTGGATGGGTTTTACTTTTTGGTTATATTGGAAATATTATCACTGGGCATCTATATAAGATTATCCCATTTTTAGTGTGGTATCAAAGATTTTCTCCACTCATTGGAAAACAAAAAGTACCGATGTTAGCTGATATGGTTCCAAAACTAGGGAGCAGTTTTCAGTTTTATTTTACACTTTTTGGTGTCTTACTCTGTGGATTTGGGATAGGATTTTTGAGTAATGAGCTCTTTTATAGTGGCGTTAGCTTTTTGTTTGTTGGGGGGATTTTTATGTTTAAAAACCTCCTTTTTATGATAAATTTTAGATAGAAAAGGGGTATTTTTTATGATAACGAAAGAGGAAATTTTTAAAGCAGTTGCAACGGTCAATGACCCAGAAGTGGGATTTAATCTGGTCGAGATGGGGCTAATTTATGATGCGACTGCAAATGACAAAGATGAAGTAAGGGTAATTATGACCTTAAGTACAAAAGCTTGTCCTTTACATCAGATGATTATAGAGTGGGTTGAACAAGCCGTTATGAGGGAGATTCCAACTGCACAAAGTGCTGAAGTTGAAGTAGTTTGGGAACCTGCTTGGAATATCTCTATGGCAACAGATGAAGTGAATAGTAAACTTGGTGGATTGTAAATGGAACCATATATCAAGTCGATTCAAATAGGAAAAGTGGAAAGTTTTGGAGATAGTTCAAAAACAAATTTTTTTCTTAAATACTATAAAACAGCTTCTTTTAAAAAAGTTGTCCCTTTTGGATGGGTAACTCACACAGGTTTTATAGGGGATGAAGTAGCAGATAAGGATAGTCACGGTGGAGAGGAAAAAGCAATATTTGCCAATAGTAATGAAAACTATCCAAAATGGAGCTCATTTTTAGGAGTTGAAACACTTCCCTTTGGCGCATTAGCTGAAAACCTCACTATTAGTGGGCTTGATGAAACGACAGTTTTATTAGGAGATATTCACATTATTGGTGGTGTTACTTTGCAAGTATCACAACCTCGAAAACCTTGCTGGAAAATAGCAAGAACACATAACAATGAAGATTTTACCAAAGAGATTTATGAAAGTGGACTTACAGGCTGGTACTATCATGTTTTAAAAACTGGAATAATAAAACAAGGTGATACAATAGAAATCATCTCAAATCAAATGATAAAAATCTCTATAAAAGAGGCAAATCAAGCCTTTAGGGAACCAAAAAAATATCAAACCACCCTTTTGAAAATCTTAGAAATTCCCTCTTTATCAAAAAAATATAAAGAAAGTATCGCTAAAAAATTAGAAGGGTCATTTAACCTAAGCTATATAGAGACTAAAGATAAAAATCAATAAAAATATGATTAATTTCTAATCTAAAGTAGGTAGATCTAAAAAATTTAAATTTATGAAATTTCTCTTATTCATAGTTTCGAATTTACCCAGTTATTTTTACACTACCATCTTAATAAAAACATTTTAGTTAATTAAAAAAATCTTTTTTTATATCACTAAAAAACTTCCAGTTAATTGGGAGTATTTTTACAATTTCGTCTTTATTTATATGCCCTATATTTTTCCCAAGTACCATCATACTGTTACAATTGTGTAGCACTCCAACCATACCTGGAAGCCTTTTACTTGATGGTACAAAACAACTTCCATCAAAGAAACCAGGTATTATTGTGGTTCTTCCTTGTTTATTGTTAAGTATTTCTCCTAGCTTTGTTTCAATATAGTTATGATATATATTTTTATTTCCAGCTAATTTTTGAAGGATTATTTTTCCAAAAGCTTCAAAAATAAGAATAGCAGCAAGTGGATTTCCAGGAAGACTTAATATATAAGTTTTTCCAATTTTTCCAAAAATAGTTGGTTTGCCTGGTTTTATTGTAATTCCATCAAAAAGTATCTCCATCTCAAAAGCTTCAAAAGCCTCTTTTGTAAAATCAGCTTCACCAACACTAATCCCACCACTTGTAATAATAAAATCAGCATATAAAGAATTTTCTATCATCTCTTTTAGAGACTCAACTGTATCTTTCGCCATTCCTGTAAAAGTTACATCAGCACCTAACTCTTCTGCACGAGCCAAGAGTGTTGGTGTATTTGAGTTATAAACTTGATAATCATCTATCTTTTCAAAATGAAGCTTTAACTCTTCGCCACTTGTAAAAACACAAACTTTTGGTTCTCTATAAACCTTGATATGAGTTATCCCTTGAGATGCTAAAATTGTAACTGTTGCATAATTTATCTCATCGCCATCACTTAAAAGTTTTTCACCTATTTTTATGTCTTCCCCGATAAATCTTATGTGTTGATATTTTGTAATACTTTTTGGTAAAGCAATAAAGGCATCTTTTAAAATCTCAATATTTTCTTGAGGTACAACAGCTTCTACACTGTTAGGAACTCTTGCCCCAGTCATAATTTTTATAGCTTCACCATCATTTATGATTGGTTCTTTATCACTTCCTGCAAATACTTCATCAACTACTTTAACCTCTCTACCAATATCCCCTATTCGTACACCATAACCATCCATTGCAGAATTATTATATGTAGGAAGATTATAAAGTGCGAAAATATCTTGAGCCAATATTCTATCTTTTGAATTTTCTATTGGGATAATTTCATATGAGACTTTTTTGACATTTGATACTATAAGTTCTAATGCTTTCTTGATACATATTGCCATACTATCCCTTTAATTTGTTTTTGTATCTTAGCTATTTTGTTGTTTTATATTCTTGATTTTAGTCATAACATTTTGGAATCTTTTGTCCCTATATTATTAAAAATTTAAAAATAAAGTCTAAAAGCTAATCAGCATCTCCAATTTTGAACAATCGATAATATTTGAGTGATCATCTAAAATTTTTAGCTCTTTTAGTTTTTTTAAAACTCTTGAAAATGTTTCAGGGGTTATATTAAGCTCATTCGCGATTAATTTCTTTTTTGTTTCTTGAAATGTTTCTTTATTATTGTAGATAAAAAATGCAACTTTTGTCATCGCATCAAAGATTAAGCTCCTATTGATAAGCTTCTCAAGAGCTTTTATCTTTTGGCTAAACGACTTTGTCATCAAATATGAAATCTTTGGATTTGTTTTTAAGAGTTGATTTAAGCCATCTTTTTTAATGAGTGCAATTTTACAATCATCAATACAAATAGCAGTTGCTGGGAATTTTATATTTTCAAAGCTAGCCATTTCTGCTATAAAATTCACAGGTGAAAAATTATGCAAAACTATCTCGTTTGATTTGTTATCTGTTTTGTAAATTTTCACAAAACCAAACAAGAGAAGATAAAAATATTGTGGCTCATCACCTTCAAAAAAGATAATTTCATTTTTTTGAAACTTTTTTATTTCGGTAATTTGTACTATCTCATCATGATTGATGAAGCTTTCTAATACATCTTTCAAAAATTCTCTTTCGTTGTAAAAACAATATCAGTATTTGCAAAAATCTCAAACACTCTTTCTTGAAAATCAGTTTTAGTAGAATTCAACAATGAAAGATTGTAATAAATATCAACCGATTTGTTTGTATCAACCCTTGTAAATCTTACATCCGAATCTATGTTTACCCCATAAAAGAGTAAATTTGTTCTCCCAAACTTACCATTTAACCCTTTAAATCCACTATTGGTTGTTGCACCTGTAATATTTGAAATAACACCTCCAATAACTCCGCTAACTCCGCTTGCAATGTCATTTGGGAGTTCAACTTTTATCTCCCCTCTTTTTGGGAGTTCATTTTGATAAAGTTTTTTTAGTCCAATTAAACACATCAAAAAAGCCCCGCTTACGGTTGGACAACTATGCCCTGCTGATTTTACAACATCAAGATAAGAAAATTCAACAATCCCATCTTCAAATACGCCGAGTGTGAGTGCTAATTCATCTCTTAAAACGATTTTTTCTAATTGATCAAAAAACTTTGGATATTTCATAATTGCCCTTTTTTATATTTTTTTTAATTTACTTTGACTTACAATTCATAAGGAGAATATCTAGCTCATTTTTTAATGCTTGAAGCTTTTTAGTTGTTTTTAAAAGCTCCTCAGTCGATTCAATTACAATATCCTCACTCTTATCAAGATATTTTGAAATCTCTCCATTATGCTCAAGTTCTTCTATTATAAGGCTAAACTCATCTGTTAGATTTTCAAGTTTTAGCGAAGCCAATTTTGACTGTTCAAGTGCATTTTGTGAATAATTCATAGCTGATGATACTTTATTTATAAAACAATTCAGATTATCTGCAATCTCTATAAATTCCTTCTCTGAATTGATATTCATAGGCTCAAGATTTTCGAAATCCCCCTGACTTATCTGTTTTGACTTTTTTATAAGCTCCATCGCATGGGCTTCAATTTGTCTTAACTGAACAATTGAATATATGGCAAAAATTATTAACAACACAAATGAAATAGATTGAAAATTTTTAATAAAAGCATTTTTGGTTTCAATATAAAGTGTGTATAGAGTTACTATTTTATCAACTTCTTCTAGCAATTTGTTATTTGTTATTGTGTAGTAAATAATAAGTGAATTTATTTTTTCCACATCATTAATAAGCAATGCATTTTTAAACTCGTTTGTATTATTTGAAAATAAACTCCACAAAATAAGTACATTTGAGATTTGATTTTTTATCTCATCGGTTGGAGCTGGTGCTATTTTTAATAGTTCATTTCCTTTTTCTAATGTTCTAATCCCAAACTCGAACTCTTTAATAGCAGTATCCATTTCACTAAAATCTTTTGATTTTGTTTGTGACAAAAGAAAAATATTTTTTGTAATCTTTTGCGTAAGCATTCTTTGTTTTCCAGCTAAATTTACAACTGAAGCATCTTTTTTATTCTTTTGATTTAGATATATTGTTACGCTTATAACAAAAAACACAGTTATCAATAAAAATGCACCCAATATTTTTATTTTTTTACCAACACTAATATTTGCCATCATCTAACTCCTGTATAAATAGCGCTTAATTCTTCATATTTTTCAATAACAACTAGCCCTTTATCAATATTAATTATTTCGTTTCTTTGCATCTTTTTTAATACCCTTGATAATGTTTCTGGTTGAATATGTAGCAAAAGAGAAACCTCATTTCGTTTTATTTTGTTAAATATTTCTAAATCATTACAAAGCATAAAAGCAACTTTAGAAGTCGCATCAAACACAAGTTCCCTATTTATAATACATTGAAGTTGTTGATTTTTATATATTAGCTCCTCTATAAAACTAAAAATTAGCTCATTATGAAATAAAAAAGTCTCTTTAAAATTTTTAAAATCAATGGCAAGCATCAAACTATCTTCAACAAATTCTGCATTTGAAAAACAGCGAATTTTGTCATCTTGGAGATTTGATAGTTCTGAGATCATCCCTTTTGGGTGTATGTAATACAAAAAAATCTCATTGTCATATTTATCTATCTTAAACACTTTAATAAGTCCATCAACCAAAAATAAAAGTTTATCATTAGTCTCCATCTCATAGTGCAAAATAGTATTTTTATCGTATTTTAAAAGTATTGAGATTGAAGCTAAGATATCTAAATCTTTTACATTTAGATGGGAAAAAAGAGTTATTTTTTTAATTGATTTTTGTAAGATTGTCATACTCTAATATTATGGGAATTTAAAAAATATTTGCTTGATTTAAGTCAAGCAAATATCTAATTTGTATAGATGACTTTTCGTATATTTTCTTTATTTGTATTTCTAAGTTCGTCATATATTTTTTGAAATTTTAATTTATCTTCAAAAATAATCGGGCTTCTAATTGATTTGTATTCAACCAAAATACCATTTTTATAAACTCCACTTACATTCGCATAAACCCAATAATATCCTGTATCTTTTCGTAAATTTTTAACAACACCCTCCCATTTTTGCTCTCTTTGTAGAGTTTTCCACATCTCTTTAAAGATTACTTGTGGCATATCGGGGTGTCTTACAATATTATGTGATTTACCTAAAAGCTCCTCTGTACTATACCCCGATATTGTTGCAAAAGTTTCATTTACATAGGTAATGACTCCTTTTAAATCCGTTCTTGAAACAATCAATTCATCACTTGGAACAATAGTTTCTATAAAAAATTCACTTTCATTGTATTCCATCTTAATCCACCCTATCAAACTGGGCAGCAAACCCCTCAAGGTCTTTTTTCTTTAAATCACCGCGATAAAGAATCTTATCAACATCAATCGTATCATCATTTAACATTTTAGGCACAATATCACTATTTGATAAAACTTCCATATGAGCATCAAGTTCATCTTCACTATAAGCCATCTGCATCTCAGCACTTATTACATGAGGAATTGCTTCAATCACCCTTAATTTTTCGAGTTCCTCTTTTACCCCTTCCCCCTCAATTGTGATAATTATCCGACCTTGTTCATCATGCATATGATAATCACATTCTGGACAATTTTTAAGTGCCTTTACTACCTCTTCTAAATACTTTGGCACCGTTTTTACTACTATACTTGAAATGTTCATTTTGTTTCTCCTAATTTAAAATAATTTATTTTTTTACTATCGCTACTTACAAATAGCTCATTTGTTTTTGCAAAAAGTATTTGAGTTATTGTTGCTTCTTGCCCAGTAAGGTTATAAAGATACTTTCTTGTAGTTGTATCAAAAATAAGTACCTCATTTTTTTCATTATAAGCTATTGCACCTCGTTTCGAATCTTTACTTAATGCACAACTGTAAAGTAAAAAATCAAAATTCAAACTATAAGCAATATCTTTTGTGTAAAAAACAGACTTTCTATCTTGTCCTGCTGTTAAAATATCACCATTTTTATAATCTAGTTGATAAATTTTGTCAAGATTGATAGCCTTTAGCTCCTTAATTATTTTAGAAGTCATGGTATCTATTATCCTTACAACACCACTTTCATCGGTTAATGCCATCGTTTTTTTATCTTCACTCAAAACAAAATCTGAAAATGCTGAACCACTTATTTGATTTAGGTAAATAAATTTATTCATCTTAATATCAAAAGCAGCGATTTCATTACTTAGAAGTGCAAAGACAATCTTATCTTTAAGTAAAAAATTTGCTTTTTCAATATACATTTTTTGTTCAATATTTATCAATTTTCTTAGAATATTATTTTCATAAAGAAAAATATTTCTAAATCCTTTTTCACCCTGTGAGACGATTAAAATTTTATCTTCAAAAACATCAACAGAATAGACTTTAGCATCGATCTTATCACCTATGAAATCTCTAATTATTGGTAATTTTATTTTTTTTAAACTCTTTTGCGAAACAACATCAAATATTTCAACAACCCCGTTATCACACCCAACATATAATTTTTTATTCTCTAAAACCATACTTTGCACATTGCTTGTTGTTTTGAATATTTTTGTTGGTTTTTTCGTTTCAAGTGAAAAAGCTAAAGTAACAAAAATGAAAAATAAGATTATTTGTTTCATTTTCACTCTTCTATCGTTTCTTTTATTTTTGCCATTTGTTGGTGCAACTCATAAAAATGCTCATCTGTAACGTCACTATTTTTACTCCAAACTACTGAAATATCATTATTATGTGCGGCTCCCATAATGGCAAGTTGTTCACTAAATTCATCTATATTTGCACATATCACAGAGGTTATTTCATCAGATAATTTAATATTCCAACCACCAACATTATCCTCTTGAACAATTGCATTTAATATATCCATCTTTTTTCCTTTATTTGGTTATTTTAAAACTATTGCATTTGTAGGGCAAACTTTGATACAAAAACCACAATTAGTGCATTTATCTATATTTATAGTTGGACGAAACATTCCAATAAATTCAATCGCATCTTCCAAGCATGGGTCTTTACACGAAAAACACATCGTTTTATCCCAACTCATACACTCTAATATATTGATCTCTACATTTGTTTTAATTTGATGCTTATACTTCACTTTTAAAACCCCGCTAGGACAAGCAACAGCACAAGCATCACAATAAGTACAACCACCAAGACTAAAATCAATCTTTGGTGTTTTATCCTCTAGTATAACAATAATCTTTTCTTCACAAAAAGTGCTACAAACTCCTTCACAATTCATACATTCTTTGGTAAAAAAAGATACTTCATCCTCGTAAGTACTATTTTCATAATAAAAATACGGTGGTCTTACAATAACCTCTTTTTTCTCTTTTTTTTCCCTAAAAGGGGAAAAAAGAGAACCAAATAATTCTCTTCTTTCCATAAAATTAATCTTTTAAAGTGTCTAAACCATCAGTGAATTTAGAACCGCTCCAGCTTGATTTTTTAGCACCATTCTTATCTGTATATTTTGCTTTAAAATTATTTTCTACAAGTTGCCCTTCACTTTGAGGAGCATGACAAGCGCTACAATTAAATCTTGCATTTACGAGAACATCCTTGGATTGAATTGCCACTTCATTTTTCATATCATCAGTTGTTTTTTCAAATACTTCATCTTCACCTTCACCAGTTAATTTTGGCTGTGGTCTAAAATCTGTAAAGTGTGATTTTGGGATAGCTGTTGCTTTCATTCCCATCTCTTTTGCAGCATCTGGCATATGACACACAATGCATTGATTGTCATTTACTGTAATTGGCAACATCCCCTCTGTATCGTGTGGTATCATCGGTGGTGCATCTTGAAATGCTCTTTTGATTTTATACCCACTTCCAGGGCTACTTGTACCATATTTTGTCATCGATGGATTGACACTATCCTCACTGTAAATATCTACTTTTCGCAAACCAATAGATTCTTCAGAAACTGCTTTTTTACTTGCAGCATAACTTGCTACAAATAGCACAGAAACAGCAACTATGCTCAACCCTATTTTAGAAAATACTTTTACCATACCATTCTCCTTCATTTTATTTTTATTATTGTTTTTTGTGTGCTATCAAATCCCTCAAAGAGAAATTTAAAGCATCATCATCACAAACTTCAATACATCTAGCACAATTTGTACATTCACCACTTAGCACTTGTTCACTTGATTTTCCAACCATAAAAAGTACCTGATTTTCTGGACAAACATCTTTACATTTCATACACAATGTACACTTTTCTTCTTGATGTTTTACTCGAATAAGGGAATATTTTCCAACTATCGAATAAAATCCACCAAGTGGACAGATATGTCCACACCAACCATTTTTTAACACAAAAAGATCAAAAAGAAAAATAACCAAAATAGCTGCAAATCCAAATCCAAATCCAAAAATCACACCCCTGTGAACCATAGATATTGGCGAGATAAATTCAAAAGCTGTTATACCCATTGCAAATGAGATAACTAAACTAATTGCGATAACCCAATATCTCATATTTCTTGAAGCAGGTTGTTTTTTTTGTATTTGATTGAAACCAAATTTTCGTCTGATATAGTTTGCACTATCTGTAACAATATTTATTGGACATACCCAGCTACAAAAAGCTCGTCCACCAATAATGCTATAAAAAAGTAATGCAACCAAAATACCAACAAAAATATCAGTGGTAATAATGGCACCAGCTACAAACATTTGTAAAACTGCATATGGATCACTCATAGGAATTACTCCAAATATAAGTGAAGAACTTAGATTTCCAACAATTATATTCCAGCCCCAAGCATTTGCACCAAAATATAGGAATAACAAAAATATTTGAGTAAATCTTCTTAAAATTAAATATTTATGTTTAATCATCTAAAAGTCCCTCCATATTATTTAGTGAATCTATGGCTGAGTCTTTACTTATTTTTGTTGTCGTTGTTTCTGCTGTTGCTGTTTCTAGTTTCTTCTCATCTGCTTTATCCCAACCTTTAAGGTAGTGATCCCCTGCTTTTCCTAAGATTAAATCTCTTGGAAGTACAGTAATTGAAGCTTTATCAGTCACACAAGCTCTTTCACAAAGTCCACATCCAGTACAAGCATCACTATCAACCACTGGGGTAAGAAATGCGTGTTTGCCTGTTCTCTCATTTTTAGAGTATTCTAATTTGATAGCAACATCTAAAAGAGGACAAGCTCTGTAACATGCATCACATTGGATACCCCAATATGCTATGCAATTTTTACTATCTACAATAGCAACACCCATTTGGGCTTTATTAATATCAAGAATATTGTTTGTTTTTAACTTTGTAATATCTAAAGCTCCGCTAGGACAAACTGGAACACAAGGGATATCAGGACACATATAGCAAGGGGTTTCGCGTGGGGTAAAATATGGAGTACCGATTGGTTTATTGTCTCCAGCTTTTGCCAACATCAAAGTATCATAAGGACAAGCTTCTACACACATTCCACATTTTATACAAGTGCTTAAAAAATCTTCCTCTTTTATTGCTCCTGGTGGTCTTAATAGAAGTTTATTTGCCGTAGCTTCATCGACATAAGCACTCCAAATAAGTCCACCAAGTGCTGCTAAACCTGTTGCTCTTGCAATTGTTAGAAAGAATTCTCTTCTTTCATTTGTTGTCTTATTTATCATTGTTTCTCTTTTTTGTTTTGGTTGTTTTTAAAGGCAACCAATTTTTTATGCTTTGTATATCTTAACTGCACATTTTTTATAATCTGTTTGTCCAGATTGTGGGCAAGTTGCATCAAGACAAACTTTATTTATAAATACTTTTTCATCAAACCATGGAACAAACACAAGCCCACGAGATGGTCTATTTCTCCCTCTTGTTTCAACTCTTGCTTTTACCTTTCCTCTACGACTTTCTACCCAACAAAGTTCACCTTGTTTTACACCATAAGTTTTTGCATCTTCTGGGTGCATATAGCAAAGTGCTTCTGGAACTGCCCTATAAAGTTCAGGAACCCTCATAGTCATCGTTCCACTATGCCAATGTTCAAGAACCCTACCCGTACAAAGCCAAACTGGATATTTAGCATCTGGCATTTCAGGAGGATCCATATAAGGACGAGCAAATATCTTTGCTTTATTTTTTAAAGCTGTTTTTGTCTCATTTGTAACACCTTTTAGATTTCCAAAAGGTAATGCTTTAGCAATTGTCCCATAAAATGCAAATTCTGTATGACCTGTTGCAGCTCCATATTTTTTAGCGTATGGGTCATATTTTGTATTAAATCTCCACTGGGTCTCTTTCCCATCAACAACTGGCCATTTCAAACCTCTTACTCTATGATAAGTATCAAAGTCTGCTAAATCGTGGGCATGTCCTCTTCCAAAATCAGCATATTCTTCAAAAAGATATTTTTGGATAAAAAAGCCATAACCACTAAAAACTTTCCCATCACTTCCTATAACTTTTCTTTTATCGCCGTACCCTTCACTATTGTCATAACCTTTTTGAATTGGGTCTTTTTGATCTAGTTTATATGATTTTGCCCTTTTATTTGCAAATAAGATTTCAAACATTGTCGTATTTTCATTGTATCCCATCGCTTTTGCTTGTTCAATTAGACTTGGAAGTTTTGTCCCATTTCTAAGTGTTGATTCACCCCATACATCTTTTACTGTAAATCTTTTTGATAATTCAACCCATTGCCATGTGTCAGACATCGCATCACCTACTGGAAGTACTTGTTGTCTCCAAAGTTGAGTTCTTCTTTCAGCATTTCCATAGCCACCCCATTTTTCATAAATCATCGCCGATGGTAAGATAAGGTCAGATACTTTTGCAGAGATTCCAGGATATCCATCTGAAGTTACGATGAAGTTGTCCATCTCTCTTGCAGCTTTTATCCAATGTGACGCACTTGCTGTATCTTGATATGGATTACAAACATTTACCCAAGCAAATTTCATAAATCCATCTTCAATATCTCTATGGATTTTCATAATATGCTGGTTTCCGATTGGATTAATTGTCCCTTCTGGTACACCCCAACCTTTTTCTGTAATTTTTCTATGTTCTGGATTGTCATTAAACATATCTGCTGGAAGTCTATGTGTAAATGTTCCTACTTCTCTAGCTGTTCCACAAGCTGATGGTTGCCCTGTAAGAGAAAATGCTCCACTTCCTGGTTTTGCTTGTTTATTGAGTAAAAAGTGAACATTGTATGAAAGTGTATTTACCCAAGTTCCTCTTGTATGTTGATTCATCCCCATAGTCCAGAAACTTACAACTTTTCTCCCTTTTTCAATATATAAGTTAGCTAGTGTTTGAAGTTTTTGTTTGAAACTATCTAAACTCTCATCTGGATTACCCTTAGAGATCTTTGCTACATAATCAAGTGTATAAGGTGCTAAGAATGCCTTATAATCCTCAAATGAGATCTCCCAGTGAGCAAGTCCAGCATTTTTATTTGTCATAGTATCACCCTCTTTGTACCCATAAGGTGCAAGTGCTGGTGCTTCTTTTGCTGAAACTACTTTACTCATCTCTTTTTTGATTGTTTCCATTTCAAGAGCTGTATATTTTCCCTCTTTGATAGATTTTTCATCACTTCTTCTCATGCCATAACCCATATTTACAGGTGAGGCACAAAAAATCATATGTTTTTTTACAAATGCCCAATCGATTGCTTCTGGATGATTGTAAACTATTTCATGAGCAATATAGTTCCAAAGAGCAAGGTCTGTATTTGGTGAAAAGATGATTTCAATATCAGCTAAATCTGAAGTTCTATGTCTATAAGTTGACATATTGATAACTTTTACTTTACTTGGATTTGATAACTTTCTATCTGTTACCCTTGACCATAAAATTGGGTGCATCTCTGCCATGTTTGATCCCCATGAAACGATTGTATCAGTAAGCTCAATATCATCATAACATCCACTTGGCTCATCTATTCCAAAAGTTTGGTAGAATCCAACAACAGCACTTGCCATACAATGTCTTGCATTTGGATCAATTGCATTTGATCTAAATCCAGCCTTCATCATTTTTAAAGCCGTATACCCTTCCATAATTGTATACTGCCCAGATGCAAAAACACCAACTGCTTCAGGTCCACCAGATTTGAGAGCTTTTTTGATATGGATCTCCATCTCATCAAATGCTCTTTTCCAAGAAACTGGAGCAAATTGCCCTTTTTTATCAAATTGTCCTTTTACATTCATTCTAAGAAGTGGTTGTTTTAATCTATCCGCTCCATACATAATTTTTGCATTAAAATACCCTTTGATACAGTTAAGTCCTCTATTTACTGGTGCTGCTAGGTCTCCTTTAACTGCTACAATTTTTCCATCTTTTGTAGCCATCATAATCCCACAACCTGTACCACAAAATCTACATGCTGCTTTATCCCAACGCCATCCACTTTGAGCTGTATTTGATGCTGCTTGCATAGCAGTTGGTACTGCCATACCAACTGCTGCTGCTGCACTAGCTGCTGCTGAACTTTTTAAGAAATCTCTTCTTGAAAGTGACATACTATTCTCCTTTTTTAAAATATTTTTAAACATAAGAATTGTAACGAGATGGAAAGAATATGTATTTGACTTATGTCAAGGATTGAAAATTTTATTAGTTAAGCAATAGAAGGAAAATAAAAGAGGAAAAGCAAGGTAGGTGATAAATTCACCCACCTGTATAGTAAAAAGCCCTTGAGGATATCTCTTGTGGTTCGTCGAATATTAGAGTTTGATGTGTCCATTTATTTTTTTCAGGTTTATTTTTTATGACTGTTTTTAAAACTTCCAAAAGTTTTTCATTTGATTGGAGGGAAGATTTGATATTGAGTGAATCTTCAAAATACAAACAAGGGATCAAATCCCCCTCAGCACTTAAACGGATTCGATTGCAGGTTTTACAAAAACTATCATCATATGGTTCAATTATCCCAAAAATATAGCCACTCTCATCTTTATAGAGTTTTGCAGCTGAACTCTCATTTTTTGGCACCTCTTCTATAATATGCTTTTTCATAATCTTCTCTAAAACTTCACGACTTGGGAGAGTTTTAAGGGTGTCGTTTGCGCTTTCATTTTCCATATATTCTATAAATCGTATCTGCATCCCTTTTGATTTTGCAAATTCATATAGTTCCATTATCTCAAAATCATTGATATCTTTCATCACAACGGTATTAAGTTTTACAAATAAACCAGCATCAAGTGCAGCTTCAATCCCCTCCATCACAGCACATAAAACATCTTTTTTTGTGATGTACCACATCGTCTCTTTATTTAAAGAATCAAGTGAAATATTTATCCGTTTTAAGCCTGCATTTTTAAGTTTATGAATTTGATTTTTAAGTAAATAACCATTAGTGGTGAGTGCTAAATCTATATCATTTTTGTACTCATATATCATAGAGATAAGCTTGTCCAAATCATCCCTTACAAGTGGTTCTCCCCCTGTAAGACGAATCTTTTTTATCCCATTATCGATAGAAACTTTTATAAAAGAAAACATCTCTTCATAAGAGAGAATCTCCTCTTTTGGAAGCCACTCAAAAGGTTTTTCGGGCATACAGTATTGGCATCTAAAATTACATCTTTGTGTCACTGAAATTCTTAAATAATCAACTTTTCTCTCAAATTTATCTATTAACATAGTAAACTCCTTATTTTAGAATAGTATAAAGTTTTTATCTTTTTTATTTTGACTTGTGTCAAATAAAATCATTTTTAGTACCAAAAAATAAAAATTGACTTTAAAATATATAACACTCGGAAAACATTTTTGCACAATAAACACCAGAAAATTATTAAAAGTTTAGAATGTTGATTAGTTTTAGTGTTTTTTACAGTCGTTCGTAAATAAACCTTCTTTAACAACTATAGTAAAGCAGCTAGCTTAAGTTTTGAGACCCCCAAATTTTTCATTAAATCTAGAAATCATTTAGGAATAGGATTTTTTTGCTATTAAAGAAGAGATATTGGCTATAAAAGAAAATGTGATTCAGATTAACATTAAAATGAATATAAAGTTATATCTACACCAAGATTCTCAATCAACTTCAAGTTAAATATTAACAAGAAAAAGAACTGTTACGCTAAAATATAAATTAAAAAAGAGGTTTCTATGATACATTTTATTTCAAATATACAAACCGCAATAATAGGGACGATTGATAAAAACAATCTCCCTTTCTCCTCTTATGCTCCTTATATCTATCACGACAATCGATTTTATATCTATATTTCAACTATAGCAACACATACAAAAAATCTAGAGGCAAATCCAAAAGCCTCTTTGTTTTTTATAGAAGATGAGGCTAAAAGTGAAAATCTTTTTGCTAGAAAAAGAATCTCATTGCAATGTGGCTCAATAAAGATAGCAAGGGAAAGTGAAAAATTTGAAGAGGTGCTAGCTTTATTTAGTAAAAAATTTGATAGTTCTATGGTAGAGATGCTTAAAAAGATGACTGATTTTAATCTATTTGAGTTAAATGTACAATACGGTGAAGCGACTTTTGGTTTTGGAGCTGCTTATTTAATAGGCGGGGATGATATGAATGAGTTAGTTCCAAGAAAAAGTGGTGGTCATAAATAAAATCATATACTAATATTTAAGTATATTCCATATCGAATAGGCAAAGGAGATAGTCTATGTGGTTGCTTACAAATTGTAATTTAAAATTTGATATCGTTACACCAATACCTTTTGTATTGATGTTTTGACCAAGGAGTAGTGAACTGGAGTGTAGAAATTTTTCATATCTTGGGATCGCTTTATGTCAAAGGTTAACTATTCATGCTTGTATGGTTGGCATATCTTCATCATTTAGAACCTATGGATATACACGCTTGGTTTTAGGCTTATATGGGAGATAGATGGTATTTGTTTGATGCGACACAAAGTGAAATAAAAGGTGAATATGTAGCCCTTGAATAGGGAAGAAATACAGCTGATGTTTCTATTTATAACTAATTTGGACCAAGTTTATATCCCTCTTAGTAATCTGTTAATGTTGAAAAGATTTAGAATGACTAAAAATAGAGCAACTAAAAAGGCAAAAGATGAAACGCTATAAAATTATCCATCATACATATTATAATTATTCTTAAAGTGTCACACTTTGGGAACATCGTTTGCTTTTGCGCCTAAGGGAATATTATGAACTACGTATAGAGATCATGACACACTAACATTGCTTTATAATTATTTGGATAGATTTTTTAATAAAATGTTTAATTATATGTTTTGCTATCTCATCAACTCTTCTTTTTTGCCATTAAAAAAGTATCAAGAGAACTTGCTTTTGCTTTTAGTTTTGCTTGCTTTTCATCACTCTCAGTTTCAAAAAACGAGTTAAAGACTTCATTCATTAAATCTTTTTCTATAAAAAAAGGAATCCCAGTTTGGCAGCTTTTGGATTTGGCTTGGGTCGTGATACTTATTTCCGCTCCATTTGGAGAACTATCAAAAACAGTTGATTTTAAATTAAAGTATGAAAAATATAGTAAAAATAGTTAAATATAGATGGAATTGGTATAAATTTAAAAATAAATAAAATTATTTTACTAAAAAGTTACACTAAAATTACATAGATTTGATAGAATTTTCAACAAAAATAACAAAGGTATAAATAATGAAAAGAAACAAAATTACTGACACTGTTGCGATCAAGCAAAATTTCAGAAAAACTATACTAGGGCTTGTTGCATCAACTATTTGTGTTGCTACTTTAAATGCAGATGAAACAAAAGTGGAGCAAATGGTTATTCCTGTTTCTCATTGTTCCCAAACTATTAAAAATATAGTGATTAATGAAGTTGAATGTAAAGCATCTTCATGTGATGGCAGTGGAGCCAAAAGTGGAATGTTTGGACTTGCTCAAATGCTCGCTGGTGGTGGTGTTGAGGGGATTGGCAAAGGTGTAAAATCTATGCTTACTAATGCAATAAAAGAAACTAAATGTTTTAAAATAGTTGATTTAGAGCAGTTTGAAAAAGTTAAAAAAATGATGGAAGCAACTGGGCAAAAAGTTAATCCACCTAAAATTGACTTGTTTATTAGCGGAACTATATCAAGTGTTGAAGTAAACAAAGAAGGTGGCGCTTTAGGTGGTGGATTTATCCCTTTACTTGGGTTGATATCTAAAAATACTGAAAAAGCAAATATGGTTTTAGATGTAACTACAATGGACCCAAATACTATGGAAATTGGTGAGGCAAAATCTTTTAAAGCAGATAGTGAAAAATCTTCTTGGGGATTTGGTGCCGTAGGTCCTGGATTTGGTGGAGGTTGGAGTGTATCTAAATCTTTAGCGCTTGACAATGTTGTAAGAGATGTTGTATTTAGTACGACTAATTATCTTGCAGAGACATACGCTAAAGATGTGATTATAGATAGACCTGTTGCAAAAAAAGAGGATTAAATAATATTCCTCAAATGTAAATCAAATTTTAAGCTCAGATTTTTTATCTGAGCTTTTTTTATTTTTGGAAATATAAATTATTGTGAAAATAACCGAAGTTTATAAAGTTATAATATAAATCAATTTCAAACATACCAAAAAGGTAAAATTAACTTTGCAACATAAATCAAACTGATAGCAAAAAATCTCGTATCAGTTCAAAATGTCGCTCAATACCATCAAAACTATGATTTCCACCCTCTTCTGCTATAACCATTGAACCGTCTAAAAATTCTATTGCTTCATTTGGATTAAGCAGTTCATCTCAAAGCTGAATTAGTGCTAATATGTTTGAGTGAGTTTTTGCTTTTGTTCTATAAGTTTCAAGTGATTTTAGATGATTTTCACTCCATTCATACAAACTATTATCATAAAAACTAGGAGCTTTTGGGATAGCGCGAGATAGTGTGATTTGTGGATTTATCGATGTATTTATCACAACAGCTTTAAGATTATATTGTTTGGCTAGATACAAAGTATAGTATCCTCCACGAGATAAGCCTATCAAAGTGATATTTTCTTTATATGAATGGTAAGTTCTTCTAAAGTAGAAATCGCGAGTGATGGGATATATGATATTGATGGAGCGATAAATGGCTCACCAATAATTTTAAAATATTTTCTAAAAGCTTTTGCTTTATTACCTTCTCCATTACCACCAAATCAGTGAATATATATATATATTGTCATCTTTTAGCCACTTTTATGGTTATTGGTTTTATTTCACCGATTTCCATATCGTTTCAATATGTCCAATCCCCGTTGTAGGAAGCTTCAATGTTTTAAAATCAGCGATATCCTCACCTATCCCCTTGATAATCTCCTCTTTTCTTGAATCAGTAAGTGAATCTCTATAGAGTGCTTTAGCATCTTTGATTTTGCCAAGAAAGATTAGTGCATGGGCTTTATTTACCATCACAATGTGTGCAGCATCTGGATAAAAAAGTATAGACTCATCAGCTGCTTTGATAGCTCCCTCAAAGTCACAAAGACAAAGATTGATATAAGAAAGTCTTACAAGAAGTCTTCCTATCGTATCATCTTCTAAATGCTCCTCTAAAAGATTTATCTGTTTAAACGAACTAATAGCAAGATTGATATGTTTTTGTTTCTCTTTTAGATAACGAAAATTCCCATATATCTCATAAATATTATAAACACTTAGCTCTGTTTTTGCACGGTTTTGAAGCGATAGATTTTGATCAAGGAGTAAAGTATCTGTGATAGTAAGCATCTTACCAAGTAAATTATCATCAGCTTTGGTATTTGAAAGATAAAAATCTATCATCTCTACCCCAGAAAGTAAAAATTCTTGTTCTGGTTTTGGTGCATTTGGTGTAGTGATAATCTCATCAAGTTTTTCAATCCACTCTTTTGAGTGTTTTATATCTAGTTGGTGAAGTTCCTCTTTATGATTTTCTTCAAGGTTGGAAAGTTTTTCTTCTTCAGTGTGAAGGATTTTTAAAAGTCCTGAGATTTGTTCATCTGCAAGATTTGGAAGTTCATTGAGCCAGTACTGTTTCTCATCTTTATCCATCGATTCTGTGTCAATTATTAGCGAAATAAGCTCAGTTTGAGTTTTCAAACTCTCATCATTGACGGTTAGATTATTTGATTTAAGTAAGTCGCTTAAAGTTGGTTCAACACCATTCAAAAGTACCACCGTGATAAATAATAATAATAATTTCATTGTTTCCCTTATAAAAAATATCCAATTGGAACAGCCACCAAATCATCACTAAACTCTATCACCATCTCGCCATTATAAAACACCACACCAAGAATTTTTTTGTCATATCTTGTTTGTAAATCTATGATATGTCTGAAGTCATCTTTAGTGACGCTGCTACTTTGTTTCACTTCGATTGCTAGGAGTTGATTCTCTATCTCTATGATGAAATCTATCTCTTTTTTGTCATTTGTTCTGTAGTGAAACATTTGCGAGGATGTTTGCAAATAGGAGAGATGTTTTTGAAGTTCACAAAATACAAAAGTTTCAAATACTTGTCCAATGTATGGTGAACTAAGAAGTTGCTCTTTTGAACCAATCCTAAGCAAACTACAAAGCACCCCAGTATCATTAAAAAACACTTTAGGAGATTTGACAAACTGTTTACCTATATTTACAAAGTATGGTTTTAAAAGTGTAGCTTGATAGATACGGCTTATGGTTGAGAGATAGTTTTCTGTTGTGATATCTTTTATACCTATATCGTTGCTTAGACTTGATTTATTTAGGATTGTGCCACTTCTTGAAGCTAAGATACCAACAAATTTAATAAAACTATCTATATCCCTAATATCAGCCAAATCCCTCGCATCCCTCTCTATATAAGTAGCGATGTAGGATTTGAACCAAAGCTCTTTTGAAAATCCACTCAGTTCTAAAATTTCAGGATACCCACCATCTAAGATATGTCTATAAACTTCATCGATGTAATCTTTTTTGGGGAGTTTAAAATCTCTTTTTAGTAGCTTTTCTATGATATTTTCATCACTCTTATCATTTTTCTCTTTTGAGCTTAGTGTATGGAGTCGTAGTTCACAAAGTCGCCCTGCAAGTGTATCTTTACTCTCTTTATGATCTAGCACATTACTACTTCCCGTAAGTAAAAAATACCCACTTACTCTATTTGAATCGATATGCATCTTGATATATTCCAAGAGTGTTGGAACTTTTTGAATCTCATCAAGGCAAATAGGAAGTTCAAGATTTTTCAAAAAACCTTTTGGATTCTCTTTTGCATAAATGCGGAGTTCCCCATCATCAAAAGTAATGTAATTTTTAAATTTTTTAAGAGCAAGTGTCGATTTCCCAACTTGTCTAGCACCATTTAAAACCACCACAGGGAAAGTATTAAGGGCAATTTTGAGTATAGTTTCTAAGGTTCTTATTTTCATTTTATCTCTTTAGTGCTAAAATATTTACCATTATACTATATAATATTTACAATGCGTGCTTATTATTTTAGGTAATGTAGCGAGCTCAAGTCATCAATCAGTGGACTATAATAATTTTGGTATTGAAGCTTCTTATTGAACTCTTAAATCCCATAACCATTTTTTTCACACTTCATACAGATAATAAATGTTCAAATATCTCTTTTAAGCTCAAGTTCCCTAACCAATGGACTATTTCTAAAAAAATCTACGAAATCACTTTTTTGATTTTCATTGCTATAATTTTTAATTTCATGTATTTTAAGGTCTTTTTTTGAGATATTTCCCAAAAAAACATCACTTTATCATAAATGCTATCATTCATATTGAGTTGTATAGAGTACACCTAAAACCTCATGTGTCATTGGATTTGGTTTTATTGAAAATAGATTAAATTTGAGGTTAAACTTATATCTATTTGCTACTTCGCTGTAAAAATCGTTTCACTTCCATCATAATAGTTCCAATTGACACAAAAACTTCACAAATATATAGCTATCGCCACCCCCACTCTAGTCTTGCATATCCGCTACTATTTGTATAAACAGCCGATGTCATACCCAGTGAGTCCACATACTTCACCCACTACTTTTGCACCGCTATATTTCGCACAACTTGGAAATGTCACATTTACACCAAGCGACCCACCAGATGCAAATCTCCCGCGTGCTATAATTGCTAATAATTTTTTCATCTTATTCTCATATTTTATTTTGTTATTTGCTCTAAAGCGCACTTGCAACCCGACTTTTTGGAAGGAAAATTTTACCCCCGTGCTAAAGCACGGGAAAGTAAAAAAGAAAAATGTAAAAAAATACACATCTCTATTTAGTCATGAGGAGTCGAAACTCTCGGTAGTTGTTACGGTCGTCCGGAGTGCCGTAGCTCTGATTCGCAGAAAGAGTGCTGTCGGCATAGTTGCCCAGCACCCACCACGGTTGACTTTTCTACTACAATCTTTACCACTATTATAATCACTTGTCCAACAGCTATCTGTCCAATCCCAAAAATTTCCATGCATATCATAGAGTCCAAAAGCATTTGATTTTTTTCTTTTGACTGCTCTTGGACTATTTGTATCATAAACTGCTACAGAACTAAGGCAACTTTCACTATCTCCACAGCTCCATTTTGTGGTTGTTCCTGCTCTGGCTGCATATTCCCACTCCTCTTCTGTTGGAAGACGATATTTATTTGTACCCTCTTTTTGATTGAGTCTGCTGATAAACTCCTTTGCATCATCAAAGCTTACTTGCTCTACTGGCATATTTGCATCACCTGTTTTAAATTTTGCTGGGTTATTTTCCATCACTTCATACCATTGCCCTTGGGTCACTTCGGTTTCCCCTAGATAGAAGCTATTTAAGCTTACTCTATGAGCTGGTGTTTTAGATTTACTAATACTTCCAAGACACTCATCAAACTCATTTTTTTCTGTAAATGGATTGTCTTTTGGACAGTTTGGAGTGGGTGTCCCCATCACAAATGAGCCTTTTGGAATATCCTTAAATTTCATCCAGATGGAGTTGGTGTAATCGCCTGCAAATGTGAGGGTCTCTAGAAGCGAGGCTGAAAGAACTATTTTTTTCATTTTTAGGGTTCCTTTTTTGTTGGTTTTTGGTTTTGAGATTGTTTGGAATTTTGTACTTATTTTTACTTGAAGTTTTAGTCATTTCTTGTCATCGAACATCGTGAAGCAATCCATAGAATCGGCTTCTTGGACTGCTTCACTATCGTTCACAGTGACGATAGTTTTCACTATTTTTTTTAGTAATTATCTTATAATATACACTATAAATGTATATTATATAGTTTAATGTGATATTATATACACTTTAGATGTATAAAAGGATAGGAAATGATTTATATTAAAGCATGGGGAGAAGAGATAGGGCAACTTATAGAACACAAAGGGATAATAAAATTTAAGTATTTAGAGTCCAATACACTTGATTTTTCCCCTATTAAAATGGCTGTAAAAAATAAAAAAGTCTATGAATTTTCCCATCTTGCATATCAATATGGGCTTCCAGGTTTGATAAGTGACCATATGCCAGGCAGTTATGGTATGGACTATATGGATCGTTTTATGTTCCAGCACTTAAAAAGAAAACCTACTATTTTGGAGAGGTTGCAGTTTTTGGGTAGTCATACATTGGGTGCTTTGGAATTTTATCCAGCTTACAAAACGAATGAGTACAAAGAGATACTCAATATATCGCAAGTGTACAATGAATCTAAAAAACTTTTGAGTGAAGAGAACCAAATCAATCATCATTCTATCCCTACACTAAAAACCCTTATTGCTGTTTCTAATTCTGCTGGTGGTGGAGCAAGAGCCAAAGCAATGGTAGGTTTTAACCCTGAAGATAAAACTATAAGCCTCACTAGAAAACAAGGAGATTTTCCAAAAGGGTATTATCCTGTTATTATTAAATATGACGATAGCGATATATCTATGTATCCTAGTTTGCCTCACAAGTACAAAGAGGCTTCTGTTCCTACAAAATTAGAATATTTGTATCATATTTTAGCCAAAGAGTCTGGAATTAATATGAGTTCTTGTGAATTATTAGAGCTTGATGGGAGAGCTCATTTTTTGACATATAGGTTTGATAGAAAAGCAAATGAGAGATTTCATATGCATTCACTATCAGGGATGATGCATTATAATCCAAGTGAAACATACAATGACTATATGGATATGTTTAGAATCGCTCAAAAGCTTAATTTGTCACAAAGAGAAAAAGAGCAAATGACAAAAGTCATTTTATTTAATGCGATTTTTGGAAATAGAGATGACCATTCGAGAAATTTTTCGTTTCTTATGAATAGTGATGGAAAGTGGGCATTTGCTCCTGCTTATGATTTGACATATACAAGCAATGGATATCATCAGATGTTGCTTGGAAATAAGATGCTCAATCGCTCATCTTTTGAAGATTTGAAAAATGCTTTTAAACCCTATAACATTAGCGAATCATTTTTAAAAGAAAATATACAAATAATGTGTGAACTAAAAAATACTAAATTAGTGAATGAGTGTATAAATCTAGGTATCCCAAAAGAGTTTGCTTATGGGGTACTAGAAGAGACTAAAATTGTAGATGATAGCTTTACGAAAGGATTTAGCAAATGAAAGAGATCGACTTTTCTTTAGCTACGACTGGGGAGATTTTGCAAGAATTAGCTTCAAGGGCAAAACAAAAGCGAAAACAAAATACAGCACGATATGGTACTCAAAAAGAGTTTGCGATCCATATTGGGATGAGTTTTCGCTCCTATCAAGAGTTTGAAATCAGTGGGAAAATCACATTAGAGAAATTTATCGATGTTTTGCGAGGATTGGATGCTTTAGAGGAGAGTGAGCAGCTTTTAAAAATGCAAGATGAAGAGTTGTTTAAAAAGAGAAAAAAGATCAAGGAGTTTTAAATTCAGATATTTATAAGTTTGGAGCTAAACTTCAAATAAAATGATAGAAAAAGTAGAGGTGGTTTAAGTTTTAAATAGTAACTTTTTTTAAATTTTAGTGCCACATTTTAGAGTTAGTTTGACAAAAAAATTAAATATGAGCAAAAATGCCCATAAATGCCCCTAAAACTAAAAATCATACAAAAAACGATATGAGATATACCCTAGGGCTTATTTTGGCTTTACTGGTACCTTAAAACTAAAATAAACACTATTTGCATTTTATTTTTTAACAAAAAAATTGAACAAAAAAAATTAAAAATTATCACAAGATATAACAAAAAGTTATAACTTGGCAGCAACCTTTAAATTTTGTTTTATTTTTATCTTTCACCCTGTTATTTTGCAAGCAAAATACTTAGAATTTCTAGTTATAACTAAAATCGCATGTTAATATTAGTATATCTAAAGGGTATAGATATACTAAAGCAAAATTATTTATCTTTTTTTACGATAAATTATCTCTCTTTTTGCCAAATAATATGTTGGCATTAGTTTGTTTTTTTCCCAATAATCTTTGCACTCATTTCCAAATGCTACCTGCTCTGCGCTGCTTAAAACAGTGAATTGAAACAATCTCTCAATCGTACGCTTATTTACATACTCAAGCAGTGTTTCAACATGGAAACTAATTCCAGCTATTTGCATAGCTGTCCTAACATTTTTATATACACTTGGGGTTGCATATGTAAGATAAATAGCTTTAGTGTTTTTATGATTTCCATTAACATGTGTTAGTCTTAAAACCTTCTCCATATACCCACTAAACAACATTATACTTGCATGTTTTGTCTGCTTAAAATCAGGGTCGTAGCAAAAATCACTAACAAATTTTCCAGCATCACCAAGCTCATATGTATCTATATATCTCGCGATTGTTTGCAACAAATAAATGTAATCTACAGTGATAAATTGAGGTTTGTTGATTGTGTTAGAGGCATAGTAAACCACTGGTAACATCTTTAATTTATCATTCAAATAATTAACCTTCAACTCCTCTAAATCATCACACATAAACTCAAAAAAATGTGATATTTTCTCTTCACTACTGAACAAATATACTGCATCTCCAACATCTCTATATTGGAACGGTTCTCTGTACACACTTAGACATTTTAAGTCATTTTCCATTGTCTACTCCTTCTACTTTTTGTAGTATGTTTCCTTTAATTCTGACATCTTTTTTGATGTCACAACTCTCACTTTTGCACATATTTGTGTTGTCATTTTCTTCACTTATTGCAACTCTTTTTAATAAAGTAATCGCTAAATATGACACTTCATTTTCTCTTTTTAAGCGTTTATTTTGAGCTTTTAATCTCCCTATTTCGCTATTTTTTAAATCAATAATTTGCAATAATTCTTCAATTTCAATATCCAAATTTTGAGCTTTTTTGATGGTTTCCATATCCTCATTAAAGGTAAAAAGGACTTCATCTTTTACTCGTTTGCACATACAAAAATCTATCATTTTTACAAAAATATTTCTCATAAATTCACAAAATCTACTGCTTTTTAATCGCTCAATATTCACAATTTCCTCCTTAAGTTTTGATATTATACAGCCTTAAGATTAAACTATTATTAAGCTATATGTGGTATTATTTATTAGAAAAAATAAACAACAAGAGAATAAAATTGCGAAGAATTAAACAACTATCACAAGCTGAAATTTTTAATAAACTATACATGGAATATTCAGCTAGATACCTAATTCCTTACGACAAAATTGTACAAATTATCAATCAAGCTCTAACAAAAACATACAACTCAAAGCTTCCGATTATTATAAATGAGCATCATAATATCACGATAACTGAAATAATAAATGGATACTACTCCACAAAAACAATAGTAATATCTGCGCAAAAAGAAAAGCAATTTGTTAAAAATCTAAACGAACTAATCATCCTTAATAGAATAAAACATTATGCAAAAACATTAAAACATATCACCAAAGAGACAGATAATATGTTATATGCCAAACCTCTTAAGTTTGATGAGGATAACCAACTAATTTTCCAAATATACAACTATCGAAAACAAAAAATAGATAACTTTTTTTCAATAGTTAAAGCACAAGACCTATGCATGATTGAATACAAACTTGATAAATTTTATTTAATTAGCCCGACAAAAAACTTCTATCCTCAAGAAAAGAACGGGAAATATTTTATCTATTCTCGTTCAAAAGATTTATCAATTATAAGAGTTTCTTGTTGTTCAAATTGAAAAAACAGATGTTTAGGATTCGTGAGAAATTAGGAGGGGATTATTTATACTCTCTCGGGGACCGAACAAACCTGTTTATAAAAAGGTATCACTTCAATTTGTATTCCATCTTGGAAAAATGACTCTTCGCTATCATAAGAGATAATTTTGCCAGTAGGAAGATTAAATTTTTTACATGCTTCCACAAGCCCTTTTATCTCTCTTGCTTTTGTTTCATCCTCGCTCATATCATAAGTAACTTGGATAGCTTCAGTGATAGTGCCATTTTTTGCAACTAAAAAATCACATTCACTTTTATCCCTATGATAGTAGAGTTCATATCCTTTTCGTTTTAATTCTAAAAATACCGCATTTTCAAGTGATTTACCAATATTATCTGAGAAACGAAATTCAACTGCATTATTGAGACCTATATCTATCGTATAAATCTTTTTTTCACCTAATTCTTGAGATACCAAAGAGGTGTCAAATCTATGAAGAGTAAGAGCCAAATGGATATTTTGTGAATACTCTAAAAACTCATAGAGAGTGTTTTTCCCTATTTTGATATTACTTGCCTTGAGGTCATTGTAAATTTTATTTATTGAAATTTGTTTAGTGGTAGAGGAGAGTAATCTTTTTAGAAAAAACTTCAATGCTATAGTGTTTGTGATGGCATATCTTTCACACAAATCTTTATAAAGCAATACATTAAAGTACTCTTGCAAAGTTTTGTTGGCATAACTTTCTTCCAAATACAAAGTTTCAGGAAACCCACCATTTTTTAGAAATTTAGCCAATGAGTGTTTTATTAAGGCTTTGCTTTTAGTTGAGTATAAATCAACTTCAATATTTTTAAATCTCAAATATTCAGTAAAAGATAGAGGAAACACTTCAAAGGTTAAAGTCCTACCCCTTAAGCTTGTAGCTATTTCACTACTTAACAATTTTGAGTTTGAACCAGTTATGTAGATATTTTTTGAGATAGTATCATAAACCCTTCTTATAAACTTTTCCCAGCCAGTGACATTTTGAATCTCATCGAAGAAAAAATAACACTCACTTAGATTTTGTTCTGGATAGAGTTCCATAAAAGCCTGAAGAAGCAAATCAAGCTCATCACTTGTAAGCTCTAATCTTTCATCTTCAAAATTTAAAAAAAAGATTTTTGTTTTTGAGATAGTTGTAGTTAAACGATTTATCATCTCATATAAAATAGATGTTTTTCCACATCTTCTTACACCTATAAGTGTAATGATTTTTTTAGTATCAAGTGGAGGTTCTATATCCCTTTTTGTTACTTCAAAATCACCTTGGAGATGAAAATCTCTTATTATTTGTTTTAGCTGTTCTTTCTTTTTCATAAAGAAGATTATATCATAAATCTTCCTTTATAAAGAAGAACATATTACAGAGTGTAAATATCTCCAGAAGCTCATCGTTATTCATATATTTGAGCCAATCTTAACACTAAAGTCTCACAACTTTTATTTACTTTGATTGTATTTTTTAGTGTAACTTGTTTTATTATTCGAATATTACTGTGAATTTTGAGATTCCAAATCAAAAATCATATGAGTTTTGGTATAATTTAATATGAAAGAAATAGAACAATTAATTGATAAACTTATTAAAAATAGTACTTGTAGTGTCTTTGAAATACTAGATGGATATTTTACAACTCTTCCTGTTTCTACTGTGTTAACAAAAAGACAAAAATTTTTATTAATTGTTAGCCATTTGAAAGTAGAAAATAAATTGAGTACACAAGAAGCTCAATTATTAGAAACAATTTTGATAAATAAAGATGAATCTTCTGATTCTATTATTGAGTACGATAGATACTACAATTCATTTATGATAAGCAAAAGTAAAACATCACTAGAAAAAGTTTTCCCTTTTATTTTGATGCCTTTTTTAGTAGCTGATAGCATAGAAGAGGTTTTAAGTATCAAAAAAGATGATGTTAGGCTCGTTAAAACTAAACAAAAAATGATAATACTTTTTTTCAAAACATCTCAATCTGAATATGCTGTTCATATTAAAAAAAATGTCAAAATGTTTGAAAAATATTACAAAGAATATCTGCTTACTGTTTTCAAATGTATTTCACTATTTGGAAAAGATGAGAAAGAATACTCACACAAAATGAGAACACTAAGAGGAAGGGTTGATAAAACACTTGATAAATATATCTCCAGTGAAAACCGCCATAAGCTAGAGCAAACAAAAAGAACAATACTTAGCATACTGTATGAAGATGTTAGAACAAAAAAAGATTATTTTTATTTTAGTGAGCTATGAGAAACCAATAAACTATTTAGTCCACCAACCAATCCCCATCGACTCAAGTAAATAAAGTGCTTCATAGCGATTAAAAATAGCGCCATTTAGATAATTTGTTTTTACATTGATAGAGCTATTTGTTGTATCTGTAAAGTTAGCACCTTCAAGTTGGGTATTGTGAAATATTGATTCTTTTAGGTCGCTACCTTTAAAATCACATTTTTTTAAAAGAGCATTACTAAAATCAACCTCTCTTACTTGGCAATCTTTTATTGTTATATCTTACTCATCATCTCCACCAAAAGAATAAGAGGAATCATGGTTATCATCACTGTCCCAAGAGTCTTTACGACATTCGTCTTCGTAATCGTAGTTTGAGCAACTATCATTATCTCCTCCACTATTGCTAGAAGTATTTGTATTACTACTTCCAAAAAGAAACGAAACAGTCCCAAGAAGTAATATAAACCAAAAAATGGAGCTAAAGCCTCTACTTCTTTGGTAGTTGTCATTGATAAACTTTGCTAAGTAAAGCCAAGCTACAAAACATACAAAGATTAAGATGATTGTTTCCATTTTGGTATTTTCCTTTTAGTGGTTAATTTTTATCAGATTTTTCGTACTTGAATTTAAAATCAAATATTTTTGACATAGCACCAAATGGAGCTGAAATAAGTATTACTGTACCCAACCAAATCCAAAAGCTACTAAATATAAATTGCATAACTTCTAACATACAAGTTTCCTATTTATCGAACGTATAAACTAAACCAGCATTGATAACTTTAGCATCATAATCAAGTGCTTCATAACTTAGAGCATAGTTTTTATAGCTCACATCAAGTGCGAAATTTTTTGTAAAATCATACTTTATACCAGCTCCAGTTGTTAGTCCAGTTGCATAAGCTGTTGTTGAATTTCTACCAGTTCCAATTGTTCCAAGTGATTGGAAACCATATCCAATTGTTCCATATGCAGTTGTATTTGGCAATACTGTATAACCTATGTTGTAATAAATATCGCCAATATTTCCTTTGTCCTCATTTGCATCATTTCCTTCGCCTAAAAATGTAACTTTTAATCCAAAAGCTTGTTTGATTGTTTCACCAAAACCAAAACCATATCCAACAGATACACCACTTTTTGAAATCCCATCAATATCAGCCGAACTATATCCAACATCAAATTGCCCATTTGCACTTGCACTTAAACTTAATGTTGCTATTGCAACTGCACTTAAAACTAATTTTTTCATATTTTTTCCTTGAAATTTTGTATTTTGAAACAGTTAAGTGTTTCAATAGTGAGATTATAAAAAATTATTTGGTCAGATATTGTCGTTTAGATAAGTTTTAAGTTGATTTATAAGTTTGATTTTTGAACTCTCAGGAGAGATAATTTTAAGATGTGGCAGCCATTTTTTAACTAAAGGAAGTATCTCCATATCGTTTGTTACTTGAAAAGACAAGATGAGTTTATCGTCATTTTTGATGATTTTTTGAGAAGATAAAAATTTCTTTTGTCTAAAAAATCGTTCTACAAACTCATCAACTTCAACTATCACCTCATACGATTTAACATCATAGTTACTGAAAATAGTTTGAAAATCTTTGAGAAAAAACTCCGCTTTTATATCTTTATGGAAAGTTTTACTATGCAATACAACACTCTCTATAAAACTAAGTCTTAAAAACTTAAAGCCATTATTGATACTCTCATCATCACTTAAGGTTGCGACATAAAAATTTCCTTCACTAAAAATAATTTTGAGAAGTTTGCACTCTTTAAAGAGAAATTTCTCCCCATTATTATAAACAATATCTACATATTGGTGATTTTTTATGGCTCGTTTTATCTCTTTTAGATATTTATGATTGAAAAAATACTCAAAAGGATGTTGTTTGATAGAGTAACAAAGAGCATAGTTCTTTTGAAGTTTTGCTAAGATTTTTGAAGTATCTTCATCAAATGACTTTGTAAAATCAAAATCAACCAAAGAGAACAAATCTACAACTCTTGATAAGTCGTCTTTGTCATATGAAAGGATATTTTTCTCTATCGTATTTGAACTAACAAAAGTATAACAATCGCCATCTTTTATGATGTTTTCATCAAATGCCTCAATGAGTTCTTTCATATGTCTTTGAGCCGTCCTGAGTGAGATCTCTTTTGAAATTGAATAATTTTTTAAACAAATTTGCTTTCCACCAAGAAGCTCTTTTAAAAGGGTAAGAAGTTGGATTGATTTTGTATCTTTCATAGAGTTGCACCTTTGTTTATTGATACTAGTTTGTACCAATATTTTACTTACAATTCACAAAAAAATCCAAATGAGACCCTTCATTTGTGTAATACATCCAAGCCAACGAGAAAGCTACATTGTTAGTTTTATTTACACTAAAAATATATTTAGATGGTTCATCAGTATTGCCATTTATCATATATGCGTAAGAACTATATTGGTTAAATACATTTGTAGTATCCAAAGTGTACAAAGTACAAGATTTATTTTTTGAATCTTTAATAGTAAAGTTCTTTAAATCAGTCCCGCCAAGGTAAGTTTTTTTGTATTTTGTATTTTGTTCAATCGTTGTTGAAGTGCTTAAATCATATATTGTAGTCCCTAAACTGTTTGTAAGTTCCGTGATGGCTTCTATTTCATATTGATTTTTTATTGTATTTAAGCTTGTAGTAAAATTTGAAGTATTAACCAATGCCATAACATTTGTAATGTTCGTTTGCAAATCCAAAACATTACTTTCAACTTCAGTTTTTACAGTTCCAAGTTTCCCCATAACAATATTATCAATATACTTATCAACCACTTTTGCATCATAATTTTGTGCTGATGTTCCCAATCTTTGAAATACTTGCATCTTCATATTGGCAATAATCTTTGCTTTTTTATGCACTTCAGTTGCTTCTGAAGAGTTATTTTCAATATAGTTTTCAACCGATAAAGCCTTATTATCTATCCCTAAAAGATTTTCAATCGCAGCCCTTGCCACTTGATTTGTTACTTTGTTTGTTGTCTCATAGTTTCTTATCATTGTTGAAATTGGGGAGATAAATGTTTCCCCTGGTGTTGCTTTTAGCGTGTAGTATTCCCCAACAGTTTTGTTGTCATCCTCATCAATTACAAGTTCATCAACTTCAACCAAAAGAGGATAAGCGCTTATATCAGAAGCTGTAAGATTTGAGATTGTATATTTACCTTTTGCCAATGTTATCGCATCTGGCTCATCAATATCACATTTACTATTTGCATTTTTATCAAGACAAACTTTTGCACCCACTAGATAACCATCTGCAACATTTCCACTTAAACTTTGTGAAGTTTGGGTATCAGTTACATCAGAACTCCCAGCTCCACCACCACATCCAACTAAAAATGACGATACAAATAGACTTAAAGCCACTTTTGTTAATTTTTCTGTTTTTAATTTCATATTTTTCCTTTTTTGTTTTCTCACAAAAAAGTATAGAAAAAGAAATTGTCATAATTTGTCGTTTAAAAATATATTTATAAAGTTCATCCAAGTCACTGCGAACGATGGTGAAGCAGTCCATATTTTAATTAGTCCGCTTTATGGATTGCTTCGTCCTTCCTCCTCGCAATGACAATTCAGTCACTAAAATATAGTTATTTTAGCCACAACTCAAAAAGTTTATCGTTGATATAATAAATATCTTCTCTTTTATCTATTATCTCTTTGTCGTATAAAACCTTGAGTGCTGAGGAAAGAGAAGATTTTGAGATATTATTTTGAGCCAAAACCTCTTTTGAAAGGAGACTTTGACCATTGTGTCTTGCTATCGTTTTGAGTGCTGTTTTTTGAGTGTTAGAGAAACTATCAAAAAGAGTTCTAAAGATACTATCACTCATAGAGATTATGTGTTTGATTGTGTTTTCTATCAAATCTAATGTTACATCATCATACTCTTGCCAAATATGATAAGCGATATTTTGGACAAGATATGACTCACCATCTACTTCATCATAAATCTTTTCAAATGCCTCTTTTGAGATAGTTTTGTTTGAGGCTTGAAATTTGTGTGATACAAAATCATAAAAATCATCTTTAGGGATAGATTTTAGTTCAAGTGGAATAGCTTGATTGTAAAATGGCTGTTTATTTAAAGTAAACATTTGGGTCAAAAGATGTCTTTTAGAACCACTATACACAAAGCTTATATTGTCAAGATTTTGTATATATTTTCGTAAAATCGCTTCCAAATTCTCCTCTTTTATCGTTGCTATTTGTTGAAATTCATCTATTGCGATAATAGCTTTTTGGTTATGTCTTGCAAGATACGAAGAGAGATTTGCAAAAATATCTTCCATCATATCTTCAAAGTTTAAAGTGGTAAATGAGGGCTTAAACTCTATTTCGCCATTTGAAGTAACTGTCGCACTAAAAGAGGCTTTTGAAAATAACTCTTTGAGTGTTTTTAAGATAGTTTGCATATCTGTTTTAAAGCTTCCTGCAACTGCTTTATAAAAACTATATGCAAAATCGTTGCTGCAGCTTATATCAAAAATATCAAAATAGATACAAAGATACTCCTCTTTATCGATGTGATTTTTAAATATCTCTTTGATAAGAGAACTTTTCCCATATCTTCTTTTTGAAAACAATACTACATTTATGGAGTTGTTCATATATGTTTTAAGTATGTCCAAATCATCTCTTTTGCAAAAAGCATCATCTGTAACTATATGTGAAAATACAAATGGATTTTTCATAAATCTCCCCTTTTTTTGTGGTATTGTATCTCAATACCAGTTAAATAAAACCTAATGGTATTATTTTTGAGTACTTATGTATGTTATTTGTGATTTTTTGAACCATTTACTGAATCATTTTCTGCTCAATCGTCACTGCGAACGAATGTGAAGCAGTCCATAAAAGTTAACTTTTTTCAGCAATAGCACATTAAAACTAATATATCTCTTTTCTATGTCCAATTCTAACTATAATGACAATAAGTTCTTCATCTTGGATTTTAAATACAATTCTGTATTGATTTACTCTTAATCGAAATTTTCCTTTATATTCACCTTTTAATGGTTTAATATTATTCTTTAAAAGTTCTGGATTTTCGACCAACAGAAGTAGTTTTTCTTTGATAAGCTTTTGAATAACTCTATCAAGCTTTGCAAATTCTTTTTTTGCACTACTCAAGAAATGTAACGAATACATATTTTATATTCCAAACTCTTTAAACACTTCACTTGCTGGAATCATTGTTTCTTGATTATTTTCAAGATTTTTCAATCTTGCATCAGAAAGTTTTTCATCAATGATATCAAAATACATTGTTAAAGCTTTCTCAACAATATGTGATTTTTTCTCATTAAGCTCCAAAGAGACGCTATTTAACTCATCAATAATAAAATCTGACACAGTAAATGTACTTCTTATTTTTTGCATTTTCTTTTCTCCTATTCATATGATTGTATGAATGATTATATGAAAAAAGAACATAAAGTTATCTTATCCATTTTTTATCTAAGATTTAAATCCCCTAAAATACCTCCACTCGTGCTAAAGCACATTCGTTTTGGTTTCAAACTTAAAAATGTGAAGCAGTTCACATTTTCTTAACAGTTTAGCATAAAGTGATTCAGCCAACGTTTCAATCCCCTAAAAATCGGGTCATTTGGTATTAAAACGAAAAAGAAACAGTCAGAGCATTGTGTGTTTCAATCCCCTAAAAATCGGGTCATTTGGTATTTAGACTTGAAGCAAGAGCACAGTCGTTGAAATTTGGTTTCAATCCCCTAAAAATCGGGTCATTTGGTATTTCACCATTAACACAAGAAGAATATAAAGAGCAAGTGTTTCAATCCCCTAAAAATCGGGTCATTTGGTATTTGTCAACAGTTAACAAATTGGGGGACTGGATGAAGTTTCAATCCCCTAAAAATCGGGTCATTTGGTATTAGCTCCCATCACTGATAATAGAAGATTAGACATAGGTTTCAATCCCCTAAAAATCGGGTCATTTGGTATTAAAAGACTTCTTTGCAACCCTTGGGGTGATCAGTTTCAATCCCCTAAAAATCGGGTCATTTGGTATTTTATAAAAGCTTTGCAGGTGATACTGCAGTAAGTTTCAATCCCCTAAAATACCTCCACTCGTGCTAAAGCACATTCGTTTTGGTTTCAAACTTAAAAATGTGAAGCAGTTCACATTTTCTTAACAGTTGAATAACAAAAAACGGAACACTGTTTCAATCCCCTAAAAATCGGGTCATTTGGTATTATGAGAACTTTATCCTTAACAAACATAGGGTTTTGTTTCAATCCCCTAAAAATCGGGTCATTTGGTATTTAAAAATGCTCAGATACAAATTCAGAAAATAAGGTTTCAATCCCCTAAAAATCGGGTCATTTGGTATTTATTAGGTGGGTTTGTTATAAGCATACCCATCGAGGGTTTCAATCCCCTAAAAATCGGGTCATTTGGTATTAGATATAGCTATCAAACAGTTAAAGAGTTCTTTGGTTTCAATCCCCTAAAAATCGGGTCATTTGGTATTTAGAGAGCAAAAATTCACAAAAAAAACTCCTAGTTTCAATCCCCTAAAAATCGGGTCATTTGGTATTAGATACTACACTTGTGAAGAGTGCGAAGGCACTGTTTCAATCCCCTAAAAATCGGGTCATTTGGTATTTTAAGCAGTGCTTCTGTTGATAAGTTGAACACAGTTTCAATCCCCTAAAAATCGGGTCATTTGGTATTTAGACAAATGGGTAGATAAAACTGCCGACACTGGTTTCAATCCCCTAAAAATCGGGTCATTTGGTATTAGCTGAATGGTCTGAGACATACACTCTCACAGAGTTTCAATCCCCTAAAAATCGGGTCATTTGGTATTGGAGTAGAGTAGCCCACAGCACTAAAAAAGTAATCTGTTTCAATCCCCTAAAAATCGGGTCATTTGGTATTTAGTTAATAGAGGGATTGACAACAAATCGCTATGTTTCAATCCCCTAAAAATCGGGTCATTTGGTATTTTACCCAACGGCGACAGATAGAAACAACGACACAGTTTCAATCCCCTAAAAATCGGGTCATTTGGTATTAACATGTGTGACAGAATCGATTTCGAGCACTCAGTTTCAATCCCCTAAAAATCGGGTCATTTGGTATTATGGTCTGAGACATACACTCTCACAGAGGTATGTTTCAATCCCCTAAAAATCGGGTCATTTGGTATTTTGTCGGGGATAGTTTATTAACATCATGGAGGGTTTCAATCCCCTAAAAATCGGGTCATTTGGTATTTAAGAGAAAGAATATATGTTGCACAAAAAAAGTTTCAATCCCCTAAAAATCGGGTCATTTGGTATTATTTGAAGATATGGAGAAATACAAAGTAACCGTAGTTTCAATCCCCTAAAAATCGGGTCATTTGGTATTAATGGTGTGCACGGGTTTAGTGTTTGGAAAAACAGTTTCAATCCCCTAAAAATCGGGTCATTTGGTATTATAAACAACGAAGGAGGAATAGAGATGCATGGGTTTCAATCCCCTAAAAATCGGGTCATTTGGTATTCCTTCACAGAGTCGTATTTATCGCATTTGTATTTCTTAAAAAAATCTTACACTTTGAAAAAAAGCTATTTTTAAGTCTAAACACTACTCGAACTCCTATAAAATACTCGAAAATATTCTTAACTAAATCTTAAATATTGTTATTGCGAATTAAATGAAACTGTCATAAGTTGGCTTATAGATTGCTTCGTTCCTCGCAATGACTGGAATACTAAATCTTAAATATTTATAACATTTAGCTGTAAAAGAACTATGATATTTTACCCAAAAAAGCTTATATTATCGTTGGTTTTAAGTTGTCTTATGGATTGCTTCGTCGTTCCTCCTCGCAATGACTATGATGGATTGTTTTATCGTTTTTCTAGCAATGACAATATAGTCACTGCGAATGAAATGAAGCAGTCCATAAAAGCGAACTTATAGTTGTTTAATTGAAGCTGCAAAAAGAAAAGATGGATTGCTTCGTCGTTCCTTCTCGCAATGACTAAGAGGATGGATTGTTTCAATGGCTTTTTGGCTAAACATAAATAAGTTCCTTTTTGATACTTTCTTTAAATGGACTTTGGCTATCAAGGTCAAAAATATCTATATTTCTATGAAATTTTTTTCTCAAAAGTTCTTTTAGTTCCCCAACCATTTCAAAATACTCATAAGATGATTTGTGAGTCAAAAAATCTTTTTGTTTTCTAATAGCTATATCTATATCGCTATAAGGGGTTTGGGTATTTTCAGCAAAACTTCCAAAAAGTGCAAAATCTTGAATACTATTTTGAAATTTTGGCTTGAGTTCTTGAAGATAAGCTACAATATCTTCTTTTAAGTATCTCATCGTTTCATCCCCTCTTTTTTTGAAGTATGGTAACATAAATCATTTAAACTATCGTAAATGGGTCATCGAGATTGACAGCTATTCCTGCGCGAAATCCACTTTTTTTGATAGTATAAATTCGCACATCATCCTCTTTTTCATCTATCCTACTTTTTATCTCTTTTTGGATTTCCTTAAACTCTTTATCATTTGGATTTGGAAGATAAAAAATACTGTATTGGATACGAAAAGCTACTTTTTCTATATATCTTGCGAGTTTTGAAAGTCGTTTTTCATCACTTATATCGTAGCAAATAAGATAATTTTTAACCCTTTTCATAGTATTTTTGCCCTTTTGTATTTCGCTACTATATGCCCATACCCATCTATAAAATAGATTTTGATATATCTTGAGATGGCATAGCATTCACTTATGGGAAGTGCTATATCTTTGTGGATATAGAGTGCTTTTAGATTTAATACCCCATAAATTTGGGATAAAACACCATCATTTACTTCAAGATAAGTGTTTTTAAGGCTTATTTGAAGTGTTGGTGTTTTTAAGATAAGGTTGTATTTGACTCTATTTGTTTCTTCAAAGTTACTATTTTTTTGTTTACTTTTTTGTTGAGCTGGTTCATAAATGGTTTGAGTATTTTCCATAATTTAGTCCTTCCGTTTTGAGTTAGGTACACTCCACCTTTTATGGTGAAGTCGTCAGTTGTTAGGGTGTGGCTTAGAAAAAGGTCTGCCACAAAGTTGTTTATGTCGCTTCTTAAAGTTTCTAGTAAATCGCTACTTAGAGCAAAGTGGTTTCGAAATGGAATATGCAAATAGCTAATACTTGGCTCAAACCCTCTCATATAAAGTTTTGCCGTGATGGTGTTGTAGCCTAAAGTATAGATGTAGCTAAGGGTTGCATTTACTGGGTCAAGTGGTGGATTTTTACTGCGATAACCTTTTGTGAGCTTCCTTTCAAAAAGAGAAAAATAATGCCCAAAATATTTTCGTGCCAATGCACCCTCTATCCCCATCATCGTATCGATATCTTTGGCAAGTGCAAGGGAAGTTAGCTCATCATCGACACTCATAACGATGTCGTATTTTTCTAAAGATGTTTTATGTGTTGTAAATTTTTCATAGAGTAACTCCTTTGCTATTTCGATGTTTTTTGAGAGTGCTTTGTATTGAAGGACTTTTTGTTCACTATTTTTGGAAATCGCTGGAAGAGTGATGGCAAACTTTTTTGAATCGTTGCTTAAAAAAAGGAGCGGAACATTTTCATTTGTGAGGTTTACTATCGTTTTTGGTGTGATTTTAGCACTTTCGGTTAAGATAAGTAAATCTATCAATTTGAGTGGTATGGTGTGGTCATTGGTGTAGATTTTGGCACCTTTTAGCTCTATTTTTTGGTCGTTTTTGTCTATGATGACTGTGTTCATAATTTGTATCCTTTTAGTAAAATCTAGACTATTTTTGTGTACTGCTTCGTCGTTTCTCATCGCAGTGACTGTGTTGTCATTGTGAATGAAATGAAGCAATCCATCTTTAGATAATTATTGCTCCATCTTCAAAAAGTAGTGGTAATCCTCGCCCAAGCATAAGTGGTTCTGGGTCGATTTCAATGATATTTATCTTGTCCTCTTCTTTCTTGATGATTTTTGAAAGTTTAGTCAAAATCTTTTTTGCTTCACTTCTACTAAGCGGTGTATGAAGGGCTGATTTTTGTCCGCCAAGACTAAGCGGATAGGAAAGTTTTCTAGTACGATAAAGTCGTTTTTCATTTGCTATATCGTAGCAAAGTAGGTAGTCTTTTACCATTTTGTACCTTTTTTATAAAATTGACTTAAATCGATGTAGTTGTCAAACTTTACAATATCTTCGATTACTGGTTTTTGGGTGATAAATTTATCTATATCGTAGAACTTATAAAACTTTATCTCTTTGTGAAATTCTATGGCAAATTTATAGTATGCCTGTGGTGTTCTTTCCTCTCTTTGGTACCTTTTTTTAAACAACTTTACACAATTTCTGCATACTTTTTTTCTAAAATTGATACCATTTTCAAGTCGGAAAAGTGCATTACCAAGAAATTTATATTCTGGGTCAATATAGTGGAGATTTTGGCATACTTGACATGGAATATAGTTTTCTAAATTTGGTAGTGGTTCTAGTTTTGGCTCATTTTGTATGGAGTGCCTTTTTCGTTTTTTATCTTTTCCGTAAAATATATTGATTTTTAATTTTTCTGCTTTGAGTGGGATAAACATCATAAGATTTCTTTGGTAATTTGTGCTTACTATAAGATGAAGAGATTTTTTGTATCTTAGTATCTTAGAGATGAGTGGAGCAAAATATTTATTGGAAGTAACAACTATAAAATGGGTGTACTTTGCCAATAATTCTTTAAAATAATCAGAAGTATAAAAATCTCTTACACTCTCTTCATGGAGATATTCTATCTGGTTTTTTTGAATATATTCGCTGTTTATCTCTGTCAACAGTGCAAAAGGAAAAAGAGAAAATATCAAAGTATGATGTGGGATAACCGTAAGTTTTTTTTCAAAATATTGTTTGTTTTGAAGTGAAACAGAGGAAAAATCCCATATCAATAGAGTGTCTTCTTTGATTTGTAAATCTAGATTTTCAAAAATCATTAAAACTCCCTTTTTGCATAATCAAAATCTTTTTGATTTTTTCTTGTGTAGAGCTTTTTGCTTTTTTTGGTTCTTGTAACTGGGTTGAAGCCCCAAACAATTCTTGTTTTTATTTGTGATGTTTTTATTGTAAGTTTCATACGATTTCCTTTTTATTTATAGGGAAATTGTATGAAATATTTATGTCAGATTTTGTCGTTTTAAAATTAAATTAGTTTTTTGAGCGCTAGACTTTCATATTGAAAGATTAAGCTTGCAATATCTTTTTTTATGTCCGCAAAAGGTGTACTTGAGTTTGCATGGGCTAGATTGTTTCTTTTGTTGTCTATGTTTTTGTATAAAACTTCAATATTTAATTTACGATAACTATTTTGTAGCTTTTGATAATCGCTTTCTAAAAGTGTAATAGCTTTATTTTTATTATCTTTGGTAAATTTTTCATAATCTTTCCAAGAGAGATTTTTGAAAAAATCACCGATTTTATATAAATCATTTTTGAATTGTTTTTCAATATTTTCTACCAAATTTGGATGCTCTTTTTTGATAGCAGATTTGATATACATTCGTATACTCTCATATAAAAGTGCCAAACTAAGAAGCATATATCTCTTTTCAAAAAGATTTTTTGAAAGTTCATAATAGGTCAAATATCTTTTTTTACTACTAAAATCTGATAATTCCTCAATCACTTTTTTTAAACTTTGTGCTTGATTTTTGATAGAGACTTCGTGTACATTATCAAGCTCAGTTATTAAATTTTTTGCTGTGATAAATAAATTTCCTAGATTGAGTGCCATTAGGTCATTTGAAAAGTCATTGAGTTCTTGAAGAAGTTTTTTGTATTTTTGTGAGTTTATATGACTAGCCACTGTGTAATTTCTTTCAAATGTTGAGAGTACAAAAGCGATATTTGCAAGGTCGAGATACTCTTTGAGGTCGATGATTTCATACTCTTTGAACTGCACTATCTCTTTTGCAAATAAAATCTTTTTAATTTTTGAAGTATCTTTGAAATTTTGGATAATCAAATCAACTATCATCAAAATTGGTAAATGCCGAAATCCATGTGAAACATCGATAATAAGCTCATCAAACTCATCAACGGCGTTGTTGATGATATTGAAAAGTTTCGTAAAATCTTTATCATCTTCAATAAAATATTTTTCATCAAAATGTGTAAACTCACTACCACTTTTTACCAAAACTTTTTCATTGACAGCTTTTGCCTCTTTGGTGTGAAGAGGGACGATAGTGTAGTCTTTAGAATATTTTTCACACAATAGAGGGAAAGTATTGAAATACTCTTTTGCATCAGCCTTATTTTCCTCAAAGTAGTATTGAGCTTTTTGGTGGTTGTCATTTCCACCAATTAATCCCAAAATAGTGATAACTGCTTTGGATTTTTTTGGAATACTTGTTTTTGCTACTATTTTGAGGGGCATTTTATTTTCCTTTATTTTATTGTTTTTATTTCAGCTTGTGCTTGTTTTAGTAAATTTAAAATAAATTCTGAGCCTTCATTCTTTTTTGAATTCTCATATGTTTTAATAAAATTCTGTAAAGCACTTTTTAGAAATTTTTTATCTGCATTGTGTATATTATCCCACTTATCTTGAGCTTCTTGATTTACTTTTGCAAACTTATTTTGCTTTTGTGCCTCTTCTAAAGTATTTTGAATAGCTTGTAACTCATTAATTTTTTCATTTTCTGGATACTTAACAATAAAATTCTTGATAATATGAATATCATTTGAAGAGAGTGCTTTTTCAAAATCATCATTTTCTTTTTTGATTTTTGCTTCTAATTCCTCTTTTTCTTTTTTAGCTTGAATTTCTTGTCGTGCTTTTTCTTCTCTCTCTTTAGCTATCTCCTCTTTTCTTGAAATCAAAGATTTTCTCTCTTCATCACTAAGAAGTGATTTAACTGTAACTGATTTGATATTGTCAAGCGCTGTATAGTTTCTTAAATAGTCTTGCTCATTGCCTGTTTTATTTTTTGCAAACTCTGGTAGTTCTAAATATTTTAGTTTTGAATTTCCATCATTTTTTTGTTCTGTTGCCATTGAAACTAACTCTTTTAAGTGCTCACTACTTGCCCAATTTGGTATTTGTTCTGTTAGTGTAGTTTCAAACTCTTTAAGATAACTATTGATATCTTTTACACCATCAAGCTTTAACTCAATTTTGCCATAACCTAAAGATTTTGCCATACCAATATTGTGAAATGTTTTAGTGGTGTTGTGAAATGTAAGTGCTGAAAGCAATGCTCCAATCTCTGCTTTTTGAAGATTGTGATATCTCAGTTTACCTTTGAATACTACTTCATCTTTTAAGGGCTTAAATGTTGTACCGACATTATCATTACCAGTAATTGTTGTTTTTGTAGTTTGATTTGAATTATGAATAGGGTATCTTTTTCTACCTGCAATTTCAAAATAACTATCCATAAAAGTAGTGAATAATTTTCCATCAGTTTGTTGAACATAGATTGGATAGTATGAAGCTCGTGGTGTTCCTAAAATCTCTTTTCTAGGATTCATTGGAGTTATATTTGAAATCGCTTTAAAATGGCTAAATTGTACTCTTCCTTTTAATGCTTCCTTTTTTTCTTTATTGATATAACCAAATATTGTTTGAGCTAAATCCAAATCTTCACTTTCAAAATGTGCTTTTGGAATACCATCTTTAATACTATGAGAATACGGTAATTTATAAAGATATGAAAGTCCAAAATGTTTTATGGTAGCACCATCTTTTTGAAAAAATACAGGAACTTTCTCTCCATTTTCAAGTTTCTTTTTCCAATAAGTCCAATCTGGTGATTCTTTTGGTTCTGTTGTTCGTTTGTCAAAATAGGCGAATTTGAAGTTTTCCATAGCTTCTTTTGAAACTGGTAATTCACCTTTTGCATCAAAAAATAAAAACTCATACCCTTTTCCATCTCCCATTTTACCTGTATCTTTTCTTGGAGTTGGTTGACCTGTTAGAACTAAAATAGCTTTATTTTTATCATCTTTTGAGTAGTTATAAAAAACTCTATTGTCATATTTTGCATTCGTTTTTGACTTAAAAGGTTCAGATAAAGTTATTGCCTTTAATCCTGCTCCAATCTTATTATATTTATACTCTGAAGATTTTTGTTTTTGATTTTTTGCATCAAAATTATTTCCCTTAAAATATTGTGCAAATTTAACATTTAGTGCTTTATCTATCTCTTCATGTCTTATGCGTCCGACTTCTCCGCAATCTTCAATGATATAGTTATTATTGACTTTTTTAAGCCAACCACCAAAGGTAGGTTTTTTCATTTCGCTCATATAAAAATTATCTGCTTTTGATAAATCTCTAACCGCATAAGTGTTGTCATCAAAAATTTCATCTCTCATTTTAGAAAAACTCATAATCTCCAAAACATTTCTAACCATCCCTTTGACACTGGTCGACGGGATATAATATTGTCCATTATGTTGACAAAATTCCTCTTTGTTTTCGTGGTCTCTTATAAAAATTGGACTTTTAGCCGTAATTGTAATCCCTATCTCACCACTTTCACCATCTTCAAATGGTATATCGTGACTGACTTGTTCACTCCAAGTTGGATAAAAAACCTCTTTATTTAGAGGTACAAAATTGTATGGTGCTGTTATCATTTATCATCTCCTTTTGCAAATCCTACAAAGACTACTTTTTTGAGTTTTAGTGTAGGAATATTTTCACAAAATGGGTCGTTTTCCTCTTCCCAAATCTGAGCCATTTTAATTTTATAACTAAAATCTTTTATATCTGAAATATATTTTTCGGTATCTTTTGATGCTATATTTGAAATATCTGTTGTTGAAATCAACCAACTATCATTTATTTGTCTAATCATTACAGATTCACTTCCGTTACAAAAATGAGCCTCATAGATAAAGCCACTTTCATCAACTATCTCAACCTTTTTAGCACCTGTAAATATATCTTTTTCTTTATCTATTGGACGATTTGAAAATTGAACATAACCTTCATAATCCCTATAATTTTCATTTATTATTTTTGCAATATCTTCTTTTCTCATAGTTTTTCTCCATCTTTTAAAACAGTTCCAATAAACACTCCATGCCCTTTTGTTGTAGCCCCACCAAGAGGAAGCATACCTGTAGCTATATCTTTAAGTGTAGTTTCAAATGCTTTTAGTTCATCAGACACAATTGACTTTTCAAGTAAAATTTCTATTTCGTACTTATCATTGTCTTTAGATATAGTTTTTTCTTGAAATAATGCCCCATCAAGTCCTCCACCTGTAAATCTATCAATTGCCACATGGTCAAATGTTTTAGTTTGCCCACCATCATTTTTAAAACAATCAGAGATAAGGATTTTCCCTTTTTGTCCAAGTTCAGTTTCGTTATCACTTGCTAACTCTTTTTTGTGTCCAAAAATAGCATCAATAGATAGAACTCCATTGTTTGCTTCTATTGTATTGCCTTTGAGTTTATTAAAATGATATGTTGTACGATGAGCAATTGCCCCTTTTACTGAACTTGCCGGTATTAATACTTTTTTAGCTGTTAGTTTTTTATTTTCATAGTCCACAACACTTTCATACACGGGTGTCATATCCGCATCATCATCTCCAAATCCACTCCCAAACATGAAGAAATCTTCTGGGCAAATTTTGAGAGTATAGACTGTATAGTTGATATTTTGTCGTTCATCTTTTGGGAAAAGTTTTGAATATGAGGTATTAAGAGAAGACGATTTTTCTTGATATTCTTTGGTTGTAATTTCAAAAGTATCATAGCTACTAAGCTCATTTAAAATCTTAATATCCCCAAATCCTTTAGTGGTACCGCCACCCAATCTAAAAACTTTTGAATTGATAACTTTGATGAGTTCATCCCAATTTGAATGGTCATTGTCATCAGCTATTAGTTCTAGTCTAAATTTAAAACGAGTACCTTTATAAACTACCTCTTCATCAAATTTTCCACTATTTTCACTGTCTGCTACACCTTTTGATGTAATCTTTGTGTGTTCTCTTTGAGGAAGGTTTTCAAAAATCTTTAAAAAGTCATTTTTATTTGGATTGAGTGTTTCTATCACTTGCATATCTTTATCACAAAGAAGTGCATTTGAGATGATAATCCTTGAGCCTTTTTCATCACCAAATATATCATTTGCAAAATTTTTATCAAACTCTTTTCGCAAAACTCCAGCAATAGAAGTTCCTAGTATCATAGGAAGCTCATTCCAATCTTTTTGTACAGGAGCATCTTGAAGCATATCAAGATCACTACTTCCTACTTTTAGAGGAGTTTTTGCTTCAAAAACTATATTGGCTATATATCTTTTGTTATACTTATTTCCCATCTTTTCCCCCTTTTGTGTGTTTACTTACTATCATCGCAAGAAGTTTTGTAAATTCTAGTGGATTAGATGATTTTTGAATCTCACTGAAAAGCTTTCCTTTTGTATCTTCCCATTGTTTTTTTGAAGTACCTTTTGAGAAATAATCTTCTATTTTTACTATTAAATCCTCTTTATTTTGTGCTATTGAAGCAAATATTCGTATTTGTCCCCATTGTGATTTTGATGGGCCAATTAAATCTTTGTACACTCTTTGCACATCAGATGAAACTTCAAATATGTCATTTTCTTTTTGATGCTTATGAGATAAGAATGAGATAAGATTTTTATCAACATTGTCTTTTTGACTGTATTGTTTTTCTTGTATATATTTTGTAAGAATTGGATTTTTAAAGGCTAGAAACTCTGGGTTGATGATAATATCTCCAAATCCTTCATTTAAAAATGCTCCTATTTTAGAAGGTATCTCATCTATGCAGTTTTGAACTGCTATGATGCTCCCATTGTTTATACAAACTCTTGTATATTCTTTTGTTTGTCGTTTGTAGTTGTATGGATGATATGTAGAAGTTTTGATATATGTTTTATCCCAAACTATCTCTCCACTTGTAAGTCCTAAATTTTCTATAGTTGGTGTACTTGTAAAGTTTCCATCTTTATCATACAAAGCTAATCTTGAATTTACATAGATATAAGTCAAATTTTCAGATGGTTTTTTACTCTCTATTTGTTTTGGAGTGTCTATTAGAGATATCAATACTTGACCATATTGACTTGTTTTTGATTTTCCTAGTTTTTTTGTTCCAAGAAGATTTTGTTCTACTTGTAAGATATATTTTTCATCTTTGTATGAAACTTTAAATATCCAATTTGACCCAGATTTTAAAGCACTATATCCGTACATTCCACTATCTTGGCTTTTTCTATTTTCTTTATCATATGATGATTTTTGAGAGTAGTTATATTCAGGCAATATAAATGTTCCAGATGAAGTCATAAAACCATTTCGTATTTGTTTTAGTTGTTGTTGATCTTCTCTTAAAGTTTTTTCTTCTTCATTGGTGAGTTCTAATCTATTAAAAATCCCTTCTCCAACTTTTAGAGAATGAAAAACTAGTGGTATTTTATATGTTTGTTCTGCTTCAATAGCAATATGAGCGTCTCCAAATTGCACTGCTCCACTATGAAAAACTTCAAAAGCATCATCTCCAAAACTATCATAAGCAGTTGCTACCATACCTAAAAAGTTACTACCACTTATAAAATCACTTAAAGCTACATTTCCTTGTGTATTTGAACTAGCTGGAAGTACAATATCACTTAAAAATTCACAATTATAGTATTTCGTTATCATTTGATTACCTCGATTTTACATCTTCCAAGACCTCTATTTCTATTGAGTCCTATTTGTTTTATCATACCTAGTGCTTGAGTTATTAACTCCTCATCTTCACACTCTATTGTCCCACTTAAAAGTAAAGGTACTACAACTTCTATCTCTCGTAAACTTTTATCCACTGCGATTCCATTTTCTCCAATTTGTGTAGAGGTAACTTTATCAAAAAGATGTTTTTTGAGTATTGGATTATTGATAAGATAATTTGCTGTATCTTCATCTAAAGTAGCATTTGAAAAATATGAACTCGCTATATTGCTCCCTTTGTCACCAAATATTTCTTTTACTTTTGAATTATCAAGAAGTTCCACCATCTCTTTTACTAATCCTTTAAGTGTTTTTCCTGGAAGATATGGCAATCCATCACTATCTTTTACTACCAAACTATCCATTGAAGGACCCGCACTAGCACCACTGCTTAAATGCCAAAAGTCATAAAAAGTTATATTATATTTCATTATTTGTTACTCCAATCTACTACTGAAAGATGTGTATCGATCTCACCTATTGGTGTATATGTTTTATTGTCTCTCATATATGTAAGTTCTGTTAGTTTCATCTCATTGTTAAACTCGAAAAGATTATTTTCCAAACTTCTTTTATTGTACATTTTTTCTTTCAAATCCATCATTTGATTAATTCTAAGAAGTCTTTCTTTTGCATCATTGGAGTTTTGCCCAACAATTGTCAGCCACTCTCTATATCTACTTGCTGGGCTTCCTTGCACCATCAAAGCTCCGCTTAGATTGTTAAAAGCATCTATTGTAGAGTAGCTTTCTTGAGTATGTACAAAGTATGGTCCATAGTTTAAATATACTGTGTCAATCCCTTTGTTTAAAGTCAATTCTTTATCAATATATTCATTAAAATCTGTAAAATTTGAACTTTGAATATTGTGAAACATCAAACTTGATGGTGCTAAATCTAGCTTTATAGCTTTACTATGCTTTTTACTATAACTACAAAGTGATTCAGCAAGATTCACAGCATAATGGAATGGATATTTATGATTACAATAGGCGATTCCTGCACAAGCAGTTAAACCTGCTCCGCCCATTTGCTTTTGAGTTTGTTTTTCAAACTCTTTTAAAAACTTATTTGTAAAATCAAGAGCTATATTTGCATCGCATATGATAGTCATATCATCACCACCAAGGATAACTTTTCTGATACTTTTTTTATTTATATCTTTAGTTGCATTTTCAAAAGCCGTATTAGTAGCCTCATCAAGATTTGTTGAAAATTCTTTATATGCTTTTATAATCTCATCATCAGTTTTAAGATTTTTATTCATAGAAGCTATCATGGCTCCTAGTCCGTTTCCATCTGCATGGATAATAGCTGTTTTATTCTTCTTATTTTTAGGAATATTTACTGCCGAACTTTCATCATTTTTTGCTTCTGTCTCTTTTTGAATAGTTGCTTTATCAATACCCTCTTGAACTTCTGGTTTTCCACTTTTAGGAGCTAATTTGATGATGTTTATATTCGTATCTAGTGGAATTTCAGTTATATTTCTTTGTGTAAAAAGTTTCTTTTCTAAATTCTCAAAAGCATCTTTTAACTCACCATTTTCAAATTTAACAACTGCTTGAGATATTGTAATTCCAAAAGCTGATTGTTTTATTTCTTTTGGAAAATTTAAAACCAAATCATCCAAAATATCTTTTTGGGTCTCATCAAAAATTAATTTTACATTTCCTGCTGCATTGATAACAACATTTTTTTCATATTTTTCTTTTACTTTATTGTTTATATTTTTTACAATTTCACTTGCACCTACTATAGTTTTTAGCTCATTTGTAGCAAAAATAAACTCCTGTATCCCTTGCACCGAAGCACCATATAAATATTTACTCAACTGTGTTTCCTCCTTCAAAAATTAAATTATCTTTCATCATACTTTTAACTCCTTTACTTCAATCTTCCCGAGCCCAAAAACAGTGCTTTTCCCTAAAGCAATAAGCTCTCCTACTTTAAGGACTTCATAGCACTCTTTGCTTATATCTTTTATAGTTATTTCTCCCATCAAACCGCCTAAATTCATCGTTGTTTTTTGACGATTACTTTGTCTTGTAAGTTCTTTAAATTCAAGATTTTTACTAACAATTTCACCTGTCACAAGATAGGGGAACTTTTTATAATCACGCCCTAAAAGTTTCATTTGTCTTTGATAAATTGAGTTTATGATGTCGCTTAGTTCTATCTCATCGCTTCTTAAGTATCTATTTTCTTTTTTGATACGAAGTGGTGTTGCAAAGCGTAGTGTAATATTTGGACAGAAATTGTCGATTTCTAACTTTTTAGTAAACTCTTTTGGTAGTGAAAATTTGCCATCTTTGAAACAATTTGCATCATTGATATACATATCAAACTCTTTATAGGTTTTTTTCTCCACTCCAAGCCCTATTTGTGTAAGCAACATATGAAAAGCTGAAACCACATAAGGAAGTTTTGAAGTCGCCGTGTCAAAAAGGTAAAAGTCAAAATTGTAATATGAAAGCCCAAGTTCAAAGTCAAAACGGTATTTATGAAAAGTATTTTTCTCTTCATAAAATTCGCTATAAAGGCAGTTTGAAGTAGCAAAACACCCCTCGCAAGAGTAAGATGGATTGATACAAGTTACTTTTTTGAGAGCATATCCCAAAGCCCCGCGAAGTTGGCTTCCTATAAAATATGGTGGTTTGTCTTTAATGATTATGGATAGTTTTGTGTAGATCATCAGATAATTTCCATTTCAAAAATTAAATGTTTTATCAACTTTATCAAAATATCTTTCTCTTTTGGATTACTTGATGCTACTAGTAAAGTAAGAGCCGTTAGAGCATTATCATTTATCTTTTTTTCACCATTGTGTTTATAGAGATAATCACATTTATCTAAAAAATAGACAAACATAAAAGATGCAGTTCTTTTATTTCCATCATTAAATGGATGGTCTTTGATGATAAAATAAAGGAGATTTGAAGCCTTATCTTCTATGCTTGGATAGAGTTCAATGCCTCCAAATGTTTGGTAAAGATTGCCGATGATCCCAGAAAGTTGATCATCTTTTTCATTTCCAAAAAGTTCTGTTGCTTCTTTTTTGGCTATCAGATTACTTTTGAGTTGTGTGATAACTTTTTTCGTTTCGTCATAAGTAAGCTCATAATTTGTCGTTTTACCATCAAAATCTTCAATACTTGCTTTATCGTAATTTTCAAGAAGTGAGAGGGTTTTTGTGTAGTTTTGAAGAAGTGAAATTATCTCTTTTTCCTCTCCAATTTGTTTGGTTGTCAAAAATTCTATCGTTTGTTTGAGATTATTTAAAATAGTTTTTGTTTTGGTGATTTTAGTTTCATTTATCGCATAGCCATCGGTTAGGTATTTTTTTAGCACTTGTGTTGCCCATTTTCTAAATTCGATAGCCTTTTGAGAACTTGTTCTATAGCCAACAGCTAAAACAATATCAAGACTATAAAAAGTTACAGGTTTGTCAGAATTTGCAATGTGCATTTTTTGCACATTGCTTTTTTCATCGACTTCTTCATCTTTTAAAATTTTATTTATATGTTTTGTGATAACTGAACGGTCTTTTTCAAAAACTTGAGCTATCTGATTTTGACTAAGCCAAAAAGACTCCCCGTCAAAACTTACTTGAAGTTCATTTTTACCATCTTGTGTTTTGTAAAGTTCTATTTTATTTTGCATTTTCAATCCTTCTTAATCCATGCGAATTTCTCTTGTTGGACTTTATCCATTTTTATGATAAGTTCTGCAACTTTGCCTTGTTGAATATTATAAATATCATCAAAAAATTGTTGAGTCATTAGATAATCTATGCTATATCTATCTTTACTATCTTTTTGAATAAAACTAAGATAACCAGCTATTTCAGCTCTTGTAACATCTTTTCTAATAATTGAAAACCTTGGATTACTTTCTTTACAACCATCAACCTCAAAGAAAAATTGTATAAGTTGTCTGTTTTTATATTCTTTCCATCTATTAAAACTAAAATTTCCAATAACAACAAACATTGTAATAAATGAAAATACTATGGTAACTTTATCCATCATATCTATCGTTTCTAATACCTCATTCATATCTCCTAAACCTCCTATGTTTAAAGATTGATTTTTTTACACTCACTCCGTTTTCAATCACTTCAACGACTTCTCTTTTTGTAGTTGCATACACTGGAATTAGCCCCAAATCTAAAGCAAAATTTACCATTGTAAAACTTGCACCAAAATCCCCTTGAACCAAAACTATATCCCCATCATTTGCATTATTTTGTAAAAATTCTTTAAATGCTTTAGTGTCCAATCTTTCCAAATCAGCATCAAAATTGCTCCAAAGTTTTTGAAGTTCACTTGGCAAATACAAAAACTCATCCACACCAAACTCTTTTTTTCCATCTATTATCTGCTCATCACTTAGAGTATGTGAAAAAAGCAATATCATTTTTTTACTCATAAATTTCCCCTAAAACTACAATATCTTCACTTTGGCAATTTGGGCATTCACAAAAATCTGCTGTTAAGCTTTCCCAAGTATAGGTACAATCTAAACATCTTAATTGATAATTTTTCATCCTATTACCCCATTTTTCTTACAATTATAGATATACACAGCCACTCCACTAGCAAATAAAGCTCCACATGTTCCAAAAACTACTGTCAATCCATAGCTAAAATTTTCTATCCCAAATAAACTAACTAATAGGATAAAACCAAGTCCAGCTGACATAGTTGTGGTTGCATACATACTAGCCAACAAGCCACTTTTATTTAGACATGTTGCGAGTGGTGGTGTAGGTTTGATACGATAATATCCTCCAAAAGTTAACATCGAAAGTCCAAATAATATTACCCCTAAAAGGATATTTGAATCTTTATCAATGATAAAAAAGTACACTGACAAAATGATAAGCCCGCTTGTACTGGCTTTAAAAAATAGCCATTTAAAATACTCTTTGGTTAAAAGTTCTTTGATTTTCATATTTCCTCTTTTTGTTTTATTTCAAGAATTATGATATATCTACTCGAAACCATTACTTCGCTATTTCTTGTAGCTCAAAAAATTCTTCCACTTCTAAAATAAAACGATTTATATATTGAAGTGGATTACCAAAAAGAAGCATTCTATTTGCTTTTGCTCTTTTATGTGGAAGATTTGTCATTGGGTTTTTGTCATTGAGTCGCACCATAAAATCATCATGAGCTGTTACCATAATAATTTTTCCATCATCATCGATAAGATGTTTTAAAGCCATGTATTTATAAACAAGGTTTTCTTTGCTCACATTTGCTGTGTATTTACACTCTATCATATGAAGATGGTTGTCTTTCATGATTAGAATATCAAATTCATTTGGAATAAATTTATCTTTATCATAATATTGATTGATACCAATTCCAACTTCAATATCATCACAATTTAGATATGCAAGTTTTAAAAATATATAATATTCAAAAAGCCCGCCTGAAATAAGTGATGCTTTTGATTTAATCTCTTCAGAGGTTTCTATACCGAGAGACTTTATAAGTGGTTCAATATTTTTAAATTTCACAAAATTTGGTTGTTTCTGTGTTTGAATATAGTTAGCAAACTCTTTAAATTCTACACTATGTTTTTCAAAAAGTTCAATAATTGCATCTTTATGTTTGAGTGCAAAAGCTTTATCTCCAATAGAGTAAATTTCTAAATTTTTTAGTAAAAAATGATCTTGAATAGAGATAACTTCCTCTACTTTATAGTTTCTCATCCCCTCTGTTGTTATAATATTACATTCATTATCAAATCTATCATATGCCATGATATTGGCTCCAAGAGGGAGAAGTTTTGAAGCAAGGAGGATATTAAAACTAGCTAATCCATCTGTTGTGTTGACATAGAGTTCTTTAAAGTCTTTGCAGTGTTTATGAAAAAATGCTATTGCTAAAATCACACTTTTTTGAGAATCTTCATCTACTTTATAATTAATCTGCTCAAAAGAGAGATTGTATTTTTTCTTAAAAGCTTCTATTCCTTCAATGATATTTAAAGCCTCTTTCTCGTCACATCTAAAATCATCATAAATAATAATATGTTTGGTTATCAAATGTCTTGATTGATAAAATATCGGCAAAACTGAACTATGAAAATCCCCTAAAATGCTCACTAATACCATCTATTTACCCTAACCTTTTTAAATACTCTGTGAGTTCTTGTTTGATTTTTTCTTTATATTCCAATGGTTCAAGTACTTCAATATCAGGAAGCCAAGATTTGATGATATTATCTGCATCTTCATAGTGGCTCACTTCAAATGAAACAATGAGAGAACCATCGCTTAGTTCCTCTTCTATAGTTTGTGATTGAAGAAAGTTTTTTGCTTTAAAATAGTGGGCAATTTGCGGATATACTTTAACAATGATAGTAAAGTTTGTTCCATCTTCAAACCAAGCTGAGTGGGTATTTTTGATAAGTTCTTTTATCCTGTCATGGGAAACTGAATAGTTATCTTCTATGGTATCTATCTCTTTGATACGACTAATCATAAAAGTTTTGATTTTTTGGTCATCTTCATCTTTTGCAACTAAGTGCCAGATTCCATCGTATGAGACTATCCTATAAGGTTCAAGGATTTTTGGTTTATTATGACATTTGGTTTTGATATGGTATTTATTTTTTATAGCATTTTCAAGCTCTTCTATAAGGGGAGAATCCTTACTAATGTCTTCTATATCATCATATTTTACATAGTAGGGATTAAACACATTTGCTTTAGAGAGTTTATTAAAAATCTTATTTGTAAGCTTATCAAAATCGCTCACATCACGAAATTGATTTAATGAGAGTTGCAAAAGCATCATCTCATCACTATCAAGCATTGTTTTATCAAGTGAAAATCCATAAGAGAAATAGTATCTATGGGTTTTATCATCTTTATAAATAGGAAAACCACTATCTAGCAGTTTTTTAAAATAAAGCTGTATAGATCTTTCAGTTTTATTAAACTCTTTTGCTAACTCTTTTACGGTTGGACCATCTTTGAGATTTAATTTGTGGAGAATTTTTAGGTAACTATCCATTGTGGATATCCCTAATTTTTCTTTGTCATTTGTATTTGTATAAAACTCTACTTTGCATTTTGTGGTCACCTTAACTCCTTATTCGTGAAAAAAGATTTTACAAAATGTATCTTAATTGTAAACTTAATATTCATTTAAGAATTAATTACATTTTAATTACATTTACTCAACTCGAATGCGCTCTTCCGTTTGCGTTTAAAAGAGATTTAAAATATGAATCTTTTGAAAAATAAACTTTTAAATACTCTAACGAATAACCCTATTCGTTAGAGATTAGTAAAGTTTCAATATAAAGAAATAATTTTGGAGACAAAATGAAAATAGAGCAAAAAAACGAAGTCATATTGTGAAGGTTATAAAGGGTGAAGAACTTCAAAAAGTTGTAGTTTTTGTTACATTTGAACAAAGAGCAAGATTAGAGAGTTTATGGTGAGGGAAATGGGGACAATGAGTGATGAAACAAGATGAACTAAAAAGCATAATGGCACTCTTAGTATTTTTATATTTACCAGGTATTGATTTGGTAGCAAACTTTACAAATTATGAAGAGTTGGCTAGTGGATTATTGTTTATAAGTATGGGGATTATTTTTAGTTACGATAGATTTGTACTAGATTCTAAGATTATAAACACATTTGCAGATTATATTTAAAAAACGATAATTCATAAAAAGGAAAACAAGATGATTTTAGAAATAGCACTAAGTGTAATTGTGATTGTACTGATTTATATTGTTATAGAGACGAAAAGAAAAAAGTCAAAAGAAGAGAATTTTAAAAGACAAGTACAACAACCAACACTGCTTGTGTGGGATGTTGAGAATTACTCTATTCGTTACTTTGATACTTTATTTGAAAAGATTAAGAAAACTCCATTAGTTGTATTTGCATCAACTAATAGAGATCTTTTATACTTTGAAAAATTTATTATTGAAAAATTTGGTTTTATCTACATGCGAGCAAAAAGAACTGAGATTGCAGATGATGTGTTGATGGAATATGCACTTCATAATAAAGAGAAATATGAATCATTTATTTTTTTAACAAGTGATAGTGACTTCGTACCTTGTATTCAAGAACTACTTAATTTGAAGAAAAAAGTTACTCTATTTACCACTGGATTCAAGAACCAAAGAATGCTAAAAATGCTTGATCAAACAGATCAAAATCTAAAGATATCACCACTTAATATTAGTAAACCCCTATGGAAAAAGAAAAAAGTAACTAGCGACATAAAACCACCAAAAAAGAAACCAAAAGTAAAGCCAATCTGTCCACAATGTTCAATTTGCAATAAAATGACCAGAAAAATGGCAACAACAAAATTAGAGGAAGCACCTGTCTGTATAGCTTGTATTAATTTATTCTCAAAAAGATTTCCTAAAAAACAAAGAACTTCGAGTAGAGCTGTTTTATATACACAGTTCAAAAATGAGTATCATGAGGATATGAAAACATTTGGATTTTATGATATTGAAAAATATGTCACAAAAAATACCTCTCCCAATCAGAATAATGACGAACAGTTAAAAGTGGAAGAAATATTATGACACCAGCGCAATTAGATATTCATTTAGCGTATTTGAATCGTGATTTTTTGAAGGGTTTCTATTTAAAGCAGAAGATATTGTTGAGCTTGCGAGTTTTAAAGAGATACTTGGTTATTTTTACACTGCAATCGCTATAGCAACTTTGATTTCACTCGATAACTTTTCAATCCTAGCCAAAATATCTTCGCAATATCTTTTTGCAAACTCTTTATCATAAGTCATCATCTCATCAAGTATTCCATTTTCTATTTTAGCTTTTATTTTTTTAGCGCTATTTTGAAATGTTTTAGCAAAAAGTTTTGGTGAGATATTGAGATTTGAACAATGTGATGCTACATCATAAGCTTTAATTTTATCTATCTCGAACTCATCATCTATCCCCATAGCAAGAGATGTTTCATAAATACCTTCATAAAGTGCGATATTGACTATATCATAAAATGGTGCTATCACTAAGCCATCCTTGTCTATTAAAAATGAGATATTTTTCCCATGTGCGTCACTATTGCCTATGATTAAATTTACTATACACCACTCTAAAAGTATCTTTTTCGATAGTAATGGCACTTTTGTATAATAAGCTGCTTCATCAAGTTTTTTAAAACTCACCCCTTCTTTAATATCTTTAACATCTCTACTTGAGCCAAAATTTCTTTCATATTTAAAAGAAACAGGAAATCCTAACAATTGGCATCCATCGATTAAATGGAGTTTTTCTACTTTTTCAGTTGAGATGATTTTTCTATCAAATCTTTCAACTTCTAGTACAAGTTCATCACCAAATCTTTTAAGTTCAATATTTGCAACATTAAGTCCAGCACTGTTTGCCAAACAAAGTGAAAAATATTCATTTAAAACCAAATTTTCAGATAACTTATCAAATTTAAGTATATGAGTTGACGCTAACTTTCCGCGTCCAAATCCATATTTTCCTTCAAGCTTACAAATTGGAAGTTTCTCTTGTACTCCTGCCACACTCAGTCTTGGTAAATTATCCCAAAAAGTTATTGGGATTTGTTTTCTCTGCTTTATTCTAGTTGTTAGCTCTTCAACACTTACTTCTCTAAAAGATGTTTGAAATAAATTTATTTCATCTTCTACAAATGAAAATGCTCCTGAAGTTTCTTCCCCGATCTTTTTTAGAATAACAAATTTGTTGTTTTTACTCACTTGGATATAGTTTAAAAGCTCATCAAGTCCTTTTCCTTCAGGTAATAGGTTATCGATGAAATTCTTTATATCCATACTTTTGATAGTTTGAGTAAATCCAAGTTTAGGTGAAAGTGGAAATCCATTTTCAATCCAATGGTTTTGATAAATTAATTTAAACTCATCGGCTAAACTCTCATACAAAATCTTCCCAATATTTTCATTGTGATAAAAAATTTGAAGCTCATACATCTATTTCTCCTCTATAATAAGCTTTATCCCAAGAAGTTTCGCCACTTCTAGAACATTTCCTATTTTTGTATTTGGATTACCATTTTCTATATTTTCTAATGTTTTATAATTAATACCGCATAAATTAGCGGCTTCTTCTCGACTTATCCCAAGAGATGTTCGTTTGTGTTTAATAAACAATCCTAAATCATTTGGAAAAATTATTATATTTGAATCTGGTTTTTGTATTTGTTTAACTATCTTTGCCATTCTATCTCCATTTCATAAACAATACTAAAATAATGTTTATGAAAGTTTATCATATATTTTAGTAAAAAATATATTGAAGTATTGTTTTTGTTTAATTCTTATAAAATATTCTATTAACTATGTTTAAATATTGTTATAAATAAAACATATTTGATAAACGAGGAAGATTTTTAGGTGATGATTTTTTTGAAGTAGATGTTATGATTTAAGCAAAAAGAAAGAAGAAGCGATAGAAAAAATACAAATAGTAGAAATGATGTTTCTTTATCTTTTACAAAAAAGTTTTTACATCTAAAAAGTTTTAAAAGGTAGCTTGTGATATTTGCTATAAGTTTCATAGGTTCTCCATTTTTGCTTAATTATTTACGACAATGAAGTATAAAAGATATGAACGAATACACTTCTTCGTCATTTAAATAAATTATAAGATTTAGCTTTTATTGTCCTTTTTTGGTTTCTTTTTGGCTCCAAATATAGCAATACCGATAATTCCAATTAATAACGGCATTGCTAAGATTATGATAGAAATAATTGTTGTTTCCATGTTTGACTGTAATCTATAAGTTATCTTGTGGTGTTCCATCTTGAGCATTATCTACTCTAGAAGTTTCTATAAGTGCGAATGTATCTTTGATAACTTTCTTTTGAAAATAGTAGCTATACACTACCCCAAAAGAGATGACTGCCATAAACCCAAAAATAACATAGAGAATAAAATTATCAAAGGTGGTAGGATTACTCTCAATATAAACTCCAAAAAGCAATGTCATACCAACAAACCCTATTAGCATAAGTTCTGAAGTATTTTGAAGGAGGAAGTTGTTGGTGTTGATTTTTGAAGTGAGTGTTTTAGTATCAAGTGTTATTGTTGTTTGCATTGTTGTTGCTCCTGTTTTTATATATTGAAATTGTATTTAAAGGGGGCGAATACCATATTTCGTTTTATTTGAAAAACTATCTGAAGCTTGAAAAGTTTTTTCTTTGTTTGAATAGTATAATTTTATAAGAAAGTAGGTTATAATATTTTCAATTCAAATCGCAAGGATTACGATGCCTACAGTTTTTAAAGTTGGAAATATTCGTTTTTTCTTCTTTTCAAGAGAATAAAGCAGAGTTCATATTCATGTTATTTCACCTGATGGTGAAGCAAAATATTGGCTACAACCAAATATCGAATTAGCCACAAATCAAGGTTTTTCACAAAAACAACTAAATGAAATCAGAAATATTATAGAGGAGCATAAAGATGAGTGTATATCAGCTTGGCAAAAATTCTTCAACAACTGAAGTAACAAATATCTCTACAAATGGCTTTTGGCTACTCAGTGGAGATAAAGAACTATTTTTACCGTTTAGTAAATTTCCATGGTTTAGACAAAGTTCTATCGATGAAATAACTTGTGTTGAGGAACTCCGCAAAGGACATTATTATTGGGAAAAACTCGATATTGATTTAACCGATGAGATTATAAACAATCCAGATAATTTTCCTTTGGTGGCGAGTTAAAGTTTTTCTCGTTTTGGAAAAATTTTGTATGTTACTTTATATTTGTATTGTTGTATGCATTCCCAAGTAAAACTTGGGAACGAGGGAAATGAACTTAGAGATTGGTGTATAGATGGTGATAGATACGGACGCCTTTAAGCATATATGCAAAAAAATAACACACCGCCAGATTTACAAGAATATACTAAGAAAAAAGTATTGAAAAATAAAGATAAATTGTAAAATGATTTCGTTATATTTGCATTTTAGAAAATAGCTATATACAGATAAAACGAATCAAAAAAGGACAAACGCTTGCCAACCAACTCAAACTACTCCTACTGCATAGCCTTATTTTCAATCTTCATTGCTGCACTAGGATGGGCGATGGCTGGAGTATTTATACGATTATTGCCTACTTTTGAAGCTTATGAAATAGTTGCTTTACGGTTTTTATTTGCTTTTGTATTTTTATCATTTTTTCTACTCCTCAAATTCAACTTCAAAACAATCATCAAAGACTTAAAACACACTACTACTTGGATATATGCACTAATTATGCTTAGTTGTTATTACATAGGTACCGTGTCATATCAGCTGGCACCAGTCGGGGAAACATCGCTTTTGATAGCAGTTGCTCCACTTTTTGTAATCGTGCATAAACTATGGACAAATCAGCACACCTCACTCAAAGAAAAAAGAGGATTTTTGATGGCTATTTTTGGGATAATGATACTTTTTGGCTCAAACTTTTCAAATACTACTTATACAACTTATCATATTTTTGGTAATTTTCTAGCTCTAAGTGTGGCATTTTTATTTTCTGTTTATGCTATTTTACATTCACGAAAAGCTACATACTCGCCGTCTTCTCTAAGTGTAACTTATGCTATGCTGCTTGTAGCTTTGGTGCCTTCTTTGTATTATGTAAGTTCATCCATCACGCCTACAAATCAAAACATACTTTTGGACAATTTGCTTTTACTGGCAGGTCTAGGGATATTTGCTACAGCTATTCCAACTATTGCTATTACGATGGCTTCAAAAAACTTACCGCCAGTTATCACATCTAGTGTATTACTTTTAGAAACTATTTTTGGTACTTTTTTTGCTTATTTATTTTTGGGTGAATTGCAAAGTTGGTATTTTTTGATAAGCATTTGTGTGGTTTTGGTTGGACTTTTGTTGATGATTTTGAGGAATACACGAGATACAGCCTACTAACTATATTCAATTTTAAAAGCATTGAACATAATATCAGTTGCCATACTATATCTACTCATCTAAATAATCTTCAAGTAATTCACCAAAATAATTTTTTCGTTTTTTCTTGTGTGGTTGAGCATAGAGTTTCATTTTTGTTTGAGATTTTTTGAGTTGAGCTTTAGGTTGTGTTTTTGTAATATCATCTTTTACTGTAACAGTAACTACTACACTATCAACAACTTTAAGGAGATGGTTTTTATAGGGGTAAGTTCCATTTCCAAGAGTTGTGATTCCTTTTTTAAATTCATCACTCATAATCTCATTGGATAGTTTTACCATATCTATTTTCATTACCCGTTCAATGTATCTTAAAATTGCATGCTCTGAGATGATAATATCATTTGAGGTTTTGAGTTTTTTGAGTTCCTCATTGTATTTTTTAATTTGTTGCTGTTTAGTTGTGATATCAAGATGGATATTTTGGAGTTGGAGATTATAATTTTTTATCTCCTCTTCTACTTTTGTGATTTGAACTTGAAGTGATTTTATCTTTGTGCTATTTAGATTTGCCATTTTAGTTTTCCTTTTTATGCTTTTTTAGTCTATCTTTTATAGATTCATATATCTGTGTATCTTCAACGATATTTGAGCAATGTTCCATATGGTGATATTCATCAATTCCTAGGATTACTCCACAAGGGATATCTTTTTGTGTGATAAATATTGGAAGTCGTTTCTTATCCTCTACAAACTCTATTGCTTCATCGATATTGAAACTGTTTTTATCAATTTCTCCATATTGTGTATAGGTTTGTTTTAAAGTTATTGTTTGAGGTTTTTTGTAGAGTTGCTTTAGAATATCTATCATACTACTTACAATTTTCTCATCTGTATCATTGTTTTGGGTGAGGAGTGATGGAAAAAGCTCTGTTATCTTTTTTACTAAAGCTACATTTGAAGGGATATTTTCTTGTTTGGTTGGGATGGTAAATTTGAAGTTTTCACCTTGTATGCAGTAGTTTAGTAACTCTAGTTTATTGTCATCTTGGATATGATTTTGGGCAAATTTAAAGTAATTATCGTCAATTATTTCATAAATTTCAGTAGCATCAATATAATAAAATGGTTCACAGTTTAAAAGGGTATTGGTAGTAGTTTTTACTATTGCTTTTAAATCTTGTTGGTTTTGTGTAGTGGTTTTATAAAATCTTTGAAGTCTTGTATAATCATCATAGCAAATATCTACAAGGTACCCTTGAAAGTTAAAAATTGTATCATTGATTTTGTGTTGCATTTAGTTTCCTTTTACTTATTTCCAAAATTTAGACTTATAATAACTACGATAGCAAAGAGAAAAAATCCAATTGTTTCCCATTTATCTGATTCATTAGAACAACATCTCCTCTTTTCATTATTCAAATGTTCTTCATACGAAGTTACAATAAAACTTTCTTTTGTATCACCTTGGATAATAATCTTTTTTACTGCACAATTTTCAATCATTTCAAGATAGTGGTTTTGGTTGGAGTTGAACTCCTCTTTGGTTATCTCTATTGTATTTTTCATCAAACTCCTTTTAAAATCTATCGCAGTGTTCAATCTTGATAGCGATTTTATTCTCATTATTGATACAGTAATCGTTTTGGATACTCCACTTGTCTTTATGGACAATAAAACTAGTAGAGTTTCCAAGTCCACCTCCACTCACACATTTTAAAATATTTCCATTTTCAAAAAGTGTTTTATTCTGGGTTACCTTATTTAAAGTGTAGAGTGGCAAGACAAAAAGTGATGCTAAAAAAATAGATGCAACAAAGATTGAAAATCCAAATGATTGTTTCTCTTTATCTTGCATATTTAAAAAAAGTGCAACGATGAACATCACAAAAAATAAAAATGATAGTTTCCAGTTGATGTAGTGTACAAATTCCATTTAATCCTCCAAAAAATGAATTGCTATGGTGAAAGTTTTGGGCTCTTTTATCTCTTCATTTGAGTTGTTATTTGTGTTATTTTGATCCATTGGTGTTTCCTTTATTTACTTGAATACTTTTGACAATAATCAATTCTAATTACAAGTTTATTTTCATTATTGATATAATAATCACCTTCTAAACTCCACTTATCATTTGAAACAATATATGTATCATTGTTATTTGTTCCGCATTTAAGTTTTTCACCATGATTAAAAATGGAGATATTTTCTTTTACCCTCTTACTAGTAGTATATGGTTCAAAAAGCATAATGATAAATATAAGAACAGTAAGCACCAAAAGAAAATTTGATATAACATCTTTTTTATCAGCAAGATAAATAACAACACAAATGATTACATATACACCAGCAAAGATAGTTAGCGGTATATTGGCAAAATGAAAATAGTCCATATTATTTTCCCCTTTTTGTGTAGTTTCAATTGAAAATTATAAAGAAGTGGTACGAAACCGTTTATTCGTGTTATTTTATTTTGCAACACAAATTTCATAATTTTTTATACTCCACTACTCTCTTTATCAGGAAGCATCAATCTTTTCAAACTATCCTTTGTAATTTCAAACGGTGCTAATCTTTTATAAATATCTGTTTGTATGGTTTTAAGGGTTACATTGTATTCAATAGTAAGTTCTTGCATTGTTGGTCTTTCATCATTATGGAGTTTATGAAGAATATCTACTACTCTAAAGATTGCTGGGTCATAGTGTTTATTGTTAGTTTTAGATAGTGATGATTTTATAAATGGATGTTTCATTGTAGCACCACCTGCAATGATAACTTTGAAAGTGTTTCAAGGATGCTAGGGTTTAGTGCACTATAGGTGTTATTTGAAAATAGATTAACAATATCTAGTAAAAACCAATCAACACAACCAATTGTGATATGGTAAAAAGTATCAGAATTTATTTTTAGAAATAGAATTACTTTATAGCTTACAAATAGAAATACCACAAAGAGAATCAAAAATAAAATAGTGTTGTTGCTAATGTTACATATTTTATTACACATGAAATAACCAAATATACCAATTGGGATAATTGGTTGGAGGAGGAGATCAATTGCGTTTTTGGTGGTGATTGTTTTCATAAAGTTTCCTTATCTGCAAATTAATTAAAGAATATTATCATTTTCCGCAAGTTATGTCAAGTAATTTTTATCATTTCCCGCAAATTTAATAATATGAATTAGCAATATCGGTAAGAATATGCTACAATTAAAACTACAAACAAGAAGGTAATACATTATATGAAATATGAAGATTTTAAAAAGAAGCTAAAAGAAAATAATTTAGATATGACACTCTTTGCTAAAGATATGGGAACTACTTATAGTACTGTAAGTAAATGGAAACCAGAAACACCTGCTTGGGTAGATAAATATTTTGAAATATATGAAGAGAATAAAAAAGCAAAAGAACTTAAATTACTTCTAAAAGATTTTTGCGAAAAATTATGATTATTTTATAGTGACTTTTAAAACTTACTACTCTTAAATGATAAACTTCAACATCACCCTCACCTACTTTGAACTCTATCTTCTTTTTCTAAATCTCATAACTTTTGGAGTATATGGATTTGATAAGATTCAAGCATTAAGAGATAATCCTCAAGTAAAAAGAGTTCGTGAAGTGACTTTGCTAGGACTTGCACTTCTTGGTGGTATTATTGGAGGACTACTGGCGATGACCTTATTTAGGCATAAGATTAAGAAGATTTCATTTGTGGTGAAGTTTATTGTGGTTGTGTTGGTGTGGGGAGTTGGAATCTATTTTTGGATGAAATAATAAAAAAGAATTAGTAAAAAAGAAAAGTGGTACTGAACTTTTTTTTCTTTTTTAATCCTACTCTACTTCGCTAGTAAATTCATTTTCCTCTTGAGCTCTTTAATCAAATTTAAGAATTTTGAATAACATTTTAAAAAATATCATACTAAAACAATCTCCTATCATCTAATAACACATATCCCATCTTTTTGTATCCCTTTTGCCGTTTATGAAAACTAGATCTTAACATAGGGGTATTTTCATCGAAAAAATCAACCGCAATACACTCTTGTCCATCTCTTCCGATTCTTCCAAGATATTGAACTATCCTTCCCCAATAAGATACAGGCATTGTAAGAACAATAGCATCAAGATGTGAAAAATCAATTCCTTCTCCTATAAAACTGCTTGTAGATAAGATTATAGAGGATGTGTTGGCTTCCTTTAGAAACTCTTTTTTCATTTTTGATTTTAGTCCACCATGTACAAGGGTAGATTTTATCTTCTTGGCATCAAGGAGATGATATAAAATATTTAGGTGCTCGATTCTCTCACTAAGCACTAAAATATTTCTGTCTTTTAGTTTCTCTATTTCAGAGATAATTAGATTGTTTCTATCAAAATCTTCCACCATCTCATTTAAAATAAACCCAAAATCATCACTCAATGCTTCAAATGGAGAAACAACCGTTTTTAAAGTATGTATTTTTCTAATCTCTTTTTTGGATAAATAAGCCACATCACCACACTGCATAAACATAATGGGATGCATACCATCTTGTCTTGCAGGCGTTGCACTAAGTCCTAAAACATATTTCCCTTTGAATTTTCTAAGAGGTATTTCAAAAGAGACTGCTGGAATATGGTGCACTTCATCGATAATTATTTGTGAATACTCTTCAATGAGTTCTGGTCTATTTTTTAGTGATTGCAAAGTAGCTATATCTAAATTTGAAGTTAGTTTTTTCTTTCCATTTCCAAGTTTGCCAATTGCTTTAATATCAATTTGAAAATACTCACAAATTCGCTCAATCCATTGATCAAGAAGATTGCTTTTATTTACTAAAATCAGTGTATTGACACTTCTCATTTGGAGAACTGCTGATGCAACTGCTGTTTTACCAAATCCTGGAGGTGCTATTAAAACTGAATAATCTTGGATTAAAATCTTTTCAAGTGCTAGTTGCTGTTCCTCTTTTAAAGTAAGGGTAAAATTTAGTTTCTCGATAGGCTTTACAAATCTTTTATCTTCAATAAAGAGCTTTGCTTTGTGAGAGTTAAAAAGACTTAGAACCTTATTAGTTAGCCCTCTTGGAAGAAAATACCAACTCCTCCAAAAAAAGCTTTTGATTTAAAAAACTCTCTCATTTTTCTACTGCATTAAATTTAATTGGTTTACCTGAAACCGTTGCATCTAATGTCCCTGGAATAAACCAAGCAATAGGAGCAGCAAATAAATACCATCCCCAGTATCTACTACATTCTGGGTGTTGTGTTGTTTGGCCATCCCATTTTAAATCTATAACAGCATCAGCTCCGAGTTCTTTAGCTTTTTGCTCCAATTCATTGAGTGCTACACTTGATAATGTTGCACATCTGTTGAACATATTGGCATTCTTTTCAACTGAAATTACTGGTAACTCTTTAAATACTGTCGTATTTAAGTCATCTTTTTGTTTAAAAAATTCTTTATTATAGTTTTCACTTTCTTCTGAGGCGGTTTCTGTTGTATCTTTAATTTCAAGCTCACAAGTTTTTAAATCGACTGTTTCTAATTGTGGATTTCCAATTAGTAGTCCTGGAGTTACAGTTCCTCGTATGCACGACACTTCGCCATCTTTAATATCAACATTTGTTTCTGATTTAAATATAGTTGTTTTTGCCCAGATATTTTTTGTTCCTGGGGTCATTTGTTGTTTTATAAAAGCACTGTTAGTTAGATTTCCTACTACAGCATCATTATTGGATTCATCTTTTACATCATAAGAAACTCCGCCGCCAACAAATTTAGATGGTCTATACACAAACAATAAACTTTTCCTTGGAGGTTTATTGAATGTCGAGAATTGCTTTTCTTTTGCACCACACAGCCTGAAAAACCTACTAAGACTTATCCTATTGTTATTAAATTTATACTAAGTTAAGCATATTGTCACTTTATTCTTTTTCTACAATTGCTTCTAGCTGAGCAATATCTGCTTCAACATCTTCGCTATCATCACTTCCAAACATCCCTTTTTTGGCAGATAATTTAAGTTTCCCATTTGATTGAATGGATGCATCAAATTCATTGTACCCAGGTAGGTATCTTTTGATTAAAACTTTTTTACCTGTTGATAGATTTGTTCCATATATTTTTCCTAAATCATCCTCTTGTGTTAGTGCAATAACTCCTGAATTTGTGTTGAACCATTTTACTCTCCAATAATAGTGACTAAAGTTTTTCTCTCCATCTTGTTTATAGAGTGATTCAACTGGGTTTGCATATTTTAAACATTTAGTAACAAACTTATTTACTTTTGCCCCGTATTGTATGCACTCAAGTGTTGATTTTCCGTCATTTGGTATATTAATTTTTGTTAGTTTATTATTACTTAGATCAAAAAATGCATAATCTTGCTTTTTTGTAACACCCAACATAGAGCCTAATGCTTTTGCTTTACTAAAAATACTAGATATACTCCCCTCTTCTTCAACCACTTCTGGGATCTCAAGTAAAATTGTTTTACTCCCTACAACATCTCCATTTTGGAATTTTGCAACTCGGTATCCTTCTGAAATACTTATTGGATTTGCATTTTTACCATGTTCTGATATATATCCCGTTCCATCTACACCTACTATAACATACCCATTAGAGCCAATTTGAAGATTATTACCATAATATTTTTCCCCTGTTATGCTTGAAATGGTCCATGTTTCGTCTTCAAGTTTTAATTTTGCAACAACGATAGGTTTTATATTTGATGTTGCTTGTAAAAACTTCATAAAATATGCACCATCTGATTTTTCAACTAAATATGTAATAAAACCATTGTTGCTACTGTACTCTATTTGTGTTATATGCCCAACTGTGTCACTTAATGATTTTCCATTAAATGTGATTCCTTCTCGTGTTTTTACAAAATTTACTTTACTCTCAGAAACACCAAAAGCATCAACTTTATTTTTTAACTCCTGTAGAGTAATTATTGGATTTCTTAGTAATTCAGCTTTCTTTTCTTCAGCTTCATTTTTAAGCTCTTGATCTATTTTTTGATTATAATCATGTGCCATTGCTTCTCTCAATCTCTGATAATCAGCTTGTTCTTCAGGAGTTGGTTGTTCTACTTTCAATGCACATCCTGTTAAAAATACTACATACCCTGCCACTAATCCCAACAAAAGGATTCTTTTTGTATTTATTTTGAACATACATTTATCCTAATATCGTTGTTTAGTTATAGCTGCTCTAATTTCTGCAACACTTGGTAATACATTAAATGGATATTTGATTAAACTCAAACAAATATCTTCATATTTATCCATACTAATATTTTCTGTTGCTGAACCTACTCCAGCCAAATTGCTACAATAACTTAAAGCCACTCTTTTATTGTAATCAACTTCCCCCAAAGAAGCTGCATTTATGACAACTGTAGCTATTAACATCAATCCAATTTTTTTCATATTTCTATCCTTTTATTTATTTTAATATTTATAAGCTAACCCAAATAAGAATCCTTTTGATTCATATTTTTGGTTATCTGAATAGTCATGGTTGTAGTCGCTTACTGTTGTTGTCATAGTGTGTTTTCTATATGAAGTGTGTACTGCAATATTTTTACTAATATCATAAGTAGCGCCAATACCAGCATATGACCCTGTTGCTGCAGTATAATCACTTAAGCTTTGTAACCCATATCCAACCATTCCGTAAAGCTTAGTGCTATTTATTTTAGCTCCTAACTTGAAATCTATATCTATCGTCCCACCTTCAAGGAAGTTTCCTTTGTTGAATAATAAATCAACACCATATCCAAATAATAATGAAGAGTTTTCTGGTGTATATAAAGATTGATAATCTAAACCAACTAACGATACATCTTTATACTTTGAATATGGCCCAACATTTTCTTGTCCTGAAACATTTGCAATTACAGTTTTATCAAAACTCGTAGCGCCACCTTTGATACCGATATAGCTTTCATTTTCTAAAGCTAAAGCATTTGTGCAAAGAAGAGATGCTAAAAGCCCTATTCCAACTAATTTTTTATTTTTTATTTTGAACATTTTTTTCCTTTATTTTAATTTGTCAAACTTATTTCATAGAATTGATTTGATTCATTTTTTCTTGAGCTGGTTTAAAACCTTGTTTAGCAGAATCTACTAGTAATTGTGCAGCTTTTGTTATATCTTTTTCAACACCTTCACCAGACATATACATGATTGAAAGGCAAAACTTAGCTTGAATATCCCCTTTATTTGCACTTTTTTGAAAATACTCAAATGATTTTTTATAGTCTTTTGAAACACCTGCTCCGTTATAATACATTAGACCCAAGTTTCGCATTGCATACATATTATTTTGCACAGCAGATTTTTCAAACCATGTAAGTGCAATTTGATTATTTCTTTCAATACCTTTACCATCTAAATATTGTATTCCAAGCATATTTTGTGCTAAATCATTTCCTTTGTAAGCACTTTTTTCTAAATGTTTAAATGCTAAAAAATAATTTTGGATTGTGCCAAGCCCATTTGTATATGCTGTTCCTAAATATAATTGAACAACTGGATCATCACTCTTTAACTCTGAAAGTAACTTAAATGCCTCATCGTATTCTTTATTGTCAAACTTCTTAATAGCAATTTCAATTTTAGCTTTTTCTTTTTCAGCATTATTTGAGTACACATTGAAAAGTGTACCTAACACCACAAACACAACTACACCTATCATAAAATACAATATGAAATTTGTAGAAAGAACTTGACTCCAAATTGCACTTATAAATCCATATAAAATTGCAAATAGTGCAAAAATTATAATAGCTACTATTGTAATTACTATAATTTTTCCGATAAACCAAAAATGCTCATCATCTGTTATACCATAGTGATTTTTTATATATCCAACAAAAAATGAAGCCAAAAAAATTGCAATTACAAATGCTGAGATTTGTATCAAATTCTCAAAGTCAATTTTCTGATTGCGTTCAACAGTTTGTTCCTTGCCAATAAATAAAAATACAATTGCAGAAACTGGAAGAAATATTAAAACAATAACCCAAACAATTTTATTACTACTATTTTTAAATTCACTTACTAAAACATTATAAAAAACATAAAGCCAAATTAAAAATCCTATTCCATATAAAATAAATATACTAGACATATATGTCATTTCCCATTTTTATTATAAAAAGGTAAACATTTTTCATTATCAATAACAATAGAAAACATTGTTGCATCATATTTATCTTGATACACTAACTCTAGTATTAAGCCTGCTTCAAGCATTTCTCTTGTATTAGCTACAGGGCAAGATGCTTTAAGTTCTTCATGTAGAGACTCATTTTGGGCAGTTTGAATGTTGTTTTGATAATCTGCTAATATTTCATTTTTATCATAATTCATAAATTTTACATATTGTTTTATTCTATCTTGCCCGCCCCTTTCAAATTTCATTATCATCATTTCATCATTCATTTTTATTGGTAATTTTGAATTTGCACTTAATAAATTTGTGATATATGTGTCAATTGAATTCCCTGCTACTTTAATTGTTATTGCACTAACTACTCCAAAAATTATTGAAAAAGACAATGCAGTCACAAGATATGAAGCAAAAAACATTCCTATTCTTTTTAAAATCGCTCCATTTTTATACTTTATAACAATAAATACGGATGTAAAAAATGCAATTGAATTCATTCCATTCATAGCATCACTTTCAAAAAATGCGCCACCAACTGCACCATAATGTAATCCAAGAGCAATACTAAATATAATAACAACAATATAATATTTCCAATTGAAAAGATGCTTTGCAAATGTGACCTCTTTCATTAAAATAGTATTTAATTTTGAGCCACAATTCTTACAAAACTTCACCTCCTTTTCATTTTCTGTTTGACAACTTTGACAAATGCTCACATAGTCTCCTTAAATATTCATTAATAACTAACTATAGTTAGTTGATGTAAATTTCTATCATTAATATACTTATGGTTAGTTTAACTATAGGTATACAAATGAAAGAATGCACGGTCAGCCAATCACAATTAAAGTCTATTTACAAAACAATTGGCAACAATGTTAAAACAATACGAAAATCGAAAAATATCTCACAATTGGCTTTGTCTTTAGCAATTGGACACAAAGCTGTTGGAACAGTCTCTATGGCAGAAATTGGGCTTAATAACAAACACTTCAACATTGAACACTTAGTTAAAATTGCGGATGTTCTAGAGGTTGATGTTTGTGAATTCTTTAAAGAAATCAAATAATAAAATCACTACTAATTTAGTTCACTTCTTTTCTCTTTCCTACCAAAAATCAAAAAATTATCTATTCTATAATGAGTAAAAAAATTATTTTGAACTTTTACCAATGCAATGTTTTTTAAATCCAGCCTCTTTACAAAGACATTTTTTCATTGCTACATTAAAATTTGTTTTTTTAAAATATGATTCTCCTGCTGCAATTTGTTCGCAATAAGCTTGCCAATATGCCAAGTTATTTGTATCTCCTTTTTTAACCGAATGTTCTTCACCGTAAACTCCTGCCACAAGAGCCATTAGCAATAAAAAACTTTTTACCATTTTTTTATTTTCCTTTCCTAATTTCGTATAATCTAATATATTAGATTGTAGAAAAAATCATATCTTATTAAACTTTAATAAATCTAATATATTAGGGTGCAAATGAAAGATATTGATGAGTTACCAAACAATTTCTCAGAAAACTTACACAAACAAATTGGTGCCAATGTAAAAAGAATTAGGCAAGAAAGAAATATTTCTCAACTAAAACTTGCTTATGCTTTGGGCTACAAATCTGTTTCTCCAATTTCAAGTGCTGAAATTTACTACAATAAAATCCACTTCAACGTTGATCATCTAGCTAAAATCGCTTATGTTCTAGAAGTTGATATTTGCGAACTTTTCAAACCCTTGCAATAAAGAAGTATAAAGAAGTGATACGAAACCGTTTATTCGTGTTATTTTATATTTACCCTAAATTTCATATTCCACTATTTTTTTAAGTGTTACCGCCAAAACCTACCAAACTTAGAAAATAATTTGCTACTATTTCCATTTTAAAAAATAGCAGCAAGGGTATTTTGATGTGTTTAGTAATTAGTGGAGTATTTTGCTATTTGGCATATAGTTTCTTTTTAGATGGTGATATGGTAAGTGGAACTGTAAATGGTGTTATTGCCCTATTCTTATTGTTGCTTTTGATAAGAAATATTTTAAAAACAAAAAAAGAGAAACAACTTATCAATCTTCGTCATAGTGATTATAAATTCAACTAAAATTATTAATGTTTAAATACTATAAAAAGGCTTTTTTATTATAACTCGTAAATATTCATCTATTCCAATTCAAGCTTCTTGTCTTATTGGAACATCTAGTACACTTAGAGATATAAAAGGTGAGAGTTGTTCTATTTGCTTTTTGGTTTCTAAAATTTCATTTTCAAGTTGTACTTTTTGAGATTCTAAATGTTGGAGTTTTTCTAGAAGAGGTGCAAGCACAAGATGGAGTTGCTCTATAATCATATCCAAGTTACTTCACTTTTATATTCTCAATTATAGCTATAAAAAACTCTTTTGACCAAAGTTCAATTTCTCTAATATCTCTTATGAAAGGTTGAACATCATTTTTTGCTTTTTCTACATCAAGACTTTCCATTCTTTGTAAAAGCAAATTTTTAATTATTTCTTTTGAAAGCTCACTTGGTATTTGTATATTGTTCTCTTCTAAATATTTGCAACTTTGAGCAAGTCTTGCTTTTAAATGATTGCTATCTAATTCAATATCGTTTGCTATATACCAAACTAAATCATACCAGTCTCGCCCTTTAGGTCTTGTACTCCATGCACGACATAAAATCGCATGCATTTTTCCTGCATAAAGTGATGGTAAAGTGAAAGCATTTATTGAAAATGGTCGTGGAGTTAGTCTGATAATATTTGCTGTTTCAAACTCTAGTGGTGGGTTTGTATCAACTTCTAGTTTTATCTTTACAGCTTGGTCTCTATGAATCTTATTTGTTATATCTTTTGGAGCATTTATGTTTATCAAATGCTCTATAGTATTGCCTTTTACAAAAGCTGATGCTATTGCACTACTATTGTTTTTTTCTTTGATTTCAATTGTTACATCAAATCCAAAAGCTTTTAAGCTAGAAATGATTGCTTCTTCGTAAGGCTTAAGATTAAATTCTGAATTACTTTGTAGAAGTGAAAAATCCAAATCTTCTGAAAACCTTGGAAGATTATGAAGTATTCTAAGAGCAGTTCCACCATAAAAAGCAGCATGTTTAAAAAATCCTGCATCATAAAGACCAAGTAACACAATCTCTTGCAATATCTCTCTTAGGGCATCATAGCTACTATTTGAATTTGATAAATCATATTTTTGTAACATTTTTATCAATGCTGGATGTGTCATAGTTTCCCTTTTTCGATTACTTGTGAGAGAGTTTTTAAATTTTTCGATCTATAAGCGGTTGCAATTTCTTCTATAAATTTGCTATCCAATGGCTTTGTAATTTCAAGTCTTAGGTCATATTTTAAATATTCCATCATTGCACTTTGAGTAAGAGTGCCAATACCTCTGTCATATCTTATTTTATCACACAAGGCTTTTTCCTGGGTCGCTATAAATTTGCCACCATCAACATCATCATATAACCAATCAACACCTATAGAATAAGCTTGAAGAGGTACTCTTTTATAGCTAAATCTTCCAAGAGGAGTATCAAAAAGCTTTTCATTTTTACTTGTAGCAGAGGTTATTTCACTTACTCGCTCAGGTATCATTCCGTAGTAGCTTAGTGCATAATCAAAAGAGATATATGATGGAGCATAAAGCGTATTTGCAACGCTGATTAAGTCTATTGGCTTTGTAAGGTAGGGTTTTGAAAAAGTATAAAAACCTTTTTTAAGTCTTACGAGTTCACCACTTTTTACTAGATTTGATATTTTATCATTGACATTAATTACTGATTTTTCAAGTAATGAATAAATCATCTCATGAGAGAATATGGACAATGGCAAAGTGTTTCTTAATTCAATTGTTCTCATAAGAAAAATTATACTATAAAATCAATAATATTACATAGATAATCCAATAAATAAAGATTAAATATGAGTATTTATATATTCTTACTTCAATTATTGGTTAATTTTTGCAATGTTGTAAGGCGATTAGCTTTAGATTGTGATATTCTTTCAACTTCAAAATCAATCACATACAATTTTCTAAAATGTTCTAATATCATACTTTTATATATCTTCTAGTTTAGAATGCCAATAATTTACAAAACAAAAAAATTAGATACCAAATTTTTCAAACCAGCCATTACTCTTTAGAGTTTCGCATCTATTTTCATAATGTTTCATCATTACAACATCTAAAGTAGATTGGGATTTGATTTTGACTTTTTTATCCTCGGCATTGGGTTTTTCTTTTATAAAAAACTCGATATTTTCAAGTTTTGATATCTTTTTGATGTATGTTGGCATCTTTTGCACATAAGTTTTTAGTATCTTTGTAGCTCGCTCTTTAAAATCATTTTTATTTACTTTAGCCTTACTTGTCAGCTTTAAAAAATCGTTGTATCTGATATTTGTTTGTTTGCCATTAATAGTAAGATGCGATTCAAAATTTCTAATGCCGTTGTAAAATCCTGTACTTGCTATATCATACAATGGTGCTATAAAAATTTTATCGTTATCGTATATTGCAGATATATTTTTCGTATGCATATCTTCATGCCTGATTACAAAAGAGTAGAAGTAATACTCAAGCATCCTTAGGCGATCGCTCTGCCTAGGAAAAACTTTTGCAGCTGTTTCAAAAAGCTTTTCTGAACTTGTTTTATATTTATTGTCACTATTTAATACCATAAAAGTTGAAAACTCTTTCCTTTGAAATTTATAACTTCCAAGCTTATCAAAATATTTTATAAAATAGTAGTACTCTCTGTCATCTTCTCTTTTGAAAATGCCACTCATAGGAACATCAAATCCAAGTTCATTTTTCGCAAAACTCATATGAAGATGTTCATTGATAGCGATGTGTGGAAAATAATATTCACTACTTTCATCGGCTTTTAGTGGGTCATATGGTTTTATGAAAAAGTTTGCATCCTCACCACTTGTAGGGGTTCTAATAATATCTCCATCAACCACTACTTGAAGTTTATGCTGATAACCAGATAAACTCATTGTTCGTACATGTTTTAATTCCTCTGTTTCATCCATATGAAGTGTAGGAAATAGTGAAATATCATCAATATTTATGTCGTATTTCAAAATATTTGGAAATTTGTTTTTGCCTAAAATGCTCTCTTTATTTGCTAAATAACTTTGTGGTTTTAACTTTTGAGTAAATTCCAAAGGTTGTGAAGAAAATATCAAATCATTTTTACTATAGTCATTGTAAGCAAGTAAAAAAAACTCTGTAGCATTACCAACTTTATCAATCAATATTTTTCTATCAACCCCTTCTGGCAAACACTCTTCAAAATCTACAAAGCAAGATTCTTGTATAAATGTCTCAAAACTAAAAGGCATTTGAAATTTTGCGATATATTTGCCAGTAATTAAATAGTTTGTATCATACGCAAAAGAGTAAGTTTGATAATCGTACCCTAGATAACCTACTAGAATTTGATTTTGATAGATATAAAGAATTTTCTCAAAATCTTCATAGTAAGCATTTGAAATTTTATATGCAGTTGATGAACTTTGTCCTGCAATTTTTACTCTTTTTTGAGAATATAGAAGTTTTAACTCATTTAAAATAGCTCTTTTAGAAACTCTCTCCAACTTACTTTCTATATCACTACGAGATAAGTAATTATCTGTATTTGAAGCTAAAATTTGTAATATATCAATAGAGAGTTGTTTCAAGTTTAATCCTTAAAATAATCTTTAAATTGTGCACGAGCTACACAAGGAGTATTCAAGATCTTTCGTTCTTTAAATGCTTGTAAAATTATATCTTAAAGAATTCTTTATTTATTATCAAATAGGTTTTGAAATGATTAGGTCATTTTATGTAGATTAGTTAAGATATGGTATTATTTTAGCTTCAAAAACAATCATAAACAATTTTTAAAGGATAATCTTTTATGATTGGAAAATCAAAGATACCTATTCAAGCTTCTCTACTATTTGGAAACAAAACAATATTGGATGAACACGAAAAGAAGAGATATGAAACGATTATAAACTTTAATCGGCTCATATTATGATACTATTATAGTAATTATTCGTCTCAAAGGTTCAATATGAAAGAAACAATTCTAAAGTGGATATGGCAGCATCTTGAGTATCCCAATTTTAAATATGATACATCACAACTAACAGAGTTAATAAGTCAAATAGACTATAACAGGGGTATTCTTGATGGTGTATCTAAGCTATTTAACGAAGATGATATTGTCAAAATTGAAATAGAAACTTTAACAGATGAAGCTATTAATACCTCTTTGATAGAGGGTGAAATATTTAAAAGAGAGAGCGTTCGTTCTTCATTTAGAAAAAAGCTAGATAAATATTTTGATGGACGAAGTGATACACATTCAACAAGAGCAACTGATAATTTAGTAGAGATATTAATTGATTCTAATTTGAATAAAAGTAATATGCAAATAGAAAGATTACATGGTTGGCATAATTGTCTTTTTGAACATGCTAGATACGATAGACTCCATAAAATAGATATTGCAAAGTTTAGAAGCCATAGTGATATGGAGGTAATCTCAGGTGCAATAGGACACGAAAAGGTGCATTATAAAGCAGTTCCCGTTGAAAAGATAGAAAGTGATATTGAAAAATTTTTCTCTTACTGTAATAAAAGTAGCGAAAATATCTACATAAAAGCAGCTATTGCTCATATTTGGTTTGTAATCATCCACCCTTATGATGATGGAAATGGAAGAATTGCAAGAGCTATAACAGATTATGTTCTTTCGCGAAACACTTCAACTACACAGTTTAAACTCTACTCTATCTCTACTGCTATCAATAGTGATAGAAAAGGTTACTATGATATTTTAGATAAAACAACAAATTTATTTTTAAACAAAGAATTTGATTTAACCTCTTGGATTCTTTGGCATCTAGGAATATTAAATAATGCAATGGAACAATCACTCAAAAATATTGAGTATCTTGTACAAAAAACAAAGTTTTGGGACAAACACAGAAATCAAGCACTAAATGAGAGGCAGATAAAAGTATTGAATAAAATCCTTGATATGGGGAGTGAAAACTTCGAGGGGGGACTTAATACTAAAAAATATATCAACCTTACAAAAGTGAGTAAAGCTACAGCAGTGAGAGATATAACCCAGCTTGTAGAGTTTGGATGTATTGAACAAATTGATGGGATGAGTGGTAGAAATGTGAAGTATATAGTGGTTGTTTAAAAAAGATTACATAGCATAATCTCCTAACAACGGTAGGGGAATGAACCCTATTTTAGATTAGAAAGTAAATTTCTTCACAAAATTTCATTTTTACCAATTTATTGAAAATTATCCATCAGTTCAAAAGTTACTTGCATAGAACCTATTGTGATATCTAAAATATTCTTTTGGGGGTTATGATATTGATGTGGTATTTTATACCTGTATATATTTTCTTGATATTTAACCCACAATTGATTGCTTGAAAGTAGAATTCCAATCATTTCTGTGTGCGAATAGTTGATTATCCCTTTTTTCTTTTGAAAAAAAAGTGTTGCTTGATATTGCTGATTACCTAATTGCTCAATTTCCCATTCCTCTAGTTGGTAAGTTCCATCTGCAATACCACCTATTTTATTAACTCTTATTGTCCCTCCAAGGATTGTAAATCCTGATGAGGAACTTTTAATATCCTTATGAGTAAAGATAGTTAAAGAATCATCTCGAAAAATTTGAGCACTTAAGAAGGTGCTATACAAACAAATTACAATAATAAATTGTTTCATTCAAATTTTTAATTTTTAATTACTGTATATGGAATATTATATTTATCAAGTGTATTTAGAATAATTTTTACATTATTTGTATCTTGTGTCCATACTGCTTTACTAAATGCTTCTTTAGCATAAACACCATCTTTTTCAGAAGAATAGCCCCATCTATAGCTACCATCTGAAAATAATTCTGCTTTATTGTCATATTCAATTATGCCTATTCTATATATTTCGTAATCTTCATATATCCCTTGAGACCATCTTTTTGAATTTGATTGAATTACAGTTATCCATCCAAAAATATTGTTTTCTGTAAATACAGATGAAAGTTTATTGGATGCCATTAATTTTGTAGGTAAGCAGTTTTTATAGTTCGTAAATCCTATATTCCCTTTTCCTTCAATAGTTCCTAATTCTACACTATCTTTCATCAGTAAACATTCTTGCACTTTTGATACAGGTGCATTTGGAAATGCATTTAACATATCATTTTTCCATTTACTATAATTCTCTGAGGCTGTATCAATCGTCACCCAAGAATGTGTTCTTTTCAAAAAATCATATGAAGGTTTATCCACCTTTTCTAAATTTTTAATAACAATACTATTTGTTGATGCGCATCCTGACAATATTAATCCAATAAAAACCATTGAAAGATAATTTTTTTTCATTATTTTAAACATTTTTTTCCTTTTTTTATAATATTATTAAACTATCTACGATTTAATCGTTCATAGTTTACCATTGATCTTAATAGTGAATTACAAACATTATAATCCTCTGTAATCCAAGCATTAATTCCCTGTCCATTTACTATCCAAACATTGTCTTTTTGGATATATTCTACCTTCATCCCTAATCGTTTATATGTTACAGGTGAATCAATCGTTTGACATGACTGTGTAGCATATTCAAAAATCCAAAAATTCGCATACAAAGATGTTGTTCCAAAAAGAAATGGAAGTCCAACAAACAAAAATCTTTCCAATAAACTCTCCTTAGTTTTAATTTTGACTTTATATATAAAGTTGCTTTAAGATTTTAATAAAAATATACTTACGATAACTTTATATAACAAGGTAAGTTTTGAAAGATATTGATAGTCTACCACTTGATTACACCTCCAATTTATATAAAAATATTGGGCTAAATGTGAAACGAATTCGAGAAAGCAAAGGAGTTTCCCAATTAAAACTTTCTCATGCTATTGGACATAAATCTGTTAGTGTTGTCTCCTGTTCAGAAATTTGCATTAATAACTACCATTTTAATATAGAACATCTCTCGAAAATCGCCTATGTCCTTGAAGTTGATATTTGCGAGCTTTTCAAACCCTTGCAATAAAGAAGTATAAATCAGCGATACGAAACCGTTTATTAGTGTTATTTTATATTTACTCTAAATTTCGTATTTAAATAGATGGATAATTAGGTAACGTCAAATACTTATTCCAATTGTAAATTAGATTTTATAACATTTTTATATTTGTTATAAACATATTTTAAACTGTTATATAATTGATTATTTAACTTGATATATTTTACTTATTAATACTATGATAAAATGAAATAAATAAAACAAGAGTTGAAGTTATATCAATTTTTGTAAAAAAGAGGATTTTAATGGCAGGTATTCAACTCACATTTAAAGAATTTGATATTGTTAAAAAATTTGAAAATTCAAATGCAACTGTTAGTGAACTAAGAACAGGAGTTTTTGCTCCAATAGAAAAAATAAGTTCAAAATCAAAAACATATACACAATTTATCGAAAATCAAAAGAAAAGATTTATCGAAACAAGTTGGGGTAAAACAGTAATAAAAGGGAATATCTTAACACAAACTCATAGGGATTTACTTGATTGTCTGTTTGCTGGTGCTAAAGAGATGAAAGAGATGGAAAGTGGAGCGATTGCTATCTATTTTTCCACTTCTGATGTTTTAAAATCGTATAGTGGGACAACTTCAAGAAATACAAAATGGCTAAAAGATAAACTAGATGAGATACAAACAACAGCAATTGAATTTAGAACGACTAACGGTGAAGATTTTTACAGTTTTAGCATAATAAGTTCATTTGCATATAGTACAAAACACAAAAGTTATGGGATTGTTATTACACCTGAGTATCGAAAATATTTTGAAGATCAATTAACTGTAAACTACACTAAAGAGTTGCCAAAACTTCTAAAAGTAAAAAGCGCCCTACTTCGTGCTGTTATTAGATTTTTTTGGACACATTCACAAGCAAGTACTATGAGTATCGAAAACCTTCTCCAAACAATCGGTTTTCCAATGGAATCACTAAGAACAAAGCAAACCGCGATTAAAGAGATAAAAGAGAGTAGTGAACTTTTAAAAGATTATGGGATAACTTATGAGCCAAAAACAAAACTTATCTACCGAAAAAATTCTTTTGACAATCAAATCACATTTATGAATAGTTCAAGCAAACCAAAAGAGATAGGAGATGTTTTATAAAACTATTTTCATAAAATAAGAGAAAAACTTATTTTATAAAATAGTATATAGATACCTATTTATTCTATAAATATCTATATAACCTACAAACACTCACAAGATGACTTCGTTTGTTGTAGTATTTGACTTCGTTAATTCACAAGATGACTTCGCCGATGTAGTAAATGACTGTAATATATGTAGTATTTGACTTCGTTTGATAAACATCAAAATACAATCTTTCACAATATGACTTCGTATTTTCCATTATAAACAGTAAATTATTGATTTTAATGAAACTAATTTCAACTAAGTGACAATATAAACGAAGTCATATTGTGTATTTGTAGATCTATAAAACAATACAAGATATTTTAACATCGATTTTAAAATCATTCAAATTCTTCACAATATGACTTCGTTTATTCAAATATTTTATAACCCAATCAAAGAAATAAAGAAAATAGTTGAGCTTTTAACCATCAAGATATTTCATTTATTAACACTTTAAAATCAAAAAATCAAAAAACGATGTCATTTTGTGCTAAATAGATTGACTAATCTAAACATTGATAAATTAGTTAGTGTGGTGGTTAGTATTTATATTTCTTTCACAATATGACTTCGTTTTTTTGAAGTAAGGTCAAGAAAATATTTAAAATAACAAACATATAAAAGAAGAACTTGTAATAATAAAGAGCCAAAAGAAGAAATTAGCAGTAATTATATGGGAAAACTTGGAGTAAAAGCTCATTTATACGGTTGTTTTAATAAAAAAACGATGTCATATTGTGTTTATTATTTAGTGTAATTTCTTTCACAATATGACTTCGTTTATAAAATTAAAGAATGATAAGGATTGATTTAAAACTCATCATCAAATATTTTAGGAAATTCTATTTTGTCGGCTTTTTCACTAAAATTTATTTTTGTTTTGTATTCTGTTTTAGTAGCCATAGTATTAAAAAGTCTAGGCTCTTTACCCTCAAACAATTTAAGCTCATATTCTTTTTTACCGGAGAAGTGATTTGTTTTCTCAATCCTTAAAACCCTAAGTCTATCATCTATCTCTTTTTTATCTTTATCAAGATACTTGTAATCAAGCGTATAGTGTATCCTACAAGCATCAATAAATGCTCCAGCTCCTCTTGCACTACCACCCTCCCCTTTTGAGTGGTGATGGATAAGTATGATGGTAATATTCCCCTCTTCACACCATTCATTTAAAAGGTTCATAAAGTATCTAGCATCTGCATTTGAGTTTTCATCTCCACCAAAGAATGCAATAAGAGGGTCAAGAACAATTACATCAAATGATTTTAGTTGAAGTTTGAGTTTATAAAAAAGATTGTTTATCTCCAGTCTTCTTTTATCGCTACTTACAAATTGAATCGCCCTATTCTCTTTACCACTAATAGAGATATTTGAAATCGGAAGATTATGAAGTTTAGAAAGTGAATTTATCCTTTTTTTTGTAGTTCCAGCATTATCTTCACTAAACCATCCAAAGCACTTAAGGTTGTGTTTATTGGCAAGTTCTAGCATAAGATAGGCTGTTGCATAACTTTTACCACTTCCCCCTTTAGCACTTATGATATTTATCTCTTTTTGTTGTATTGGAAGTATTGATTCAAGGTAGAAAGTTGGATTTGATTCAATTATCTTATCAAATGAAACAATATGCAAAACATCATCTATTTTTTGTTTATTTTCAAATTGCTCAATCGCCGTTTTCGTTTCTTTTAAAAGCTCATCAGAACTAAGCTCCCCACTCTCTGCTTTTGCTCTTAAAATTTTGAGTAATGTTTCAAGTGTTCTCTTCTTTGAAGCTTCTTTGAGCTCCATAGCATATGCAAGCGCATTAGATATTGCCGTAGCACTTAAGATACTAATTAGAACACTATCATCTATCTTCCCCCTACTTCTTACAAACTCTTCATCTATTGGTAAATCTTCTTTATGTAAAGCAACCATAGTCTCATATACTTTTTTATGAGCAGGAAGATAGAAATCATTAGGATCTAAAATATTGATAAACTCTTCTAAGTTTTGGTTGAAGAATATTGTACTTAAAATTGATTGTTCTATTGAGATGTTGAAGGTCATTTATAATCCTTATTTAATATTATTAAATATATTTTTAACAGTTATAAACAATTGATAAACTGTTAAAAATATTTCTAGTTTAAAGCATCTTTCTTTACAGTTTTAATAGCACTTGTTTTTATAAACAGCCCAACACTAAGTCCAATCTCATTCGCAGCATTTGATAGTATTGATAATTCATTGTCATCTAAATAAATTGTTATTTTATTTTTTTTAGTTTCATTGTTATCTTTTTTAGGTCTTCCACCTTTTTTTTTATCAACTCCAGCGTAAGTTGAAATTACACTCTCTTTACCTTTATTTAAAACATCTTTGATGCTTAATTTTTCTGCCATTTTAAATCCTTATTAATTATTTTTAAATATATTTAGAACTGTTAAATATTGGTTATAAACAGATTTATATGCGCTTTTACTTAAAGCATTTTCATGAAATAGTTCATCAATACTTAGACCAGTTTCAATTGCATTCTTGAAGATTTTTGAAGATTTAAGTTCAAAAAAATGCAAATCATCAAAATATTCTTCAATCGCACTTTGTACTTGTTTGAAATCCGATTCTTTTTCTGTTTTAGTAGCTATAACTAAAATAGCTTTAGCATAAGACTTTATCTCTTCAATAGTCTCAACAGTTCTTAAAATAGAGTTGTACTCATTTACGCAAGGGACAATAACAACATCACTAGCTTTAATGATGTCAAGTATACCAGTATCAACAAATCCACCAAAATCATAAACACAATTGTCAATCAATTGAGGTTTAGGTGTAATTTTTGCCATATCAGGATATATATTTTCGATAACCGAATTATCATTGCTTTGCAAAAAATATCCCAAATCTTTAGCCAAACTGAACGAAATAGGGGTTTTACCAACCCCACCTTTTTTGTTTAATACAGAAATTATCATTACATACTCCATTTATTTAAATATTCGAAATATTAGCTTTTTATAGTTTTAAATTGTATTAAACAATTAAATAACAGTTTAAAACATTTAATAAAATGTATTATAGATATAAATATATGTTATTAAATTGTATTAAACAATTAAAATAATAAATCATTTCTACTTGACTCACTTATTATTTCTTTTACAATTGAAGCTCGGATATATTTTAGGTATTTTATAAACCGTTTATAACCAATTATTATTGGTTATAAATCTAAATAAATAAATTTTATTATTTTGATAACATTTTGAAAAAAAAGGAGGGCAGTATTTTGACATTTAGAAATATTATAACGGTTTTAAACAGTTTATAAAATATTTTAAAGTTATAAAAATCACTAATAAATTTACGAGATAAATAATATTTTAATATATAGTGTATAATTAAAATATGAAGCATACAGATAAAATAGAACTAACCATAACAAATACCGAAAATCTTTTGGCATATTGTGAGATACTACAAAAAAGCCAAAATTTAATTATCAATGAAGCACTTGAAGAATACTTTTCTGCTCAAAATAAAAGATTGTCAGAAAAAAATCAAAATGACGAAAGTGTACTTACAAATCTTAATTATGATGAATTTTGGGATGGCGTTGAGTTATAATGACAAACCAAAGTAGGGGACAAATATGAATGGAAAAAGTAGACTTAATATAAATATAGGCTCTAAAGTCAATATTGTTTTAAAAGAGGATCAACGAACTGGTAAACTTACAACAGGAACAGTGAAAAATATCCTCACAAATTCAGCAACACATCCACATGGGATAAAAGTAAGACTCTCAAGCGGAGAAGTAGGAAGAGTTCAAGAGGTTCTTTAATTTTTAACTCACCATTTTAAAGTTAATATTTTTTTCATTCTTTATCATCACACATAATTTTTTACTATTCATCACAAATAACAATACATCTTGATTTAATAATTCAAAAACAAAACAAAATAGGGCAGGCGGGCAGTAAATTAAATTAACACTATTTATGACACTTTATTTGACATATGGCTTGTTTAGGCATATTTGAACAAATAAAAAAATCACAATCTTAAAAAAGACACTTTTATAAAAATAATTTTTTTGTAAAAAATATAAAAATTTTTATTTTTTATTGTGTTAATTTTTATCGTTCATAAAATATCTCTAACAACTTATAAAATAGTCTTTATGCCACTAAATAAGTCTTATTAATTATAAGTCTAGTTTTTGCATAACACAGAAGTAATAGTATAAAAATAAATGATAGTGTCATAAATTTACAATAAGTTACAAAAAAACGACATCTTTTTTGTATTATTTTTGTATTAGTTAAAACAAAAGGTATCATTAATTTAAAGATTAATGTCACTAAAGTATAAAAATAAGAGAGATAATAATGAAAATAATTTTGAAGACTATACTAATATTGCCATTTTTTTTATTTACTGGATGTGTTATGAGTGGTACATATACAGTAGATGCTTACAATTCTAAAGGTATGAATTTAAATAATGTCAAGATGATTGCCGAGGGGACTGGAATATATCTATTTAGAAATGCACTATGTAATAATTACCCTGGTGCTACTATTGTTATTAAAGATTTTAAAACAAAAGAAGAAATTAAAAGTGAAAGTCCATATAGATGTTGGGGACAAGAAGGTTTTACAATCCCACCTTATATGGCACTAAATGAGATAAATTTTAACGATTTGAATTATACGATTGCCTATAAAGGTTCAGATAAAACAGATTCAATACATGAATACACCTCCAATAATGAACCGATAGAGAACTGGAGCAGTCTGTTGTCGATTTATTATATAAATGGAGGCAAGACTAATTTGAAAGAGTATATGGATGTCGTAAATTATAAACTCCCAGTAAGACCGTATTTTACAAAAATTGAAAACAATATTGGATACAAGCAAATAGTTTTCCCACCAAAAAAAGATACACCATATTTTGAGACAAATATACAAAAAATTTTTAGTAATGAAAAATGTCGTGGCTTGGTGTATTTTGGATATTCAAAGAAGTATCCTATTGAAACTTCTGTGGAAACTATGAAAAATGAAAACAATAAAATATTGGCATTTCTTGAAAAAGATACTTGGCAACCCGTTTGTGATTATCCATAGTCAATCAAAATTAAATTAAAACTCAAAAAAGGAAACAAATGAAAAAAAATATTAAAATAATCCTAAAAAGTGCGGTTTCTGTTACAGTCGCAGTAGCTTTTTTTAATGGATGTAGCGGACAACCAAATTTAAATAACGCTCAACTTTTAGCAAAGAGTCAAGAATGTTTTAAAACAACCAATCTTGCTTCAATTTATAATATTCCAAGTAGGGGATTGTTAGCCGATGGTCTATCTTTAAGTGTTTTAAAAACAACAGGTGTAGCTGAAGGATTTACGCAAAGTTTTCAAAGTAATATAGCTAGTGGCTCAAAACAATTTGTGGTCTATTCAACAAATAACTTAAAGAGTAGTGAGTATCTAACAAATACACTTTCAAAATTTAGTGAAAATGCGCTGCAAGGAATTGAATTATGCTATATCGGAAATAAAGAGTACTCTTTAAAAATAGAAAAAGAAGCATTAAGGGTTGGGGCAAGTTATAAAAATATATATGAACTAAACTCGGACAAATAATTCAATATGATTAGATATTTTTTTATATTTTTTGTTTCATATATTATTTTAAATTCTAGTTTATTTGCTCAAGAACAAACACGAATTTGCACAAAAAATGATCTAGTTGGAGACATATGGAGTATTGTAAAGATGAAGGTGTATGACGAGGAGAAATTAAAAAATCCAACTCAATATCTTTTTACCTTAACTTCAGAATTTCAGCTTATAAAATTTACAAATGACAACGAAATAAGATCGGTATATGTTAAAAATAATGTAAATGATTTTCTTTTGTTATCAAAAATGCTTGAATTTAGCCAAGGAGAATCATTTGATATTTCAAATGATTCTGTTTTAACAATTACCAGAAATAATGGAGTAGTAATTGACAGGATAGTTTGTTATTACATTGATTCATCTGATAATAAAATAATTCCAAAAGACTCCATTATGTTGCTAAGATTTGAAGACAATAAACCTTTGATAGCATTAGTTTACAAAAAGTTAAAAGAAAATGATTTGGTTTTGATGAATAATAAAAAAACTAATCAAGAGGAGAAAAAATGATAAATGTATATAGAAAAATATTGCTGTTAATCAGCATTATTGTATTTAGTGGGTGTGGTAACAATTTGGTTTTGGCACCAAAAGGTGGCATTACTATTAACGCATTTCCATCAATATGGATAAATGGGACATTTTTTGAAAATAGTCCATCATGATAAATTAATTTCATAATATTAGATGGAAATAATTAAATAAACAAGAAAAGAGATGATTATGCAAACAGCACTTATAGCATTAGAAATAGCAGGACAAATAAATAAGATTTTAGTTGATTCAAGGGCAATAGCCAAGCAATTTGCACTTAGTGAAAATGAACCCTCAGTTGAAGAACTCACAAGAATTGCAATAAGAGTTGGATTTCGAGCATCGATAAAAAAATTACCAATTGAAAAACTTATCTCTTCATACCCTATGCCACTTATTTGTCTTTCCAATGAAAATAGCTATATCACAATCATCCAAGCAAATATTGAAAAAGAGGAACTTTTGATATTTGATACTATTACCAAACAACCAAAGATTTTGACATTTGCCGAATTTAACACTATCTCATCTGGAAAAACAATCGTTTTGAAACATAAATTTTTAAATAACAATGCAAAATTTGGATTTGGTTGGTTTTTTGACCAAATTATGCAATATAAAAAGGTAATGTCAGAAGTTCTTATCGCTTCATTTGTAATCCAACTATTTGCCTTAGTAACACCACTTTTTACCCAAGTAATTTTAGATAAAGTTTTGGTTCATCGCTCAATGAGTACACTTGATGTTTTAGCTTTTGCTTTTGTTGCAGTTGCCCTATTTGAGCTTATTTTAAACCTTATACGAAACTATATTTTTACCCATACTACTTCCAAGATTGACTCAAAACTTGGTGCGAAACTGTTTTCGCATCTTTTAGAACTCCCATTTGTTTATTTTGAAAATAGACAAGTTGGAAATATCATCGCAAGAGTGAGAGAACTAGACCAAATACGAGAATTTGTAGCAAACAAATCTGTTACTTTGATACTTGATGTATTGTTTTCATTTGTATTTTTATTTATGATGACCCTTTATAGTGTCAAACTTACACTTATAGTTGTAGCCTTTGTATTTGTCATATCGTTACTTTACTTTTTCATCACACCAAAACTAAGAGAACGACTAGAAGAGAAGTTTGCTATGGGTGCACACTCAAATTCTTATTTGGTTGAAACCGTTACAGGTGTACAAACAGTCAAATCATTAGCACTAGAAGGTGCTATGCAAAAAAGATGGGATGATTATCTTGCAAACTACGTCACCGCTAGTTTTAATCTTACCAATCTTTCAAATATACTAGGTGGTGTTACAGGATTTTTACAAAAACTTATGACAATTGCTATGCTTTATATTGGAGTTACACTTGTACTTGACAACCAACTAAGTGTTGGGCAACTGATAGCTTTTCAGATGTTTGCAAATCAGTTTAGTTCCCCAGTCCTTAGACTTGTAGGGCTTTGGAATGAATTCCAACAAACTCTCCTTTCTGTTGATAGACTTGGAGATATTTTAAATACTCCAACAGAACAGACAAATGATAAAGCTATCACTTTGCCACACCTTATAGGCAAAGTAAAATTTGAAAACATAGTTTTTAGCTACTCTCCAACAACACAAGCAGTACTAAAAGGGATAAATTTTGAGATACCAGCAGGATATAGTGTAGGGATAGTTGGAAGAAGTGGAAGTGGTAAAAGTACTATTACAAAACTTATCCAAAGACTTTATCTCCAAAGTGAAGGTGCAATATTTATAGATGGTGTAGATATAAGACATATGAATCCAAAATGGCTTAGAAACAATATTGGTGTGGTACTTCAAGAAAATTATCTTTTTAGTGGAAGTATCAAAGATAATATAGCTCTAACAAATCCATCTGCCCCGATAGAGCATATTATCACAGCTGCTAGAATTGCAGGAGCAGATGAGTTTATTAGCGAACTATCTCAAGGGTATGATACAGAAGTAGGGGAGAGAGGTGCATCACTTTCAGGTGGACAAAAACAAAGAATCGCAATAGCAAGAGCCTTGCTCACAAATCCAAAAATTCTTATATTTGATGAAGCGACATCTGCCCTTGATTATGAATCTGAAAAAATCATCCAAAACAATCTCAAATCAATCAAAGCAAATAGAACAATGTTTATAGTAGCTCACCGTCTGCAAACAGTAAAAGATTGTGAACTTATTATAGTACTCGACAAAGGAAATATCATAGAAAGTGGAACACATAAGGAGTTGATTGATAAACAAAGCTATTACTATAAGCTTTATACACAGCAGGGGTGAAAGCTAACCAAAGAATCAAGGGTTTGGCTAGTGGTTTGAAGTGTTTAAAGGAAATAGAATTTTAGATTAGGAGGTGAAAGATGGTAAATAGTATGTTCGTAGGTATTAACAAAAAAGAGATAAATCAAAAAAGGAGAACAAAAAGATGAAAAGATTGTGGATTGTATTGATGGGGTTATTACCCTTTGGACTCTATGCAAATGAGATGAAAGTACCGTTTAGTATACCAGTGGATTTCTCTAAAGAAGGGACAGTTTATGAAACTGATTTTATGGCACCGTGGAATATTTGGGGGTCAAAAGTGAGTTTTAACATATTTGTATCTTATGAAAAATGGTATTCGCAACAAACAGAAGAAGAGCGAATAATAATGGTTTCCATAGGTTTTGGAACTAGAAATGACAAACCCATACCAAAAGAGGAACAACGATACTTTAAACTAAAAGTAACTCTCACACCTCTTGGTTGGGCAAGTAATGATGTAACTATTTGGACACATTTAGCATCTAAGACTGATTTTGTTCTTGAGGACTCTAAAAAAGAGTACAAAGATGGTGAGAAAATAGAATTTATTGCAAAAGTGCCTCTTTATGGTGAAGGTGGTCATGCTGGTGCCAAAACCATTATGATAGCAGACCTACAAAGACTACGAAACTATCATATAAGAATTGAGAGTTTGGAAGATGTAGAGCTTCCAAAGGGTGTGACAACAAAGTTTGATATAAATAGAGCTAGTAGAAAATATTAAAAAATAAAAATAAAAGGATAAAACGATGGCAACAACATATTATGTGAAAATAAATATAGAATCAGCAGGAACTGACTTAAAATATGGATGGAAATCTATAGCAGGTCATATGTGGTATGAGATTGGTCAAAAAGACAGCAATGGAAATGTTATCACTGGGGATGGTAAACAACTACAAGCAGGATATACAGGAGATGGTATTGTGGACAATGATAAAGAAAATTACTTAGATGACCCAGCTTACTCTTCTAAAGAAATAGCAATTACTCAAGAACAATTTAATACTTTGCTAGAGTTTGGCACAAAGAATTCTGCCCTCGCCACCCAACACGGCTTTGGCAATGATGACTACAATGTATTTGATAATAGTTGCATCGACTATGCCTATAAAGCACTTGAATTAGCAGGTATAAATAAAAGTGGTTTTCAAGGTGATTTAATACCTATGAATAACAGAGATGACATAGATAAAATGGTTGGTATCTATGAAGAAAATGGTAAATTCCATGTTGGTGATGATGTTTATTCCATCCTACCAGGTGACAATTTATGGTCTATATTGAAGCAATACAATCTTGGTATTGATGTTTTGTTGGAGGCAAATCATTGGCTCAAAGATAGACTCAGTAGTGATGGTAAATTTGCACTTATTAAACCAGGTGATAAATTGGCATTAGAACATTTTGAGCGTCTTGTATTGCCAGATGAAAGTCAAGTGTTACATGGATTTGTTGCGGCATTGTATAATCCACTCAATGGAGAATATTCAGGTGAACACAAATTGTATTGGGATGGATATTGTGTAGGTGCCGATTCGTATCATTATCTAAAAGCACTAAGCACTCAAGTAAAGTCATATATTTTTGAAGCTAAAAAGAATATTATGTATCAGAAATGGGAAGAATATAATGGGTATTCGATACCAATATTTTTTACTGAAACAGTTTATGTTAAATATTCAGTGACACATCAATTAACTAGAGATAATAAGCTTGGAGGATGGGGTTTTGACACGATAATAAAAGTTATTTCATATCCAATACTAAGGAGTGATGCCAGTCTCATATCTACAGATCTTTACGACCAACCAATAAAGTATGAAAGAGGAAATTTTATTCCAGCATACACATACAACTTCGCTACTGGGAGCTACGACCCCATCGTTCTTGACATAAACCACAATAATCAAATAGATACTACTTCATTAAATACATCAACTACAAACTTTAACTTTGAGAATACAGCAACATCTACACAAACAAGCTGGATAGCAAACGGGGATGGATTTTTGGTGTTTGATGCAAATCATGATGGCAAGATAGACAATGGCAATGAACTTTTTGGTACAGCTATAGAAGAAGGGTATAGTGTTTTACGAAGAGGGTTTGATACAAATAGCGACAATCTTATCAATACAAGTGATACAGACTTTTCAAAGCTTCAAGTGTGGATTGATGATGGGGATGGGGTGAGTGAAACAGGTGAGCTTAAAACGCTAAGTGAATTGGGAATCACACAAATCAATCTAACAAATAAAGATACAAATATCAACACCAATGGAAATACTATTTTAAAAACCTCTACTTTTACCCAAGATGGTAAAGAGTATCTTAGTGGAGATGTGAATTTTGCAATAGATAGAACAAATACTTCATATAGTGGAGATATAGAAATATCATTTGATACTTTAGATATGACAAATCTAAGAGGATATGGAAGTGTCCAAGATTTGCTTATTGCGATGAATTTGGACAATTCACTCAAAACACTTGTGCAGACTATGCAATCGGACATACAATACACCCTTAATGAGTTTGATAATTTTATAGCAAAGTGGACTGGACTTGAAGCACTTCATAATAAATACGCTATCACACATAATACTTTGAGTATAGATGATAAGGTATGGATACTAGAAAGCTTGAGTGGGAATGTTTATTTTAAGGGATCTATCGAAAGTGCCTTTTCAAAACAAATGTCTAGTAATAATAAGTATGATGAAAACTATATCAATCAAATGTTTGAAGGGATTATGAATCGTTATAAATACAACTTTTTGTCTCAAAGCGAACCATTTGCAAGTATCAATGAAGGGGGATCGTATGACATCAATACTAATGCTCTTATCATAGATGATAAAACAAAGAGCGTTCAACATCTTGTTGATTTTATTAACACTTCTAGTAATGCAAAAGAAATTGCTATTGCTATTGCTATGTTTAAACACTATAACCTTATAGGTTATAGTGATGTTATATTAAAACTAACTTCAAATCAATCATTAGTGGAAGGGCTTTTTAATAGCTATTATATTCATGTTGATACTCAAGCGATTTATAATGATGCATCCAATTATGTGATTAGTGATCACGATGTTGTTTTACATGGAAGTGGTCGAAATATTATAGTTGTAGGTGATAAGCATAATATTATCGAGGGTTTAGCATCTTCTGGTGAAAATACAATGATAGGAGGTATAGGAAACGATACTCTTATGGGTGGAACTGGAAATGACACTTATATCTTCAAAAAAGGGGATGGACAAGATACTATCACAGATAAACAAGGTGCAGATACTATCAAAATCATTGATAATAACTTGCAAGCTAGTGATATTTTTGCAAAATATGTCAATCAAGATTTGGTTATTAGTTTTCAAAACAATACAACTGATAGCATTACTATCAAAGATTATAAAGCAAATAGCACTAGCAAAATAGAAACCTTGGAAATAATAAACGATAATCAAGCGATTAAATTTACTGCTAGTATTGACAGTCTCATGGGTAAGATTATAGGTACCAATTCCAACGACAAGATAGTTGGGACTACAAACAATGATGTGATGCATGGCTTGGCTGATAACGATATGTTGAGTGGTGGATTTGGCAATGATATAATGGTTGGTGGAACAGGTAATGATACGTTAAGTGGAGACAATGGTAATGATATAATTGATGAAATACGAGATTATTCGACTGTTTACAATGAAATAGATAAAATCGTATTTGGTGTTGGAATCACAAAAAATAATCTACAAGTAACTTGGGATCAATTCTATATGAAATTAAAATATAGTGCAACCGATAGCGTAAAAGTTGGTTTATCTTCATTAAATACTAGCTATTCAATAGGTGTTGAAAAATTTGAGTTTGCTGATGGTTCAAGTCTAGATATGCCAGCCTTAAGGAATATAAATGTTAATGCAATAGGAACGGCAAACACAGATACGCTGTATGGTATGTATGGTAATGATACACTCAATGGTGGATCTGGTAACGATATGTTGAGTGGAAATTTACTATAGGTGATGGCAAAGATGTTGTATATGACTATAGTGGCACAGATACTATCTCATTTGATAATACAGTTTCAAAATCAAATATTGCTTTTTATCTACAAAATAATAATAATTTGACAGTTCAGTATTCAGTCAATGATAGCATTAATGTATCATTGTGGAAAAATACAGAAAATAAGATCGAGAAGATTCAATTATCAGATGGTAATTATCTATCTTCAACAGATGTTGATAAACTTATCCAATCGATGACAGCATATTCAATAGATAAAGGTATAGCAATATCCAATGTGAATGATGTAAGTAAAAATGCAGAACTAATGACAATGATAAATAATACTTGGCATAGGTCAGCATAATATGAGTTGGTTTGATACAAAAGATAAGCATGATTTTCAACCTCTTTTGGTTGAAATAGAGCACAAGCCAACCTCTCCTTTGGGGAGAGTTCTTTTGTGGAGTTTGATAGTTTTTATGGTTATTTCACTACTTTGGCTTTTTTTAGCAAAAATAGATATTGTTGTAACAGCTAGAGGTAAAGTGATCCCTATGGGTGAGATTAAACTTTTACAGCCTATAGAAACAGGAACGATAAGTGGTATATTTGTTAAAGAAGGGATGAGAGTCAAAAAAGGTGATGTTTTAATAGAGCTTGATCCATCAGTATCCTCCAGTGACTTTATTTCAAAACAAAAGAATCTTGATATGTTATCTCTTGAGATAGAAAGGCTAAATGCTTTAGTCTACGATAAACCATTTTTTCCATCAGCTACTGAAAATAGAGTCTCACAACAAATGCTGTACAATTCATCAAAAATAGCTTTTAAAAATCAACAAAACAGTTTAAGAGATCAATTAGCACAAATTAAATCTCAAATTAATTCAGAAAAAGCTGAACAAAATAAGATTACTCAACTACTAGAAGCTACAAAACAAAAAGAGGCTAGACTAGAAAAAGTAAAAGACATTATTGCAAGACATGATTATGAAGATGTAACTAATAAAATCATAGACTACACAGAGCAAATAAATATTAAAGCATATACAATCATTGGATTACAAGAGAAAATAAATGAAATTAATCGTCAAATTGAACAAACTAAACAAGAGCATAAAAATAAATTATTAGAGGAATTTACCCAAAAAACAAAAGAAGCAACCGTATTAAAAACTGAATTAAACGAAGTAAATTTTAGACAAACAAAACAAAAAATAATAGCTCCAGCAGATGGATTTATAGGAAAGATGTTTATTCATACTGTAGGTGGTGTAGTCACACCTGCTGAAAAGTTACTTACTTTGGTGCCTAGCAATGTTCCTCTTGTTATTAAAGCAACTGTTTTAAATCAAGATATAGGATTTATCGAAAATAATATGCCAGTTGCTATTAAAATTGATACTTTTGATTTCCAGAAATACGGACTAATTGATGGAAATGTTATACATATATCACAAGATTCTGTTGAAGATGAGAAACTAGGACCAATATATGATATTTTAATAAAACCTTCTAAAACATCATTGCTTATAGAGGGTGAAAACTTACAGATAACAGCTGGTATGAGTGTAAGTGCCGAGATGAAAGTCGGCAAAAGGAGAGTTATAGAGTTTTTTATATACCCAATAATAAAATATCTTGATGAAGGAATGAGTGTAAAATAGTAATGTTAACACATCAAGGTTTTAATAGTAAATATTTGTATGGTATTTTGTTTTTTCTTTATGCTCTTAGTTGTAGTGGGCAAACCATAACATATGAAGAGATGGTAGAAAATGCAATAATAAATTCCCCAAAATTGAAAATAGGACAAACAGATGTCAATATAGAACAAACAAACCTAGAAATATTGAATTCTAGCTTTTATCCACAAATAACAGCTGTATATGCAACTGAATATACAAAGAATTTGGATGAAAAAAGCCAAAATGTTTCTGTAGGAGAAATAAATGTTAATTCCAATACACAATATGATAATTCATTAGCTTTAAAATTAAACTATGAGTTATATGATTTTGGAGCAACAAATGAAAAAATAAAAGTTGGAAAACAAGAAGTTGCTGTAAAAGAGATAGGAATCTGCCTTGAAGAAATACGACTTAAAGAAGATATTTTAAACTATTACACGAAAGCTTTAAATTATTTTATTGATATGACAATTTATAAAGAAGTTCGCTCGATAAAAAAACAGATTTATGATTATAAAACTCGCCTACAACAAGCTGGAATGAATTCAAATATTGTGGTCTTAAATGAAGCAATAAGTTTAATTGATTTGGAAAATCAAATCGAACAAGCAAAAAATGACTATTTTATTAATCTACTAACCCTTAGTAAACTATCATATACAAATTTGGATTTGAATGCCGTACAGTTGGTGCCTTTAAAGTTTGAAAATAGCAATAACGTTTTGGACGATATAAAATATGAGAATACATCATTTGCTAAGCAATACCAAATAAAAATAACTCAAAAACAAAATGAGATTAATGCACTAAAATTTTCTAAGTACCCAGTTGTTTCTTTTACATCAAATTACTATTATTACGGGTCTGACCAAAATAATTTTGAAACAAGCTACAAAGAATTAAAAAGAAATAACTGGAATAGTGGCTTCAATTTAAGATGGAATATCTTTGATGGATTCAAAACAAATGGCGAACTAAAGAAATTAGAGTTTGAAAAAATAAGATTATTTTACGAATATGAACTTGCACAAAAAGAGTTTGAAGTAGAAATATCTACACAAATACAAAATATAAATCAACACAAACAAATTTTAACAAATGAATTGCAAAGTTCCCAAATATCATATGAAATAGTAGATTCTAATAATTTACTAAGGGAAGAGGGTGCTATTGATGTGATAGTTCAATTAGAATCTAAAATAGATAAGTTAAATAAAGAAGCATCGACAAAGAAGACTACTAATAATTATAATTATGACAATACATTATTGAAAATAAAGGCTATGAAAGACAGCGAATGTTTACTGCATAATAAAAATACGACAAATGGATGCAAATGATTTTACATATACAGAAGTTGGAAACACTTCAAATATAGAAGCAACAAATGGAAACTTACAGCTAAGTGCTAAAAACAACATTGATAATATTGGTGCAAAGCTAAGTGCTTCAAAAAACTTAACCTTAACATCAAGTGATGGTGATATAAATTTTAAAGCTTTAAAAACTGAGACAGGACACAACTTTTATTATGGTGGTGGATTTGATAAAGCTCAAGATACAGAACATCTCCCTGCTACTGCTAGTGGAGGGGAAAATATTATCCTCTCTTCAGGTAAAAATATAAACCTTGAAGCTGCTAAATTAAAAGCT
>JFJP01036949.1_pt1 | contig 107076 bp, 104 predicted proteins | sample 431651 | NCBI WGS metagenome assembly JFJP01 (sample SAMN02602958, study PRJNA72255) | Microbial mat metagenome, whole genome shotgun sequencing project. | biome: fresh water; feature: sink hole; material: water; isolation source: purple microbial (photo- and chemosynthetic) mats found in...
GCTGCCGGTTATCCTGTTATTAAGCACGGAAACTATGGTGCAACGGCTATCAGCGGATCTTCAAACGTGCTGGAGCATCTTGGTTACAAATTTTCAAACGAAGAGGGAAAGCTGCAGAATGAGCTCGATAAAGCCGGTATTTGTTTTCTTCATGCACCTCTTTTTCATCCGGCACTAAAGGCAGTAGGTCCGGTAAGGAAACAGCTCGGTATAAAAACGTTCTTCAATATGCTCGGCCCTCTTGTAAATCCTGCAAATCCACATTATCAGTTTTCAGGCGTTTACAGTTCCGAAGCAGGAAGGGTTTACTCATATTTCCTTCAGGCAGAGAATAAAAAATTTACAGTAATCCATTCTCTTGATGGCTATGATGAGGTTTCTCTTACATCTCCTGTTAAGCTTTTCAACAATAGCGGTGAAACACTTATTGATTTTTCGGAACATGGACTGAAAAGAGTTTCTGCTTTAGGTATTGCAGGAGGAAAAACAATTGAGGAATCGGCAAAAATATTTATTTCAGTCCTTGAAAATAAAGCTACTCCTGAACAGCATTCTGTTGTTCTCGCAAACTCTGCACTGGCAATAAACTGTATCAATCCGGCTAAATCACTGGAGGAATCAATCTCCCTTGCGGACGAAGTAATTGTCTCAGGCAAAGCCTATAAACAATTCGAAAATTTAATGTCCCTGCAGAAGTAACCGAATTTAAATTATAGAGAAAAATAAACTATGACAATACTCGATCAGATAGTTGCGGCCAAGAAACTTGAAGTTGAAGAACGAAAATCCTTTTGCCCTGTATCAGTTCTTGAGAAGAGCATTTTCTTCAGGGAAAAAACCAGATCACTGAAAAGTCATCTTCTCATGGAAGGGTCATTTGGTATTATATCTGAATTTAAACGGAAGTCTCCCTCTGCAGGTATAATTAACGAAACAGCAAATGCAGGTGAAGTTTGTATTGAATATTTAAAAGCAGGTGCTTCGGCAATATCTGTTCTTACCGACTCTGAATTCTTTGGCGGATCGTCTGATGACCTTACTGAGGTTAGAAAAAAAGTTACCTGCCCGGTTCTTCGAAAAGAATTTATTATTGATGAATACCAAATAGTTGAAGCCAAATCAATTGGAGCCGATGCTGTTTTGCTGATTGCAGAGATCCATACAGCGGAAAGTCTTGCAAAGCTCTATCGTTTTGCCACATCATTCGGACTGGAAGTGCTTGTTGAGGTGCACGACGAAAAAAATATTTCCCGCATTCCTGATGAGGCACAGATTGTAGGAATAAACAGCAGAAACCTTGCCTCATTCAGTGTTGATATGGAGCACCTTTCTAAGATGATTCACCGGCTTCCTGAAAATACCGTAAAAGTCGCCGAGAGCGGAATCAAATCTGCAGCAGATTATATTAATCTTAAAAATGCCGGCTTCAATGCCTTTCTTATTGGTGAACTTTTTATGAGGTCACCAAATCCAGGAATAGCCTGCAGGGAATTCATCGCTTCTGTAATGAAAATCGGAAATCCCATGGTTAGAAAAGATCAATACATAAGTTAATGAGAGACCTCATTATAAAAGTGTGCGGGATGAAAGATCCTGAAAATATTAAGGAAGTTGTGAAACTGAATCCTCAATACATAGGCTTTATCCTGTTTAAAGGCTCTCCCCGTTTTGTTAATTTATTAACAGCCGGAAACCTGTTTAAGCATATTCCCCAATCTGTTCAGAAAACAGCCGTTCTTGTTAATGAACCATTAGAAAATGCCATTGAAATTGCCAGAAACGGAGTTTTTGATTTTATCCAGCTTCACGGAAATGAGACTCCGGAATACTGTAAAAAGCTTTCTGAAAATATCAGGATTATCAAGGCATTTTCAATCTCCGATTCGCTGCCTGGAAATCTTTCTGAATATCAGCCTTACTGCTCAATGTTTCTCTTCGATTCTGCAGGGGAAAAGGCAGGAGGGACTGGTAAAAAATTTAACCATAATATACTAAAAGAATATTCTTTAAATACCGGTTTTATTCTTAGCGGTGGTATTTCGCCATCCGACGCAGAATATATTAAAACAATATATAACGAAAAGATGATCGGGGTGGATCTGAACAGCAGATTTGAAACAGAACCCGGAATAAAAGATCCGGCTCTGTTAAAAACCTTCATTGAAAAAATAAGAGACGATGATGAAAATGATTGATGAAAATGGCTATTATGGCAGCTTTGGGGGTGCCTTCATTCCCGAAATGATGTACAAAAACGTCAATGAACTTCAGGAAAGGTATCTTGAAATAATAGAGTCTCCCGATTTTATAAAGGAGTATGAACAGCTTCTTCATGATTATGTCGGAAGGCCTACTCCGCTCTATCCGGCTAAAAAGCTGTCTGAGAAATACGGATACAGGATCTACCTCAAACGGGAGGACTTATGCCACACAGGGTCTCATAAACTTAATAATGTGGTTGGTCAGGCTTTGCTTGCTAAAAGACTCGGGAAAAAATCAATTATCGCTGAAACAGGGGCCGGCCAGCATGGCGTTGCCACAGCAACAATCTGTGCATTAATGAATTTGAAATGCACGGTTTTCATGGGTGAAAAAGATATTGAACGCCAGTATCCCAATGTGATGCGTATGAAGATGCTCGGAGCAGAAGTTATTCCGGCAACATCGGGAAGCAAAACACTTAAAGACGCCACTAACGAAGCTATCAGACACTGGATAAATAATCCGGGCGACACACATTATTTAATCGGGTCCGTAATTGGTCCTCACCCGTATCCCGATCTTGTTGCAAGACTCCAGTCAATCATAAGCTATGAAATAAAACAGCAGCTCCTTGAAAAAGAAGGCTGCTCCATCCCCGATGCTGTTCTGGCTTGTGTAGGCGGGGGAAGTAATGCTGCCGGAACATTCTGGAATTTTATTGAAGATCCTTCAGTAAGATTAATCGGTGCTGAGGCAGGGGGATGTGGCATATCCTCAGGACAAACAGCAGCTACAATGAGTATCGGATCAGATGGAATAATTCATGGCTGCAAAACAAAGCTTATACAGACTGCCGATGGTCAGGTGTGCGAGGCTCATTCAATTTCTGCCGGACTCGATTATCCCGGTGTCGGACCTGTTCATGCATACCTTAATGATATTAAACGGGCCGAATATATGGCCGTAAACGACAATGAGGCTGTCGATGCAGCATTCGAACTGGCTCAGCTTGAGGGAATTATTCCTGCACTCGAATCTTCCCATGCACTTGCACTTCTTCCAAAACTAACTTTCAGCAGAGAAAACATTATTGTTGTCTGTCTTTCGGGTCGTGGTGACAAGGATATGGATACATATATGCAAAGAATAAATTCAGAAATTAATTAAGATATGAACCGAATAGATAAGTTATTCCTTACTAAGAAAGAAAAGATTCTGTCTGTTTATTTTACTGCAGGCTATCCTTCACTTGACAGCGTGGAGGAAATCATTCTTCTCCTTGAAAAAAATGGTGCCGATATGATTGAAATCGGAATACCCTATTCTGACCCGCTTGCTGACGGACCTGTAATCCAGGAAACAAGTAAAATCGCCATCGCAAACGGAATGACTATGAAAAATCTCTTTTTACAGCTTCATAATATCCGGAAAAAAACATCTGTCCCTCTGTTACTTATGGGTTACCTCAATCCGGTTCTGCAGTTCGGGTTTCAGGAATTCTGTGAAAGTGCTGCCACCGCCGGAATTGACGGACTGATTATTCCTGACCTGCCAATGCAGGAATATGAACGGGAATATAAAAAGATTGTTACTGCCAATAATCTAAAAAACATATTTCTGATTACACCTGATACATCTACCGACAGAATCAAAAAAATTGATGAACTTTCTTCAGGCTTTATTTATATGGTAAGTTCTGCCTCAACTACAGGTAAAACAAAGACTTTCAGTGATGACCAGATTAAATATTTTAAAAAAATTGCCTCAATGAATTTAAAAAATCCTGCCATTGCGGGTTTTGGGATCCATAACCGTGAAACAAAGGAACAGGTTTTTAAATATGTAAACGGGGCAATAGTCGGCAGCGCTTTTATGCGGGCACTTAAGGAGTATGATTCAATTGAGACAGCTACAGATGTTTTTCTTAAATCGTTAAAATAAATGCCTTATTTATTCAAATTCTTTGCATTTCTTAGTGTAATTAATATCACCCCGTTTGACCCTCTTGTGCCATATATCGAAGCCGCTGATCCTTTAACCACCTCAATTGAATGCACCATTTGTGGCAACAAGCCATCAATTGAGTTTACCGGGGTCCCGTCAACTATCAACATAGCTTCATTGCCAGCCATTTGTGAAAAGTTCTCACGAATAAGTAATCTTGTCCCTTCTACTTTTACTCCCGGCACTTCTCCCTGGATTAAATCGTAAACAGAGCTGTACGAATCATACTTTTCATACCTGCGATTTATCTTCTCCTGCTGAATAGCGACTTTATCTTTCTTTTCTGATTCATAGAATTTATCCACCCCTTCCTTCTGAATCTCTTTCTTTGCGTCAGAATCAAGGGAGAAATTTATCTCCGTTCTTCCATTTATTGCTTCTTCTATTTTCAGGGGAGCAGTGGTAAAAATCCCAATCTTAACGACAGAAGAACTAAGCTTGATCTTGTATTTTCCCTTTTTGTCAGTAGCAACGGTACTCTTTGTACCATCAACAGTAATTGTTGCTCCTGGTATCGGATTCTTAAATTCATCAGTTACTACACCGGATATAACAATTTTTTTATTGCTCTCCTGCCCTGCTGCAAAACCGAAAGACAGAAAAATACAAATGAGAATAATAAGAGCTCTGATTTTCATTACCACAAGTGTTAATTAATTAACACAAAGATACTGAGAATAGCCCGGAACAGACAATAATATATCCCTAATATGTCACGGTCAAATGTTAAATAAACTGAAAGGGGAAATTGCGGATTGCGGAATTACGATTGCGGAATTAAAAATCAAATCATCATAAACAATCCGAAATCGTAAATCCGAAATCCGAAATTCTACTTAGCCCAGTTTATCTGTTTAGAAGGATAATAATCAATTCCCATTGCTGTAAACCTTGCACCATGGGTTCCAAGCCTGACCTTATATTCGTCCCAGTTTCTTGATGATGCAGGTGTCCAGGCAATTTCAGCAATTCCCGGAAGCCTTGGAAATACCATGTACTCTATTTCCTCCATATTGGTTACGGTCTCAGACCAGAGCGGGGCCTCAACACCGACAATATTTTCTTTCCCAATACCGGGAACAAGAGTAGCCGGATCCCATATGTAAGAGCTGTCAATTTCGATATATGCAGCCCAGTGCAGGCCGAGTTTGGTAGTTGAATCATACTGCATGTCGAGATATGTTTTTGCTGCGGGCGAAATAAGAATTTTTGCCCCCTGCGCTACTGCACGTTTTGCATTTTCTGCACTCGCCCAGTATTGAGCCACGGAATTGGCTTTCAATTTCGAAAGGGAAATTTCATCCCAGCCAAGTACAAGTTTACCGTTTGCAATAACAATATCCTGAACTTTTTCAATAAATGGAATATAATCTTCTTTTTTAGTGGCATGCGACTCATCGCCCCCGATATGAATATATGGGCCTGGTGTGAGTGCTGCAAGCTCTCTCACAACATCATCTATGAATTTATATGTCACATCCTTTTTCGTACATAGTGTACTGAATCCTACTTCTGTTCCCGTATAAAGCTCCCTTGCCTTTCCGTCACAATTGAGCTCTGCATATGAAGCAAGCGCAGCATTTGTATGTCCCGGCATATCAATCTCCGGGATTATTGTAACATAACGGTCACTGGCATACTTAACAATATCGGAATACTGTTCCTGTGTATAAAAACCACCGGCTTTTCCTCCAACCTGGGTGCTTCCGCCGTGTGTTGTAAGGTTTGGCCACGACTTGATTTCAATTCTCCAGCCCTGATCATCAGAAAGATGCAGGTGCAGAGTATTCATCTTATAATATGAAATTAAATCAATATATCTTTTTACATCAGCCACTCCAAAGAAGTGCCGTGCGACGTCGAGCATTGATCCTCTGTATGAATATTCAGGAGCATCAGTAATTGTACCAGTGGCTATCTGCCAAAGACCTTCCTGCTTCGAAGCAAGTTCTATTCCTGCCGGCAGCAATTGTCTTATAGTCTGTACTCCCATGAATAAACCCGCCGGACTGTTTGCGGAAAGTTTTAGAAGTTTTTTCGAAATTACAATCTCATAACTTTCATCGCCGGGTTTAATTTCTGTTCCGTTCAATGTCAGATAAATCCCTGTTGAAGCTTCAGCTGTTGCAGCTTTAACTTCAATTGCCAGTCCGGTTGCCGGATTGAGCCTGTCGGCCAGAAACTGTCCGATATTTTTTAATTCCGGAGATTCACCCTGCACAAAAATTGCAGTTTTTTCATCTATTGAAAAGTAATCCCCTGTTGCTGTAACTGAAACAGGCTTAGGAATTATACTCTCTTTTGTAAGGTCGGAAGGAACTTTAGGTGTGCATGCAAATTGCATCAATACTATTAAAAGTAATACAGCAAATGCTGAAGCTGGGTTTTGTTTTTTATTTACCATGGCAGAATAAAATTATTTGGGATTAAGATATTAATTTTAAATCACTCTGATGTCCCAAGAATTTCTTTTTCTTTTTATAATAAAAAGTATTAAAGCCTTTCAGGGCTAAAGCCCTTATAAATAGATATTTACACTAACCCCGGACTTAAGTCCGGGGTTAGTAAAATTGCCAAAGAAGCGGGCTTTAGCCCTTCATAGACATATTATAACAATTTATCAAACATGCATTTTTAAGAGATGTATATTAAAATTGTTTCCCACTTAGGTTGATTATTTTTTATCTTGTAAACTATTCATTGAAAAAAGTGTTTGATTAATAATCTATAACACGAATTTCTATGGCCATTAACAGGGCACTTACAGAAGAATCTATTAACCCCGACCCGTTTATACAGTTCGGAGTCTGGTACAAAGAACATCTTGCTTCCGGAATTGCAATTCCCGAGTCATTCAGTCTTGGTACTTCAACTAAAGATGGAAAAGTATCTTTAAGAACTGTTCTTTTGAAAGATTTCAGTAATAAGGGATTCGTCTTTTTTACAAATTACACAAGCAAAAAGGGAACACAGTTATCAGGGAATTCAAATGTGGCAATGCTTTTTTACTGGCACGAATCGGGAAGACAGATACGCATTGAAGGGGTTGCGGAAAAAGTTTCTGCTGAATATTCTGATTCTTACTTTAAAACAAGGCCTCGCGAAAGTCAGCTTTCTGCCTGGGCCAGCGAGCAAAGTACTGAAGTACCTGACCGTGCTCATCTTGAGAACAGACATAAATATTACAGCGAAAAATTTGCAGGTTCTCCGGTTGAACGCCCCCTGCATTGGGGTGGATTCCGTATAATCCCGCACTGGTTTGAGTTCTGGAAAAATGATGAGTCACGGTTGCACGACCGTATTATCTATACCCTGATAAATGAAAGCTGGAAAATAAGCCGTCTGGCTCCGTGATAATTTAAACCAGATCGCAGGCATCGGCCGGCATCCAGTGGGCATCCTTACCATCCCATTTTACATTGCAGCCAATCGGGTTTGTGACTGGCTCCGAAACAGGTTTGCCTGATGTGAGCTCATCAAGAACTTTATCAAGATTATTTATCATCATTTTGGAGGTATCCCTTGGCGTATCGACTCCTCTTCCGGTATAAACCAGTATTCTTTTCTCATTAAACACATAAAAATGAGGCGTCCTTAATGCTCCGTAAACTTTCGCAACCTCCTGCGATTCATCATGAAGATATACCCATGGAAACTTGTGCGTCTTCATCCTTTCAACCATATGGGGAAAATCGTCCTCAGGATATGTATTTCTACTGTTTGAATTTATCCCGACAAATTTAACTCCCTTCCCTTCGAATTTATTTGCAGTTGCACGTGTAACTTCATCCGAACCAATTACATATGGACAATGGTTACATGTAAAGAATACAACTAGATATTTATACTTGTTGAAATCTGACAGAGAATAAACCTTATTATCTGTTGCCGGAAGACTGAAATCAATTGCTTTTTCGCCGGGTTGTAATGTAAATGACATATCGGATATTTTTTAATTCACAAATAATAACAACATTCCAATAAATATGTTCTTTTTATTATCTTTTTCCTTGCGCCGGGCGTCCTGAGCCATGAGTCTATTTCATTGACGGATTATCAGCCTTCTTAAAAAATTCCTCCTGAAGCTGCTCCTAAAACCATGAGATTTTATCTTGCTATATTTACTGATTGATCCAGCAATTCAACATTAAAGTTAATTCTTGCATTCAACGCTTTAAATACTTTCAGAATAGTTTCGAATCTGGCATCAGTAAGATTGTTTTCAAGCTTTGAGATCTGCGCTTTCTGAACTCCGACAAGTACTCCAAGTTCTGTTTGAGTCAGGTTTCGTTCTTTCCGTGCTCTCTTAATTGCCTCTCCGAGCATATCAAGACGCAATTCATTTTCAAAAGCTTCTCTTTTTTTTGTCCCCTTTTTACCGATATATTTATCAGTAATTTCTTCCAAACTATATGTCTTCATCTTATCCTTTTTCATCTCATTTCGTCTTTAAATTAAAATATGACTCCCTCAGTTTTTCTGCTTTTTTAATTTCTTTTGGGGAAATCTTGCCTGTTTTCTTAATTATCCCATGTGTTGATATTACAATTGTATCAATTTTATCAACCTTATCCCAGAAGGCAAAAAGGCGATAATGTGTTCTATTATAAATTGTCCTGAATCCATATTTCATTTGTAATTTTCTTGAAGAGATCTTTATCACTAATTAACTGCGCTTTACGAATATTATATATTATTTTCTCCCTGGCTTTTTCATCAACACTTTCAAGAAACTCAGCTGCTTCTTGTAAGAAAAGTACTTTAAAATGATTATTCACTTTTAAATAATTTTTACAAAGATAAATGTTTCTTTATCAGGAAACAATTTTTATTTCAATTCAATTGCGTTTAAGTATAATCCAATAACTCCCGGCGATGAATACCAGGTTCCTTCACTTGTCTTTCTGAAATAGGTTGAACTAATTTTAGGGTCGGTATGAAATAACAGTTGCCCCTCACCGTAATCTTTGTAGATTTCTAAAGTTACTAATGTGTTTCCCTTAAGTATTATAGAATATCTACTTAAATCAAATGTCAAAACATTTTTTGTCTCCGCTTTTGAAAATCTGATAAAAATGGGTTCCTGCAAAATGTTTTTCCATTCGTCACGAGTCTCGGATTGATATATATTCAACCGATATGTGACTGAATCAAATGTATTAACAGCTACGTTAAGATTAACATCTGATAATTTTACCGTTTTCCTTATATCTACATTTATCCCCATTTCTGATCCTAAACTGTTATAGGCAAAACCGGAATTAAGAGAGTTGTTTGTGACTGGAATGCCTATTCTTATTCTTTTTGATTTATGATACGATACACTTGCTTCTGCTAATTCATAGGTTTTTGGATTCAGATAAATGGTTTTATTTGAATTATCTCTTAAGCTTTTTATAAGAAAGACTTCGGATTCATATCCAACTCTGGAAAACCGGATTGAATCATTATCAGTTATATTATTGAGTATAATAGAATAATTCCCATGTTCATCCGAAACGGTGCCAGTGTTTTTTCCAATTACGCCAATATTTACATAGGAGATTCCCTTATAATTGCCCTTCGAAAACACTTTCCCATAATATCTTTGGCTATATACATAGCGAGGATATAGCAAGGCAAGAAGGATGATCCCGATCTTAATATAATGTCGGAGCGAAAAAAGAATTAAACAAAATGTTGGGTCGCTTTTTATCTTCACCTACTTCTGCGATGGATTATCAGCTTTCTTAAAAAATTCCTCAGGTAGCTGTTTTATTGAATTTTCCCTACAAGTAAAGATAAAGAAATATTATTTATCCTTCTTTTTAGCTACGTTTGAGTTTCGTAGTAAAAGATATTCAAATGAGTCCTTTTTTACTTTTTGGAATAATCATTGTTTACTTTTCAATACTGATGATTATTTCGCGTATTGCTTCCCGGAATATGCACGATAGCACATTCTTTGATGGCAACAGGGCATCGCCCTGGTTCCTTGTTGCATTCGGAATGATCGGTTCGGGTATTTCAGCTGTTTCACTTGTATCAATCCCCGGAAATGTCGGGAATAATAATCTCTACTACTTCCAGTTTATACTTGGCACAATTGTAGGTTACCTGTTCATTGCTTTTGTCCTGACACCGATTTATTACAGGCTTAAACTTGTCTCAATATATACCTACCTTAATATCAGGTTCGGAAATGTAACATATAAGACCGGCTCACTCTTTTTCCTTGTATCACAATCATTCGGTGCAGCTCTTCGCCTGCTGCTCTCAATAAAAATTCTTCAGTACGCTTTTTTCGATGCTCTTCATATTCCATATTTCGTCACAATAATTGTTGTCCTGATCCTTATCTGGCTTTACACAAATAAGTCAGGGATTAAAACAATTGTCTGGACCGATGCCCTGCAGTCTCTATTTTTAATCAGTGTAATTGTAATTTCAATTATAACAATAAAGAATTCGCTTAATTTCTCCTTTGGCGAAATGATGACTACAATCATACATCATCCTTACGCAAAAATATTTGACTGGAATATGCACTCAGGTTCCAACTTCTTCAAACAATTTATTTCCGGTCTCCTAATAACAGTTGCACTTGTTGGCCTGGACCAGAGTATGATGCAAAAAACTCTTACTGTCAGTAATTCACGGGATGCGAAAAAGAATGTCCTGACCTTCAGTTTTTTCATTGCTTTCGCACAGACCCTTTTTCTTGGGCTTGGTGTTTTGATTTATCTCTATGCCGAGCGAAATGGGGTATCAATAGTCAGAGCCAACGGCCAGTTTGTTGATACAGATGGTCTTTACCCGTTGCTTACACTTAACTATTTCGGAAAGATCGGAGCGGTTGCTTTTCTTATCGGAGTTATTGCCTCAACTTTTGCGAGCATAGATTCCTGCATTGCCGCCCTTACGACAGCTTTCAGCTACGATTTTATGGATATCGAAAACAGACCTCATGAACAAAAGAAAGGTATTAAGAACAGGGTACTTCTGGGTGTGAATATTGTTATGTTTTTTATAGTTATGGCTTTCTGGAACAGCGAGGGGGCGATTATAAATACTATTTTTAAAATTGCCGGATATACCTACGGGCCGATACTTGGCTTATACCTTACCGGGTTGTTCTCAAAAATAAAAATGAAGGAGAAGTATGTTCCATTAGCATGTATTTCAGCTGCTTTGCTTACCTGGCTCCTTAATCTGTTTTTCATCCGGGTTTTCAGGTTCGATTTCGGTTTTATGAATATTTTTGTAAATGCATTGCTTACAATTATGTTTCTTATAATTATAAAAAATAAAAAATGATGGATCGTGAAGAAAATATTACAATTACCCTAACTTCTGATCCAAAGGATTTTTCAGAATGTGCCGCAATGATGTGTTCTACAGATCCGTGGATAACACTGAAAATGAATTACGACCTGTGCCTTACTGCATTTGAAGGAACATGTAAGGAAATATATGTCATGCATATTCAGAATGAGATTGCCGGTTTCGTTATTGTCCAGACCGGAGGCACATTCTCAGGCTATATCCAGACAATTTGTATTAATCAAAAATACAGGGGCCGCCGCCTGGGGACAAAACTTCTTCAGTTCTGTGAAGACCGGATTCTGAAGTTTTCGCCGAATGTTTTTATCTGTGTATCCTCTTTCAACGAAGGCGCAATTAAACTCTATTATGAATTCGGTTTTAAACTTATCGGCCGGATGGAAAATTTTGTGAGAGAGGGATTTGATGAATTACTGTTGCGGAAAACTACCGGACCGCGGGTTGGGTATCAGGCTAAGACTTAAAAAGACTTACTTTCAGGTTATGTTGAGAAAACTGACTATTATTCTGATTATTTTACTTTCTGTTAATTTATTAACAGTCGGACAAAGAGCGACGAAATCTATTCTGATTTCAAAAGTCGACAGCATCCTGACGAGTCAGGTGACCCTCGGCAAAATCCCGGGAGCAGTAATCATAATTAAAAAAGGAAATAAAACTCTGCTTAAGCATGCTTATGGTTATGCAGGAAAGTATGATTATGACCATAATCTGCTTAATACTGCTGAAAAAATGAGTGTGAAACATATGTTTGATATTGCATCGCTCACAAAAGTTATTGGCACTACAACATCTGTAATGTTACTGTCCGACAGGGGTTTATTGCAAATTGAAGATCCTGTTTGCAAATATGTTAAAGCATTCGATACTCCTGAAAAACGGAGTATTACAATAAGGCACCTTCTCACTCACACTGCCGGTTTATATGAATGGTATCCTGCTTATTATATTGCATCCGGTAAGCATGAATGTTACAGACTCATCGGGGAACTTCCGCTTATGTTCCCTGTCGGGGAGCAACGTCGTTACAGCGATCTGGGATTCATGCTGCTGGGGGAGATTATAGAAATTGTCTCGGGGCTTACGCTTGAAGATTTTACAAGACAGAACATTTTCCAGCCTCTTGAGATGAAGAACACCACATATAATCCAGTTAAATCGGGAAATTTCAAAAAGATAGCCTCAACGTCACATGGCAATCCATATGAAAAAAGAATGGTTTATGATTCAACTCTTGGCTTTCAGATTAAAAGCATAGATCCGAACCAGTGGAATGGCTGGCGTACCTACACACTCAGGGGAGAGGTTAATGATGGTAATACCTGGTATGCCAACAATGGTGTTTCTGGTGCTGCAGGACTTTTCTCAACTGCAGCCGATCTTCAAAAACTTGTTGATATGCTTATTAACAAAGGTATGGTTGGTTCGAAACAGTTTATTTCAGAAAAAACGATCAAAACATTCCTAATAAAAGACAGCTACAATAACGGCCTTGGCTGGATGATGGACCCGGCCAACTCATTTATGAGAAACGGTCCTGAGGGAACATTTGGCCATACTGGTTTTACCGGAACCAGCATTTCAGTTATTCCTGATAAGAATATTTCGGTAATTCTGTTGATTAACCGACAGAATACAGGTCTTACTAATGGTGACTATTATAATGTTAACCCTGTCCGTCTTCAGATTTTTGAAGCGGTTCTGAAATACCTGGAATAGGCAATTCTTAATTGTGCTTCGCAAGACGGAAAGGGACAATGCTAATTTTTTCCCAAACCTTACCATATATATAAGGTTCATCTTTAAGCCTTTCATCAAGCGCCTTGCGATCGGGAAATTCATAAACAATCATCGAACCAACCATCTGCCCGTTATCATCAAGGATTGCACCTCCGAATAAAAATTCACCCGTCTTTCTTAGTATTTCAATTTTTTCAAGGTGTTCAGGTCTCACTTTAAGTCTGCGTTCAGGCGCATCTTTATCTGTGCCGTCATAAGCTGTTAATAGAAATTGCATAGCAAGTATTTTTTAACCACAAAGGATCACAAAGTGCTTCACAAAGGAACACGAAGTAAATATATAATATTTGTTCTCATTGTTTATCTTTGTTGATGTTATTGTTTCACGATAAGTAAGGGAATAATAAATGTGAAATTATCTGAAATGCAGAAAATTAAAGAAATATTTAACAATATCCCCTTTTTTAAAGACCTTAAAAGAAAGGACCATACTCCTGCATACGGGGCTCTTGATATTTTCAAATATATTGGTCCCGGATTACTTGTAACTGTCGGATTTATAGACCCGGGTAACTGGGCTGCAAATATTGCCACCGGCTCCGGATACGGTTATACTCTCCTCTGGATAGTTACTCTTTCAACAATTATGCTCATTATTCTTCAGCATAACGTGGCACATCTGGGTATTGCAACAGGACTATGTCTTTCCGAAGCAGCGATGATATATATTCATCCGAAAGTTGCAAAATCAATTCTCTCCTTTGCCGTTCTTGCTTCTGTATCTACTTCCCTTGCTGAAATACTTGGCGGTGCAATTGCCCTTAATATGCTTTTCGATATTCCTATTAAAATAGGTGCTGTTCTGGTGACCATTTTTGTTATGATTATGCTACTGACAAATTCTTACAGGAAAATTGAGAAGTGGATAATAGGATTTGTTTCAATAATTGGCCTCTCTTTTCTTTATGAACTTTTCCTTGTTGATATCGACTGGGCCGTTGCGGGAGTTGCCTGGGTAAAACCATCTATCCCTGAGGGTTCAATGCTTCTGCTAATGAGCGTTCTTGGAGCTGTGGTTATGCCTCATAACCTCTTCCTTCACTCGGAAGTTATTCAGAGCCGTCAGTGGAACCTGCAGGATGAAAAAATTATAAAAAAACAACTAAAATTTGAATTTGCCGATACTTTGTTTTCTATGATAATTGGCTGGGCTATTAACAGCGCAATGATTCTGCTGGCTGCAGCAACCTTTTTCAAAAATGGTATTAAGGTTGATGAACTTGAACAGGCGGAAAGCCTTCTTCAGCCGCTTCTGGGAAGCAGTGCTTCAATCGTTTTTGCTATTGCTTTGCTGTTTGCAGGCGTAGCCTCAACTATAACCTCCGGAATGGCAGGAGGGTCAATTGTTTCCGGAATGTATAAAGAGCCATACGATGTAAAAGACAACCATTCGCGCATCGGCATCCTGGTTTCTCTCCTTGGGGCATTACTGATTATCTTCTTTATCGGAAATCCTTTTCAGGGACTTATTCTTTCACAGGTATTCCTGAGTATTCAGTTGCCATTTACTGTAGCAATTCAAATCTACCTTACATCGTCAAAAAAAGTTATGGGGAAATATGCTAACGGACTATTGCTGAAAAGCTTTTTATTGGTCATCGCGGCAATTGTTACATTCCTTAACCTTAAATTACTTTTTGATCTTATTTTCAAATAGGCTTTTTTGTACTTATTAAAATGACTGAGAAAAAATATAAAACAGGGCTTGTTTTAAGCGGAGGGGGGGCAAGAGGTTTTGCTCACCTGGGATTAATTCAGGCTCTAAACGATGCAGGGATATTTCCTGACATTATTTCAGGAACCAGCGCCGGAGCCCTGGTGGGTGTCCTTTATGCCGACGGTTATTCTCCGAAAGAGATTCTAAGCCTTATGAATCATGGAAGCCGGCTTGACTTTATGAGGCCTGCAATGCCCAGAGAAGGACTTCTTCAGATTAGCGGAATCCAAAAAATTCTGAAAACACACCTCAGGGCAAAAACATTCGAAGAACTAAAAATTCCTGTGTTCGTTACAGCAACAGATATTAATAATGGAAAACCTGTCTATTTTTCTGAAGGAGAAATTTTAGATCCTGTTATTGCCTCTGCAAGCATTCCGGTTTTGTTTCAACCGGTTAAAATAAATGATATCTCTTATGTCGATGGCGGCGTTCTTGATAATCTTCCGGTTCACCCGATTGAAAATGATTGCAGGGTACTTATCGGTTCTTTCGTAAACCCTGTTGGTTATGTCGAAAAAATCAGCGGATTAATAAATATTGCTGAGAGAACTTTTATGCTAAGCATGTCTAAAGAGATTATTGAAAAAGCAAAAAAGTTCGATCTCTTTGTTGCTCCTCCGGAACTGGGAAACTACAAGATTCTCGACCCGGAAAAAGCCGGTGAGTTATATGAAATAGGCTATAAAGCTGCAAAGGAGAAACTTCAAGAATTTGATATTACAAAACTCCTGGATTTATGAAGCTTCTCCCATCGGATTTGGGTCCCATTAGCTATCGGGAGGGGGATGAGGTAGTTACCTCACAAGCGAGTAAAGTTTTTTAATCTCTGCCTCCCAGAGCGATTCTTCCGGCGTTTCAAGAATCAGGGGAATATTGTCGAAACGGGGATCATTCATAAGAATCCCAAAAGGATCTTCACCGATAAAACCTACTCCAATATTATCGTGACGGTCAACTCTTGTTCCAAGTTCTTTTTTCGAATCATTAAGATGCATCCCTTTGAGATATTTGAAACCAACAATCTCTTCAAATGTCTCAAATGTCTTTTTAAATCCTTCTGCCGTTTTAACATCATAGCCCGAAGTGTAGGCATGACATGTATCAATACAAACACCTACTCTGGACTTGTCTTCAACATTATCAATTATTTCTTTAAGATGCTCAAATTTATAGCCCATATTAGTTCCCTGTCCAGCCGTGTTTTCAATAACTGCCGTAACGCCTTTGGTCTTTCCGAGAACAATATTAATTGATTCTGCAATCCTTTTCAGACACTCTTCCTCACTTATAGAATTCAAATGACTGCCCGGATGAAAATTCAGCCTGTCAAGCCCAAGCTGTTCACACCTTTGCATTTCGTCAAGAAAAGCGGTTCTTGATTTCTTGAGTGGCTCCTCCTCCGGATGTCCGAGATTGATTAAATAACTGTCGTGCGGGAGTATCTGAAAAGGTTTATAATCATATCTCTCGCAATTATCCCTGAAGAGCTTAATGCTTGCCAGGGTAAGCGGATTTGAAAACCACTGTTTCTGATTCTTCGTGAATAGAGCAAATGCCCTGGCTCCTATCTGGTTTGCATTTTCGGGAGCCTTATCAACTCCACCCGAAGCACTTACATGTGCACCTACATATTTCATCTTTACTGCTTTTTTATTAAACAGACAAAACTGCTCTTTGTTTTCCTCACACCTTTTTCATAACCCCTCTTTCCTCTTCCCTCTTAATAATAGCTGCTCCCATCCCAGCAATGTGTGCATAGTTTTTCCTTTGGCAGCCCTATTGCCTCAACAAGATCATCAAGCCTCTGATAAATCAACGAATCTAGGTCCAGGTTTTCTGCTATCTTATCCACCATTTCGGAATATTTTGAAGAATCCGGATTGGCATATTCAGACAAATCATTCTCGGTGCCGCCAAGCTGATTAATTGCTTTACGTCCTGCAAGCTCAAGGATTGACCTTGATTCAGAAAAATTCAGAAAGTTGCAGGGAAACAAAAGCGGTGGACATGCAATTCTCATATGCACTTCAGATGCTCCTGATTCCCTCAGATCGATTGTATTATCCTTTAATTGTGTTCCTCTTACAATGCTGTCGTCAAGAAAAACCATTCTTTTACCTTCAATAACTGCTTTATTGGGAATCAGTTTCATTTTGGCAACAAGATCGCGCTGGCCCTGATTCTGGGGCATAAAGCTCCTTGGCCAAGTTGGTGTATATTTTGAATATGCCCTTTTGTAAGGGATCATCTTCTCATTGCCATAACCAACAGCATGCCCCACTCCTGAGTCCGGAATACCACAAACAAAATCTGCCTCAACAGTATCTCTCTTTGCCAGAGAAGCACCACACCTGTAGCGGCACTCATCAACATTTATGCCTTCATAAAATGATGGCGGGTATCCGTAATATACCCAAAGAAAGGAACATATCTGCATCTTATCCCCTGGTTTCTTAAGCTGAGTGAAACCGTCTGCAGTAATATGAATTATCTCACCGGGACCCAGATCGTAATGAAGTTCAAATCCTGTATTAGGAAAGGAACATGATTCTGATGCTGCCGCAAAAGCATTTTCCTTTTTCCCGATAACAACAGGGGTTCTGCCAAGTTTGTCGCGGGCAGCTATTATCCCGTCCTCGGTAAGGATGAGCATAGAACATGAGCCTTTTATATTCTGAAATACATTTTCAATTCCATCAACAAAGTCCTCTTTTTCACATATAAGATTTGCAACTACTTCAGTCGGATTAATATTTCCCTCAAAATTTTCCGTAAAATGCTTTTTGTTTTCCAGGAACCTCTCTTCAAGTTCATGGATATTAACAAGACGGCTGACAGTAACAATTGCAAATTTCCCCAGATGTGAATTGAATATAATTGGTTGAGGATCTGTATCGCTTATCACTCCAAGACCTGATTTTCCATCAAATATTTTTAGTTCATCCTCAAATTTAGTCCTGAAATATGAGCTCTCAAGACTATGTATCGACCGCCTGAATCCTTTGCCCGGAACAATAAAGACCATTCCTGCACGTTTAGTTCCGAGATGTGAATGATAATCTGTTCCGTAAAAAACATCTTCAACACATCCGGTCTTGGATATTACACCGAAAAAACCACTCATATAATTGATATTTAGTTAATTGGCAAAAAAAGGTGTTCTGGTAAATTTAATCATTGAATTGGATATTATATATATTATGCGGATATTATTATTTTTGACCTCTGATATTTTAACAAAGACCTATAAATGACTGAATCAAATAACACTACACCGATAAATCAGGAATCTAAAAAAAATCTCCCGATTGGAATGATAGCAATAACTATTATTCTTGCATCAGCTCTGGTTTTTCTTGTTTACAGCTATTTTAAACAGAAGGATCAAATGGTTGAGATGGAAACTGTACTTACACAGGAAAAGGATTCCCTTGCAAACGAATTAAGGCTAATGGTTAATGCATATGACACCCTCAGGACAAATAACGACAGCCTTAATGCTGATCTTTTAAAGGAAAGAACACGAATTGTTCAGCTGCTTTCGGTAAATGCGTCAAACATCCAGTTAATTAAAAGATACAAAGGAGAGATTACAACAATGAGGGAAATAATGAAAAGCTACATTGTTCAGATTGATTCTCTCAATACAAGAAACAAGATTCTTGTTGCGGAAAATTCAGAAATCCGACAGCAGATTACACAGGTTCGCAGCACAAATACCCAACTGTCAAAAGTAAAAGAGGAACTGACCTCTAAGGTTGAAATCGCATCTGTTATTCAGGCCAAGGATATCAGTGCAGTCTCTCTCAATAAGAAACGAAAAGAAACTTCCAGAATAAATCTGCTCGATAAACTTCGTATCTGTTTTACCCTCAGGGAAAATGCTCTTGCCAAAGCTGGTACAAAACAGGTTTACATGAGAGTGTTAAGACCCGATTCTCTTATTATTGCAACCAGTCCCGATAATCTGTTCGAATACAGGGGAAACAAAATAATTTATTCAGCTATGCGCGAGGTAGATTATATGAATCAGGATATTGAAATGTGCATTTTTCTGGATAACACCGGTGATTTTATTATCGGCAACTATAGTGTGGAGCTTTATCTCGAAGACAATATTATTGGGAAGACTTATTTTCCACTTTCTAAAAAATAATCAATCGCTTCCCGGCAGCATAAATTCTGAAATAATATTATCAGATATCATCTTACCCTGGTTTGTAAGAACCAGGTTATTTTTGTCCTGCTGCATAAGACCATAACCTTTAAATTTAGAGGAAAGATTAACAACATAATCATATCCCTCCTTATCAAAGTTCTTTTCAATAAAATCAAGATCAATACCCCACATTGTTCTGAGTGAGGTCATTATATATTCATTGAACCTTGCATTTGTATCGAGCTCTTCACTCTCAAAAAATAATTTGCCGGCAGTAAGCGCTTTTATGTAACCCTTGAGATCACTCATATTCCACTGCCTCGAATACCCGTTAAATGAATGGGCCGAAGGGCCAAGGCCAAGATAATGAACCTGTTTCCAGTAGTTTGAGTTATGAACCGACATAAAACCTGGCTTACTGAAATTCGAAATCTCATAATGGATAAACCCTGCTGATTCTGATTTCTGAATCAGAATATTAAAAAGGGCTGCACTGTCTTCTTCTTCAATCTCAGTAAGAAGCCCTTTTTCCTTCATCTTCCCGAAAACAGTACCTTTTTCAATTGTGAGATGATATGCAGATAAGTGCTTGATGCCAAATGAAAATGTAAAATCAAGATTTGACTCCCACTCCGAAATACTCATTCCGGGAATTCCATAAATAAGATCAATAGTAACATTTTCAAATCCTGCATTAAAAGCGTTTTTAAGTGCTGATGCTGCCTGTGCGGAATTATGCCGCCTGTTCAGCATTTTAAGATCTGAATCTCGCCACGACTGAACTCCAAGACTAAGCCTGTTTATCCCAAGCATTTTCAGTCCTGCCAGATATTCCGGATTTACATCATCAGGATTGAGTTCAATTGTTGTTTCACAACCTTTTTCAATATTATAATGCTTATGTATTTCATTAAGAATTTTCTCAAGATCTTTTACTGAAAAAACCGAAGGGGTGCCTCCTCCCAGATAAATTGTAGTAACCGGCTCAATTCCAATGTAATCTTTTCTTAGAACCAGCTCCTTAATTAATGAATCAACAAAAACTGAATTGTTTTCAGGTGTGATAACATGGTAAAAATCACAATAAAAACAAAGCTTTTTACAAAAAGGTATATGTATATATATCCCGGCCATACATTAAAAATGTAATCCTGTAATTTATAAAAAAATCGCCATTTTATAACTAAATTTGGCACAAACAGTTAAAATGATACGCAAGAATATACTTTCAATAATAGTCGCCCTAATAATTTTATATCTGAGCCTTACCGGCTCCGATACCTTCGACAAGGTCCCTATGTTTAACATTCCATATCTCGATAAAATTGTTCATTTCCTTATGTATGCCGGACTTATGACAGTGATTCTGTTTGAAAACAGAAAAAAACTTATTCTCCAGAGACAGATATTTTTTGCGGCTCTTATACCTTTTTTTTATGGAATCTTACTTGAAATCTTGCAGGTTTCCCTAACTGACACCCGCAGCGGAAGTATATATGACGCTCTTTTTAATACGTGCGGAATAATTGCTGCCATTATACTATGGCTTTTAATAAAACCTTTTTTATTCAGTAAATCAGATAGTAAATAAATCAGAATTATTAGCTGTCTGTACCAGGTCTGATATTTTTTTGTTCCTGAAAAGATTTATCCTGTCAATCCTTGTTTTTGAATAGTCATCATGAAGCGGACATGGCTTTTTATTATTGTCTACACTGGCACATGATCCGTTATGCATTATGCAATTTGTAAAAATTTCATCACCGTCAATTGTATTTACTATATCATATAAGGTAATGGTACGGGGGTCTTTCAAAAGAGAAAATCCTCCATGTGGTCCCTTAGTTGAACTTAATATTTTCTGTTTGGCAAGAAGCTGAAGAATTTTTGCAAGAAACGGAGTTGGTAAATCAAGGTCCTGACTTATCTTTTTAATTCCTGTTTTACCGGAATCTTCCGGCTGACTTGCCAGATATATTACTGCCCTGATACCGTATCTGCATGAATTTGAAAGCATATTAATACATTTTTAATGAGATCTTGTCAATCCTTCCCTTGTGCCGGCCCCCATCAAATGACGTGTTAAGAAATGTTTTAACTATCAGATATGCCTCAGATTCCGAAATAAAACGTCCCGGTAATGCACAGATATTTGCATCATTATGAGCCCTTGCCAGACGGCTTATCTCTTCATTCCAGCAAAGAGCACCTCTTATTCCGGGATGTTTGTTAACCACCATATTTATACCGTTTCCTGTTCCGCATATAGATATGCCGAGTTCATATTCACCTGCCGAAATTGCATTTGCCAGGGGATGTCCGAAATCGGGATAATCTACAGGCTCAGATGATGAACAACCAAAATCCTTAACATCATACCCTTCCCTGATTATGAATTTCAATATCTTTTCCTTCAGGAAAAATCCGGCATGATCCGATACTATAGCTATCTTTTTCTTTTTCAATTTATTGCTTTATTTTTTTGAAAAATAGGTTCCGGCAAATTTATATAATTGATTCAATAAAAGAAAAAAATATTCTAATCTCTTTTTTTATAAAACTAATATATTACTACTATAACAAAACTTATTTACTATTGTTTATTACAAAACAGCTGGTTGTATAAGAGTATTGAAAAACCTGTTGAAAACATGTAAGAAAATTATTATTAAAAATGATAACTCAGGTATTATCCGGGTTATTACCAGAAAATTTTGGAATTATGACCGTTTTAATAAAGTTTTTAGAAATAAATGGAATAATATTAACTTTTAATAAACCCTGAATCATCAATATTTTATAAGTTGTGCTTATCAAAATATGATTCTTAACAATTGTTAATTATTTAACTAAATGACTGATTATCAAAAATGGTATATTTTTTGACATGTTGAAAAGTTGTTGGCAGAGTTGTGATCATGATAAAAACAATAAAAAAGATATTTAAATTTCAACACAATTAACAGTATAACATTACCATCATAGATAATTTTAAATTTCTAAAATAAGAATATTATAATGTTAATAAGGAGGAGAAAATGTTAATAGTGAAGATTCAGTATAACTATATTGATTAAGTTTACAGCTAAATGAAAACACAACAACAATATATATCAGAAATAGCAAAACTAAAGGAAGAAAAAAATGCAGTAATTCTTGCTCACTATTACCAGACAGGTGATATCCAGGATATTGCTGATTTTGTAGGCGATAGTCTTGCTCTTTCTCAGAAAGCTGCTTCAACAAATGCTGAAATTATTCTTTTTGCAGGGGTAAAGTTTATGGCTGAAACAGCTAAAATTCTTGCACCTGATAAAAAGGTATTATTACCAGATTTAATGGCGGGATGCTCTCTTTCAGATTCCTGCAAGCCAGATGATTTTGAAAAGTTCTTAAAATTGAACCCGGGAAGAACTGTTGTTACATATGTAAATACTTCAGCAGAAATTAAGGCTATGTCGGATATTATCTGTACATCATCAAATGCAGTTCAGATAGTTGAATCACTTCCCATGGATGAAAAGATAATTTTTGCCCCTGACAGAAATCTCGGAAACTATGTTCTTAATAAAACCGGGAGAGATATATTAATTTGGAATGGCACATGCCACGTTCACGAAGAGTTTTCTCTTGAGGCTATTCTAAATCTTAAAAAGGAAAATCCTGATGCAAAAATAATTGTACACCCTGAATGCGAGCTGCCGGTTAGAATGGTGGCTGACTATATCGGATCTACTTCTGCTTTGCTTGGTTTCACAAAGAAAGATAAAGGTCTTTCATATATTGTTGCCACTGAAGTTGGTATAATACATCAGATGAAAAAGGAAAATCCCTCAAAAAATTACATCCCTGCTCCTCCTAGAGATTCTACATGTGGTTGCAGTGAGTGCAGTTTTATGAAACTTATTACAATTGAAAAAATTTATAATTGCCTGTTAAACGAAAAACCGGAGATCTATCTGGAAGAAAATATTATAATTAAAGCCAGGAAACCAATCAGACGTATGTTGGAAATTTCTGAAAAACTTGGTCTGTAAAGAATGAAACAAATTATTATTATAGCAGCCTTTTCTTTAATATTCCATGTTTGTAATTCACAGGATAATCAGTCTTTACAGGACGGTTACCATATATTCAAATATCCAAATGGAACAATTTCCGGCGAAGGGATGATTAAAAATGGAAAACCCGACGGATTCTGGAAAAGCTACTATGTAACAGGCATTAAGAAATCAGAGGGCAAAAGAACTAATTATCTGCTCGACAGTATCTGGGTCTTTTACGATCAGGCAGGAGACACAATTGAAAAAATAAATTACCTGATAGGTAAGAAAAACGGGTGGTACTTCAAATACAAAAAAGAACCGTTAAGGGGAATTTATGTCTATTCAAAGGAATTATTTGCAGGCGATAAAAAAGAGGGTACAGCAACATTATATTATCCCGATGGTAAGATCCAGCAGACATTTGCTTATAACAATGGGAAAAAGGAAGGTCTTTCAAAAGAATTTGATAAAGAGGGAAACATTATTTCATTGCTCGAATACCGCAATGATTTTCTGGTAAGCAGGGAAAGAATTAACAGAACCGACGGCAAAGGATTAAAACAGGGAGACTGGAAAGAATTCTATCCCAATGGGAGAATAAAATCAGAAAAGTCATTCATCGACGATCTGCAAACTGGCTATTATAAAGAATATGATAATAAGGGAAATCTAGTTTTAACAATGCTTTATGATAAAGGGGCAATTGTTAAATCAAAAGTTGAGGACCAAACCGATATTGAAATAGTAAACAAATATGATCAGGATGGAAAACTTATTTATAGCGGCCCTTATCGCAACAAGGTTCCTGTAGGTAACCACAGGGAATATGGAAAAGATGGAAAAGTTACAAATGCATTCATCTACAACGATAATGGTGTTTTGGTATCTGAAGGTATCCTCGATGATGCAGGAAACAGAAATGGTAAATGGAAAGACCTGTATCCCAACGGAAAAACTCAGGCCGAAGGGCAATATAATGATAACAGGAGATCAGGACAATGGAAGTTCTATAATTCTGCACAGAAAGTAGAACAGACAGGATCTTTTAATAATGGCCGTCCCGATGGATTGTGGAAATGGTATTACGATAACGGTGCATTATTAAGAGAAGAAGAATACTTCCAGGGGCAGCGCGATGGTTTATATGCCGAATATTCAGTGAATGGTGAGGTAATTGCCCAGGGTCAGTATTCCGATGGTGAAAAAAACGGTGAATGGAAGTATAAATCGACCGACTTTACCGAGGAAGGCAAGTATATTATTGGACTAAAAGATGGTGTATGGAAGTCATACTACTCCTCAGGGAAACTGAAATTTAAAGGAAACTACGTTCAGGGCAACCCCGATGGGTCACAATTGTTTTATTATGAGGATGGCAAAATAAAGGAAGAACAGAACTATCAGAACGGGATAAGAGAAAAAACCTGGAAGAAATTTAATGAAGAAGGAATCCCGGTATTTGTCATAACCTACAAGAATGACGTTGAAATAAGTATAAACGGTGTCAGAATTAAGCTTCCGGAAAGCGATACAAAGCTTATAAAATAACTATTTTGCTTTATGGAAGAGAACGAGATAATAAGAAAAGAGGCAATTTCAACAACTGATAAGGAATTTGAAAAACAGCTGAGGCCATTAAGTTTCAGTGATTTCAAAGGACAAAAGCAGGTGATGGACAATCTCATAGTATTTGTAACTGCCGCAAAACAAAGGGGAGAATCTCTCGATCATGTACTTCTTCATGGCCCTCCGGGTCTGGGTAAAACAACCCTGGCTACAATTATAGCAAACGAGCTGCAGGTTAATTTAAGAGTAACTTCCGGACCGGTGCTGGATAAGCCCGGAGACCTTGCCGGTTTACTTACGAATCTTCAGGAAGGGGATGTTCTGTTTATTGATGAAATTCACAGGTTAAGCCCTGTGGTTGAAGAGTATCTTTATTCTGCTATGGAAGATTTCCAGATCGATATCATGATAGATAAGGGTCCAAGTGCAAGAAGTGTACAACTTACACTTAATAATTTTACTCTTATCGGGGCAACCACACGTTCAGGTCTTCTTACATCTCCTCTCAGAGCAAGATTTGGTATAAAATTTCATCTGGAATATTATGATCATGAAATACTTACAGGTATAGTTAAAAGATCTGCAGGTATTTTAAATGTTAAGATCGAAGATGAAGCTGCTGTTGAGATAGCCAGAAGAAGCAGGGGAACTCCCAGAATTGCAAACGCTCTTTTAAGAAGAGTTAGAGATTTTGCCCAGGTTAAAGGTAACGGAGTAATTGACATTGAAATTACCAGATATGGCCTTAAGGCACTCAATATTGACCAGCATGGTCTTGATGAAATGGACAACAGAATTCTTTCCGTTATTATTGATAAATTTAGTGGAGGACCAGTCGGATTAACAACAATTTCAACTGCTGTCGGAGAAGAAAGCGGCACAATTGAAGAGGTCTATGAGCCATTCCTCATAAAAGAAGGCTACCTGAAAAGAACTCCGCGAGGCCGTGAAGCTACTGAGCATGCATATAAACACCTTGGGAAACAATTCGGGCAGACTATGCCGGGAACATTGTTTTGAGTTCTTAAAGGTACTCTTAAGGCAGTAATAGACTAATTAAAAACATTACTTATCTTTTCAAGGCCCCGCTGATTAAGAATCCTGATCTTTCTGCCGTTGAGCTCCACAAGCTTATCTGATTTGAATTCCGAGAGAAGCCTTATTACTGATTCGGTTGCAGTACCAACTATATTGGCAAGTTCCTCACGGGTGAGTGATACTTTAAGGAAATTCTCTTCATCGAGCCCGAAATCATTAGCAAGAAGCAGAAGTATTTCAGCAAGTCTCTCGCGCACAGTTTTCTGCGCAATATCGGTAATAAAGGAGTTTGCTTCTCCTAGTTCATGACATGCAAGTTTAAGTAATTCAAGAGAGTATGCTGAATTCGTTTTAATAAATTGGATCAATACCTCTGATGGGATGAAACAAACCTGGCAATCTTCTATTACCTTGGCTGAGGTGCAGGCAAGTTCGTTGCTTAAGACACTTCTGTAAGCAATAATGTCTCCCTTTTTTGCGAAACGGATTATCTGCTCCTTTCCATCAAATCCGGTTTTGAATACTTTAATGACACCGCTGTTTACACAAAAAAAACCGCTAATCCGGTTACCTTCCTGGTATAGAATATCTCCTCTCTTGTACTGCCGGAAATCTTTTTCATAATTAAGAATCTGCAACTCCTCAGAGCTAAGATGTTTGAACAGTGAACCTGATTCGAGAGAGCACTTGTCACATAACGGAACATGTATTTCCTGTTGCTTCATCTGCTTTAATTAATTAAAGTACAAATATTAACAAATACTTTAAGATTTTTATTAAAATGTGTTAAAACGCAGTTTTAAACTGATCGAGAAAACGGATATCATTTTCGAAATAAAGCCGAAGATCATTAACCTGGTACTTAAGCATAGTAAGCCTTTCTATACCCATACCGAAAGCAAAACCTGTGTATTTCGCACTGTCGATGTTACATGATTCCAGAACATTGGGATGAACCATTCCGCATCCAAGTATTTCAAGCCAGCCGGTATATTTGCATACATTGCAGCCTTTTCCGCCGCATATTTTACAGCTAACATCAACTTCAGCCGATGGTTCGGTGAATGGAAAATATGATGGTCTCAATCTTATCTCAGTATCTTTGCCAAACATCTCCCTGGCAAAGAATAAAATTGTTTGTTTAAGATCAGCAAATGAAACATTTTCATCAATATACAACCCTTCCACCTGATGAAAAATACAATGTGCTCTGGCCGAAATTGCCTCGTTTCTGAAAACTCTTCCAGGCGAAATAGTTCTTATTGGTGGTTTCTGTCCCTGCATAACCCTTACCTGTACCGAAGAGGTGTGTGTACGCAAAAGTATATCATTCGGACTTGACTCTTCAGATGATATTCTTGATATATAAAATGTATCCTGCATATCCCTGGCAGGATGTTCGGGAGCAAAATTTAGTTTCGTAAAATTGTGATTATCACTTTCAATCTCTGGTCCCTCCGATACAATGAAACCGATACGTGTAAAAATATCGATAATTTCATTTCTTACAATAGATAGCGGATGGCGTGAGCCCATTGTATAAGGGAATGAAGGTCTTGTAAGGTCATTTCCCTCACATACATCATCTGTTGAAATCAGCTGTTCTTTTAATAGATTGTATTTATCCTGTGCAGCTTGCTTGAGAAAGTTTAGTCTCTGGCCAACTTCTTTTTTTTCAGGACCGGGAACATTCCTGAAATCTTCAAACAGTTCGGAAATAATTCCTTTTTTGCTAAGATATTTTATTCGGAACTGTTCAAGCTCTTCCTGCGAATTTATTAATGTGGCGGAAATTACTTCCAGATTTTGTTCTATCTTCTGAAGCATTGTTTTTAATATTTTAGTCTATGCAAAGTTAATTCTTTACAATTTTAATTTTTAAAATTTTTATATCTGCAATCGGTTTGTCGTTACTGTCTGTAGGCACGCTGGCAATTTTATCAACTATGTCAATACCTTCAATCACTTCGCCAAATACAGTGTAAGTACCATCCAAACTTGGATACCCCCCGATCGTCTTATAGATAATCCGTTGATCTTCAGGTATTTTATATTCATTTGTGCTTGTTAGGATTTCAAACATTTTTACAGAAGCTATTTCCTGAATCTCTCCGGGCGTAACAGTTTGGCCCGATAACCTGAAACTGTCGGAAGTCTCTCTCAATAATCTATTGAACAGATCTTGTTTTTTATTTCCGTTGATCCGGGATTCCACCTGATTTAATTCTTCATTTGTGTACCTAACTCCTTGTATAATATAGAATTGTGTTCCGTTAGACCTCATTTCAGGATTAATATCGCTTGGCTGCCTTGCAGCGGCCAAAGCCCCCTTTTTATGAAAGTTAGAGAGGATGAATTCAGCAGGTATTGTATATGTACTCATAGTATTGGATATAGAGGCACTACTATTTTTTTTTGTCATAGGATCTCCTGCCTGAATCATAAAATTCTTAATTATACGGTGGAATGAGATTCCTTCATAAAAGCCTGTATTAACTAGTTTTAAAAAGTTATCTCTGTGAATAGGTGTATTATCGTATAATTTAATCTTAATCTCACCTGAACTTGTTTGTAATAATACTATTGTATTTTCATTTCTGCCGGTCGCATTACATGAAAGGAATAGGATGAATAAAATTAAAGGTTGAATTCTTCTTAAAAATATGTTCATGAAAATAATAATATGGTTAATAACGTTCTAAAAATTTGACTGCAAAGATATCTAACTTTGACCGATACAGAAAAATTTTGGTTTTCATATTGTATAATTTTATACAAACAGCTGAAACGGACTGTTATTATGGCCTATAGAATTATATTTGTAATCGAAAAATGAAGTTGTCAAATTACATGGTGATTAGATTTTGTGTTGTATTAAATAAATCTATGTTGATAGATGTACGATGAAGAGGGATGGAAGCATATATAAATTGGATTATCAGATTAATCTATGAAATTATTTATACAAAGGAGAAATCAATTAGAATGAAAAGATACATAAAGATTTATATATTATTGGTTGGCGTATTAATTTTGTTTGCATCATGTAACAGAAAATCAATTATTTCTACGGTTGGTGATAAAAAAGGTATAGACTACAATGAGGCAGAGTTTAATTATGTTTATGTTGAAGCTGTTAAGGAGAAGCTTTTCGGAAACACTGGTGATGCATTAAAATATTTTGAAAAGTGTATTGAAATTAATCCTAAGAGTGCAGCGACTTATTACCAGATGGCTCAAATTGTAATTGCAGCAGGAGACTTGAATAATGGTAAAAAGTATGCTTTGAAAGCAATTGCTAATGAGGAAAGTAATCTCTGGTATCTGATTTTGGTTGGGGGTATTTACTTCCAGGAGAAAAATTTAGATAGTGCTTTGATCTATTACGAGAAAGCTGTGAAATACTTCCCGGGGAACGATAATCTTCAGCTCACTTTAGGAAATCTTTATACAGAAAATAAAAGCTTTGATAAGGCTGCAGAAGTTTTTGATTCTTTTGATCGGAAATATGGGATTAATGAAGCGAGCACTATATCAGCAATTAAAAGCCTTATGGAGGAAGAAAAGTACGATGAAGCTATGATCAAAGCGGAGTTGTTAATTCAGAAATTCCCGGAGGTTATAACTTATAAAGGATTGCTAGCCGATATATATAGAGCAAAAGGAGACACCACAAAGGCAATGCAGGTTTATATTGAACTTATTGAAAAAAAGCCGGATGATGCACAAATACAGTTATCATTATGTGATTTTCTGTTAAAAGAAAAGAAGTATAGTGAGTTGTTTATTTTGTTGAATAAGGTAATTCTGAATCAAAGTATAACCAGAGAAAATAAGATATCTCTGATAGCAGAGATGTTTGAAACACCTGATTTGATTAGCAGGGAAGGAAACAATTTTCTTATAACTCTGATGGTTTTTGAAGCTAATTATAAAGACGATAGTGTTGTACCTTTACTCAGGCCGGAATTGCTGATAAAGCAAAACAGACTAACTGATGCTGCATTGAGACTTGAGGAGATAATTAAAGCTTATCCGGAAAACTATTATGCATGGGAGAAATTGTTATTGGTATATCTGCAGCTTAAGGACTATAAGAATCTTTATGTAAGGGCAGAAGAATGTGCTACTCATTTTAATATGTCTTTTTTAGCAAAAATCTTATTTGCAAATGCTGCAATCGAAACAAAGAGGTATGATGTCGCTCTTGAGGAGCTGAGAAAGTCTGAAATTATTGCCGGAAGTAATGCAGAATATCTTGTTCAGGTAATAACTATGCGTGCAGATGTTTATTACAGAATGAAAAATTATTCGAAGGCTTTTGAAGAATTTGATAAAGCATTGGTTTATGATAAGGATGATCTCACAGTCATTAATAATTACGCTTATTTTCTGGCAGAACAAAATTTGCGTCTTAAGGAGGCTGAGGAAATGGCGAAAAAGGTAATTGAAACAGAAAAAGGTAACACAACCTATCTTGACACGTATGCATGGGTCCTTTATAAAAGAGGAAAGATAAATGATGCAGCTAAAGTAATGGAGAGTATTATAAATAGTGGTGAAACAGGTGATGCTGAGTGGTATGAGCATTATGGTTATATTCTTAAAAGCCAGAAGAAATGTGCTGAAGCGATTAATATGTGGAATGTCGCATTGGAATTAGATAAATCTAAGACACATCTTAATCAGGAGATAGTTAATTGCAAAAAATAGCATACATATTCATCCTTATAACATTTACTTCGTGTTCTGTTTTTAAACGTCAGAATGCAAGTAAGCTGATATATGAAGAAAATGGATTATCAATTAATAGAATTGAAAGAATTCGAAAATTAAACATCTCGAATCAAAATTTCTTTATCTCGAAAGCGGAAGTGCAGATAATTTCAGGAGACGAAAATGAAGTTTTTTTAGCGAGTGTAAAATTTTTATTTCCTGATAAGTATTTGATAAGCCTTCGAAGTAAAACCGGGGTTGAGGGTGCAAGGGTATTTTTGACTGGCGATACAATTTTAATTAATGACAGAATTAATCGGACACTTTTTTACGGGAATCCGGATTACATAAGGAGAAAATTTGGGATCTCTCCTGCTGCTGTGCCTCTTTTTTTTGGAGATTTGGTTTTTACAGATTTGAGAAATCAGGATGATGTTAAGTGTGATGATGGCTTAATTGATATTAATAGTACAATTTCGGGTCTAAAATTTGAAGCTGTTGCAGATTGTCGTTTTCTTAAAATGATTAGTTGTATACAGATCAATGATCGTGAGGGAGAACAGGTGAAAATTTATTATTCTGAATTTAATGAGATTGGTGAGTTTGTAGCGCCATCAAGAATAATACTTGAATATGAAAAGATTAAGGTATTAATAGCGATTAAGAGATTAGAAATTCCATGGGATGGCAGTTTTGATTTTATACCAGGATCTAAATATGAAAGAATTCCTTTAAAATGAGGAGATTATATTTAATAATTTTAATTCTTAGTAGTGTTCTTTTTTCGTTATCGGCTCAATCTAAAGCTGAACTAGAAGAGAAGCGTAAAAAAAATCTGGAGGAGATTTCTTACGTGGATAATCTTCTTAAATCTACTGCCAGAGAAAAGAGTGAGAGTATGAGTGCGGTTAAGATTATTGGTAAAAAACTTAGTCTCAGGGAGTCAGTTATTTTGAGTATGAGAGAAGAAATTAACCTTGTTTCAGAAAGGATTAGCCTAAACTCTACAGCTTTGGAAATGATGGAGGAAGATCTTTATAGTCTCAGAAAAGATTATGCAAGGGCTGTAGTAAATTCATATAAACAAAAAAAGGGAAACCCGGATCTTGTTTATATTTTGTCGGCCAGGGATTTTAATCAGGGATATAAGCGATTGAAATATCTTCAGCAGGTTACAAAGTTCAGACGGAGGGAATCAGAGATAATTCTTGAACTAAAAGGGCAGATTGAAACTTCTAAAGAAAAGCTGCAGGCGGATCTATCCAGAATTTCTGATCTAAAATCGAAGGAAGAACAACAAAAGCTTTTATTGCAGACTGAACAGGAGAGAAAGAAAAAGATGGTAACGTCTCTGGGAAATAAGGAAAAGCAACTTAAGAAGGAACTTGAAGAGAAGAAAAGAATTGCAAATAAAATTGAGGCAGAAATTGCGCGGCTCATCGAGGAAGAAAGAAGGAAAGCTGTTAAGTCCGAAAACACACCGGAGCAGAAGTTGATTGGCGATAGTTTTGCCGGCAACAAAGGACGATTGCCATGGCCTGTTGATAAGGGAATAATTTCCAGTCATTTCGGGGTACAGACACATCCGGTTCTTAAATATGTCACAGAAAATAATATTGGAATTGAGATTACAAGTTCGGGAAAAGTTGTTGCGAGAAGTGTTTTTCAGGGAGAGGTTGCTAAAATAGTTACAATAAAAGGGGCGAATATGACAGTTATGATACGCCATGGTAAATATTTATCGGTTTATACTAATCTTGTTAATGTTAAAGTTAAAAAAGGAGATAAGATTGTAACAAAACAGGAGCTGGGAGATGTCTATTCAGACCCTGGCGCAAACAATAATTGTATTTTGAAGTTTATGATTTTTGAGACAAAATATCAGGATCCTGAATTGTGGATATCTAAAAATTAAAGATAATACTGAAACATTTTGTGAATTAAGCAGTATAAAGGATTGCAAAAAGAAATTAATGTTAAAAAAGTTAAGAATAGAGTCGAGAATTACAAATCTTCATGTTGTTGAAAAGGCTGTTGACGAAGCAACAAGTGAGATTGGTGTGTCAGAGGAATGCTATGGAAAGATTCTGGTTTCAATTCTTGAAGCCGTAAATAATGCAATTTTGCACGGCAATAAGTCGGACCCTGATAAATTTGTGGAAATTGAAATAAGCTCGGTCAACGGAGATATGACTATTAAAGTTTGTGACCAGGGGTCTGGGTTTAACCCAAAAATGGTTCCGGATCCCACAATTCCTGAATATTTACAGGAGTTAAACGGGAGAGGTATTTTTATTATGTCACGTTTGGCGGATAAACTGGAATATAGCGATAAAGGCAATATAGTAACAATGACTTTTAATCTGGTTAAATCTTGAGTATTAGAATTTTTTATGATAATATTTCATTCAGAATTAAGGGGTGGAGAATTCTGAAAAAGGTAATTGAAAAGGTCATCCGAAAAGAAAACATGATTTCAGGTGACCTTAATTTTATTATTACTGATGATATTACAGTTAGAAAAATTAATATCCAGTTTCTCGAACATGATTACAATACTGATGTTATTACCTTTAATTATAATGAAGATGATATTATAAATGGCGAGGTTTATATTAGTCTTGATTCAGTTAAATTAAATTCTTCTAACTATAATGTTAGTTTAGATGAAGAATTGAATCGAGTAATTATACATGGTGTATTACATTTGGTTGGATATGATGACAAAAGTAAGGAAAATAAGGTGGTAATGAGAGAGCAGGAAGATTTGTGGCTGAATGAATTTTAGTCTTTTGATTTATGGATTTTGAATACGATATAATAGTTGTTGGTGCAGGTCATGCAGGTTGTGAAGCTGCTCATATTTCTTCTGTAATGGGAGCTAAAACTTTGCTTGTTACAATGGATATGACAAAATTGGCTCAAATGTCCTGTAATCCGGCAATGGGGGGTATTGCCAAGGGCCAGATAGTAAGGGAAATTGACGCTCTGGGTGGAATGAGTGGTTTGGTAACAGATAGAAGTAGTATTCAATTCCGGATGCTTAACAAATCGAAAGGACCTGCAATGTGGAGCCCGAGAGCACAATGTGACAGGCAAAGATTTACAGCCGAATGGAGAAAAGTACTGGAAAACACAAACAATCTTTCAATTTGGCAGGAACAGGCAGATAGGCTTTTACTCGAAGGAAATAAAGTTACGGGAATTCAAACTTCTTTTGGAACAAAGTTTTATTCTCAATGTGTAATTCTTACTAACGGTACTTTTTTGAACGGTTTAATGCATATTGGTTTCACAAAGATTAAAGGAGGACGTTCCGGGGACCAGGCATCATATGGATTAAGCGAGCAACTTGAATCTTTAGGTTTTTCTGTTGAAAGGATGAAAACTGGAACGAGTGCGAGAATTGACGGAAGATCGATAGATTTCTCTGTAATGACAGAGCAAAAGGGGGATACAGAAGAGAGAACTTTTTCTTATAAATATGAGCCTGGAGAGATAAAGGAACAAAGAAGTTGTTTTATCACTCATACAAATGAAGAGGTCCATGATGAATTAAGAAAAGGACTAGAGTTTAGTCCGTTATTTACTGGACGAATTAAAGGACGGGGACCACGATATTGTCCAAGTGTTGAAGACAAAATAGTCACATTTAAGGATAAAACATCACATCAGCTATTTATTGAACCGGAAGGTGTTGATACAAATGAATATTACATTAACGGATTTGCGAGCAGCCTTCCTATGGAAGTTCAGTTGAAAGCCCTGAGAAGAGTAAAAGGTCTTGAAAATGTGCAGATTTACAGACCGGGATATGCGATTGAATATGATTTTTTTCAGCCCACTCAGCTGTATCATACTCTGGAAACAAAGAAGATCGCAGGTCTTTATTTTGCGGGACAAATTAACGGAACTACCGGTTATGAGGAAGCAGCAGCTCAGGGCTTAATGGCCGGAATTAATTCAGTATTAAGGGTAAGAAACGAAAATTCTTTCATTCTGGGAAGAGACGAATCATATATTGGTGTTTTGATTGACGATCTCGTGACAAAAGGGGTTGATGAACCTTACAGAATGTTTACAGCAAGAGCTGAGTACAGAATACTGCTCAGACAGGATAATGCAGACGAAAGACTAACACGAAAAGCGAAAGAGATCGGTGCTGTGGATAATGAAAGGATTAGCCGGTTGGATGAAAAGGAATTTATGATTAAGGAGGTAATTGATTTTCTTGCCGGAACCAGTATTGTTCCTGAAGAGATCAATGATTTTCTTGTAAAAATGGATACAAGTATTATTAATCAAAAGGTAAAGGCAATAGCAATCGCCTCCAGACCTCAGATTCAAATATCAGAGTTAATTCCGATTTTAAAAGGTGGAACTGAATTAAAGGCATTTAATTCGGATAGGTTTATTGAAATCGCAGAATCCGCTGAAATTAAAATTAAATACGAAGGATATATTGTAAGGGAGAAAATTATAGCCGAAAAAATCAAGAGACTAGAGAGTTTAAAAATCCCGGATGATGTTGATTACACAGAACTAGTCTCGATTTCGACTGAAGCCCGTCAGAAATTGGGAAGGATTAAACCAGTTAATATTGGTCAGGCAGGAAGAATTAGCGGAGTATCCCCTTCGGATATAAATATTCTTCTAATGTATCTTGGAAGATAAGATGTTCCACGTGGAACAATTTTATTAAAAATCAAAATTATTTTTATGAAAGTACGAGGTATCCTTGTAGATATTCACTTGAGGGAGACTTATGGAGCAGAAGTCGAATTTTCAAATGGGAAGATCAAGGGAATTTCAAGAAGAAACAATTGTCCAGAAGTATTTATACTTCCTGGATTAATAGATGCGCATATACATATTGAAAGTACAATGGTAACACCGGGGGCTTTTGCCCTTGCAGCAGTGAAGCACGGAACCACAGCGGTTGTCTCGGATCCTCATGAGATTGCTAATGTAATGGGTGAGGCTGGAGTAGATTTCATGCTTGAAGATTCAAAGAGGGTTCCGCTAAACTTCTTTTTCGGGGCTCCTTCATGTGTTCCGGCTACAATATTTGAAAGCAGTGGTGCTGAAATTAATTCAGAAGGGCTTAGAAGGTTAATGGAGAGACCAGAAATAAAATATCTCTCCGAAATGATGAATTTTCCTGGGGTCATTTATGATGATGAAGAGGTTCACAGAAAGCTTGAAATTGCAAGAAAATATAATAAGCCGGTCGACGGACATGCACCGGGTTTGAAAGGGGAGAAGCTGATTAAATATGTTAACTCCGGAATTAGTACTGATCATGAATGTAGTACTATTGAAGAAGCATTGGAGAAGATCTCTCTCGGTATGAAAGTTCTGATCAGAGAGGGAAGTGCAGCAAGGAATTTAAGTGCACTTAAGGAATTGTTTTTGACAAATCCTGGAATGATAATGCTTTGTAGTGATGATCTTCATCCTGAAATGCTCCAGTTAAGACATATTAATAAATTGATTGCACTGTTGATTACAGAGGGATATGATTTGTTTGATGTAATCAGGAGTGCTACTGTAAATCCTTCTGAGCATTATAACCTAAATTCCGGTCTGCTTCGCCAGGGAGATGACGCAGATTTCGTTATTGTTGATAATTTAAAGGATATGAACGTGATCGAAACCTGGATTAAAGGCAGGCAGGTATATTCAAGCGGGGAAGTAAGATTTAATTACAGTCCCGGAAAAGCCATAAATAATTGGAATTGCAGCTGTATAAACAAGGATGATATCAGAGTGCTCAACGCCGGAAAGGATATCAGGGTTATCGAAGCTTTTGAAGGTGAGTTGCTGACAAAACAGATAAGAATGTCTGCAGGAGACAATAGTTACGTGGAATCTGATACCGCAAAAGATTTGCTTAAAATTGTAGTGAAAGACAGATATTCTGATGCCCCTCCTTCAGTTGGTTTCATAAAGGGTTTTGGATTAAAGAACGGTGCTTTTGCAAGCTCGGTGGCACACGATAGTCATAATATTATTTGTGTTGGGACAAATGACGACGATATTGTCTCTTCAATTAATGAAATTGTTAGGTTCAAGGGAGGCCTTTCAGTATCTGTCGGGGGAAAAATTGATTCTCTGCCATTAGATATTGGAGGGATAATGACTACACGATCATGCACTGAAGTAGCGTGGGATTATGAAAAACTTAACATGCTTGCAAGAGGTAATGGCTGCAAGATGATGGCCCCGTTCATGACGCTGTCGTTTATGGCACTGCTCGTTATTCCTGAACTTAAAATTGGAGACAAGGGCTTGTTTGATGTAGAAAAGTTTGAACTGGTTTCACTATTTGTTTAGCTGATAAGGATATGTTTCACGTGAAACATCATTTATTATCTTTGAGACTCATGCTATTTGTTTAATGATTCCGGATTCAAAATACAAATCACTTCTTTCTTCACTCCCCGACAAACCTGGGATATATCAATTTTTCGATTCTGTGGGGATTGTAATTTATGTTGGCAAAGCAAAGAATCTTAAGAAGCGTGTCGCCTCTTATTTTTCCGGAAATCAGTCGGGCAAAACAATGTTGCTTTTAAAGAGGGCAAGCGATATAAGGCATATTGTAGTTGACAATGAGTCTGATGCCCTGTTGCTTGAGAATAATCTTATTAAAAAGCATCAACCACGATATAACATTCTTCTTAAGGATGATAAAACTTTTCCATGGATCTGTGTTAAAAAGGAACCATTTCCAAGGGTATTCAGTACAAGAACCCCTGTTCGGGATGGCTCATTTTATTCGGGTCCTTATACTTCAGGGTTAATGGTGAAAACATTAATTGCCCTCATCAGGCACCTGTATAAATTGCGCACTTGCTCCTATAACCTGACTAAATCAAATATAGCTTCTGAAAAGTTTAAGGTCTGTCTTGAGTACCATATTGGTAATTGCAAGGCTCCGTGCGTTGGCCTGCAAACGGAAGCCGATTACACCGAATACATTTATCAGATCAGAGACATACTTAAAGGAAATATCTCAACTGTTACAGAGCATCTTAAAAACCTGATGAGCAGTTATTCGGCAACATTGCGATTTGAAGAGGCCCAGGCAGTTAAGGAAAAGCTGGAAATACTCTCACGTTTCAGAGCAAAATCAACTGTTGTGAGCAATACAATCCGAAATGTTGATGTGTTTGCTTTTACAGAAGAGTCTGATAATGCGTATGTTAACTATCTTAAAGTTGTAGAAGGAGCTGTAATACAGGCTATTACTATAGAATTAAAGATAAGGATAGAAGAAGAAAAGGAATCTATCCTTGCTTTTGCAATTACTGAAATCAGACAAAGATTTTTAAGCGATTCTCCTGAAATAATTGTACCATTCAAACCAGATATACAGATAGATAAGGTAAAATACACTGTTCCTCAGACAGGTGAAAAGCACAAATTGCTCCAGCTTGCAGAGCGAAATGCTATATATTATAAGCTCGAGCAGAAGAAAAAGCGATTGGAGCATTCGCCTCAGGTCAGAACAGGGAAAAACCTTGAGAAATTAAAGAATGATCTTCATATGCCGGAACTTCCATTGCACATTGAATGTTTCGATAATTCCAATATAATGGGTACAAATCCGGTTGCTGCCTGTGTTGTGTTCAGAGATGCAAAACCCAGTAAAAAAGATTACAGACATTTTAATATAAAGACAGTTATCGGCCCTGATGACTTTTCATCAATGGAAGAGATTGTTTACAGGCGCTATAAGCGTATGACTGAGGAAAATCAAAAACTCCCGCAGCTTGTTATAATTGACGGAGGAAAGGGACAGCTATCTTCTGCAATGAAAAGCATAGACAAACTCGGATTAAGACAAAAAATAACAGTTATTGGGATAGCAAAAAAGCTTGAAGAGATATATTTCCCCGGCGACAGTGTCCCTATTTATCTCGATAAAAACTCAATAAGCCTGAAAATTATCCAGCATCTTAGAAACGAAGCTCACCGGTTCGGAATAAATTTTCACAGGGACAAGCGCTCATCTGAAATGATTAAATCGGATCTTGATCAGATTAAAGGAATAGGACCGAAAACTAAGGAAGTTTTACTTAAACATTTTGGGTCAGTTGAAATAATTAAAAATTCCGAACCGGAGGAGCTGGCAATTCTTGTTGGCCCGCTAAAAGCCTCCATTATTTCGGATTATTTTAGAAAATAGATACAGTTTCCACGTGGAACAAAGAAATAATAATTTGAGATAAATGACTGAAGAATAGTTAGTTAAACTTAGCTATCTTATCTCTTAAGTCGGTGAGAATTGCTTATTTAAATACTTCCGGACAACAGGCTTCATATATTTAAATATCAGACGGTAATATTTTTAAAAATCACTAATCTGAAACGAGAGCTTTTAGCTTTTTATCAATTTCGCGAGATATTCCGATAAGTCCGAAAGTAACAAGTCCTTTCATTCCTGTCTCTTCAGCTGCCTTAACATTAATTTCAAGATCATCTATAAACAGGCATTCTTCAGGAATAAGTGAATACTTATCTAAAAGTATATTGTAAATACGGGAATCAGGTTTTGATGCTTTTGCTTCAGCAGAAATTACGCCTCCATCAAAATATTTAAAAAAATAATATCCTGTTTTTACCTCTTCAAAAATATCCATAGGAAAGTTTGAGAGAAAATATAACCTGAAACCTTGTTTTTTAAGTTCCGGAAGAACTCTTACATTCTGGTCGATAGGAAAGATCAGGTCGGATCTGAGATTAAATATATGTGTTATTTCTTCTTTCTTCATAGTCGACTTAAGGGATATGCCCTCAATAGCTTCCCTTGTTGAAATATCTCCGTTGTCAAGCATTAACCATTCCTTGCTTCCGAAAATGTCTGCAAGTATTGTTTCCTTAATATTCTGAGGATAATTTTTCTTATCGAAGTATTCCGCAGGTTTGAAACTTACGAGCACATTCCCGAGATCAAAAACTATATTCTTAATCATAATCAGGGATTCTTCATACTTATTGGTTGTCCGGTCGCCTCAAGGACATTCCACCATAATTCACCTTCCACATCAATTTTTTTCCGCTTTGCCACAACCATTGGTATCGGTATAAGAGTATAATTGTTATTCCAGAATCCGACAACAAAATCAGTTTTTCCTGAAAGAGCAGCATGTACTGCGTTCTGTGCAAGAAGATTGCAAAACTTGCTATCGTTCGCATTTGCCGGGGCGCTTCGGATAATGTAACTGGGATCAATATACCTTATAGAATGCGGAAATTCCTTTTCACTAAACTCCTCTTTAATCTTTTCTTTAAGATATACTCCGATATCTTTATGTCTGATATTTCCTGAGGCATCCTTTTCATGACTTCCTGCTTCGAAAAAATCCTGACCAGCTCCTTCTGCCACAACAATTACGGCATGATGTCTTTCTTCAAGCCTCTTTCGAAGTAATTTCAGAAAGCCCCTTTGACCATAGAGATCAAAAGATATTTCTGGGATAAGAACAAAATTAACTTCCTGAACAGACAGTGCAGCACTGGCGGCAATAAAACCTGAATCGCGCCCCATTACCTTTATAAGTGCAACCCCGTTATGTGCTCCCTGTGCTTCATTATGCGCATTCCTGATAATATCTGTTGCACTTGAAAATGCCGTTTCAAAACCAAATGATTTTTGAATAAGATCAATATCGTTATCTATTGTCTTGGGTATCCCTGCAACACAGATTTTTAATTTGCGGTTTGAGACCTCCTGCTGAATTGCATGCGCACCCCTTAGTGTGCCATCGCCCCCGATGCAGAAGAGAATATTGATATTCATTATTTCAAGGGTGTCTACCATCTGGCCAACATCCTGATTTCCACGTGATGATCCCAGCATTGTACCTCCGGTAAGATGTATATCACTTACCATTTCAGGGGTAAGCTCAATTACAGGGTGATTAAACTTTGATACAAGGCCTTCATAACCATACTTAAAACCAAGGATGCGGTTTATGCCATACCTGTAATGTAGTTCCATTACAAGGCTGCGTATTACATTATTCAGACCCGGGCACAATCCGCCGCAGGTAACTATTCCAACTTTGGTTTTAGCAGGTTCGAAGAAAATAGTTTCCTTTGGCCCAGCTTTTTCAAATGATACAGGTATTTCTCCGCTCTCTTTGCATCTCAGAAAATTCTCTGAAGAAACATCATAGAGAATTCTTTCAGTATCATCTACAAACTTGTATACCGGACTGTCTTCCCTCTGTTTATTCTTCAAGGGGCTTAAAACATTACCCTTTCCTATGGATTGGACCAGAAAATCCTCGTATTTCATCTTATATCAATTAGTAATACAAAAAACATGCAAAACACAATGTTTTGCCGGTCCAAATTTATATAAAATTTTGATTGATTGTAAAATAAGCAGTGTCAGATTATCTGCTTGATTCTTCCTACCATCCCATTTTCAAGCATCACTTTTATTCCATGAGGGTGATTAGGAGATGAGGTAAGAATCTCTTTTACTTTTCCTTCGGTAAGACGGCCCGTACGCTTATCTTCAGTTAATTCAACTTTAACATCAATTCCCGGCATAACGTCCGCCCTTCGGGTTCCTTCCATTTTATTAATTTTTATATGTGATATGGGAATTCCTGATAAATGCATTTTCTGTAAATTAAAGTGCAATTATATAAAATAAAATAGCCGGAACTTCAATAAATGATTTTTGTTATAATGGATTGTTAATAAAAACAGGTAAAACAAGGTTTTCGAAATTTCAACCTTTTGTTCCTTTTACTTTCAACCTTATCATATAGAGTCCTTTACTGGCAGTGATAAACAGACTTTTCATATCGGTTCCACCAAAACACACATTAGCTGTCCAGCTTTCAGGGACCGGTATGTTGCCTATATTTTTACCGGCTTTATCAAAAACAGTTACCCCGTTTCCGGTAAGGTATATATTTCCTTGTGAATCAATTGTCATGCCATCAGAACCCAGTTCGCAAAAAAGAGTTTTTTCAGAAAGAGAGCCATTCTTGCCAATTTTGTACGACCAGGTTTTGTTTGCCCCTATATCAGCAACAAAAAGCATTTTACCGTCAGGGGTTCCTACAATTCCGTTAGGCTGAACCAGATCATCAATTATCCTTGTAATTGATTTTCGATCGGGGCTCAGGTAATATACACACTCTTTTCCCTGGGGTTTCTCATTATGATTCCACCAGGGCCTTTTGTAAAAAGGATCTGTAAAAAAAATTCCGCCCTTATTATCTATCCATAAATCATTTGGTCCGTTCAGAAGTTTATCCCCGTATTTTGAAGGAATCACAGAAACGTTTTTATCCAGTCCAATTTTCCAGATCTCATTCTTATTATCAGCACAAGACCATAGAAAGTCTTCATTATCAAACGCTAGTCCATTGGAGCGCCCGCTTGGTTGCATAAAAGTTGATAGTTCTCCGGATACTGACCACATCATTATTCTGTCATTTGGCTGATCAGTAAAATACACATTACCCTTAGAATCTGCCGAAGGCCCTTCTGTGAAAGAGAAGCCATCTGCAAGTTTCTTTAGTTCTGCTCCAGGTTCCAACACATCTTTTAAATCAGCCAATTGCATAAACCCCATGCCAAATAAAAGAAAAGGGAAAAGTATGAAGGTGCTTAATTTTTTCATTTTAAATTATTTAGGTAAAACAGAAAGGCTATGTATTTGAATTAATAGCCCTTTCTACTCTCCCGATGTAATTGTCAATCTGTTCAGGTAACTCAAATCCTATAATTATCATATCAACAGTTCCTAAACCCATAACATATTTGAGAGAAGCATCAATTTTTTCTGAATCATTTTTGAACTTGCCATTGCCGATAAGCTTCATGCCAATTACTCCTTTCCCTGATTTATGGAGTTTTTCAATTACAGGAACAACAACAGAGGCATCCTTATTATCCATTGATTCTCCATATGGGTTTATTCGCACGTGAATAACATCTACCCAATCGGTATCGGCGCTTGCCTGCAATGCTTCCATTGAGTGGACTGATACACCATGGCCTCTGATTATATTTTTAGCCTTGAGGTTTTCAAGGATATCCATCTGCCTTTTTTGTTTATCTGTCCAGTTCCCGTCTGTCATGCAATGAATCTGTACCAGATCAATATAATCTGTATTAAGCTCTTTTCTGAAACGGTCGATAACTATATTAGCATCAGGACGTTCCGGCTCAGGAATTCCTCCCTCGCTGACCCACATTTTTGTGCTTAACACGTATTTTTCACGTGGTATCCCTTTAAGGGCAGAGGCTGCAAATTTATGTGTCCCGTAACTGTCGGCACAATCAAAAAAGCGTATTCCTTTTTCGTAAGCCTGCTTTATAAGTGATTCTGCAACTCCTGCCCTTGTTATATTTGAGGAACGGTTATAGCCACTGAATCCGGTTCCCATACCAAGAAGTGTTGTTTTAATTCCTGATTTTCCTAATGTTACCAATCTGAAAGGGTTATCAGGTAATGGTGCATATTCTGAAATTTCTGAAGAGGATCTGCCAAGAAGAACCGTGCCGGCACCTGCAGCAAGTGTAGTGGCTACAAATTGTCTGCGTGTAAATTTTTTATCAGCCATACAAATTCATTTTAAAGTAAGTACAATGTAAATAATTTAACTATTCTAATCCAAGTTTTTCAACAAGATTTCCCGGTGGTACCGGTCTCCCTTTTTTTGTTGCAACTCCCGTAACTCTTGCATGTACCACATGTTTTTCATCCGGTAACCTGTAAATATCCTGAACAAAAACCAGCCGGGCATTACCCTCTCTTTCAATTGTCAGTCTGACGATGAACTTATCCCTGCTTCTGAGAGGCGATTTATAGTCAATTTCAACCCTGGTAACAATCAGGTCTGTTCCTTCATTGTGCAAGTCAATAAAACTTATCCCTTTTGAAATAAGAAATTCATGTCTGGCATGCTCAAGATAATGCTGATAATTTGCATTATTTACCACTCCCTGAATATCGCATTCATAATCCCTCACAATGAATTCAAGTCCGAATATTTCAGCGCTTTTTGCCATGTTATTCTATTCAACTATTTGGAATGCCTGATTAAAAAATGGTGCGTAATGACCCGAATAGGAATAATTATTTTGGAAACCTTCCGAAAAATTTTAAAATCCTTCCGTGAAATTTATGTATGCTATGAGGCTTATAGTGCATCAGGATACACTCTCCGGTAATGAAATTAATGTCAGTACCCTTGAGTTCGTCAAGAGCCTCTTTGCTGTCAGCCATTTGCTGGATCCAAATATTCTTGATTCCCTTTTCCTTAGCATCTTTTACTACAGAAGCTGTTTTATCCTTTTTTGTAAGAATAATCACACTATTGATTTCCGAAGGTAGTTCTTTAACAGAGGAATATGATTTTTCTCCCAGGATCTGATCTGCTTTGGGATTAACAGGAACAATTTTCATCCCTTTTTCTTTGAGTTCTTTAAATGCTGTATACCCGAATTTTTTGGGATTCCTTGAAACACCTACAAGTGCAATGGGTTGTGCATCAAGAAAATCATTGATTTGTTTTAAAGTTGCCATATTACATCTTTGTTTTATGAAATTAGAATGAAAAGTACAAAATAAAATCCAATTTCAACATATAACTTTAGGCACTCCCCACTTTAGTTCACTCCAAACTTCTTCATATAAGTATAAAGACTTAAAAATGCAGTAAAAAAACTAACTGACATTTATTTTTCTTTACTTGGTATTGAGGTTTAACTTATTATGATCAAAATGGAAAAGACCGACAACCACAAAGGCTATCTTTTTTCAAAAGGTTACTCAAACTATGTTTTTATATTGCTATTCCTGTTGTATATGTTCGATTACATTGACAGGATGGTTGTTACCTCTATGTTTACCTCAATTGAAAGAGACTGGGGAATTTCTCATATGCAAAGCGGGATGCTGGTGTCTGCCGTTTATTGGGCAATTGTTCTTCTGACATTTCCTGTTTCAATTCTTATCGACAGATGGAGCAGAACCAAGACTATTGGAGTTATGGCAATTATGTGGAGCGTAGCAACAGCGCTTTGTGCCTTAACAGGGAATTTTGTACAATTGTTCATGGCCCGTTTGTTGATCGGAGTAGGTGAAGCCGGATATGCTCCTGGAGGCAGTGCAATGATCTCAGGGCTTTATCCAATTGACAAAAGAGCAAAAATGATGGGAATCTGGAATGCAGCAATTCCTCTCGGATCTGCTATCGGAGTTCTTCTTGGAGGTATAATTGCCGTTAAGCTTGGATGGAAACATGCATTTGGTATTGTGGCAATACCAGGTATGATTGTTGCGATTCTTTTTCTTTTTGTAAAAGACTACAAAACAGTCGATCTTTCCTTTTATGATAAGGCCAGAAACAAAGTCAAGATGGAGAGAAAAGATATGATAAAAGAGTTTCTTACAAAACCATCTGTGATATATACATATTTTGGAATGGCAGCAGTGGTTTTTGTTACTACCTCTATGCTGACATGGCTTCCGACATATTTTGAAAAAGTCCGTGGAATCTCACAGGAGTCAGCAGGACAGATGGCAAGTTCAGTTATGCTACTTGCTCTCGTTGGTGCTCCGCTGGGCGGATATCTGACAGACAAGTGGAGGAAAACAAAAGATAATGCAAGGCTTCTTTATCCTGCCCTTTCAACATTTTTATCGGGGGTTGTTTTATTTATTGCTCTTGCCCTTTTAAAAGGAACAGTTCAGTATGTTGTTTTACTTGTTTTTGGTATTTTGATTTTGTCGTTTATCTCAGGAGCTGCTGCTGTTACTCAGGATGTTATTCATCCCGGACTCAGGGCTACATCTTATGCGATTGCAGTTGTGGTACAAAACCTTTTAGGAGCCTCAATGGCACCAATCATAATGGGAAGAGTATATGATCTTACAAATATTCAGACTGCCTTATCGGTTCTTCCTCTGATATTGTTAATAGGGGCAGGATTATTCTGGCTGGGATCGAGACATTATGTTAAAGATCTGGGGAAAGTGGAAAAAATTGAACTGGAAGCCGCTGTCTGATCAGCTTACTTTTTCCTCGATGTGGTATATCTTACAAACTCTTTGAGAGATTCTTTGACTTCAGTGTCAGGATAGGAATCAAGTATCGCCAGAGCCTTATCTCTGTATTGGTTCATTTTGAGTTCAGAATAATCCAATCCCCCGTAGTCAGAAACGAAACTAATAACCTCTGATATTTCTGCTTTTGATTTCTTCTTCTTCTTCATAATGCCAAGAATATGTTTTCTTTTTGAAGAAGGAGATTGTTCAAGAGCATGGATAAGCGGTAGGGTAATTTTTCGCTCTTTTATGTCATTCCCAACAGTTTTACCTGTAAGGCCGGTCCCTTCATAATCAAGCACATCGTCTCTTATCTGAAAAGCAATTCCAATATTTTCACCGAAATCTTTCATCAGCTGTGTTATATCCGAGTCGTCTGTTACAGACCGGGCACCACATGCTGTGCAGGCCGAAAGCAGTGCAGCTGTTTTGCAAGTGATAATCTTAAAATAATCCTCTTCTTTAATATTCTGTTTTCTTGCTTTCTGAATCTGAAGCAGCTCCCCTTCGCTCATTGACTTAACCGCGTCGGAGACTATTTCAAGCATATCGAAACGGTTCTTTTCGACACTTATCAGCATTCCCTTGGAAAGCATATAGTCTCCTACAAGAACAGCAATTTTTGAATTCCAGAGAGCATTTATTGATAATGCTCCCCGTCTTTCATGTGCATCATCAACAACGTCATCATGAACGAGAGAAGCAGTGTGCAGAAGTTCAATAAATGTTGCTGCAACAAAAGTTGGTTCTCCAATGTTTCCGTTAAGTTTAGCAGTTAGGAAAACCAGCAGGGGCCTCATCTGCTTTCCCTTCCGGCGAAGAATATAGTTCAGGATAATATTTAATAAAGGTATCTCACTCCGCATCGTTTTACCGAAGTAGGCTTCAAACTCAGCCATCTCTTTTTCAACGGGCTTTTTTATTCTGGTGAGGACAGGCATATAATAATATTTCGTTCAAATATAGTAAAATAGCATGTTCAAGATTTCCCAATAAATGATTTCATAGATTTTGTATCAAATATTCAACATATTAACATATTTATATATATTTGCATGTCAAATGATTAAAAAAATGGAATTCAAAGAAATAAATCCTGACAGACTTGAAAAGGCATCCAGTATGCTTAAGGCGATAGCACATCCTGTAAGGATATCAATAGTTGGTTATCTTGAGGACGGTAAAAAGAAAACTGTTACGGAGATACATAATCATCTTGGGCTTGAACAGGCAACAGCATCACATCATCTGGGAATCTTAAAAGACAGGGGAGTTCTGGCTTCAAAAAGAGATGGTAAAAACACATGGTATTTTCTGAAACATGAGCATCTTAAAACTCTGTTGAATTGCATAAATACTTGTTGTCAGGAATAACTGAAAGAGTAGGAATAAAGAGTCAGATCAAAGATCCCGAAACATCCTTTTCTGGAAAAGAATAATTGAAATAACCCCGCATGTTATTGCCGAGTCGGCAATATTAAAAACAGGCCTGAAAAAAATCAAGGATTCATTCGCCCTAAAAGGCGACCACGATGGCCAATGGGTATTAATGACAGGGAAATAAAACATATCAACAACTCTTCCGTGCAGAAAAGATGAATATCCGCCTTCAGTGGGGAAAAGAACTGCAGGTGTACTATAGCTTTCATTAAAGATTATTCCATAAAAAGCACTGTCAATGATATTACCAATAGCGCCGGCCATAATTGCGCTGACTGCAATTATAAGTCCGGTACTGGCTTTTTTTCTAACCAGAGACACCAGAAACCAGCCAATACCAAATATCGCAATTATCCGGAATAGACTTAAAATAAATTTACCTGCCTTACCTCCCATTTCCATTCCAAATGCCATACCGTTGTTTTCAATGAAGTGCAAAATACCCCAGTTGCCGAAAAGGTGTATCTCCTGACCAATGCTCATGTGGGTTTTGACCCATATCTTAAGCATCTGATCTATAATAAGAATGAACAGAATAAATATTATTGATTTTTTCCCAAGTGACATTTTTATCTATTTAAAATTCAGGGCGAAAAGTAGTAAAAAAAACCCGGAGTAACCCGGGCTTCATATTTTTCCTGATTTTTTTAATTACATATTGTATTTATCTTGTTGGCATCCCAACAATACCAGTCAGTTGTGCCAAGATAATCCAGACACTTAACCCTGCCGTTGTGTGTTGAAGTATTCCATTCAACATTAACATCGGAGAATTTTGCTCCGTTATAATATCGAACTGTGTAATATGCATTTAATGCATTGCTTGTCAGTCCATATATAATCGAGCTTGTCTTAAAATCATCAGAATTTTTAACATAAGTGTATTTTACTGTTCCTAATACACTTCCTGACTTTGTCCAGTCAATCTGAAGCAAAGGAGTTGGCGCAGTAGCGCTCTGATTAAGAATCCATTGTCCTCCTGTACCATCCACCTTTGAAGTTCCTTCAAACCATAGAAATTCAGCGAAAGAACCAGAAATATACATTTTCCAGTTTATGACAGTTCCGGCAATCTCGCCGGTAAGTCTTGCTTTATATGATGTGCCTGCAACAGTAACGTTATATGACCATTGCCAGTTGTTTTTGGATAAGTAAACAGGTGTCTGGTTCATTGCTAGCTGAAATGATGTTACTGGTACTATTAATGTTGTATTTAATATTAACTTCCAGATACCAGCCACAGTTGCAGCAAATTCATAATTACTGTTTTCAGTGCCTTTAGTTCCTGCAGATTTTCCTGTAATTTCGAAATTACTGAAATCAATCGTCATTGATTCCTTGGGAGGCAAAACAGGAGGATCGCCTTTATCCTTTTTACATGAAATAAAAACTCCGGAAAAAAGAATAAGAAACACCCCGAATGATATTAGTTTTTTCATACTATCAACCATTTATATTGAGAATAACGATTAAGCTTAATAAAAATTGCCATAATGCAAAGATAGAAAGTCAGATATGAATAACCACTATTTTTTAATTTATTATTTTCAGGTCTAAAATTTCTGTTTAACCGCAAAGCACGCAAAGCAAGCGCAAAGTACGCTAAGTCAAGATATTTTATTTCATTTCTTTGCGATCTTTACGTAGTACATGATCCTATTTACTATCTTTATGGAGATATTGAAAAAAGTATAATAAATCTCAGTTTTATAATTGTTTATTTAATCCTTTTTATATTTTTGAACCCGATGCGGTTTCAGGGAATGGTTGACTAAATACTGACGTTTATGCATAAAAGAATCTATGATTTTCAAATGAGACAAAATTCTTTTCATACAAAAATGTTAAAATATTTCCTGTTCTTAATTTTATTGTCCTGCAGTTTTATCCCTGTTCATTCAAGTAATATTCTTCAGGACGATTCTGTTCTGGTCAAATCACGAACCTTTGATGGAGAGGAGCTTATACGCGGTCAAAGGCTTTTTTATGGATTGGTTTATCAGAAAAATAAAACAGTTAATTGCGCGGCTTGTCACAATACTGTTGAATCAGATTCATTGAACTGGAATCCAAATGCCCTGGATATTTCTTTGAAGTATAAAGAGAAAAGTCCTGCAGATTTAAGCCGGGTGCTGCTAAAACCTTCAGGTGCCAAACTGACTCAGTCGCACAAAAATTTTGACCTCTCTTCCGAAGATATTGTGCTTCTTAAGGCCTATATGGATAAATTTACAGAAATTGGGCTTAAGAAAAGCAAACCCATAATTACCAATCTCTTATTATTCATAATTGCAATTATTCTATTCCTTTTTGCATTAAGTGATCTGATAATCACAAAATTTTTCAAATGGAAATGGATTAACCATACTATACTTTTCATTACTACAATTTTTATTATTTACAATCTTGTCATAGCAGGCCTGGCAATCGGCCGGTCGAAAGATTATATGCCTGATCAGCCGATAAAATTTTCCCATAAGGTTCATGCAGGACAAAATGGAACTGACTGTATCTATTGTCACAGCTCTGCAGCTGATAGTAAATCAGCTGGGATTCCACCTGTTAATGTATGTATGAATTGCCATCTGATAGTAAGAAACGGAACGCGTTCGGGTTCGATTGAAATATCGAAAGTAATAAAGGCATATGAGGAAAATAAACCGATTAAGTGGGTTAAAGTTTATAATCTTCCCGATCACGTCTTTTTCAGTCATGCACAACATGTGGGAGCAGGAGGCGTTGCCTGCGTTACTTGTCATGGAAAAGTCCAGGATAAAGATGTAATTACACAGGTACCCGACTTATCAATGGGGTGGTGCATAGAGTGCCATCGAACAACGAAGGTTAACTTTCAGGGTAATTTGTTTTATAAAGATTACAGAGAGTTGGCAGAAAAACTGAAAAAAGGAGAAATAGACAGTGTTACAGTTGATATGATTGGCGGTATCGAATGTATGAAATGCCATTATTAACAGCATATTTTCGAAAAGGAACTGAAATATGAAAAGAGAAAGGAATCAGGCGAAGAAAATTGATGAACTGCCGTCATATAAAAATGTGGTTGGTGAGGAGAAAGACAGCCAGCTGCTTGAGATGCTGGAAGCTGATTTGCTTGGAAAAAGCAGTTCCAGAAGAGATTTCCTGAAAGTTTTTGGTTTCAGTGTTGCATCTGCCGCAATTATTGCAAGTTGCAAAAGACCTATTCAGAATGCGATTCCATATGCCGTTCAGCCGCCTGAAATTACACCCGGCAAAGCTTCCTATTATGCCTCAAGTTTTTTCGATGGACATGAGTATGCTTCGATAGTAGTAAAAACAAGGGATGGACGTCCGATTAAAATTGAAGGCAATAATCTCTCTGCTTTCAATGGAGAGGGAACAACAGCCCGTGTACAAGCCTCGGTTTTAAGCCTGTACGATGATGCCCGACTGAAAAATCCTGCAAAAACAAATGAGCAAGCCGAATGGGAGGTAATAGACAAAGAAATTATCAGCAAACTTGCCGGAATTAATTCTGAGGGTGGTGAGATTGTCCTGTTAACATCAACAGTGATTTCTCCAAGTACAATAAAACTAATAGCTCAGTTTGGCGAAACATTCAAGAATTTTAAGTGGATTCAGTACGATGCCATTTCATACTCTGCAATTCTTAAAGCAAATTCATTGTGCTTTGGTAAGGCAGCAATACCCGATTATAATTTTGCAAAAGCAAATCTGGTCGTATCAATTAATGCTGATTTCCTTGGTACATGGGTAGCTCCTGTACATTTCATACCTGGCTATGTTTCAAGGCGGAAGCTGGACAATGGCGAAAGAGATATGCTTAAGCATATTCATTTCGAATCGGGAATGAGTCTTACAGGAAGTAATGCTGATATCAGGATAAAGATAAAGCCATCTGAGGAGAAAACATTGCTGACAGATCTTCATAACAGGATAGCTGAAAAAGCAGGGGCTGAAAAATCACTGCCTTTAACTTTCAGAGACGACCTTTCTGATCTGGCTGATAACCTGATTGCCTCAAAAGGAAAATCAATAGTAATTTCCGGAACTAACAGTATAGAAATTCAGATCCTTGTAAATAGAATTAATTTACTGCTTGGTAATTATACCTCATGCATTGATCTGAACAATAATATCAATATTGCCTCGGGGATAGACAGCAATATGTTTACTCTTGTAGATGATTTGTCAGACGGAAAGGTTAAGGCTCTTTTAATGTACAATGTGAATCCTGTGTATGATTATCCGGAGTCAGATAAGTTTCTGGCCGGATTAAAAAAGGCAGAACTCACAGTAAATATGTCAGGTACTCTTAACGAAACTGTAGGAACAGCAATATATGAATGTCCGGTTCACCATTATCTCGAATCGTGGGGCGATGCCGAAATAAAACCCGGGCAACTAAGCCTGAGTCAGCCATGTATTAATCCCCTTTTCAATACACGCTCTTTCCAGGATTCATTATTAAAGTGGTCAGGGAGTTCTGTAGGCTATCATGAATACCTGAAAGCACATTGGGAAAAGGAATACTTTCCCTCTTCCAAAGTTTCAGACGCAAAAAATTTCTGGAATACTTCTCTTAGAAATGGTGTTTTTAACTATACCCATGGTTCCAATAATCCTGTGGTTTCTTATAAGAACGTTGTTTATGGAACTATTGGTTCCACAGAAAGTACCCCTGAAAATGGATTTGAGATTCTTATTTCAGAAAGTGTGTCATTGGGTAACGGAATGCATTCTAATAACCCTTGGCTTATGGAGTTACCCGATCCGGTTTCAAGGCTCTGCTGGGAAAATGTTGCTGCCATTTCTCATAAAGATGCGGAAAAGCTGGGTATCAAAACAGGCACAATTATTAAGCTTACTGAGGGATTATCTTTACCCGCTTTCTTACAGCCAGGTCAGGCTGAAGGGACTATTTCTGTATCATTGGGATACGGACATACAAATGCCGGACCGGTTTGTAAAAATGTCGGTATTAATATGTTTCCGTTTGTAACAATGTATGATGCCAGAAGCTATAGTTTTAATGTGCCCGGAATTGAAAATACACTAAAGGAAGCAGAGCTTGCACTTACTCAGGTTCATTATTCGATGGAGGGCAGGCCTATAGTCAGGGAAACTGTATTAAGTAAATATAAGGATGAACCTTCTTCTGGAAATGAACTGCATAAAAAATTCGAAGAAGAACATAAGTCTCTTTATCCCGATGTTGAGCACAATGGGTTTCACTGGGGCCTTGCAATAGATCTTAATTCCTGTGTCGGATGTAATTCCTGTGTTATTGCCTGTCAGGCCGAAAATAATGTACCTGTTGTAGGTAAAGATGAGGTAAGGAGGCGCAGGATTATGCACTGGATTAAAATAGACAGGTACTATTCAGATAATCAGGACGACCCTAAAGTATATTATCAACCTCTTGCCTGTCAGCATTGCGATAATGCTCCTTGTGAAAATGTTTGTCCGGTTTCTGCCACCAACCACAGCAGCGAGGGATTGAATCAGATTTCTTACAACAGATGCATAGGGACAAAATATTGTATAAACAACTGTCCGTACAAGGTAAGGAGGTTTAACTGGTACCGGTACACAAATAATAAAGAATTTGATTTCAATACTGCATCAGATCTGGGCAGGATGGTTCTGAATCCCGATGTAACAGTGCGCGAACGCGGAGTTGTAGAGAAATGTTCGTTCTGTGTTCAGCGTATTCAGGAGAAAAAACTTCAGGCAAAGCTCGAAAACAGGCAGCTAAGGGATAATGAGATAAAAACAGCCTGTATGCAGGCCTGCCCCGCTAATGCAATTGTTTTTGGGAATCTGAAAGATCCTGAAAGCAGGGTTTCTAAATTATTCAAAGACCCCCGAAGCTATAATTTGCTTGAAGAGCTTCATACTTTGCCAAATACAGCCTACATGACCAAAGTATGGAATGATGAAACAAATAAGTCATAACTATTGAGAAGCTAACATGTACAACAGAAAAATCAGAGGTCCGCTAATTGAAGGGAACAGAACATTGGGTCAGATAACATCCGATGTTATTTCCCCAATGGAAGCCCGTCCGGGAGCATGGTGGTTTATCACTTTTGGAATTTCATCATTAGCCGCAATATTTGGTTTTTATGCTATTTATATAACTGTATATAAAGGAATTGGTACCTGGGGGGTTAATAACTCAGTTGGCTGGGGCTGGGAAATTATCAATTTCGTATGGTGGATCGGAATTGGCCATGCAGGAACTGCATTTTCAATATTCCTTCTTATTCTCCGGCAACGATGGAGAACTTCAATTAACCGGGCAGCTGAGGCAATGACTGTCCTTGCTGTTATATCTGCAGCAATTTTACCGGCACTTCATATGGGTAGAGTATGGCTTGCATTTTATATTTTTCCTTACCCGAATACCCGCGGACCATTATGGGTCAATTTCAACTCTCCTCTGTTCTGGGATTTTATTGCAATCACTGCTTATCTTCTTATATCTGCATCGTTCTGGTATCTGGGAACACTCCCCGATTTTGCAACAATCCGCGACCAGACTACTTCAAAAGTAAAGAAAGCTGTTTACGGGTTTTTCAGCCTGGGATGGACTGGCTCCAGTCGTCAGTGGATAAGGTTTGAATCACTCAGCTTCATCTTGGGCGGCATAGCTGCTGTGCTGGTTGTATCAGTTCACTCAATTGTGTCAACCGACTTTGCAGTGGGTATTGAACCTGGCTGGCACACAACACTTTTCCCGCCTTATTTTGTTGTGGGAGCTATCTTCTCCGGATTTGCAATGGTTATGACATTAATGGTGCTTATCAGAAGAAAATTCGACTTTAAGAATTATATCACTGATAACCATATGGATGCGATTGCCAGAATTCTTGTATTTATATCGCTTATTATGGGAACAGCATATGCAACAGAAATATTTGTGGCATGGTATTCCGGTAATGAGTATGAGATGTTCACATTTTTCCACAATCGTATTACGGGTGAATATACAACACAATTCTGGGGGATGATTATTTGCAATGCCCTGATCCCACAGCTGTTCTGGTTTAAGAAGATCAGGAGAAACTGGGTAGGGCTGCTTATAATTTCACTCTTTATTAACCTCGGTATGTGGTTTGAAAGATTCAATATTGTCATAACCTCATTAACTAAGGATTATCTGCCTTCCAACTGGGTTTCGTATAAGCCTACAATTATTGATGTTGGTGTTTATATCGGAACAATAGGAATTTTCGTTTGTGGTGTACTTCTCTTCATCAGGTACATACCAATGATGGCTATAAGCGAATTAAAGAGTGTAAACAGCATAGGGGATAAAAAAGAAGATTAACCTTATTAAGTTATGAATAACACTTATAAAATAGGGGTTTTTGATGAGGAGGAAAAGTTCCTTTCCTCCATCAGGCAGTTGCAGGAACAGCAGGTCACAATATTTGAGGTTTTTACTCCATACCCCATTCATGAAGTATTTCATCTGCTGAAGCGCAAATCAAAACTACCGACCGCTGCATACTTCTTTGGACTCTTCGCAATATTTGCAACTCTGGCATTTCTTTATTATACTTCTGTTATTGACTGGCCGATAGTATATGGAGGGAAGCCTTTTAACTCCTTTCCTTCTTTCATAGTTGTAACAATAATACTTACGATTTTTACTGTAACAATATTAAGTCTTGCAGCATTCTCAGCAAGATCTAATCTTTTTCCCGGAAGAGATAACACGGTTTTTGACTACAGGGCAACAGATAACATGTTCGTTATAGTTGTGATTCCTGATGATTTGGATAATACGAAGAATGATTTATCCGGAAAATTAATGAAGGAGCATGGAGCAATTGAGATTATTGATAAGGAATTTGAAAACGTTAAAGTATGAGAAAAAATCATATTTCGGGCCTCTTTTTCAAAACAGCAATCCCTGTTCTTTTCGCGCTTACTTTAATAAGTTGTGACAGGAACAGGAATAACCCGGGCTGGGACTACTTCCCGGATATGTTTTATTCAACTGCTTATGAAAGCTTTACACCAAATCCTAACTTCAGGGATAGTATGACAATGAGAGTTCCGTCTGCCGGAACTGTTCCCCGGGATTTTACCCCATTTGAATATACAATTGATCCGGAATCTAGAATCAAAGCCGGGAATGAACTTATTAATCCTCTGCAATCCTCGCCGGAATCAATTGAAAAAGGGAAAAAAGCCTATACTGTTTTCTGTGTTGGCTGCCATGGTGTTTCAGGTGAAGGTGATGGTCAGTTATATACAAGCAAGTTATATACTATTAAACCACGTCCGCTCGCATCAGGGAATGCAATAAATCTGAAAGACGGAGAGATCTATCATTCAATTTCGCTTGGATTTGGCTCAATGGGACCCCATGAATCACAGATAACCAGTGTTGACAGGTGGAACATAGTTTTATATATAAGAAGCCTGCAGAACGAAGCTAAAGGGCAAGTAATTTCAAAAAAGTAAGCATAATGAAGGAGCAAGTTACAGTTTCCAGGAATTTTAAAATAATTACATTGATTTTAATTGTAATTGGAATCTGTTCATTCATTTTCGGGCTTGTAGCAGATTCGAAGTCTGCATGGGCAAGCTACCTTATTGTAAATTATTACTTTCTGTCAATTGCAATGGGAGCGACCTTCTTTTTTGTTATCCAGGTAATCAGCCAGTCAGGCTGGTCTTCTGCATTCAAAAGGGTTTCAGAAGCAATGATGTCGTATATACCGTTTGCTGCAGTTTTTTTTCTGCTTCTCTATTTTGGTGTGAAAGATCTTTATCACTGGAGTCATCCCGAAGCTGTAGCCTCTGATGAGTTATTGGCCCATAAGGCTCCTTTTCTGAATATTCCTTTTTTCTTTATCAGAATGATTGTCTGTTTCGCTTTGTGGATAATATTTACAAGGATATTGAGAAAACTCTCTGTTAAAGAAGATACTTACAGTGCAACTGATGAAAAAGGAATAATGTTGTTATTCGGCAGGAGCGAACTATATTCAAAGGTACTCGCCTTCATTCTTGCTATTACCTTTTCTCTATCCGCTTTCGACTGGATAATGTCAATAGATGCCCACTGGTACAGTACAATTTTTGCTCTTAAGAACCTGATTGCAGCCTTCCTGCATGGAGTATCTATATTGACACTTATAGTATTTATTCTGCATAGGAAAGGTTACTTCCCTTTCCTGAATAAGTTTCATATTCATGATTTTGCCAGATATATATTCATGCTTTCAATAGTATGGGGATATTTCTGGTTCGCTCAGTTCATGATTATCTGGTACGGTAATATCCCTGAAGAAACTGTTTACTATTACACAAGGTGGCAAACAGGATGGAAGGTGCTGTTTTTTCTGGAGATTGGGTTAAACTGGGCTATTCCGTTTTTCATTCTTCTTCCGGTAAAGATGAGCCGAAACATGAATGTTTTATTGGGTATCATAATAATTCTTATAATCGGCCAGTATCTCGATCTGTTTGTTCAGATTATTCCGGGAACAACCGGCTTATTGAAATTCGGATTGGTGGAAGCAGGAATGTTTCTGGGTTATGCCGGCCTGTTTGCCCTTGTAGTGGCAACGGCATTGAGCAAAACAAAGCTTATTCCTCATAATCACCCTTATATCGAGGAGAGTATTAACCATCATTTCTAGGTAGTTGACAGACCGATTACCCGATCGATAACAAGCAAAACCATAACCACCAGAAAGTACAGATAGAGTGTCATTGAATACTTTGTATAGTTATTTCTATCAACAGGCATTCGTATAAGGTCCGAAAACTTCCAGATTGTAATGGCTGATGCAGCAAGAAGAATAACTATTAAAATGCCGCTTTGAATTATTCCAAAGTAACATAAAAAAATTGCTGCAAATATTGAGGATACAGCCCAGATAAAGGTTAGCCTGTTGATCTGATTTGTGCTGAAAACTTCGGTAAGGCTTGGCATACCTGCTTTTTTATATTCATCTCCGTATTTCAATATCATCAACCAGAAGTGAGGGATCTGGCCTGTAAAAAACAGAAATTCAAGAAATATTATTGGTTTATCCCAAACTCCTCCACCCGCTGCTACCCATCCTATTAATGGAGGAAGAGCTCCTGTTATTGCTCCCGGAACAACGGCAAAGGCGGTTATTCTCTTAGCATAGGTGTAAATTATATTATACCAGAAGATTGTAATCAGTCCGATAATAGCTGCCGTAAGGTTTCCTGCTGTAAGTAAAATCAGAGTGCCAGAAATGAGATTGAGCAGGAAGAATATGATTGCATGCCCTTTCGTTATATTACCTGATGGCAGAGGCCGGTTCATTGTCCTGTTCATTTTTCTGTCAATCTCTGCTTCCTGCAGCTGATTAAGGACTGAAGCCGCAACAGAGAGCAAAAGGATGGCTCCTGTTACGTAAAAAATACTTGAAGAAAGGCTGGGATCAAAAACAAAAAATCCGGTGAATCCCGTGAGACTTACCGGAATCATAATCTTAAGTTTGCTAAGTTCCAGGTAATGCTTTAGTTTATTTCCCGGACTATTTTTCATTGAGGGTTTTCAGGTACTCAATTATTTTGGCAATATCGTCATCGCTGAGAGTCTCTTTATAACTCTGCATCAAATCCCTTGGGTAACCCTTTACAATCTCTGCATTGGGCTCATAAATCGATTTTTTTATGTATTCTTCATCAGCGGTAACTGTTACCTCTTTTCCATCTTTCATAACAACCTGTTTCTCTCCGAAAAGATTCAGGAATGTAGGTCCGAGTATTTTGGATCCATCTGTTGAATGGCAGGCATAACAGCCCTGACCGTCTATTAATGCCATACCGGCAGCTCCTGGTTTAGATGATGCTTCTGTTACAGCTACTGCGGTTGTATCGGTATACCATTTGTCGTATTCTTCTTTTGATAACACCTTAACATTTGCCTGCATATATGAGTGCTGTAATCCACAGTATTCGGCACAATAAAGATCATACTCACCTTCTCTCTGGGGAATGAACCACATCATTTTGTCATTTCCAGGCACCATGTCGGATTTTACCTTGAAAGCCGGAATAAAAAGACTGTGTAACACATCTATAGCAACAAGATTAATTTTAACCGGAGTATTTACAGGAAGAATCAGGTCTTTACTTTCTTTCCCGTTTTCGTACCTGAAGGAAAAACTCCACATTCTGGCGGTACTGGTAACAGTCATGGCATCCTTTGGTGGCTTTGTCATTGGATTCCACCCGGCCCAGCCAAAGTAAAACATTGCAAGTACAAGAATAACCGGAACACCTGTCCAGATTATCTCAAGTTTAGTATTCCCTTCAATCTGAACAGCCTCTGCATGCTTCTTCCTGTTATATCTGTAAATAAAATAGAACATCAGGATTGTAATCGCTACAAGAAGTACCAGAGAGATCACTACAATTGAGTAAAATGCTAAATTGTAAGAAGATACAAAATTTGAAGCGTCAGGTCCGGCGGATGAATACATAAAGTTTATCTATAAATGTAATCTAACAGGGTTATAAAAATTACAGCAGAAATTATCAGTATTACAGCAATAACCATAGAGGATATAAACCTGCTCTCAAACTTAAGATGCATAAAAATTCGCAAAACAAATGTTGATTTCACGGCTGCTATCAAAAGAGCAATTGCAACTGTAAGTGCCCCCAATGAAATTTGCGTAACCAGTACAGAGATAAGGGTAAGGAAAATTAGCGTTATCAGAACTATTAACAAAGTCCGGTATGGGATTATATGATGTTTTTCGTGATCCATTTATTTCATTCGGCTTTAAGTAATCAGATAAAACAACGGGAAAAGGAATATCCAGATAAGATCAACCAGATGCCAGTATAATCCACTGTTTTCAAGGAGCACATAATTTCCTGAGTCAATTTTGTCTTTGATGATTAATCGGGCAATAACTGCAATAAATACCAAACCAACAATTATGTGCAGGGCATGGAGGCCGGTCATAAAATAGTAAAGGCCGTAGAAAAGCACGTCTCCCTGACCACGGAGAGCAAGCGCTGCGGATCCAGGATAAATCTGATCCTTTATATGATGCCCCCATTCAAAGTACTTATTTATAAGAAAACCAACACCCAGTAAAATTGTAATTATGAGAAATGTGATCGCAAGCTTCTTGTTTTTCTTTTGAATTGCAGTAATTGACATAGCTATGGTTGCACTGCTTATAAGAAGAATGATAGTATTTATTGTGCCCACCAAAACGCTTAATTCATGTGCAGCGAGATGAAAGGCATCAGAATTACGGAAGCGATATACAGAGTAAACAACAAACAGACCGGCGAATAGCAGCATTTCAGTAAAAAGAAACAGCCACATCCCTGTCTTTGATGCTTCATCGTCGCGGTGTATGTCAACAGTACTGCTCATTTATTGTAGTCGTATGGTCCTTTTGTAATTACAGGTATTTCTTCAAAATTTTCGACAGGAGGAGGCGAAGGAACCGTCCATTCAAGTGTCTTTCCTCCCCAGGGATCAACAGGAGCTTTTACCCCTCGTTTCAATGAAGCAAACAGGTTAATAATTATTACAGCCAACCCGGAATAGAGGATCCATGAACCCATTGATGAAACGATATTTCCGGCATGAAAAACCGTATCGTAATCAAAATATCTTCTCGGCATGCCGTTCATTCCAAGCAGAAACATTGGTGAGTAAAGGATAATAAATCCGATAAAGAATAGGACAAGACCAATATTTGCCCAGGTAGAATCATACATCTTACCGGTTATTTTGGGATACCAGTAGTGCATTGCACCAAAAAATGCGAATCCTGTACCGCCAAAAACAATAAAATGAAAATGTGCAACAACAAAATGGGTGTTATGAAGATGTACATCGGCGGCAAGTGATCCAAGAACGAGACCTGAAAATCCACCAATCATGAATAAAAAGATAAAGCAGGCCGCCCAGTAAAAAGGTGTCTGAAGGTCAATTGACCCTTTATACATGGTTGAGATCCAGTTAAAAACTTTTACAGCACTCGGGATAGCTACAAGAAAAGTGAGCAATGAAAATGTATAAAGCGCTGTTCCGCTCATACCTGAGGTGAACATATGATGCCCCCACACAAAGTATCCGACAAAGGCTATTGCAAGAGCGGAGCCAACCATGAATTTGTATCCGAAAATAGTTTTATGGGAGTGGGTTGATATTATCTCAGAAATTGCACCCATCGCAGGCAGAATCATAATATAAACTGCCGGGTGACTGTATGTCCAGAATAAATGCTGATAAAGAATAGGATCGCCGCCAAGGGTAGGATCGAAGAACCCGATTCTGAGGGTCTTTTCGGCTACAACCATTAGTAGTGTTATACCTACAATTGGTGTGGCAAGTAGCTGGACCCACCCGGTAGCATAAAGTGTCCATGGGAATAATGGCATTTTAAGCCAGGTCATACCTGGAGCACGCATCCTGTGCATTGTCACCAAAAAATTTAAGCCGGTAAGAATTGATGAAAACCCGAGGACAAATGCACCAAACACGGCTGGCAGCATATTCCCGGCAGTTCTGAAACTATAAGGAGCATAGAATGTCCATCCGGTGTCGGGTGGTCCCTGGCCAGCAAACTGAGATACCAGAACAAGCGCAACGCCAATAACATATAAATACCAGGAGAACAGATTAAGCCGGGGAAAAGCAACATCTTTTGCCCCGATCATTATCGGCAGAAGAAAATTACCAAAAACAGCAGGCAATCCAGGTATTACTACAGCGAAAATCATTACAATGCCATGGAGGGTAAAAAAAGCGTTGTATGTCTGGGCAGTCATAATTGTACTGCCGGGGGCAATCAGCTCGAATTTCATTAATACTCCAAGCGTTGCACCAACAACGAAGAATGCCATTATTGAAAAGAGATACAATAGTGCTATCCTTTTATGATCTGTGGATAATAACCAGGATAAAATACCTTTATATTTCCCTTTATAATCCAGATAGCTGGGCTCCTCAACGTCTTTTTTATGACTCATTTACTAGCCTTGTTTTTTAGTTTTATCCGAGTGAGCGCAAGATATAAAAAAAATAGAATTGCAATAAAAGAAATGATAATTGCAGAAACTCTTGTTACATTAAATACGAATTTATTACCCTGTTCATCGTAAGAATAACAAACAGCAAGCAACCGGTTAATACTTGGTCCTATTTTTCCATCTGCTGCCTCAACCATTGTAATCTTAATTTCAAATGGAAGGAATTCAATTCCGCGCAGGTATCTAACAATCTTTCCATCGGGAGCAAGAGCAATTAATCCTGTAGGGTGAACATACTGATTGTTTATCCAGCGATAATTGAACCCAACAGATTGAGTTAACTTTGCAATATTAGCGCTGTCTGCTACAAAAAAATGCCAGTTCTCTGCCATTTTTTTCCGCTTCATTGTACTTAGATAGCTGTTTTTCTTTTTAATGCCAAGATTAATCCTTTCAGTTGGATCAAAACTTACAGTAATAACATCATAGTCTATTCCCAGCTTAAGATCAAGAGTGTCAATAAATTTTGAAACACCCCACATCAGAGGGCTGCATGTTCCGGGACAGTTGAAATATACCAGACTAAGAATGGTTGGTTTGTTGATAACATCTTTTAACAAAACTGTATCGCCAGACTCATTAACAATCTTAACGTCCAATGCAGCATACTGCCCCTGCTTTTCATCGAACCCGATCTGCATTTGCTGATCAAACAATGAAGTCTGAGAGTAAGACCTGCCAGTTAACAGTAAAAGAATAACTGTAATAAGTACTTTAAACTTATTCATAGAGTTTTTATAAGATTATATAATGTATAAATATAGAAAAAATCTTACGGCCATTCTAATATTTATTCATTTTCGCTCCTGAGTATTTCATTTTCCTTTACCATCTTTCTCTTCAGAATAGATGCCGGCTATCATCAGTGATCCTCCCATGAGTGAGATATCTTTCAGCAGGGCAATAAGTGTTATTGCATTATCGCTTCCTGATATCAGATGGGGTATGTGAATTGTAATTATAAAAAAGAACAGCAACCCGGCCAGCATCAGAGTTGTAAGCTTAATATACATTTTGAATATTATACTTATACTGGCAGCAATAAGCATTATTCCGGTAAGGATAATTGTGTAAGCCCCGAGCGGAATAAATGAAGTAAGCATCCCGATATAATAATCCGTCATCAGGAAATGATTTATCCCGAAAAGTGCAAATGGGATTGCGAATAGAATTCTTCCGATTGTGGTTATCTTTTTCATTGTACGGGATTTTTCTCTTTTTTAGGATTTATGGAAGAAATTGTTTTTCAAATAGTTTATTTTGAAACCTCCTCAGAATGAACAGCAGAGAATTTTTTTACTGTATAGCCCGAGCCGGTAATTGCTTCCTTAATTTTTAATGAATCAACTTTCGCGGAATTGTATTCAATAACCGCATTTCCTGTTTGAAATGATGCTTTAACAGACTTTACTCCGTCAAGTTTTGCAACATTTGTCTGTATTGTCTGTTCGCAACCTGAGCAGGTCATGCCGCTGATTGATACCTCTATACTGGCGGGTACAAAAGCAACAGTCTCAACTTCAGGTTTCTTATTATTTCCTCCGCATGAGTACAGAGTAAATATTAATAAGACTAAAGCTATTCCGGAGCTTAACTTTTTCAGGTTCATATTTATTAGGTTTAAGTAAATAAAATGTATGATTATAATTTTATAAAAGTATTAATTTTTTACGACTTTGGATAAACGTGCCAAAAAACATAATTTTGAGTAAAGTTCTGTAATATTCTATGAACAAAATTAAAAATCAGATGTTTCTTGAGATAAAAGTATAAAATCATGGAAAGAAGAAAATTTCTCAAAGCAGCAGGGTTAGTTACCGCAGCTGCATATGTTAGTCCGAAAATATTTGCTGATGAAAAAAGCAGCGATGCATCATCAGTCGGCGATTTTTCCCCTGCATTTGAATTTCCGGCATTGCCTTACGCATACGATGCACTTGAGCCCTATATCGATGCAAGAACCATGGAAATTCATTATGATAAGCATCACCGTGCTTACTTTACAAATTTTGTGAATGCTATAAAGGGCACATCACTTGAAACTATGCCTATTAACGAGATCTTTGCTTCAATGTCAAAACATTCCGATGCAGTCAGAAATAATGGTGGCGGGTTTTATAATCATGTAATATTCTGGAATAACCTTGGGAAGGGATCGTCAGGAGCATCTCCTGAATTATCAGCCGCCATTACAAAAACTTTTGGATCATTCGATAAATTCAAAGAGACATTTAATAACGCTGCAAAATCACGTTTTGGAAGCGGATGGGCATGGCTGTATATAAACTCAGATAAAACACTTGCTGTTGGAAGCACTCCGAATCAGGATAATCCACTTATGGATCTTTCGGCAATTAAAGGCACACCGCTTTTAACTCTTGATGTTTGGGAACATGCTTATTATCTCAAATATCAGAATAAGAGAGCTGATTATATTGATGCTTTCTGGAATGTTGTGAACTGGGATGAGGTGAATAAAAGATATCAGGCGGCCTTAAAGTAACACCCCCACGGCCTGCGGCCACTCCCCCCAAGGGGGGAGAAAATCCTGGAAGTAATAGAAATTCAGTTAATTGTAGAACTTTTCTCCCCTTCGAGGGGAGATGCCGCGCAGCGGCAGAGGGGTGTCAGGTATACAGAAACCTCTTTATCTTCAGCGTAGCCGTTTTCTGAAACGGAACTGGCTGAAGTACAACCTTCTGAATCTGGCTAAACTTATTTACATGGGTATTAACATATTCCTGCAGCTCCCTCAGAACTTCCTCCACTTTTTCATCAAACTGACGTGAAAGGTCCTCTTTCTGACGTGTCATATCTTCTTTAAGAATTAGATATTTCTTTTCAATTTCCTCCCTGTTAATATGTACCAGAGCAACAAGTTTGCCTTTCTGCTGAACAACTAGTGATTCAACGACAAACCTGAAATTGTTAATAATTGATTCAATTTCTTCGGGATATATATTCTCCCCGGTTGAACTCAGAATCATATTTTTTAATCTGCCTTTTATGTAAAGATTATTGTTGTTGTCAAGTGTTCCCAGATCTCCGGTCCTGAACCATCCTTCTTCTGTAAGAACCTCTTTAGTCATTTCAGGTTCTTTATAGTATCCCTTCATCACATTTGGGCCCTTTGCCCATATTTCACCTTCCCCGGTTTTTTTATCAGGATTGTGTATAATCAATTCGATACCCTCAATTTTCGGACCTGTGGATTCATAAACAGACTTACTGGGATTAGCTCCTGCAAGAAGCGGTGCCGTTTCTGTAAGTCCATAACCGATTGCATATGGGAATTTTGCTTCAAGAAGAAACTTCTCTACTGTTTTATTCAGTTTTGCCCCTCCAACGCCAAAAAATTTGAGTTCACCGCCAAAAGTCTTAAGCAGCTTTTTCCCGGCGGCTTTGTTTAGTAACTTTCTGAAAAATCCGATCTTATAAATCATTCTCAGAATAAGCTTTTCTTTGAATGCGGGAAGTATTTTATTGAAATATATTTTCTCAATTATAAGCGGGACTGTAAGCATTACCGTAGGTTTAATTTCGGCCAGAGCCGGAATAAGAACTGCAGGGGTTGGTGGTTTTCTGAGGTAATAAACACAACAGCCGAACATCATTGGCAGTATTAAACCGAGAGTATTTTCATATGTATGTGACATTGGCAGAACTGAAAGGAACCGGTCTGTTTCAACCATTGGCTGTATAACACTGCCTTTAAGAGCATTAAATGTAATATTTTTGTGTGTAAGCATTACCCCCTTTGATCTTCCTGTTGTACCCGATGTGTAGATTATTGAAGCCAGGTCTTCCTCTTCAACATAATATACTCTGGAAGGAACTGCATTTGTGTCATATTTTGCTGCATTTCTTTCAGAAAAATGCAATGTATAATCTTCGATCAGCACAGCAGTTTTAAGGTTATCTGATTTGTAACCCTCAATTCGTCCCAGTAAAGTTGAAGATATAAAAATGAGTTTCGCACCGGAATGCTCAAGTACATTTCCAACCTCAGTGTTTGAAAAATCCGGAAGTATAGGTACTGCAACCGCTCCCATAAAGGTAACAGCAAAATAAGTAATACCCCAGTTTGGCATATTTGTACTGAGAATTGCCACCTTATCACCGGGAACAATTCCATTCCTTTCGAGGAACGCAGTCAGTGCAAGAATCTCATCATTGACATTTTCGTAACTCTTAGGTTCTTCACCAACAAAAGCAAAAGCTCCCCTTTTACCATACTTCTTCAATGTTTCTTTAAACATTGCAGGGAAAGTAAGTTTAATACTGTTATTTTCCATTATGCTCTATTGTTAAGCGAATTAAGAAATGCAAAGGTACTCATTTATTGACTAAATCAGGTGATTTATCATGTAAATTTGCAGAATTCAATAAAAGACGGGCCTGATTTTAAACCTTTATCGCTCTTATTGGTTAATTTTACAGACAACTCTTTAAAATGTAGTTATGGCATCAGTAATACGTGTTACTAAGGAATTCGGGTTTGAAATGGCTCATGTGCTTTGGAATTATGATGGCCCCTGCAGAAATGTTCACGGACATTCTTACAGGCTTTTTGTGACTCTTACAGGAACCCCGGTTGACGATCCGGAGAATCCTAAAAACGGCATGGTAATAGATTTCACAGATTTAAAGCGGATAGTAAAAAAGGAAATTGTAACTGTATTTGATCATGCTGTTGTTGTTAACAAAAGATATGACAAAGAAAAATCAGAAGCTTTTATGAAGTTATTCGGGAATACTGTTTTTGTTGATTATCAACCAACATGCGAAAACCTTATTGCAGATTTCGCTGAAAGAATTATCCGCCAGTTACCATCCGGAATGAAGCTCCATAGTCTTAAACTTTATGAAACAGCCACTTCATATGCGGAGTGGTTTGCTTCCGATAATTAATGCCCCCCAACCCCCCTAAAGGGGGGCTATACCGGCCAATTAAATGAATTATAATCAATTGCAGAAAATAACCCCCCTTTAGGGGGGCAGGGGGGCAGGTGACCGCAAGCAGGAAGGCAGGGGGGCAAAAGGGCAAGGGGACCAGAAAGCTGGAAGCCCGGGGGCAGAGGCCTGGAAGGTAGAGCGATAAAAAGGAAGACGGCAGGAAAAATTAAATTAAAACTACTCATCAGACATGACAGATAACCAGCCAAAAAAATTATTTCTTCTTGATGCTTATGCTTTAATATTCAGGGCATATTATGCATTTATTAAAAATCCAAGAATTACTTCTAAAGGGCTTAATACATCCGCAGTATTTGGATTTTTACTGGCTCTCGAGGAGGTACTTCAGAAACAAAAACCAACTCATATCGCTGTAGTATTTGATACACCCACCCCAACTTTTCGGCACGAAATGTTCAAGGAATATAAAGCTCACCGAGACGAAACTCCTGAGGACATTAAAAAGGCCGTTCCTTACATTAAAAGGCTGATTGAAGCATATAAAATCCCGGTAATTGATTATCCGGGTTTTGAAGCTGACGATGTAATCGGGACCCTGGCACGGAAAGCTTCTGAGAGAGGCTTTACAACGTATATGATGACCCCTGATAAAGACTTTGCACAGCTTGTCTCAGAAAATGTTTTTATATTGAAACCTTCCAGAAGCGGGAATGAATCTATCTTATGGGGGGTTGATGATATTAAAAGGGAGTTTTGTGTTCAGAGGCCAGAACAGGTTATTGATGTTCTTGCTCTTATGGGCGATACTGCTGATAATATTCCCGGGGCCCCCGGCGTTGGTCCGAAAACAGCAATGAAACTGATCTCGGAGTACGGAAGCATTGAGGAACTGTTCAAAAACACGGATAAACTCAAGGGCAAGCTTAAAGAGATAATTGAAAATAATAAGGAGCAGATAGAATTCTCAAAAAAGCTTGTCACTATTGAGCAGAATGTACCGGTTGAGCTTGATGAAGGGGCTCTTGTTACTGAGGTTCCAGATCCGGAAAAGCTTAAAGTTTTATTTGATGAGCTCGAATTTAAAACAATTGCAGCCAAAATACTTTCAGATATAAGCAAATCTGAAAAACCTAGACAGCCGCAACAATTATTTGCTCCGCAAAAAGATTCACAGCAGGGTTCTCTTTTTGGTGATGAGGCACTTGCTGCACCAGCTGATTTAAAAAACATTGAAAATTCCGATCACAATTATGAAGTAATCAGCGGAGAATCTGATCTTAAGGAATTTGTAAAAAAGGTAAACGAACTGAAACAATTTTGTTTCGATTCAGAAACAACTAGTATTAATCCGCTTGATGCAGAACTTGTTGCTCTCACATTCTCCTGGGAAAAGGGAACGGGGTATTTGATTTTATTGCCTGAATCACAAACAGAAGCAAGGGTCATTCTGGAAATATTAAGACCAGTATTCGAAAACCCGCAGACTCTGAAAATAGGGCAGAACATGAAATTTGACATTCAGGTTCTGGCTAATTATGAAATAGAAGTCAGAGGTCCGTTATTTGATACAATGATTGCCCATTATCTTCTCGAACCCGACATGAGACATAATATGAACCTGTTATCTGAGACATATCTTTCATATAGTCCGATTCATATCGAGTCGCTTATCGGGGAAAAAGGTATCAGTCAGAAAAATATGAGATCTGTTCCATTAGATAAACTAAAGGAATATGCTGTCGAAGATGCCGATGTTACATTTCAGCTGAAGAATATTTTTGAACCAAAAATCAGGGAAGAAGGACTTGCAAAGCTTTCAGATGAGATTGAAATGCCTCTTATAACAGTACTGGCATCAATGGAAAGAACTGGGGTCAGGCTCGATCTGGAGGATTTAAAGTCCATTACAAGCAATCTGCGTGAAGATATTATTACTCTTGAGAAAGAGATTTATACACTGGCCGGCATGGAATTTAATATCTCTTCCCCAAAGCAGCTGGGTGATATTTTATTTGTCAGGCTTAAGCTCGACGACAATGCAAAAATGACAAAAACAAGGCAGTTTATCACAAACGAGGAGATCTTACAGAGGCTCACAAGCAAGCACCCTATTGTTGATAAGGTATTGGAATACAGGGGTCTGAGGAAGCTGCTCTCTACATATGTTGAGGCGTTGCCATTGCTTGTCGATAAGAATACAGGTAGAATTCATACTTCATACAACCAGGCAGTTGCTGCAACAGGGAGGCTCAGTTCCAACAATCCTAACCTTCAGAACATACCTGTAAGAGATGCCCGGGGAAGAGAAATTAGAAAAGCTTTTGTTCCGGAAAAAGGACGTGTTTTCCTTTCAGCCGACTACTCTCAGATAGAGCTTAGGCTTATGGCACACCTGAGCAAGGATGCAGGGATGATAGCAGACTTCCTTTCCGGAAATGATATACATGCTGCAACCGCTTCGAAGATATTCGGGGTTGATATTAAAGATGTTACAAGGGAGATGCGCAGCAGGGCAAAGACAGCCAATTTTGGTATCATTTATGGAATATCATCATATGGATTATCGGAAAGACTAACTATTGGAAGAAAGGAAGCAAAAGAACTGATCGATGGTTATTTCAATTCATATCCCGGAGTAAAAATTTATATGGATGAGTGCATAAGAAATGCAAGGGAAACAGGTTATGTAACTACAATGTTCGGGAGGAGAAGATATCTCAGAGATATTCTTTCAGGTAATCAGGTTGTCAGAGGAAACGCCGAAAGAAATGCTATAAATGCTCCAATACAGGGAAGTGCTGCAGATATTATAAAAATTGCAATGGTGAAAATAGATGAACGTCTGAAATCTGATAATTATAAATCGAAGATGATACTTCAGGTTCATGATGAATTAATATTTGAGGCAGAAACATCTGAGCTTGATAAGTTGAGGGAAATGGTTTTGGCAGAAATGTCAGGTGCTGTTAAACTTGATGTTCCATTACTTGTTGAATGGGGCACCGGAAATAATTGGTTTGAAGCGCATTGAAAGGTGCAAAGGTGTAACGGTGCAACGGCTCAAAGACATAATGGCAAATTGAATGATTTATGGAAATTAAAGTACTTTTTTTCGGTGTTCTGGCAGAGGTTACAATGATAAATTGTAAACACTATACAGGAGTTACATCTTATTCAGATCTAAAAGGAAGAATAGAAGATGAATATCCTGAAATTGTCCACTATAACTTTCGCTACTCAGTGAATAATGTACTTGTTGATAATGATCCTGTTTTAAAGGATGGCGACGAAGTTGCTTTAATGCCTCCATTTGCAGGAGGATAGAATTAAACTTTGAAAAAATGATAGATTATCTTATAAAAGGTCCGGTAACAAAAGAAATAATTTCAATGGTTATCGAAAGTACAGGTAAAAGAAATGATACCGGAGGGCATTCAATGTTCCTTGGACAGGTTCGCGCTGATGAAATAAACGGGAAATGTGTAAGGGCAATTGAATACTCGGCTTATGATGCTATGGTTAAGGCCGAAGCAGACAAGATTAAAGAGATAATCCTTTCAGAATTCTCTGATGCCAAAACAGTTGAAATTGTTCATTCGACAGGAATTGTTAATGCAGGAGAAGTATCCCTTTTGGTTATGGTCTCCGCCGGACACAGGCATCACGCAACCGGGGCCTGCTCAAAAACTGTTGAGCTCGTGAAGGAACGTCTGCCTGTGTGGAAGAAAGAGATATTCGATGATGATTCACAAAGCTGGAAAGAAAATCATTGAATTCATACAGGTTCCTGATTCTTTAGACTTTCTGAGCGATTAACTGCTGCAACCGGCTTTTCGCTTTTTCGTGTTATGAGTATTGAACCCGATTTTCCGCTGAGAATTGAGCTGTATTCTTCCTTGCTGTTAAATATTTCCATTGCCTTCTTTATCTGATCATCTTTTTTGATTGTCCATGCGATTGCCCCTTCCTCATAGAAATAGCGGCCGATGATTTCATCTTCTAACATTTCCGAAATTTCTGTTCTGAACTGTGAAAGATCCTGATCAAGACTATGTTCTGTATCTTTCTCGAGTTTCGTAAACAGCTCCTTGTGCATATCATAATATTTCTCGCGTTTGGCGTTCGAAATTAGCTGTGTAAGAGATTCTTCAGTATCTGTTTTATAGCTGAATCCCCTTTTCACAAGCATGTCTTTGAAGTCACTGTAATCTTTATCTGTTAGTTTAAAATCATCGGGAGATTTGATTTCAGGATGCGCCCAGTAATATTGTGTTGCATAATCGAAAATATAATTCCTGAGATATAGTTCGCCTGATATCTGGCTGAGTGTTTCGGGTAATACTTCAACATCAGGGGCAATGCCTCCGCCATCCTTTACTATCCTTCCGTTTTTTGTTTTGAATTCAGATATAAGTGAATCAGGGATTATTCCGACGCTTCCATCCTCATTAGGGTGAGAAAAATCACGGGCCTGAATACACCTTCCGCTTGGGATATAATACTTAGCAGTTGTTATTTTTAGTTGAGTGTTATAGCTTAATGGACGGGTTATTTGAACGAGGCCTTTGCCATATGATCTTTGACCGACAATGATTCCACGGTCGAGATCCTGCAAAGCCCCGGCAACAATTTCAGATGCAGAAGCAGACCCTCTGTTAATAAGAACAGCAAGTTTGATTTTATCATCAACTGGCGACTTTGTTGTTTTAAATACCTCATCGAAATTTTTAACTTTTCCTTTCGTGGAAACGACTTCATTTCCTGGGCCAACGAATAAATTAACAATCTCAACAGCTTCGGTCAGCAATCCTCCCGGGTTTCCTCTCAGGTCAAGGATTATGAATTGCGGATTTTTTGTCTTTAAATCTGACAGTGCATTCTTAACATCATCTATACAATCCTGTGTAAAGCTTCTAAATCTTATGTAGCCTGTTTTTGAATCAATCATTCCATAATAGGGCACGGGAGGAATTGCGATCTTTTCTCTTTTAAGCTGGTAATCAGTTTCTTCCCCATTTCTTTCAATAGTCAGGGTTATTGGAGTCCCGGGGTTGCCTTTGAGCTTTTCGCTGACCTTGTCGGTATTAAAACCTTTAAGCGAAACCCCATCAACTTTTTTCAGCAGGTCTCCGGCTTTTATTCCCGCCAGGTCGGCAGGAAACCCTTTATAAATCTCACTTATAACTGTGTAATCATCTCCTCCCCTTACAAGAGAACCTATTCCTCCGTATTTACCGGTGGTCATAAATTTAAATTCATCGACTTCAGATTCAGGATAATATACTGTATACGGATCAAGAGTTTTGAGCATATTATCTACACCTGCTTTGATAAATTTATCAGGGTCAATTTCATCAACATAAAAAGTATTAACCTCCCTGAAAAGAGAGAAAAAGATGTCGAGGTTTTTTGCAATACGGAAATCTCTGGTTTCCTGAGAAATGAGAAATCCTGTACTTATTCCGGCCATCAGAACAATTGAAACGACAATAATTATTCTGGTGGTAAGTATTTTTTTCATAACCTGCTGATATATATTTGGAGCGACGAAAATAATAAGAAAATTCGGGAATGGGATTGATTAGTAAACATTTAAAAGAACTTTAACACCTCACACATTACACCTCACTCCTCACTCCTCATTTTGACTTCCGTCTTCGGACTTCGGACTCCGGTCTTCTGACTGAGTTCTATAAGCTTCCCCATAACCTCTTTGATGGATTTTTCAATTGTTACATAGTCAGGAACACTGCTTCCTCTTAGTATAACAACCAGGACAATCTGAATGTTTTCTGAGGCAAGGTGTTCATACAGTGTTTTTTTATTTTTGCGCCAGACTTCCCTCAATCGCCTCTTTACCAGGTTTCTTGTAACAGCAAGTTTGAAAGACCGTTTTGACACGCTGAATGCTACCTGTGCCGGAAATGGCAGAACAGAGGGACTTATTATCCAGACAACTTTAAATAGGGGATTATAGAATACTTTTCCGTCTTCAAAAAGGCCGGAAATGACCTTAACACTGCAAAGCCTTTCAGATTTATTGAATGTTTCCCGTGTAGTATTCATATCAGAGCATCTAATCCTGAAAGCTGTTCGGGACTTGTATTTCGAAGCTCAGGGAAAAAAATCTATTTTTGAAGAAAATTACTTTAAGTGCTTATTGTGCTCTTTAAGAAAATCATCGAGAGCCATTGTCATTGAAGGAGCTTTGGGATTAGGAGCATTAATATCAAGCCTGAGGCCCTCATTTTCAACTGCGGAGGCTGTTGTTGGGCCAAACGCTGCTATTTTAATTTCGCCCTGAACAAATCCGGGGAAGTTCTCTTTTAAAGATTTTATTCCTGAAGGACTGTAGAACACAAGAATATCATAATCGAATTCCTTGAAATTTGCAAAATTGGTGCTAATTGTTTTATAGAGGGTACCGATTGAATATTTAATCCCGTTTTTATCAAGTAAATCAGGAATTTCTGCATTATGAGGCTCTGAAAGTGGAACGAAGTAGCTATCCTCCTTGTGTTTGATAATAACATCAATAAGATCCTGAAATTTTGCTTTCCCGTGAAATATCTTTCTTTTCCTGTAGACGATATATTTTTGCAGGTAAAATGCAACATTCTCGGTTATACAGAAATATTTCATAGTATCAGGGACAGTTGCACGCAATTCGTTACAAATCCTGAAAAAATGATCTATACCTGTTTTACTTGTAAAAATTACGGCTGTAAAGTCGAGAATATTGATTTTTTGTTGGCGGAAATCTTTGGATGATATTCCTTCTACTTCAACAAAGGGTTTAAACTCAACCTTCAGATTATACTTTCTTGCCAGTTCGAAATATGGGGATTTCGGGTTTAGGGGTTCTGGCTGCGATACTAAAATCTTCTTTATTTTCAACTCTTTACCGTTTTAGTTTTACCCACCAAGTAACACTCGCCAATCTAAAAAAGACCTGTAAAATATTTAAATAATACCACTACAGGCAGAATTTCCAGCGCACAAAGGTATAAAATCAAATAGAAAATTGAAATATTCCTCTTTATAAAAATTAAAAAAAGCCTGATCACCCTTATCAAATACATAATTACAAGTGAAAAAAGGCCACAAATAAAATATGCTTTAACAGAGAAAAATAGAGTGTATGATAAAAGTACAATAACTACAAAAAGAATCAGGGAAGCATACCTGTAAGACTGATAAATTCCTACGAGATATTCTCTGAATACATCCTTTTCATCACTTATATTGCCGGTAATTAAGCAAACAGCATGCCTTAAAGTCACAGAAGTTATTATTATTCCTAAGGAAATCAGCCATACTGATAAACCTGTAACTCCGGAGGGAACAAGATTATTGAAGAGTACGTAAAGTGAAAAGAAAAGAGCAATTAAGGAAAATGAAATTAAATTAATTACAGTTGATTGCCAGTGAAATAGCCCTCCTATATCACGCGATGAAGGATCGTTTATTCCTCTGAAAAGAAAAAACCTTGTAACATCAGGAGTTAAACTTTTTGAAGCTGATCTTACTAAAGAAAACAGGAAAGCTGCTGAAAAAATTATCAAAATAACAAGATCATTATGCAATGGGTTTTCAGGGATTTTATCCCCTGATTTGAGGCTTTTTACGAGGATGGTTTTTGCCTCATTATCTCTGGCCCTGTTAGTTTCTGTAAAAACAAAGGGGAACCTGCCGGGTGACCCGGGAATTATCTGCCTGACAATATTGGCAGAGTCGTAAAATGTGACATCTGAAATACTGTTTCTGGAACAGACAGAAGTTGTATCAATTGTAGCTGAGACAGCTTTTTCAATTATGATCTTGCGGATTGGCTTTATTGAATCTGCAGAAATTCTTTGTACTAAAGAATGCAGACTATCAGTCCCCGACTTTATAGAATCTTTAACAGGAGATTTATTAACCTTCAAGGTATCCTGCTGATAGTCCGGATTTAAATTAATCATTACTTCTGGAATTCAGAATACAAAAGTAATTATAATTCGAAGAGTCGTGGCCAAAAAACCTGCAGGGATTATCAGAAATGAACACTTGGGCATCCTGAAATCTCAGACAATATATTATTTGCAAGTTTGCTGGCTCCTATACGGAAGAGGGTATTGTTCAGCCATTCTTCTCCCAGGCATTCCGATACAATATTGTAATAAAGAATGGCATCTTTCGCTTCTGATATTCCTCCGGCAGCTTTAAATCCAACCTTTATGCCAGTTTCTGAATAGAAATCAGAAATGGCCATGCACATAACATAACCCGATTCCGGTGTAGCTGACACAGGGGTCTTACCTGTTGAGGTTTTAATAAAATCAGCCCCAGCATCCATTGCAATCATGGATGCTCTGAAAATCTGCTCGTAGTTTCCAAGAAGTCCGGATTCAACAATAACTTTAAGTTGTTTATCTCCAATTGCAGCTTTTATTTCTCTTATCTCATCGGCAACAGCTGCGAAATCGTTTCCCAGAAAGGCACCAACAGGGAGAACTACATCTATTTCATCTGCACCAGCTTCTACTGCAAGTTTACATTCAGTTATTTTTATGCTTCTGAAAGTCTGTGAAGATGGAAAACCTCCTGCAACAGAGACTATTTTAATATTTTTTGCCCTAAGCTTTTCCTTAACAACGGCAACAAAATTCGGATAAACACAAATTGCAGCTACATTTGGAATATTTGAAAAACGGCCGGAAAAGCTGTTAACCTTTCCAGTGAAATGTATTATATGACTTCTGTTATCGGTAGTATTGAGACTGGTCAGGTCAATGAGATTCAACAGATTCATAAGCAAATGCTTATCAGGCACAATAGAGGCTGCTGCAGATGCTTTTTTAAGTCCTTTTTTTATTTCTGTTTCAGAAGGACATTTATTTATAAGTTTTTGATATAGTTTTGTCATAATCCAATTGATATGTTAACTTAAATAACAACACAATGAAAAAAAAGAACGGGTTCAATATAATGCTTTTTGTTTTCATAATATATTTAATTTTAAATTTAAGTTGTTCAAAAAAATCATCAGGGTCTGAAGAGGGTATACTTTTGAAGACTGACAGGGATTTTTCTGAAATGTCAGTAAAAGAGGGAATGTTTAAAGCATTTTTGACTTATGTTGCTGATGATGGTGTTGTTTTAAGAGACAACTCTTTCCCTGATATTGGAAAATCCAGCATGGAAGTGCGATTTTCAGGAAAATATGATACTGCATTTATATTAAGCTGGGAACCTGTTTTTGAAAAGATTTCCAAAAGCGGTGATCTCGGGTATACTTATGGTCTTCATACAAATACCGATAAAAAGACAGGTGAAATTACCAGAGGTACATATGTTACAATATGGCAAAAACAATCAGATGGTTCCTGGAAATATATTCTGGATGCAGGTACTCAGGGATTGCCTGAATAATTAATTTGCCCCCCAACCCCCCTAAAGGGGGGCTAATTTTAGCCCAGATTTCATATTTACAATAGTTTACGCAATTTATCCCCTTTAGGGGGATGTCCGCGCAGCGGACAGGGGGCTGGAGTTTCTTGCAAGAGAAGCAAAAACACCTAATAAAGATAAGACTGAGAAGATTATAAACCCTGATCTCATTGCTGCTATAAGTCCAGGATATGTTTCAGGATTGATAGACTGTTTGCCGATATACAGAGATATTAACATCATAGCAATTCCCATACTCATCATCTGACCTACCATCCGCATAGTACCAACAACTCCTGAGGCAACTCCGAGATGCTTTTTTTCAACAGAGCTCATAATTGCATTTGAGTTGGGAGATGAGAAAAGCCCGAAACCGATTCCCATCAGCACCATCAGCATAACAATCAGATAGTCTTGGGTATATTGTGTAATAAAGCAAAGCAGTACTAATCCTATGGCTGTGAATCCCATTCCGATTGAAGCGATAATACCAGGATTTATTTTGTCTGAAAGCCTCCCTGCAACGGGAGACAACAATGTCATAGCAATTGGCTGGGATATCATTATTAATCCAGCACTTCTTGCATCAAGCCCTTTTAAGTACTGGAGATAAAGACTTATGAAAAATCCGATCGCACTTGTAGCCGAATAATTAATCAGAGCTGCCATCCCTGAAAATGCAAAAACCCTGTTTCGCAGGATAAGACGTATATCAAAAACAGGATTGCTGATTCTTTTTTCAAAAAGCACAAATACTATTGCTGTCAGAAAACCTGAAACAACGCATATCCATCCCAGTGCTGAAGGAAGTTTCGAAAATCCGTACATGAAAGATGCCAGCGCAATTCCATAGATTATTGATCCACCCCAGTCAAACTTCTCACCAGAGGATTCTGCCCATTCAGTTTTAATTTTCTTCTGTATCAAAATAAGAGAGACAATTCCAAATGGAACAAGAAATGCAAAAATACTCCTCCATCCGAAATACTGAGTTAGCAATCCTCCTATAACAGGTCCAAGTGAAAGCCCTAAATATACTGCTGTAATATTTATTCCCATGGCTTTTCCCCTCTCTCCGGGTTGGAAAACGGAAGTTATAATTGCCAGGCTGGTGCCAAATATCATTGCACTGGCCAGACCCTGAAAGATCCTTAGAATGATAAGGTAAGTAATGTTATTTGAGAAAATTATAAGGAAAGTTGAAATAGTAAACAATAGAATGCCTGTGGAAAAAACCTTTTTCCTTCCGATAATATCTGCAAGTCGTCCGAATGGCAGAAGAAAAATAGCAGAGGAGAGTATAAAGCTGCTTATAACCCAGCCTAATCCGATTGCGCTTGCATTCAGATCTTTGCCAATTGACGGCAGAGCAAGATTAACTGCTGAGCCAAGAAATGGCGTCAGAAAGGCTGCGAAAGTTGCTACAAAAAGAATTGTCTTTTTTGAAGTTTTCTCTTCAGTGTTTTCAGAATTCATAAGGCACTTTTTCAGAAATATTTTTCGTCTCCTTTTCTCCCCTTCTCCCTCTCTCCCTTTCTCTTCAGATTATTCCTTTTCCTTGGTATCAATAATAATCGTGACCGGGCCGTCATTTACAAGCTCAATCTCCATCATTGCTCCAAACTCACCGGTTTTTATTCTTTTTCCCAGTAACTCGGAAAGTCTTGAATTAAAACTGTTATACAAGGGTATGGCGACTTCAGGTCTTGCCGCACGGATATATGATGGCCTGTTACCTTTGCGGGTTTTAGCATGAAGTGTGAACTGGCTTATGGAAAGGATCTCTCCTTTTATATCAGTCACTGGCAGATTCATTATATCACAGTTGTCATTAAAAATTCTAAGCTGGACAATTTTACTGCTAAGCCAATCAACATCGGAATCATTATCATTTTCTTCTATTCCTACAAAAACCAATAAACCGATTCCTATTTCAGAATAAATTCTATTGTTAATTTTAACAGAGGCCTTTGTTACCCTCTGGATCACAGCTCTCATTGCAATAATATTAAGGTGTTCAAATATATACATTCATTATTACAATCCTTTAAGTGATGATTTATATTATATTTGCCCCGCATAAGATTCTTTTATGGACTACTTTACAATTATTGCAATAGCTCTTGGTTTATCGTTCGATACATTTGCTGTTTCATTGTCTTACGGAGTAATAAGAAACGGTATTATTTTCAGACAGGCAACAAGAGTTGCAGTAGTTCTTGCTCTCTTTCAGGGCGGACTTACAATAGCGGGCTATTTCCTTGGTTCAATTATATCTGGCCGGATTAAGGCAATGGATCATTGGGTGGCTCTTTTGCTGCTCGGGTTCCTGGGGATTAAGATGATTATAGAAGGTCTTAAAAAGAGCGGTGATGCAGAGACAAAAGATTTCAGCAGGACGATTATACTTTTAACAATAGCTCTCGGTACAAGCATAGATGCTTTTGCTGTAGGAATCAGTTTTGCCCTGCTTGATGTAAAGATTTGGGAAGCAGGAGTGCTTATCGGAGCTATAACATTTCTTGCCTCTATGACAGCTATCAGGATAGGTAAGTCGGCAGGGGAACGACTCGGAAATAAAGTTGAAATTTTCGGTGGTATTATTCTTATAGCAATAGGGTTAAAAATTTTTCTGGAACATATTTTTGCGTGAAAATTGCCCCCCAACCCCCCTAAAGGGGGGCTAACTTCGGATGTATATTAAATGCCAATCGCATCAGCTCTTGAGGGATAAATGAATTTTCGAAATTGATGATGTTAACCCCACTTTAGGGGGGCAGGGGGGCATAAACTACCTGTAACTTATTGTCTGTCAAAAAGGAACCATTCGTCTCACTCTTTTATCGAAGACAGCCATTTCGGTATAGCCAACATACCTCAGTAAATCATAGGCTTCATCAAAATACTGGCCAACGCGGGCTGGCATATGAGCATCGGAATTTACACATACAGGAACCTTTTCTTCTCTGAAGATATGCAGAAATTTTCTGTCGGGATAAAAATCTGCAAGTGGCCTGTTTCTTCCGTTTGTATTTACTTCAAAAGTAACATCATGCTTTTTCATGATCTTTGCCAGTTTCCTGTAGTGTTCATCCTGATCGGATGCAGGTTTGTAGCCATAAATCCTGATAAGGTCGCAATGTCCTATTATATCGAAAACTCCTGATGAGGCGGCTTCACATACAGAATCAAAATAAGACTCAAATAATCTGTCGATGCTTTTCCCTTCATAAAACTCCGGACCAAAATCAACGGTTTTTTCACCAAGGTAATGTACCGAACCAATAATATAATCAAGCGGGAACTGACTCAGAAAATCAATGGTCTCTTTTTCCTTTCCGGCAAAATAGTCAACTTCAAGTCCGATTTTTACCTTTATTTCCTTAGTCGTGTTTCTAAGTCGTTCAAGGTGATTAATGTAAGGGGAAATATCAACAGGATTCATATTCCACTCCTCTTTATCCTTGAATAATGTAAGGTGTTCAGAAAATCCAATTTCCATCATCCCTTCAGCAATGGCTGCTAATACGTACTCTTCAGGAACGGAGCGTCCATCGCTGTATAGCGAATGCATATGGTAATCGGTTTTATATACCATAAAACAGATGTGAGAGGTAAAGTTTAGTATACTGATTTCAAAATAGGAGCAAATTTTGGAATAAAACAAATTGAAATTTGAGTTTATGATAAGGAAATTGATAAATTTGTAAAAAATCAAAAAAGTGAGCGAAAAGAAAAAGCCCTGCATTTGCGTGGATTGCGAATTTCGTGATGTTGTTTTCAAGTTTCTTGATGATTCTGCGATTGATGAAATGTGTAACTACAAAGAGGAGCAGTTTTTTCATAAAGGGGAGGTAATTAACCATGAAGGAGAAAAGATAAACACATTTAAATATCTCAAAAGCGGGCTGGTAAAACTATACAGAAGAACACCGACAGGTGAAGAACAGGTTATTACAATTACAAGGCCTTTCGAATTTGTAAGCAATATGAGCATCTTCTCGGAGGAGCGTTATCAGTATTCCGTTTCCGCAGTTGAAGATTCTGTTGTATGTATGGTGAAGCTTGAATTCATTAAAGATTTGTTCCTGAAAAACGGGGCATTTGCAATGGGTCTTCTTACAAAGATTTCAATGATTAATGATAAAATTATAACTCAGACACTTGATATTAGGCAAAAAAATCTTGTCGGAAGAGTAGCTTATGTCCTTCTGTACTTTACAAAAGAGATCTATAAATCAAGAGTTTTCGATCTTCCAGTTTCAAGAAAAGAGATTGCTGATTATATTGGCATGAGCACTGCTAATGTTATAAGGACTCTATCTGATTTCAAAAAGGAGGGTATTATCAGGGTTTTTGGAAAGACAATTGAGGTGGTCGATCTTGATAAACTTGAGGTGATCTCAAAGCGTGGCTGACAGGAACAGTTTTTTCACATATTCTTTCAGACAACAAATTTTCTTTTATTCACTCGCTGACAACATTTTCAAGAGCTTCTGTAAGATTACTGAAAAGAAAATTATATCCTGCCTTTTCAATTTTTTCTGACGATATCCGGCTTCCTTTTAGAACCACATCTGCCATTTCGCCCATAAATACTCGTAACATGAACGCCGGAACAGGCGGATGAAAGAAGGATTTCTTAAGTGCCAGAGAAAGACTTCTCATAAATTCGGTTTGTGTTATATGCTGGGGAGCAACTGCATTATAGACTCCGTTTAGGGTGTCATCATTAATTGCTTTAAGATAGATACCGCAAAGATCACTTATATGTATCCAGGGCATATACTGCTGACCGTTCCCAAAGCGGGGAAACACTCCATATCTTGCAGGAATGAGAAGTTTTGACAGTGCACTGTCGCTCTTTTCCATAACAACCCCGGTCCTTAGCTTTACCACCCTTGTTCCGTTTATGCCAAATTTGTCAGCACACGCTTCCCATTTACTGCATGTTCTTCCCAGGAAATCTGTTGCCGCAGAATCTGTCTCACTAAATATGTGTAAAGAAGTTGAAGAACCATAAAACCCAATAGCCGAAGCTGAGATAAAAGCTTTAAGTTTTTTACCGGTCTTATTAAATTCACTGTAAAGCAGGTTAGCTGAATCTACCCTGCTGTTTAAAATTTCAGACTTCCTGTTTGTACTCCACCGTTTTTCCCCTATGTTGGCCCCTGCAAGGTGAATAATATAATCAGTTCCTTCAAGAGCACTATGGTCGATAATCCCATTTTCAGGATCCCATCTGTAAACTCTTACTCTTCCAAAATGATTTGCACTTCTTGAAAGATGGCTTACCTTATATCCTTTTGACAATAAGGAAGAAGTAAGGTATCTTCCTATAAGACCGCTTCCACCGGTTATAAGAACAGATGAACCTTCAGATACAATTTCCCTGCTTTGATTTTTGACCATTTTTAAAGTTAGTCTAACTTATCCTCAAATTTAGCTAAAACAACCGGAAAATTGGCCTTTATTAAGGATGATTATTAAAAAGATATTGTCATATTTGTTGCTTAATTTTTTTGAGCTCATAAACAATAAGAATTTTATATTAGTCATCCTTTGTATAATTAGTAATGAAAAAAGAACCTATGAAAGATGCAGTTGCGATACTTTGTGCCGGAGGACCAGCTCCCGGGATTAATACAGTAATCAGTGCAGTCACCAAGATATTTTTGCAGAATGGCTACACTGTGCTTGGAATAAATGGAGGCTTCAAGTCACTTTTTTCCAACGAGCCTTCTTACGATTACCTCGATTTTGAATTTGCCGATGTGATATATAGTCGGGGAGGCTCTGCTCTTAAAATGAGCAGACATAAGCCGAAGGACGATGAATTTAAAGTTGATTTTTTTAAGAAGAATAATGTTAAACTTCTGGTTACTATCGGAGGTGATGATACCGCTTCTTCCGCAAATAGACTTACAAAATTTCTTTCGGAACAAAAAATGGATGTGAAAAACATTCATGTACCTAAAACTATTGATAATGACCTGCCGCTTCCGGAAGGAACTCCTACTTTCGGTTACCACTCTGCAAAAGAGGAGGGTGTACGTCTTGCAACAACAATTTATGAAGATGCACGTACAAGCGGAAACTGGTTTGTTGTTTCTGCCATGGGCCGCGAAGCGGGTCATCTGGCTTTTGGCATCGGTACGGCATGTCATTACCCGATGATTATTATCCCTGAAATGTTTAACAAGACAAAAATAACCTTCGATAAAATTACCAAACTGGTTATATCTTCTATGGTGAAAAGAAGACTTCTTGGAATTGATTATGGAGTAGCAATAATTTCCGAAGGTGTTTTCCATTTCATGAGCAATCAGGAGATTATTGATACAGGAATTAATTTTACATATGATGAGCATGGTCATCCTGAACTTGGTAATGTGAGTAAATCACATATTTTTAACATGCTTACCCAACAGGCTCTTAAGGAGTTGAGGATCAACGTTAAGTCTCGTCCTAATGAAATGGGTTATGAGCTGAGGTGCTGCAGGCCTGTAGCCTATGATCTGAACTATGCCACAAGGCTGGGTCTGGGTGTACATAAGCTTTTTAAGGAAGGAAAAACGGGCTGCATGGTTACCGTTGACAGGGGGGGCCGGATATTACCATTATATCTTAAAGATGTGGCGGACAAGAATGGAAAAGTAAAACCGCGCCTGGTAAATGTGGAAACAGAAAATGTACAGCTGATTTTCCGGAATAACCTTCATTTTATAACTAAGGCTGATTATAGGGGAGCAAAAAAGTATGTTTCAAACCCTGAAGATTTTGATTTCTATAAGATTCTTGAATGGGATGAATCAGAGGTAAATTGAAAAAAGAAGTCAATGAATATTATATAAGGGATCTGGATTACAGGTCCCTTTTTTATTCATTGTATTACTTAAAAATGGAATAATTGCTTCTTTAACTATTTTACTTTAAATTTATGGGTTATTCAAAATAGTCATTCATAATAAAATTCAGATGCCATGGCAAATCAAAAAACAACCAAAGGTATAATTGCAATTCTTACCGGAGGAGGAGATGTTCCCGGATTAAATCCCGCTATCCGTGCAGTTACTATCCGGGCAAATCGCGAAGGTTATAAAGTAATCGGACTCCGCAGAGGATGGGCTGGAATCTCGGAATTATTACGTGACCCAAAGGCTGATAACAGCAACAATTTTCAGATCCTTACAGACGATATAGTAAATAAAGCAGGACGCACCGGCGGTACTTTTCTGCATACCTCCAGAACAAGGCCAAGTCATATGTCGAAGGATAGCGTTCCTGAACATCTTAAAAAAACTTATAATGCTGAATATAATGACATTACTCCTGAGATTATCAAAAATCTTGAATGGCTGGGTGTTGATTATCTGATTCCGATTGGAGGCGATGACACCCTTAGTTATGGTGTTCACCTCTATAAAAAAGGGGTTAATGTTGTAGCAATTCCGAAAACGATGGATAATGACGTTCCAGGAACAGATTATTGTATTGGATTCAGCACCTGTATTTCAAGAACGATTCAAATGACGAATAGTCTAAGAACATCTGCCGGATCGCACGAAAGGCTTTTAGTTCTTGAGGTATTCGGAAGATATGCCGGATTCACAGCTATGCTGCCAACTCTTGCCGGCGCTGCCAACAGATGTGTTATACCTGAATACGAGTTTGAAATCGACCAGCTTGCAAAGCTGCTTGTGGATGACAGGAATCATAATCCGAGTAAATATTCAGTAGTTCTTGTTTCAGAAGGTGCAATGTTCAAAGGGGGCCAGATGATATTTGCCGATAGCGAAAAAGATGCTTACGGACATGCAAAACTGGGAGGTATCGGCGATATGGTATCGGCAAAACTTAAGGAACTTTCCCCAAAATATAATAGTGGCAAGATAATTAATGTTATTAACCAGAAACTTGGATATCTGGTAAGGGGAGGAGATCCGGATGCCCTCGATTCAATCGTTCCGATGGCTTATGGAAATCTGGCCCTCGACCTGGTTCTCAAAGGTGTACATGGAAGGATTGTGGTTCTAAAAAACGGAAGATATGATAATCTTCCTATTGATGTGGTTACAGCTACCAAGAAGATAGTGAAACTTGCTGATTATAATACCGAAAGATTAAGACCTTACTATCATAGTTTTGAGATGAAACCATTCCTTCTGATGGCATCTGATAATTAGAATAAATTAATTATCGAAATATAAGGGTAGAGACGCAATGCATTGCGTCTCTACATGTTTTATAATATTCCCCGGGATTATTTACATTTGTGAAAATATTTTCATTTGGAAAAGGGTGTTGTCCTGAAATCTACCGGTAGCCGCTACAGGGTTCTCACTGAAAAGGGAACTACAATTGATTGTACAGTTAAAGGTAAGCTGAGGATCAAAGAACTTCGGACCACAAACCCCATTGCAGTTGGTGATAATGTAATGTTTGAGATGGAGCCCAGGAGTGATTCCGGAATCATTACCGGGGTGGTTGACCGGCGAAACTATATTTTAAGAAAAGCCTCAAATCTTTCTAAACAGTCACAGATTATAGCTGCAAATATTGATCAGGTATTTTTGATGGTAACGATAATTCTGCCGGAGACTCCGGTTGAGTTTATCGACAGGTTTTTAATTACCGCCGAAGCATACAGGGTACACGCTAAAATAATCATAAACAAAACAGACCTGTACGACGATTCTGCAAATGCAAAAATGAAATACCTGAAAGAGCTCTATAGTAAAATCGGATATGATTGTATAGAGCTTTCTCTAATTGATAAAAAAGTGCCTGAAAGTTTAAAGATTTTGCTGAAAGATAAAATCACCCTTATATCAGGCTATTCAGGAGTCGGAAAAACAACACTTCTCAATTTACTAAGCCCGGAACTAAATCTCAAAACAGGGGAAATATCAGATTACCATAAGCAGGGAAAGCATATAACAACATTTCCGGAAATGCACCCTATGCCCTTCGGCGGGTATGTTATCGATACCCCCGGAATACGGGGCTTTGGAGTTGTTGATATGGAGAAAAACGAGATATATCATTTTTTTCGCGAAATATTCAGTGTATCAAAGGAATGCAGGTTTAACAACTGTCTGCATCTCGACGAACCCGGGTGTGCGGTACGGACAGCAGTGGAAAAAGGAGAAATAGATTTTTTGAGGTATAGAAGTTACCTGAATATAATGGATGGAGACGACCGAAAATACCGCTGAAGTGAAAATATTGTATTAAACCTTATCTTTATACCTATAAGCAGATATTCAAATTAATCATATGAGAAGGATTCTTATTATAGTTTATTCGGTATTTCTATTAATCTTGCTGGTAAATTTCTTTTACTATAATACGCTGTATAAGAATCAAATAAGCTATATATCCGACGTACTTGATCAGCAGGTCCTGATAACCGGAGCTAAAGTTGATTCATTGAATTATAGTTTTTTTAATGATTTGGAAGTAACAGTTAATGAAGATCCGGAACTTTTCTTCAGTAATCCGGAAGTTCAAACTATGATTATTGAAAAATTGCAACTATTCTTTTCAAAATATGAGGATTTTATAACTACAATAAAGATTGATGACAGGCACTTAAACGAATTCACTCTTACAAAACAGAATGACAAATGGATCACTAATCTTTCAGTCAGGCAGGAACAGGAGGAAATATTTGAAATGCCTAACCTTATCGCCAGCAAGGCAAATAGCAAATATTCTTATGTTCAGCCTGTGCTATATGAAGGCAGTGTAATTGCAAATATTGTTGTTGAACTTAATTATCAGAAATACTTCAAGTCGCTTTTTACATTCTTTAATATTGGTGACGAACAATGGCAATGGGTCTTAAGTGATTCCGGAGAGATGGTTTTCACCAACTTTAGTAACATAATTGATTATTCAAATCTTCAGAAGATCACTAAAGCCATTGAAGATCAATCTCAGGGTAATCAGATAATGGCTGCGAAAATAAACGGACAAAAAAGTGAGATATTATTATCATACTATTCAGTAAGACTTGTGGAGAGAGATCTGGGCATTGTTTTTTCAACAAAAACAGAGACATTTCAAAAGGGGATGATTAGAAATTCAATATTGATTGTTGGATTTACATTAATTCTGATACAGTTGATAATTATGGTATTTCTGAAATACCTTAAAAAACAAAAAGCCGAAAAGAGCAGGCTGATTGCTTCTGAAACAATGTTATTCAAGCTTATTGAAGAGATGCCTGTAGGTGTAATAATTCATAACAATAACAGGGAAATAATTAAAGCTAATAAGGTTGCTGCAAATCAGTATTCTTACAAGGATGAATCTGAAATGACCGGAAAAATTTTTCCGGAAACTTCTCAACCTGACCGAAGCGATTATTTCTCAAAAAATCTTGGGGGAACCTTTAACCCCGATCAGTTTGTGATAATAAAGAAAGAGATTGGTGAAATTGTATTATACAGAAATTCTATTCCTGTTAAATTCATGAACGAGGAGGCTTCAATGGAGATTCTGATAGATGTAACAATGCTGGAATCAGCCAGAAAGCAGGAGGCTAAGGCAAATGTTGCAAAAACTGAATTTCTCGCAAGGATGAGCTATGAGATCCGTACTCCGCTTAACGGGATTATAGGCATGACAGATGTCCTTAATAAGTATACTCTTTCTCCTGAAGTTACAGAAATTGTAGGATTGCTTCGTCGTTCAACCGAGGTTTTGCTGAACATTATAAACGATATTCTGGACTTTTCGAGGATTGAATCCGGAAAGATGATACTTGATGAACTACCTTTTAATATCAGGGAAGAGATAACCTATTGTACTGACTTTGCAAAGACTAATATTACAGCTAATAATCCTGAATTAGTCTGCATTATCGATGATAATATCCCGGAAAACATAATTGGTGATCCGTTCAGAATAAGGCAGGTTCTTACAAATCTCCTGAATCATTCAATTAAGAACACTTTAAAAGGCGAGATAAGGCTAAGATGTTTTGTTAAAAGCAATAAGAACGGAATACTTATACTGGGTTTTGAACTTTCAGATACAGGGCAGATTTTTGACAAAGCAACTCTGAAAAAAATATTTGGCGATTTTGTGAATATCGAAAACAAAGCTGTGAGGAGCAATGATGACTCCGGTTTCGGAACAATTCTGGCAAAACAACTTGTTGAACTTATGGGAGGGGAACTTACTGCTGAATGTCCATCCGGGATTATACCCGAAGCTGGTACAAAAATAACATTTACAATTGTTACTTACTCAAACGACAGACCAATAAAAGACCTTATAAATGACAGGATCAAAGTATTCAGAGATATTAAAACTCTTGTTATAACAGGTATACAGAACAGAGATGAGGAGATTCTTGGCGCCCTTCATAAGATAGGGCTTACTGTAACAATCACAACTTATTCCCGGGCAACAATTAATCAGATCAGGGCTAATATGAATTTTCCGGAGGATAGATACAATCTTGTAATTTTGTTCGACGATGGAGAGTTTGACGGATTTGGAGCGGCAAGATCAATATGGGAGAATAAGCTTTCTGCCAATTTTATCATGATTATGATAAGTTCAAATGATAAAAAAGGGAATTATTTGAATTGTATCACAATGGGAATAGATCACTATCTTATTAAACCATTTGACATAAGTGAGTTAATAGGCTTTGTAAGGAACAGTTTCCCGTTTATTGAAGATCAGAAAACTTCAGTTGATATAGGTACTGTTAGAAATGATATAAATATTCTTATTGTCGAGGATAATAAAATGAATCAGAAGGTTATTGGCACTATGCTTTATAACCTTGGTTATTCATTTGACATCGCGGAAAACGGATACGAAGGGTATATTCAGGCAAAAATTAAAAAGTATGATCTTATTTTTATGGATCTGATTATGCCGGAGATGGATGGATTTGAATCAGCACAAAAGATTTTAGGTTATGATAAGTCTGTAATTATAGTTGCTTTTTCAGCAGATAATATGCCGGAATCTAAGAGAAAAGCAGAATTATCAGGGATCCGGGATTTTATCTCAAAACCCGTTAGGATAGATGACCTTAAACGGCTGTTTGCAAAGCATTTCAAGAAATAGTCTGGGCTAGATCGTGACACCTCAAAAGTTAAATATTGACAAGTTTCTGGAACTCTCGGAACAGCGACCAGTTGTTGATGTCAGATCACCTTCGGAATTTATAGCCGGACATATTCCCGGAGCTCTTAACATCCCTCTTTTTAACGACGAAGAAAGAGCAATTGTTGGGACCATCTATAAAAAAGCAGGAAGAACTCCTGCTATACTTGAAGGTCTTAAACTCTCCGGTCCTTCAATGGAGAAAAAACTTAAGGAAGCACTTAAGATTGCAATCGGAGGAAAACTCCTTGTACATTGCTGGAGAGGGGGAATGCGGTCTGAAGCAATGGCATGGCTCTTTTCACTTGGCAACATCGAAACGGAAGTTCTCGATGGAGGGTATAAGGCATATCGTCATTTTATTCTTGAAAGCATTTCACAGAAAAGAAAAATGATTGTTCTTGGCGGGATGACAGGAAGTAGTAAGACTCACATTCTAAGATGGCTTAATGATAACCAACAGCAGGTTATTGATCTGGAAGGCCTGGCAAATCACAAGGGCTCTGCCTTCGGGTCTTTGGGACAGCCGCCTCAGCCATCTACAGAGCAATTCAGCAACAATTTATTTACTGAATGGAATAAGCTGAAACCAGATCTGCCTTTCTGGGTAGAGGATGAAAGCCGGAATATAGGGACTGTATTTATCCCTGATGCTTTTTATTTAAACATGCAGGACACTCCGGCTGTAATAATTATGATGGATGTAAAGACCCGTTTGCCGAGACTTATGAAAGAGTATTCTGTATATCCGGCTGAGGTACTTATCAGTTCCATACAAAGAATAAGCAAGCGACTGGGAGGGGATAATACAAGTCAGGCTATAAAAGCGGTTGAAACTGGTGATATATCGAAGGCAATTGAAATATCGCTGTCATATTATGATAAAGCCTATTTATATGGGTTAAACAGGAAGAAGGATGCCAACTTAATTTATGTCGAAACAGATACTGATGATATTGAGATCAATTCTCAAAAGGTCCTTGAAGTATCAAAAAAAATAGCCTGGTAATTATGTCTATTGCTTTTTTATTTCACTCGCATCCACCCACTTATATACTTTATCGGACCTCCTGAGATAATCAGAAGTTTTTATTGAGCACAATTCGCCTTTTAATCCCTTTTCAGTAATTTTTAGGTCAACCCTTATCTCATCAATTAAATATTCAACAACTCCGGTTGTTGGTCCTGTTATCAGAATTGTATCCCCCTTATTGAGATCTCCGTTTTCAAGTTTAATCTCAGCTACATTCAGCTTTGTAAAGTAATTTGTGATTTTACCAAGATAAAGTTTTCTTTTGGTTGCGCTTGAGCCATAATTGGAATTCCATTCTCCCAGTTTTTGGCCAAGATAATATCCATCCCAGAAGCCTCTGTTAAAAACAGTTGCAAGTCTTTCTCTCCACATCTCTGTTTTGTCCGGACCGAATGTGCCGTCTGATAACGCTTCAACAGCCTCTCCGTAACATGATGAAACTTCCTTTACATATTCTGCCGACCTCGCTCTTCCTTCTATTTTTAGTACTGTTACTCCCGCATCAATTAGTTTGTCCAGAAATCCTATAGTACATAGATCTTTCGGAGACATAATATACTCATTGTCGATCTCTAATTCATAGCCGGACTCTTTTCCTGTAGCTATGTATGATTTGCGGCAAGTCTGGTAACACTCCCCCCTGTTAGCCGATTTATTGTTCTCGTGCAGGCTTAGGTAACATTTTCCCGATACAGCCATACACAGGGCTCCATGTACAAACATTTCAATGCGGATAAGGTCTCCTTTTGGCCCTCTTATATTCTGTTCCCGGATGCTGTTATAAATATGTTTTACCTGATCGATATTAAGTTCGCGCGCCAGTACCACAACATCTGCCCATTGCGAATAGAATTTCAATGCCTCAAGATTGGTGATATTGAGCTGAGTTGACAGATGGACCTCGATTCCAGATGCAAATGCATAATTAATTACTGAGAGATCAGATGCAATTACTGCAGTTATTTTGCTTGCAACTGCTGCATCAATGATTTTGTGCATTTGTTCAATTTCGTGGTCAAATACAACCACATTTACTGTAAGATAGCTTTTCAGATTATTCTTTTTACACAGCGAAGCAATTTTATGAAGGTCGTCTATTGTGAAATTATTTGATGATGCAGCCCTCATATTAAGCTGTTCCACACCGAAATATACAGAGTCGGCTCCTCCCTGAATTGCTGCCATAAGCGATTCATACGAGCCTGCAGGTGCCATTATCTCTATATCTTTCCTTTTCATATTATTGTTATAAATATAACAATCAGAGTTTGTCTTTGTTTAAAACTATTCTTAAGCTGGATCCTTTCCCTACCTCAGAATGTCTGACAAATATTTTGCCATTATGATACTCTTCAACAATTCTCTTAGCCAGGGAAAGTCCAAGTCCCCAACCTCTTTGCTTAGTTGTAAAACCAGGGGTGAAAATTTTCTTGAAAGCCGATTTTGGAATACCTTTTCCTGTATCTGAAATGTCAATTATGGCATTTTTTCCGGTATCAGTTACTTTAATTGTAATCACTCCGCTTCCTTCCATTGCATCAATTGCATTTTTTGCCACATTCTCAATTACCCACTCAAAAAGTGCTGAGTTCACCGGTACAGACACTACCTGATTACTGGTAAAATCGGTAATAAACTTTACCTTGGATGAGCTCCTTAATTTAAGATATTCGATGGTCCGGGATATGGTTTGAACAATATTCTCATTATGAAGAGCAGGCTTTGAGCCTATCCTTGAAAATCTCTCTGTAACCTTTTCAAGTCGCTGAACATCAAGAGCCAGCTCCTTAGTAATAGATATATCAGGATATTTTTGTTGCAGAATTTCTATCCAGCCCGCAAGAGATGAAGTAGGTGTACCAAGCTGATGAGCTGTCTCTTTTGACATTCCCACCCAGACCTGATTTTGTTCTGCCTTGCGCGATGAGCTGAATGCAAGATAGGAGACCAGAATAAACAATAGGATTATCCCAAGCTGTATATATGGATAATATATCAGCATCGTAAGGATAGTACTGTCTTTATAGTAAATAAAATTATAATGACCTTTATCGAGATTAATTTCAATAGGTTTATTTTTCTCCTTGATTTTTTTAAGTTGTTTTTTTAAATAACCGGGATCTTTAATTTTTGTCTCATCAAAGTTTCTGACTGCAATTATGCTGTCTGATTCATCAGTCAGTATTACTGGTACAGTATTGTTGTTTTCTATTATTGAAGAGATTATATAATCGACATTTACATTAGGATCTGTAAGGTTAAAAAGCTTTACTGCCTCAGCCCATAACTCAACATTCTTCCTTTCCTGCGCCTTGAGCCTGGTTACGAGATTGTTTGTAAAAATAAGTGACCCCATGCCTATCATTATGGCAAAAAGAAGCAGTGACAGCTTCCAGAGATTTTTATTATTTAAAACTAGCAACGGAAAAAGTGTGTGGTTAAATTATTTCTTCTTAAAGATATTCTTAATAGTATTTTCTTTCTTTACAGGAGGCTGAGGAGAACTGTTTTTTGTGCTGTCTGTTTCATCCCAGGAGATCTTGAATCTGGTTTTCTTTTCCGGCGTTTTAGTTTTAACTGCAGTATCGCTTTTGTACCAACCATACTCCTGATTAAGGATTGTTTTCATTGTCTGCCGCTCCGATTTAAAGCTGTTTTTAACAGATGTGCCTGCAGCCTTAACATCGTAACTCACTTTTACATCTTCGCCTTTATTAACAATTTTCAAAAGGAGCGATGTGCGCCCCAGACCGTCATCCTCAACAACCCCAAACTCAGTAATATTGCTTTTATTCTTTTTCCTTTTCTTACTCAGAAGTTCAGATAGTAATATTTTAACATGGTACTCATAATCTTCTCCGAAACTATGCTTACCACTTATTGTCAGATCTGCAGCGGATGATTTTACATCCATCTGAGGAACATAAACATAGTTGTTCTTAATGAAAAAATCATTTTCAAGCTTATCGAAATGAATATTTTCAAGCTCTGACAGTTCTATGAAAGAAGATAGTTCCTTAATTGGATCGAAGTCTATTAAAGCTCCGTTAGTTAAAGTATACTTACCTTCAGCCGACAGTGTCTTTAATTGCGTTTTTAGCATAGAATCAAGTGGAATAAGAACCGAAAGGGTCCCGGAAAGATCCCCCGACAGATTCTCTGCTTTAATAAAATCCTGTCCGAAATTGTGAAAGGTATTGAATGCTTTATTAACATCAATTTTAGTTAAAACAAAACTGCCGCGGGCCATTACTGATTTAGTGCTGTTCTGGAGTATGAAACCGTCACCTGAGATCGCACCGTTCAGCGACTTCATACTGAATGATTTAAATGTTAAAACCCTTGGTTTGTAATTTATAATTCCCTTGATTCCGGCAGCTGAAAATGATTTGTAATCAAGCGTACCGATATTAAATTTAATATCCAGGATCATATCGCCAGGAAAAGAATAGTCCTTTTTGTTTAGAGAATCTTTTTCCTGGGCAGTGTTGCTTTCGCTGAACACCTCCGGGATCAATTTATCCATTGTAATATCGGCAGTGCCAATAAGACGAACCGGTTTCCCTGTAAGCCACTCCGGAAGATTACGGAACTCTCCGCTGATTTTAATAAACTGATCTTTATAGTTCAAACTAAGGTTATCTGCTTTAATTGTTTCAGAATAAAAACAATTTCCTGTGATATTCCTTACCAGAAATTTATTGTTTTTATATCCAATTGACAGAGTATTGAAGATAAATGCTGCTTCAGGTTTACAGTTAATAATGTCGGAAACAGTTAACTTGTTTAAAGGCCAGATATGTGTAACCAGATTAAGATCAACATCAGCATAACCTGAGGCTTCCGAGATATCTTCAATATTGAAGAACTCTTTAAATTCCTGAGGAAAAACCCTTCCCTTTAACGAAATGTTTGTAATTGGATTATTAAATTCTGAAATTAAAAGAGACCCGGAATACTCAGAGGAACCAAGCCTTCCCGTGATATCTTTAAATGAAACAGAACTTGTTTCCGGGAGATTTTTTGAACCGTTTGAAAACTGCCCTGAAAAGGCCAGGTTGTTAATTGTCAGACCTGATTTTCCGTATGTTATCTGTCCGTTGCTTAGCTCGCAGCCAATTTCAATATGAGGATTTTTAGTCCTGGTTAAAGGGCCTTTTATTTTACAATCGACCAGAAGAATCCCTGAGGGATTATAGTCAGATACCTGGCTCAGATATTTTTCAGGTAAATATTTCCTGATCTTGGAAATGTCTACATTTTTTCCGGTAAGGTAAAGGTCAAGTACATCATCTTCAGAAACAAAGCCGTTTATTCCGAAAATTATATTTTCTATTGTAAGAACCCCTTTGTTAAGCTTTACACCTTCTTTAGTACTAAGCAGCTTTAGATCCAGTTCGGCTTTTATTGGTTTTGTAATAACTGTATTATAGAGCTTAAATGACGAAATTTCTGTCTCTGCAACAGCTGAAAAGTCGATCTTATCTTCGTAGATTCTGCTTTTTAGCCTGCCGTTACTTATATGTGAACTTATTATAAGCTTTGTTGCTATGTTGTTATAATTAGCTTTAAAATTGTGCAGGTTAATTCTTTCGAGATTGATTGTAGTTGATTCATTTCCTGTGTTTTCTGACTTAATAGACACATCATAATTTACAAAACCGGATATATCGGAATAGAGATTGATTTTACCATCATTTGCCCCGATTCTTTCGATATTGTAATTGCCTCTTATAATGTCAGTAATTTTAAATTCAACAGAAACAGATTTTGATGTAAGAAGAGTGTCAGTATTTATGCCGGGGAATTGCTTTGAGTTGAAAGTTGATGAGGAGAAAACGACAACATCCCTTAGTTCGAGTGATGCTTTCGGAAATTTTTTCAGAAACGAAAGCTTAACTGACCCTATTTCAAATTTAGTTGACAGTGATTTACTTAAGGAGCTTAGAATAATCTCGGCGACCTTATCCTGAAGAAGGAGAGATGCGGAAAAGAGGATAACCGATAATGTTATTACCAGTATAGCTGTCATTTTCAGAATCTTCAGGATAATTTTCATAAAAAGGGAGTTCCTGTTATTAATTGATTAGAGAGATAAAGTTAATTTATTTGAATAAACTTATATTTCACTTAAGAAGGAAGGAAAGATCGTCATCTGAGGCAAGTTCAGCAGGCTCCTGACCCTTTTTAAATACTCTTATTTTCCGGGGTCCAATCAGAGTTAGCTTTTCATCATCACGAAGGAGCATAGTTCCTTCCCTCAGTCCGGCGACAAAAATCCCAGGATTGGCTTCAATAAATTCCTCGATTCTTTGTTCCCTTGTTTCTCCTGCATGTCCTGCAGGATTTGCATCAAGATAATGGGGGTTTATCTGAAATGGAACAAGGTTGAATGCCATAAAAGAATCAGGCTCTGTTATGGGCATATCGTTAGTGGTACGGATTGTGGGACATGCAACATTTGATCCGGCACTCCAGCCTATGTAAGGAGTACCTCCGATGACTTTTTGCCGGACAGCTTCTATGAGCTTGTTGTCTCTGATCATTTTGAGCAGCTGCCATGTATTTCCTCCTCCAACAATAATTGCAGAAGCATTTTTTACTGCTGCAACCGGATCGGAGAATCTGTGAATAGAAATAATCCCGTGTCCGATTTCACGGAATCTTTCTGCTACTTTTTCTTCATATGCATCGAATGAGAATGTTACCGCAGCATAAGGTATGAAAAGTGCTTTAACAGGGGTTTTTCCAAGAAATGATTTTATATTGTTTTTCGGGTAATCAAGGTATGGTTCGCCTGGATTTGTTGAATTACTTATCAGTAGTAGTCTCATATAAATCTTTGATATTATGATTATCAGGGATATTATTTACAGCTATTGTTTTAAATGTATTGCTGAAGATATTAATAAGCAGGATCTTGCCACTTAATATTTCACCTGTGGAGGTGATTATTTTTATTACTTCATTTGCCATCAAGGTCCCTGTAATTCCCGGAAGAACACCGAAAAGCCCTACATCTGAGGGCTTGGGATTCCTGGTGTTATTCTTGGGTGAAACAGGATTAAAGCATCTGTAAGTTGATCCTCCAAGATAGTTAAAAACAGAAACTATCCCTTCGAATTTATAGATTGAACCATGTACCATTGGCTTGTTCAGTATGACACAGGCATCGTTTATAACATATCTGGCTTCAAGATTATCGGTGGCGTCAACAATTACATCAAAACCATTTAAAATTGACAGGGCGTTTGATGCATCAATCTTTAGGTTTATTATTCCAAAATCGCAAAGGGAATTAAGATGTTCCAGCCTGTTTTTTGCAATTATTGATTTTAATTTTCCAACGTCATCCGAACCATATAATACCTGTCGCTGAAGATTAGTTTCATCAACCATATCAAATTCAGCAATAGAAATATGCCCTACTCCAGCCACTGCAAGGTACTGAAGTACCGGGCAGCCAAGTCCACCGGCACCTACAACAAGAACCTTGGAAGTTTTAAGTTTTTCCTGACCATTGATTCCTATTTCGGGGATCATGATTTGTTTCGTGTACCTCCGTCTTTCTCTGGGAGATAACAATTCTTCTTCCATTTTAATACCTGTCGGTGCAGTGCAAAGATAGGCACCAGCTAGCAATAAAAAAATAGGAACATACAAGGCATGTTCCTATCTCTTTATCAGGAATGATTGTGAAGTTAATCGTTGAGAGAAAATGCTATACCTACTTCAAACGGATAAAGTTCGGGTCCCTTGCCTTTTTCAAACATAGAGGTGAAATAGCAAGTACCATAGACCTGGAAGAATTCGTATCCAACTCTTGCGGTGGCTCCCCAGCGGAAAGTATTTATACTGAAATCATTTTTATTTTTATCTTTTGCTTTACCATCAGTATATTGGACAACTTTGGTATTGGACCCAAGTTTAACACCCCCGATTACTCCTGCTCCTACGTTAATGGTGCTATGGCTTCCGGAAACCGGGATCTGAACTTCCATTAATACAGGTAATGTTGCAAACGTAGTATTGAACTTTGATTTGGTGTAATATACCGGTGGGGAAGGGTAGTATGGTCCTATTACCCCGTTTGCGTCTTTTACTATTGTGTTGTTTCCGTCGAAACGGTATGTATTCCAGCTGATACCAAGAGTGGCGGAAATTCCAAAATGCCTTGTAAATCCAATGTTTATGCAGGGGAGAAGCAAATTAAAATTAGTTGATTTTGCAGTATAGAGGTCAAAATAGTTATCCTCCGGTTTAAGGGTGGTACTCCAATAATCAGTAAGGAATCCGTTTAATCCTAATTCGAGTCCACCAATATGACCTTTAAAGCGGGTGGAATTTTTTCGGGTCCTTTCATTATTGTCTTTGCTGGAACTTCTGAATACAACTACACCATCGTTGTCTTCAACTACCCGGAATTCTTTTTTCCCGATTTTGACCTTGGTCTCATCTCCCATTTCCCTGACTGAAAAAATCTCATCTCCGACTTCAACTATCACAGTATCCTGTTTAACCGGATTGTATTTTCTGACTGAGCTGTCCTGTTTTACTGAACCTGATGTATTGTTCTCAATTTTTTCGAGTTTCTGCAATCGTTCTTCCTGGCTTAGCAGAGGAAAAGCGATAAGTAAAGTGAATGTTATTAGTAAAAGTCTTTTCATGGCTTTGATAATTAAATTTGTTAATTGTTTTCAATGCTGGGACGGAGTGGGGTGCAAATAAGTTACGGCAAAGGTTCGCTTTTTTTCACCGGAGCATTGAATTTAATAATTCTGGAACTGAAATAGACTGACTTTAGATCACCGTTTTCGTCGCTTTTCTTATCCAGAGCCATTTCCCAACCAAAGAGTTTATTAATCCCGGTAACACCTGCCTCTGCAATTTCATAAGCCTTAAGAGGCGAATCGGCTGGGGTTTCTTCCTTCAGAAATTTTTCACGGAAAGTCTTTGCTATATATTTACCAATCTTGCTTCTTGCATTAACTGGTTCTTCATCAGGAATATATATAAAAGAAAGAGCTAACTCATCGGCTAATGTACTGCGATTCAGTCCGTTGAACTTAGTAAGTTTTATCTTTTCAATACCTGGTTCATTACTTAATTTAAATGTTGAATCCTGTAAATTATATTCGACCTCGGCAGCAATTAAATTTTGCATTTGACCGCTCTTATTCACAATAATTTTATTTTCTCTTTCCTTAACAACCTCATTCTGTTTATTGTTTGAGGATATTATAATGGCAGGCACCTTTTCACTTAATGGGCTAAGAAGATTGCTGTCAGGCCTGATAACCAGTGCTTCAGTATTAATATTGTTTTGAAGGTTACGCGGGAGAGTAATATATGTTGCTAAAATAAGAGCAATTGCTGCAGCAGAACTAAGTCCGATAACAGACATTCTGATTATTTTCTGGGCCGTAGTGCGCTTTAATAGTTGTTTTTTGAATTTGTATTTAATGGCTGGGGCTTGTAAATGTGTTTTATGGATCAGCTCAAACACTCTTTTCTGTTGCGGGTCTTTTGAAATAATCTCATCTACTTCTGATTTACCTAAATCTGAAAGATCTTTCTCAAGATAGGCTGCGCAAAAATATTCAAACTGAGATTCTGATATTTCTTCAGCTGATCTTTTCAATACATCTTTATTTGGGTATTGATCTTCGGGAGATACAAGTGGAATAATTGAAAGATCATTAAATTCTTCTTTCAGGTCAGGATTACGATCAAGGAAATTGTTAAGCTCTTTGGTCTGAAAGCTGTTTAATTTGCCATCGAGCCAATCAATGAACCACACTTCATAATTTGATCTGTCGATATTCATAGCTAAAGAACAGTTTCAATTTTACCTATATAATCCTTAAGGGCGATTCTTCCGCGATAAATATTTATCTTAACCTGGGCTTCGCTTAGTCCTGTAATATCACCAATTTCCTTATAGCTATAACCTTCATAATCCCTTAACATCACCGAGGTCCTTTGTTGTTCCGGTAGCCGTTCAAGGGCTATATGAAGAATTTCATTCAGATCGCTGTACTGAGATTCAAAAATCATTTCTCTTTCATGTTCAGGTTCGAAAGAGGTCATTCTCTTTTCTTTCCTGATAATGTCAATCATAAGATGGTATGCTGTTGTGAACAGCCATGATTTCACTACCATGTATTCAATCTCTGCAACATGTCTCCAAAGCTTCTCATAACTGTCCTGTACGATATCGTTAGCCCTCTCTTCATCCTTTAAATTTCCACGGATAAAGCGGAATACCGAATCGGCAAACTCTTCAACAGACCTGTTATATTCCTTAACTGTCATAAGCTTCAATACAATGCAAAGACGTATGAAATTGTAAATAGTTACACTGCATATTAAAAAATTATTGTCGCCAGATGTCAAAACACGTAGAGACGCAATGCATTGCGTCTCTACATGATTGTTAATTGAATGTAGTGAAGAGTCGCGACCCTTCACTACATAAATAATTATTTTTTAGGTTGGTACACCCTTACCCAGTCGATTTCCATTGTTGTCATGCCGCTTAAAGGCTTATCGGTACCGCCTGCCAGAAGCACATACATTGGTTCCTGCGGGACATCAGATGTCTGAACAAATACTTCAGTATCATTTATTTTCCAGACAAGTTTATCGGAAGTCCATTCAAGTGTAAAAATAAAGAAGTCATTGGCATAGCGTGAGCCAATTGATGTTCTGGAGTTATTCCCTTTTGCAGAGAAAAAGTCTGTCCATACTTTCCCTTTACCTGTGCGGCAAATGTCAATATGAGGAGTTATTTTATCTGCCAGCATCCAGAAGGCACTTTTTGCATTTGCATCGCCAAGTTTTATTTTGGCTGTGAAAATGCCATATTTTTGCCTGAAACTATTACCTGAGTTTATAAGTCCCGACGTATAGCTGAATTCTTTTGTTGAAAAGCCGTGAGCTGCTGACCACACTTTTCCGGTTATTTTCTGAGGCTTAGTAGTTATTTTGAGTGTGCTGTTTCTTATTTCGAAATTATCTTTTTCGGTGTAAGCCTGCAGATCAGACTCAACAGAATACCTGTCTTTCAGAAGTTTTTCACCCCAATAATAGTTTGTAAGCCACTTTTTTGTGTCGAGTTTATCATTATCAAACTCATCACTGAATGTAAGTTCACGATGTTTCAGAATATCAAATTTGTTCGAATCCTTTACTTTGTAATACCACAGAATATCAGGATTCTTCTTAAGAGAGTCATATTCCTGAACCTCTTTGTATTCGTCTGTTTTTTCGAACCTCTTTTTGTCGAGAAGATACTCTTTCTGTTTTTTAAACTCTGGTGTAGCTACGTAATCCTTAAGCTCATTGTATCGTTCGAGCCTCTTTGATCCGTCGATATTTTTAAAGTTAGCATATTCTTTGGAGGCTTTGAATGTATAATAATTCTTTATTTCAGAGCTGTTTTTCAGGTTGTTGTACTCCTGAAGTTTTTTACTCTCCTCAGATGCTGCGAACTCTTTAGATTTCATTTTCTCTTTGAATTCAAGCGACTGAACTGTTTTTTCAAGAGACTCGTATCCGGCAATTTTCTTGGAACCGTCAAGATCCTGGAAACTTTTAAGAGAAGATCCTGCAATTGTTCTGAAATAAAGAACAATATCTTTAGCTTTCTGTAGGGCTAAAAACTCTTTTTCTTTTGAATATTCCTCAGAGGTTTTGAACTTAAGGGATTCAATTTCTTTTCTTTTCTGAATAAAGGTGCCGGAATTTACCCGGCCGTTAAGTTCATTATATTTTGCCAGCTGATCTGACCCTGCAAAGGAGGTAAGTTTTTCAAATTCAGCTATCAGAGCCTTTTCAGCCTGTTCAATCTTAGATGTCGATGGGATTAATCCCAGTAAAAGCTTGAGACTTGCCATTGTAATAATGTTTTAGTATAACATGTTAAAGATAGAAATACTTTCCAAATAAACGACTTTGATGTGCCAATTATTTGCTTTTCTGACACTAATGGAGCTTTTTAAGGATAAAAAAATCAAAAAAATCAGAAAAATGTCCTGAAAAATTTGGAAAAATTAAATTGACAGCTTATCTTTGACCGATCGTTCAGTCATAAATAGAATTGAACTTTAAGATAAGAATTATGTCACCAAGAACACCGGAGCAGTTTGAAGAGATGAGGGAAGAAAGGAAAACCCTCATCATGGATGTCGCTCTTGAACACTTTGCAAAAGAGGGATATCATAAGACAACAATTAGTCATATTGCGAGGCATGCAGGTATGTCAAAAGGGCTAATGTATAATTATTTTACAAGTAAAGAATCTCTGCTCTTTGAAATTATTATGCGATCGGTAAATGAGATGTATTCTGATTTCGACAGAAACAAGGACGGTTATCTCTCAGAAGAGGAATTTGAATTCTTTATAAGAAGATTATTCAATCTGATGAAGGAAAAGAAAACCTTCTGGAGATTAATTTTCCAGTTGGTGATGCAGAATGAAGTAAGAGAAAAACTACTGAACATGTTTCCTTCCTCAGGTATTTTTATGGAGGAGAACAGACTCATTCCCGACCAGGCACTCTTGAATTCTATTGTTATTACGTTAACAGATTATTTTGTCAGAAAAAAAGTGAAGGAAAAACCAGGGTATGATCCGATAAGTGAATTAAATCTTTTTATACTCATGCTTAAAGGATTTGCCCTGTCATATGTTTATATGGATGATAATGATCAGGGATATCATGAAAAAACTTTAACCGATATTATTGCCAAATACAAATAAGTATAAGATGAGAAATTTTCTTTTTAAAGGAGTCTTACTTCTGATTCCGCTGATAAATGTTTTTACTATTTCGGGTCAGAATCTTTCAGCAACAGAAATAATCCGGAAAGCTGATGAGAAATTTAACGGCGAAAAGTCAAGTATAATGGTAATGTCAATGACTATCATCAGACCAACATGGCAGCGGACTGTTGAATTTAAAAACTGGTCACTGGGACGTGAATACGCAATGACTCTTATAACTGCTCCTGCCAAAGACGCGAATCAGACCTTTCTTAAAAGAGCGACTGAAATGTGGAGCTGGAATCCTGCAATAAGCAGATTAATAAAGCTGCCCCCGTCAATGATGTCGCAGGGGTGGATGGGATCAGACTACACTAATGATGATTTACTTAAGGAATCGTCGGTGGTGAATGATTATACACACGAGATTATCGGAGAGGAAACTGTTGGTGACCGTTTATGTTATAAGATAAAGATGGTTGCGAAGGAAGAAGCAGCCGTCGTCTGGGGCTCGCAGCAAAGGTGGATTGACAAAAAGGAATACCTCATTATGAAGGCAGAACTTTATGATGAAGATGGAAGCCTTGTAAGGACAGAAACCGGATCGGAAATTAAATCTATGGATGGCAGGTTGATCCCTACACGGATGGAACTTATTCCTGCCGATGAGCCTGGTAACAAGACTATTGTGGAGATGAAAGAAATTAAATTTAATGTCCTGATAGCAGAGAGTTTCTTTTCACAGCAGAATATGAAAAACATAAGATAGAACGGCCACCTACGCTAAAGCTTCGGCGGCTAAAAGAAGTCAGAAGACGGAAGTCTGAAGTAAAATTGAGGAGTGAGGAGTGATGTGAAATCGGAAGAAAAATATCATTATGGATTTTCTTCGGACTTCGGACTCCGGTCTTCTGGCCCAAATATAAATAAATTGATATATGAATAATTACAAAATTGCCTGGCGAAACCTCTGGAGAAACAAGAGACGAACGCTTATAACTGTCGCATCGGTATTCTTTGCTGTGTTTTTTGCGCTGATAATGAGGTCGCTTCAACTTGGGTCGTACGATCATATGTTCCGTAATGTAATTGAATCATATACAGGCTATATACAGGTGCAGCATGAGGATTTCAAAGACAATCCCGCTATAGATAATGTTTTTGCCTATTCTCCCGAAATTCGTCAAAACATATTAAAAGATAAAAATGTAACTGATGTGGTTCCCAGGTTTGAGTCATTTGCTCTTGCCTCCTCAGGTTCCCTTACTAAAGGGGTAATCGTTATGGGAATTGATCCCGAGAAAGAATCGCTTCTTTCAAATGTTAAAGGGAGGCTTGTAAAATATAAATTATCGGAAAAGGCGATCGAAAATCTGAAAAAGTCAGATCTTCCTGAAACAGTAAAATCAAAACTCGATCTGTTTAAAGAAGAGAGTTATTCATCGTCAGGAATCCTTCAGCTTGACTTGGGAATAAGGAATGCCGATTCAGCGTCATTAATGCCAATAGTTAGAAAAGAATCTTCATTCAATAACGGGTATTTTTCATCAGGTGACAATGAAGCACTTATTGGGTACCGGCTGGCTAAATTTCTTAAATTGAATATCGGCGATACACTGGTACTTATCGGTCAGGGTTACCATGGAACAACTGCAGCAGGTAAATTCAGGATTTCCGGAATAGTTAAACTGCCCACATCAGATATTGATAACAAAATTGTTTACCTGCCTGTGAATGTTTGTCAGGAGTTTTACAGTGCTCCCGACATGCTTACATCATTAGTGCTTAGCATAAATGACAATAGCGATAAAATGATAAACAGAATGATTCAGTCTCTTGGGAAAGAAATATCATCGCCCCTTAGATTAATTGAATGGAAAGAGATGAATGCCCTGCTTATAAACCAGATGGAATCTGATAATATGAGCGGAGCCATAATGATCGGAATACTGTACCTGGTGATCGCATTTGGAATTTTCGGAACAGTGCTGATGATGACTGTTGAGAGAAAACGTGAATTCGGAGTGCTTGTTGCAATTGGCATGCAAAAATCCAAACTGGCTGCAATTGTTTCTTTTGAAATGATTTACATTGGTCTGCTCGGGATATTAAGCGGAATTGCTTTGGCACTTCCGGTTATAATAATCGGCCTTTACAATCCTATTCGGTTCACAGGAGAATATGCCAAGGTTTATGAAAGTTACGGAATGGAACCCGTTATGCCCTTTATGCCAGTTGATTATTACTTTTTATGGCAGTCGGTAATTGTCGGACTAATAGTATTAATTGCTATAATCTATCCTGTCAGAAAGATTTATAAAATGAAACTGGTGAACTCTTTAAAAGCATAATAAGATAATAAGATGATCTGGAAAACAGCATGGAAAAATGTATGGCGCAACAGGGTGAGAAGCCTGGTTGTAATTGCCTCGGTCACTATGGGAGTATTGGCTGGAGTATTCTCAATTGCTCTAATGGATGGTATGATTGCCCAGCGTATAAGAGATGCACTTAATAATGAAATATCTCACATTCAGATAAACAGTAAGGATTTCAGAATAAATAACGATCCTCAGTTAGTTATTGAAAACAGCAACGAAGTGATTTCTTCGGTCATGGCGGTAGATGGGGTATCTTCTGTAAGTGAGCGGATAATTATGACAGGAATGGCAAACACCGCCAGTAAAAGTGCTGGGATCCAGATTGTTGGAATTGACCCTGAGAAGGAAAAGCAGGTCTTCGGGTTAAGCAGCAAAATAATGCCAGGTACCGGCGATTATTTTGAAAAGGATTCAAAGTTTAATCTTGCACTTATTGGACAGGAACTTGCAAAAGATCTAAATATTATAAGATACTCGGTGGACTCTTCTGCTATTGTGCGACTTAGGAATAAAGGACTTTCGGAAGATCTTATTTCAAAACTGACCCCGATTATTGGAAAGAAGTTCTCAAATGAGAAACAGTTTATTAAAGAGATGAAAAGTCTCTTTTCCAATGGTGAGCAGATGAAATACGGCCTTTTAATAAGGCAGGAAGCCTGGTCGTTCAGGGAAGGAGCAAGGATGACACTTACTTTTCTCGATAAAGACAATAATCAGGTTGGAGCAGTATTCAGGCTTACAGGACTCTACGACATTGCAAACAGCATGTTTGAAAAAAGCACAGTCTTTGTCAGGAATTCTGATCTTAAAAAACTTACAGGGATTGCAGAAAATGATTATCAGCAGTTAGCTGTCAAAATTAACAACGTTGATCAGACAGATGAAATTACAGAAAAACTGTCTCAAAAGCTTCCCGGTCTTGAAGTATTGTCATGGAAGAAAATACAACCTGATCTGGCTATGATGACGGACATGGTTATACAGTTTTATATTATTTTCGGTGTGATTATACTTGCAGCACTTGCTTTTGGAATCATTAATACAATGCTGATGGTTGTTCTTGAAAGAACCAGAGAGCTGGGGATGCTCACAGCAATAGGAATGAATAAGAGAAAGGTCTTTTCTATGATCATGCTTGAATCGGTATTTCTTTCACTTATCGGAGCAGTAGTGGGAATGATATTAAGTTATATTATCATAAGAATAACCGGAAATACAGGAATAAACCTGGCTCAGGCAGCAGAAGGATTTGAGGCTTTAGGTTATTCATCTGTTGTATATCCCAGGATAAGTGCAGGATTTTTTGTAGTTGTAACAATTCTTATAATTATTACCGGAATCTTATCCTCAATATATCCAGCTATTAAAGCGCTTAAGCTTAATCCTGTTGAGGCAATCAGAACAGAATAAAATACAATTAAAATATTTAGTCATGAAAATTCTTGAAGTAAAAAATGTTTTTAAAATATATAATGAGGCTGAAATTCAGGTCAATGCTGTTAATGGCGTAACTCTTGATTTTCAGGAGGGTGAATTCGCCGCCATAGTTGGACCTTCCGGATCGGGCAAAACAACTCTTTTGAATCTTATCGGCGGATTGGACAATCCAACGTCAGGTGAGATAATTATCGATGGAACAAACCTGGTAAAACTGAAGTCTTCTGACCTTATAGATTTCAGAATGAGGAATATTGGTTTTGTTTTTCAGGCGTATAACCTTATTCCGGTTTTAACAGCAAAAGAGAATGTTGAATTTATTATGAATCTTCAGAAATGGTCACGTAAGGAGCGTGATGAAAGAACATTTGAATTGCTTAAAGCAGTAGGATTATTTGATAGAGCTAACAGTCGCCCCACCAAAATGTCGGGCGGTCAGCAGCAGAGAATAGCAGTAGCCAGGGCACTGGCCTCAAGACCGAAGTTCGTGCTTGCCGATGAGCCCACTGCAAACCTTGATTCAAAATCAGCTTCAACCCTTCTTGAGATAATGGTTAAGTTGAACCATGAAGAGAAGATTACATTTATTTTTTCAACACATGATGCCAGAGTTGTGAAAATGGCTCACAGGGTAATAACTCTTGAAGACGGGGAAGTTGTTTCTGACGAAAAGAGAGAATAATTTTTTCCAGATTTAGTTATGATCAAAAAGCTGATAATATTATTATCATTTTTTCTTGGCACGGGGGGAATTATTATTGCTCAGGAGAAACAAAAATTCCTGACCCTTAACGGCTATTTTTCAATGATGCAGAGCGCAATGTTTGATTCGGTCAGCGGACCTTTTGTCGTTGATAATCTGCTGCATAACAGGCTGAACTTCAAAGGATATATAAACGAAAACATAACATTTGCCGCCGAATTCAGAAACAGGCTGTTTACAGGCGATATGGTAAGATATACTCCATCATATGGTGAGACTGTCGGAAGTGATGACGGCCTGGTGGACCTTTCCTGGAATATATTGGACAAACAATCATTTTTACTCAATACATCTGTTGACCGCTTATGGGCCGATTTCAACTATGGGAAATTTCAGGCCAGAGTGGGAAGACAAAGAATCAATTGGGGACAAACCCTTGTATGGAATCCAAATGACATCTTCAATGTTTATTCGTATTTTGATTTTGATTACATGGAACGACCGGGGAGTGATGCGGTAAGACTTCAATATTATCCCAATTATTCTTCGGCTTTTGAAATAGCAGTTAAAGCAGATTATGAAAATAATATTACAGGTGCCGCACTTTACAGGTTTAATACACATGGATATGATATTCAATTCCTGACCGGCATTTTCAACAGCGAGGATTTTGTCGCGGGAGCAGGCTGGTCGGGATCATTGGGAACGATTTCGTTCAGAGGAGAAGGGACATGGTTTCAGCCTGTTGGAGATTTTGCGGATTCAACCGGGACGGGCATTTTCACAATTGGATTTGATAAGTCATTCGCCAATAATTCTATGGTGCAGTTGCAGGTGATGTACTGCAATAATCCTGCTGACATATTAACATTCGGTTCAATTTATAAAGGAACGATGTCTACAAAAGAAATTGCATTCTCTCATTTTTCTGGGTTCGGGATGTACTCTTATCCTGTAACACCACTATTTAATATCAGTGCTTCTGCAATGTGGTTTCCCGATCTGAAGGGATATTATGCAGGCCCTTCTTTTGAATATTCAGTTGCTGAAAATGTTGGTCTTTCTTTATACTGGCAGCATTTTGAAAGCCGGAAAAGTGAACCCAGAACAAGAATTAATATGGGATTCCTAAGGGTGAAATTCAGTTTCTAGAATTTTTATACTTTTGACCCATAATTTAAAATCAATAAAATGGCTCTCGTACATGAACTTGAAAGCAGCGGGAACTGGTTATTCAAAAGAAGAAGCTGGTTACCTGTATTTATGATCGTTGCAGGAATTATTATGATGTACCTGGGCAACCGGCAGGCTATCATCTTCGATATGAGAGATGAGCTTATATTCCTTGGAGTAAGTCTCTTAGGAGAAATTATAAGAATTATTACAGTTGGAATTGCTCCCAAAAACACCTCCGGACGAAATACTGTAAACGGGCAGATAGCTGATGAACTCAATGTGACCGGAATATACTCGATCATTCGTCATCCGCTCTACCTGGGAAACTTCTTCATGTGGCTGGGGCCCGTACTGTTTTTACGCTCGGTTTCTTTTACAATTGTATTTATTCTCCTTTATTGGTTGTATTATGAGAGGATTATGTTTGCAGAAGAGCAGTTTCTGAGAAGAAAATTCGGGGAGGCTTATGATAAGTGGTCAGAAAAAGTGAGTTCAATTATTCCGTGGTCCTTTAATTTTATCCCGGCCCGGCTATCATTTTCAGTAAGAAATGTACTTAAGAGAGAGTACAATAGTTTCATAAATATCTTTGTAATTTTCACATTGATGGATTTTTTCAGGAACTTATTTCTTTCCGAAAGAATATACCTTACAGAAATGTGGATATATCTTATGATTGGATCGTTTGTAATATGGATTGTTGTAAGAACAATTCACAAACAGACCAAATGGTTGGAGGTTGAGGGAGATTCAGTTCCTTTGCGGCTCTCTGCGTAAATCTCAGCGACCTTTGCGGTTAAAGGGTTTCTACTTTTCCGATTAATCGCGTGATCCCATAAAAATCATAATATAATATAGCAGAGTTGCGAGTGAACCAAGCGCAGCAACAACATAAGTATATGCTGCCCACTTCAATGCAT